>JACXTT010012736.1_pt1 | contig 11142 bp, 10 predicted proteins | sample 9270951 | NCBI WGS metagenome assembly JACXTT01 (sample SAMN15532306, study PRJNA645909) | rock metagenome | isolation source: weathered quartz diorite | place: Puerto Rico | collected 2017-06-21 | reverse complement strand
GCCGCTCGCGCAGGGCCCGCGTCATCGCCAGGTGGCGGCCGAAGTAGGCCTCGAGGGTTGGCCGGCGCCGGACCGCCACGAAGTCGATGACCTGGATGAAGAGACGGGTGTGGCCGCCGCTGCGCCGGCGCACCGTCTCGACGAGGCGCGAGAGCCCCGGCAGGAAGCGGTCGTCGCCGATGCGGAGCAACGGGCCGCTCGGCACGTCGCGGATGCCGGTGGCCTCGACCACGAGAACCCCGGGCCGTCCCTCCGCGAAGCGCCCGTACCAGTCGAGCACCGCGGGGGTGACGAAGCCGTCCTCGGTGGCGCGCCACGGGACCATGGCGGGCACCCAGGTGCGCTGCTCGGCGACCACGGAGGCGCTCAGGCGAAGGGGCGCGAACCAGCGCGAGCACGCGGCTTCCTCGCGGGTCGGCCAGCGGGCGGGCGGGAGCGCGTGGTGGACGCGGCGCTTCCGGGATGTTTCTTCCCCGAGCGTTGAAGGGCCCATCCGGGCGCGATTATACTACCCGGACCCGAGTCCCCAGAGAATCACGCGCGAAGCCGCGCGGGTCAGCCGGGATGGCCGGAGGCCGACAATGGTGATGGACCTCGAATGCGGTCGGGTCCCCGCGGCCCACCTGGCGACTGGACGATGAGGCGATGACCAATGTGCTCCTCGTCGATTCGCGGGAGACGGTGCTCACGGAGTCGGGCGACGTGATTCTCTCGAAGGCGCCAAACTACGCGGAGGCGGGAGAGATCTTCGCAGGGAGGGTGCGGCGCCCCGAAGGCGTGACGACGGTGTTCAAGTCGGTTGGAATCGCGGTGGAGGATGTGGCCGCGGCCCGGCTGGTGTTTGAAGCCTCGGGCGGGAAGCGATAGGCCGAGGGGCCGCCTTCATGGGGCGCGCCTTCGAGCAGGCCACGCTGGCCGACGCGGTCGGCCGTCTCCGCGCGGGAATGAAGGTGCTGCTCCCGTGCGGCAGTGGTGATCCTTCCGCGCTGCTCGCCGAGATCCTGCGGCAGGCCGATCGGCTGGCGCCGCTCACCCTGATGGGGGGGCTGCGCCTCGACGACTATCCCTTCGCCGCTCCGGCCTATGCGGGCAAGATCCGCTTCGCGACCTGGCACATGTCGCCGCGGCTCGCGGAGGCCGCCGCCCGGGGTGACGTGGACTTCGTGCCCGCGCGCTACTTCGATACAGTTTCCCTGTTCGCGGCCGGCGGCCCCTGGGCGCCCGACGCGGTGCTGGTGCACACCGCGCCGCCCGATCGTGGGGGTTATCTCTGCCTGGGTGTCTCGGTGAGCTACGCCTTGTCTGCGGCCCGCCGCGCCCCGCTCGTCATCGCCCAGGTCAACCCGCGCATGCCCCGCACGCTCGGCAACGCCTTCGTGCACCGCTCCCAGGTCGACGTGTGGGCGGAGGTCGATCACGCGCTGCTCGAGTACCCGCCCACGCCGGTGGGCGAGATCGAGCGCCGCATCGCGGGCCACGTTGCCGAGCTCATCCCGGACGGCGCCACCGTGCAGGTCGGAGTGGGCGCGATTCCCCAGGCGGTGATGGAGGCCCTCGGGGGCAAGAAGGACCTGGGCGTGCACTCGCTCCTGGTGGATCACATGCTGCCGCTGGTGCGGAGCGGGGTCATCACCAACGCGCGCAAGCGCCTGCACCCCGGTCGCATGGACGTGGGCGAGATCATGGGCACCGCCGCGCTCTTTCAGTGGAGCCACGAGAACCCGCTCGTGAACATGGAGCCGTCGGACGTGGTGCACGACCCGCAGGTGGTGGGCGGGCTCGGAGACTTCGTCTCGGTGAACTCCGCGCTCGAGGTCGATCTGCTGGGCCAGGTCAACGCGGAGAGCGTGGATGGACGGCAGGTGACCGGCATCGGCGGGCAGTTCGACTTCGTGCTGGGCGCCGCGCGGGCCCAGGGCGGGCGCTCGATCATCGCCCTGCCCGCCACCGCCGCCAAAGGGGCGCGATCCCGCATCGTCGGCCGCCTCGGCTCGGGCGCCCGGGTGACCACCCCGCGCTACCTGGCCGACTACGTGGTGACCGAGCACGGGGTGGCGGCGTTGCGCGGAAAAAGCGACGCCGGGCGGGCCCGGGAGCTGCTCCACGTGGCCGACCCGGCGTTCCGGGATCTGCTCGAGCGCGAGGCGGTCAGGCCTTGAGCTTGTCGATCTCGGTGAAGATCTCTTGATCCTCGGGGAAGCGGAAGGTGACCTGGTTGTCGTAGATCATCCTGTCGTCGGCCTCGACGGTGAAGATGCCGCCGACGCCTTCCCGCAACTCGGACGTGATGCCGTACTTACTCTTGATGGCGGCCTGCAAACTGGAGGCCTGGGGGAGATAGTTTCACTCGCCGCAGTAGGTGATCCGGATGTGCATCGGACGCCTCCTTTGCGCGAACGTTGCGCCGGACTGTCGCGTATGATACGGAGCCGCGCGGAATCTGTCAAATGACCCGGCACCTTCTGATCGACACCGATCCTGGCATCGACGACGCCCTGGCGATCCTGCTCGCCCTGTCGTCGCCCGAAGCCCGCGTCGAGGCCGTCACCACCGTGGCCGGCAACGTCCCGCTCGATCGGGCCACCACCAACGCCCGCCGGATCCTCGCGGTGGCCGCCCCGGACCCGATGCCCCCGGTGGCCCGCGGTGCGGAGGCCCCGCTCAAGCGCACGCTGATCACCGCCGGCCACGTCCACGGCCAGGACGGGCTCGGCAACCTGGAGCGCTTCGTCGAGCCGGACGGGCGGCCGCGCTACCCGGAGCCCTCCAACGGTATTGAGATGCGTCCGGCCCCGGAAGTGATTCTCGAGACGGTGGATCGCTGGGGGCCCGAGCTGACGATCGTGGCCTTGGGCCCCCTGACGAACCTGGCCGCGGCCCTCGCGCTCGACCCCCGGCGTCTCGCCCGCGCCGGCCGCGTGGTGGTCATGGGCGGGGCGATCGCGGTGCCCGGCAACATCACGCCGGCCGCCGAGTTCAACTTCTACGTGGATCCGGAGGCGGCCGCGCTCGTGCTCGAGGCCGGACTCAACCTCGAGCTGATCTCGCTCGACGTGACCCAGCGGGTGGTGCTGGCCCAGGCGGCGCTCACGAACCGGCTGCGCCGCTGTCCCGACGACCGGATCGCCCGCTTCATCCTCGATTTCACCCTGCACGGTTTCGCCTTCGGGGCGGAGCGGGAGGGCGGGGGCATCGTGCTGCACGACCCGCTCGCGATGGCGGTTGCGCTCGATCCGTCGCTGGTCAGCTTCGAGCCTCTCAGCGTGGAGGTCGAGTGCGAGGGCAAGCTCACGCGCGGCCTCTCGCTGGCCGATCGCCGTGAGATTCCCCCGCATCGCAAGCGGGTGCCGGCCTGCCGGGTGGCGGTGAACGTGGACGCCGCGCGCGTGCTGGACCTGGTCCTGGAGCGCCTGTGCCCCGCGTCTGCGTAGTCGGCTCCGCCAACCTCGACTTCACGGTGGCGCTGCCCCGTCTGCCTCGCGTGGGGGAGACGGTGTCGGCGGGCACGCTGCTCGTGAACCGGGGCGGCAAGGGCGCCAACCAGGCGGTGGCCGCGCGGCGGCTGGGCGCCGAGGTGCGGATGATCGGCTGCCTGGGCGACGACGACTCGGGCGCCCTGATGCGGCGCGGCCTCGCCGCTGAGGGCATCGGTGTGGACGGGCTGGTGACCGCGCCCGGGGTGGCCACCGGCACCGCGCTGATCTTCGTGGACCGCGAGGGCCGGAACCAGATCGGGGTGGCCCCTGGCGCCAACCACTCGCTCACGGTGGAGATGACGCGCGCGAGCGAGGAGGCGATCGGCTGGGCCCAGGTGGTGGTCTGCCAGCTCGAGGTCCCGGTGCCGGTGGTCCGCTGGGCGCTCGAGACGGCCCGGCGGCGCGGCGTGCCCACCGTGCTGAACCCGGCGCCCGTCCAGGAGCTGTCCGACGAGCTGCTGGGCCTGGTGACCTACCTCACGCCGAACGAGGGCGAGGCGGAGGCGCTCACCGGCATCGAGGTGGACGACCTCGACTCGGGGCGGCAGGCCGCGGCGCGGCTCTGCGCGCGCGGTGCCGGCACCGTCATCATCACGCTCGGGGAGCAGGGCGCGCTCGTCTTCGACGGCAGCTCGGCGGTGCACTGCGAGGCCTTCCCGGTGGAAGTGGTGGACACGACGGGCGCGGGCGACGCCTTCAACGGCGCCCTCGCGGTGGGGCTCGCGGCGGGCGGCAGCCTCGAGCAGGTGATCCCGTTCGCCAGCGCGGCCGCCGCCCTCCAGTGCACGCGCCGCGGCGCCCAGGACGGTCTCCCGCACCGCGCCGACGTCGAGCGCTTCCTCCAATCCCTCCGCAACCGCTAGCCCTACCTCAGGCGGGCGCGGAGGGCGTCGACGCGCTTCACCGCGTCGGTCACCGTGGACTCGCTGACCTTGCCCTCGACGATGGCGCGGGTGATGGCGGCGACGACGCGCTCGGCGGCGCGGTCGTCGATCCGGCCCGTGTTCTGCGAGATCAGTAGCACGTCCACCCCCGCGCCCAGGGCCAGCACCGCCGCGTCCTCGAGCCCGTAGTGCTGGGCGATGGCGCCCATCAGCAGATCGTCCGTGACCGCCACGCCGTCGTAGTGGAGCCAGCCGCGCAGCACGCGCCGGACCGTGAAGCGCGAGAGCGTGGCCGGATCCCACGGGTCGAGCCCCCGGTTGAACACGTGGGCGGTCATCACGCTGTCGGCCAGCCCGGCCGAGATCAGGGCGCGGAAGGGCGCGAGCTCGGTCCGCAGCCGGGCAGTGTCGGTCACGTCGGTGAATCCAAGATGCGAGTCGCGGCGGCTCGAGCCGTGGCCGGGGAAGTGCTTGAGCGCGGTGAGCACGCCTGCCTCGTGCATGCCGAGGACGAACGCGCGGGCGTGCGCGGTGACCCGGGCCGGATCCGCGGAGTAGGTGCGGCCGAGCGTGACCACCGCCGGGTTGCTCGGGTTGACCGCCACGTCGACGACCGGCGCCAGGTTCCAGTTGATCCCAGCCTCCCGAAGCATGATGCCCATGCGCCGCGCTTCCGCCTGGGTGAAGGCGGGGTCGTCGCGCTCGCCGAGCTCCTGCGCGGGCGGCGTCGCCGGGTAGCCGAGACGCGGGGAGAGCCGCATGACGCGCCCTCCTTCGGCGTCGGCCGCGATGAAGAGCGGGCGGCCCGCGCACTGGGTGGCGAGCGCTTGCAGGTCCCGGGTGAGCGCGGTGACCTGCGCGGGGCTCACCATGTTGCGCGGCTGGCCGGACGCGGCGAAGCGCTCGAAGAGCAACACGCCGCCCACCTTGACGTCGCAGACGAGGCGCCGGATCTCCTCGTTGCCCGCGACCTGGGTGCCCGAGAAGCCGACCAGGAGCAGGTCGGCGATGCGCAGGCGCACGGGATCGGGCGCGGGGCGGGGGGCGATGAGGGCGCAGCCGGAGAGGAGCGTGATGGAGACGAGGACGGTGAGACGCTCGGACCAGCACCCTCGCACCCCGGCCCTCTCCCTCGGGGAGGGAGAGGGGGAGGAGCCCGGCATCAGCCGCGAGCGCTACGGGCGGCGGCGACGAGGCGGCGGACGCGCTCGACGTCGACGGGGTTCGCGAGCCGCCCGTCGCGCTTGATCGAGGTGCCGACGATGACGGCGTCGGCCACCGAGAGCAGCTCGGCGACGGTCTCGGGCGTGGCGCCGCTGCCCACGAGGAGCGGCGCCTCCGGGACCGCCCCGCGCACGCGCTTGAGATCGGTCATGGGGGTCGGCTCCCCGGTGGCCACGCCGGAGACCACGAGGGCATCGGCCAGCCCGCGGGCGAAGCAGTCGCGCGCCTCCTGCTCGATGGGCACGGGCGCCAGCGGCATGCCGTGCTTGGCCTGCACGTCGGCGAGAATGGCCACGTCCACGCCGAGCAGCCGCCGGTAGCGCAGGCTGTCGTGCGCTTCGGACTGGATGATGCCCTGGTCGGCCGCGACCGCGCCCACGTGGACGTTCACGCGCACGAAGCGCGCGCCGGTGGCGGCAGCCACCGCGAGCGCCGACCGCACGTCGTTCTTGAGCACGTTGACCCCGACCGGCAGAGCCACCTGGCGGCGGATCTCGGCGACCGCCACCGTCATGCCCGCCACCGAGGCCGCGTCCACCCGACCTGCGGTGAAGGGGACGTCGCCGTGGTTCTCCGCCACGAGCGCGTCGGCGCCACCCTCGGCGAGGGCGCGCGCGTCGTCGAGGGCGGCGCGCACGACGGCCATCATATCGCCGTCCCAGCGCGGGCTGCCCGGCAGGGCGCGCAGGTGGACCATTCCGATCACGGCGTGGGTGATGCGCGGCGGCAGTCCGATGACTTCAGCGAGCGTCATGTGCGGCCAGCGTCATGTGGCGAAATGATAACACGCTGGAATGCTGGGGCCTGTGAGCCCCGCAGAGTTAGCGGGCGGCGCGAGGCAGAACGTAGCATGCCGGGAGTCTCGGTGCGTCAAGTACCCGCGCATGGGCCTCCTTCCCGTCTCGTCTCCCCGCCCTTCCAAAGGTCTCGGCGGCCGATCAAGCGGAAAATATCGCGGCGCGCCGGCAAAAGTGAGCGCCTCGCGTCGGAGGCGCCTGTGCGGGCTCGGCGCCCCGTAGAGGAGCGCGGAGCCTCGTGCGAGGATGACTACGGCTGGGGGCCTCCGCATCCCATGCATGAAGCCCGAGCTCCCGGCTGGGGCCGTCGTCGTGTCCGGCGACTCGTTGGGATCGCTCGGGAACGGGCTCGCCCGTTTCCTCAGGAGTCCCCTCCTTTCCCAAACAGTGGACCCAAATTTCGGCGCGCCGCGGGGAAAAGAGATCCCCGGTGGCTAACACAAGGCTAGCACTACTTGCCCGAGAGGCTCCCAGAGCCTCTCACCGCCGGTTACTGCTTGCTCTGAGCCGCTCTCGGCGCGCCTTAAATCGCATTTTCGCTTTTAGAGTGGAAGATGCTGCTGCATCGCGCCGCCGCTGACTTGTTGATCGCCCAAGCGATGGTGCCGTCAACTTCGCGACGGATTTGGGCGGGCGCGTCTTGGCGTGGTTTCCGTCACGTTCGGGCCTTGTCCTCCTCGTCACTTAGAATAGCTGCTGAATCAAAAGTCTTGCAGACGAGATTGCCCGAGTCTGCTTCATGGCCGCGCGTTCGGTGCATCGGGTGATCCATCGCTCGGCCTGCGAGCTGCGCTCGCGATCTCGCTCAGGCCCCGGTGCTCGACGGACCGCCTTTTCCATCGCCACCTTCGGGACAAGAGCGCCCAAATGGCGCCGCTGCACGCCAGGTAGAGGAGGAAGGCGGCGAGGACGAACCCGACCAGCTCAAGCGAGAACCGGCCCGCCGCTTCGCCGTCCATTGCCTCGGACTCGGCACACCCAACCAGGTATCCGAGAATCACCAGGATTAGCAGAGCCACGCGCGTCATTGCACTACCTCCCTCGGCAGACTCGGCCACTCAAGAAGGCAGCAAGACTCACACCAGCGAGGGGAATCGAGCGAACTCAGCCAGTTGGCGGGCCGGCGTGGAGGGAGGCCTGCCCAGGATCGTCAGCGGCGTTGCGGTGCCGCGGCACAGTGCCGAGGCCGGACGCCCTTACGCGACGTGCTCCATTTCGCTTGACCCCACGCCGCGAAATTCTCCGTTCGCATCACCCGCGGGCTTTAGGGAGGGGAGCAAGGCGGGGAGCAGAGGGCTAATGCCCGGGACTTGACGCCCACGGGACTCGTGGAGGCCTCGATCAGTCCCGGCGGGGGTAGGGGTGGTGCTTCGAGTGACGGCGCACTGGTTGCGCCCGGGTTGCATGTGATGCCGCGTTCTGTCGCGATGTGCAACCTCACTCACGGCAAGCTGTCAGGGATCTTGAGGGCGGCGGGCTTCGGGCGTCCGATGGACGAGCCGGAGTTGCACCGACGATGGGCCCGAGCGCTCCGGCGGGCCGGGATCCGATTCCGCGCCCCGAGCACCTGCGCCACACGTTCGTCTCGACCTTGCTGGCCGGGGCTGTCCGTTGACCTACGGTCGAAGCAGACCGGGCATAGCGCGGTGGTCGTGATGTTGAAGCACTACGCCGGCCGGCGTAACCGGCCCTCCCGGCCCCTACGGGCCACGTTGCGTGAACATGGATGAATCAAGCCGACTACGAATAACACGCTGGAATATACTGACTTACGTGATGGCGATCACTCCTGGGGCGGCACCGTCGCGGATCTTCTGCGGATGGTGGGTGGCCCTGGCGCTGGGAATCATCGTGTTCCGCTCGGCCTACGGCGTGGCGTTCTCGGTGGTGGGAGGACGCTGATGGGCCCCAGCACGATTCTCGTAGACCGGACCGACGGCGTCGCCACGATCACGCTCAACCGGCCGGAGGCGCGCAACGCGATCGATCTCGTCATGCGGCGCGAGCTGCTGACCACCCTAGACGATCTGGAAGCGGAGGCGGCGACGCGGGTGGTGATCCTGACCGGCGCCGACGGCCACTTCTCGGCGGGCGGTGACGTGAAGACGATGGCGGCGAAGCGGCAGACCGCGGCCGACGGGCGGGCCCGCGTGGAGGCGCTGAACCGCTTCGTGATCCGCCTCTTCGAGTTCCCCAAGCCGACGATCGCCATGGTGGACGGCTTCGCGGTCGGGGCCGGCTGCAATATCGCGCTGGGCTGCGACCTGCTGATCGCCTCGGACCGTGCTCGCTTCGGCGAGGTCTTCGCCAAGATCGGCCTCGTCCCGGACGGGGGCGGGACGTGGCTGCTGCCGCGGCTGGTCGGGCTGGCCAAGGCGAAGGAGCTGGTCTTCTCGGCCGACATCATCGACGCGGCCGAGGCGCTCCGGATCGGCCTCGTCAACCGGGTGGTGGTGGCGGCGGAGCTGGAGAAAACGACGCGCGCCCTGGCGGCCCGCATCGCGGCCGGCCCGCCGGGCGCGCTCAGCTTGGCCAAGGCGCTGCTGAACCGCTCGGCCACGGTGGACCTGGCCACCTCCCTCGGCTTCGAGGCCTACGCCCAGGCCCAGAGCGTCACCACCGACGACCACGCCGAGGGCGTGCGCGCCTTCCTCGAGAAGCGCCCGCCCAAGTTCACCGGCCAATGAGCCGGCAGCAGAGACCGATGCCAGCGGACTGGGGGCGTGCGGGGGCCATGTCCGGGCCCCCGCAGATGACGGGATGCTAACCGCAAGAATCACCGGCACGGGCATGGCGGTCCCGGAAAGCGTCGCCACCAACGCGCTGCTCTCGCGCTGTATGAACACGAGCGACGAGTGGATCACGCAGCGCACCGGAATTCGCGAGCGCCGCGTCTCCCCGGACACGTACCGCGTGCTGCTGCGACTAGCGGAGGCGCCGGACAAGACGGCCTGCATGCGAGACATCCGCGACCGGGGCCTCGACGGGCGCATCGACTCCACCCTGACCGTCTCGGATCTGGCCCTCGAGGCCTCGCGGATGGCGCTGAAGAACGCGGGGCTCGGCGCGGAAGACCTCGACTGCATCGTGCAGTCGAGCACCTTCCCGGACCTCGCCTATCCGGGGCCGGGCTGCGTGCTCCAGGGGCGGCTGGGCCTCACGACCACGCCCGTGTTCAACCTGGCCCAGGGCTGCGCCGGCTTCGTCTACGGCCCCGCCCTCGCCGACCAGTTCATGCGCGGGGGCATCTACCGGCGCGTGCTCGTGGTGGGCGCGGAGCTCCTCTCCTCCGCTTTCGACTACACCGACGCGGGCCGCGACATGGCGGTGCTCTTCGCGGACGGCGCGGGGGCGGTGGCGCTGGAAGCCGGGGAGGGTGATCCCGCCCGCCCGCGGGGGCTGCTCTCGCATCATCTGCACTCCGACGGGTCCGCACTCGACGCCCTGTCGGGCGAGATGTGGGGATCGTCCACCTTCCCACCGGTCTCGAAGAAAAAGATCGACGACGGGCGCTCGCGACCGCGGATGAACGGCCGCGCGGTCTTCGTCAACGCGGTGAGGCGGGTCCGGGAGGTGGTGCAGGAGTGCCTGGACGCCAATCGGCTCCGGCCGCTGGGGGTGGACTGCTATCTGTTCCACCAGGCGAATCTCCGGATCATCGAGACGGCCACCGAGCACTTCGGCATCCCGGCCGAGCGGTGCTTCAACAACATCGACCGCTACGGCAACACCGCCGGCGCTTCCGTCCCCATCTGCCTCCACGAGGCGCTGTCCGAGGCCCGCATCAAGGATGGCGACCTCGTCATGCTGGTGGCCTTCGGCACCGGCTTCTCGTGGGGGGCCACCCTGCTCCGCTGGTGACGCCCCCGAGCGGTCTCCGCGGCTGGCTCGAGCGACTGGGCTGGAGCCGGCCTCCCGTGCGCCGCGCCCTCGTCCTAGCCGGAGGCGGTGTCATCGGTGGCATGTACGAGGTCGGCGCGCTGGCCGCGCTGGAAGAAACGCTGCCGAGCTTCCGGGCCAACGAGTTCGATCTCTACGTCGGTTCGAGCGCGGGCTCGGTGGTGGGCGCCCTCATGGCCAACGGGGTCCCGCCGCTCGAGCTGTACACGATCCTCGACGAGGAGCGCGACGACCCGCTCAACTTCCACCGCGGAGCGGTCTATCACAGGGGCTCGTTCTCGGGGGCCACCCGCAACCTGGCCCAGTTCATGTGGGCGATCGGCAAACGGGCGGTCATGGACTTCCGGCTCGAGTGGCCGGACTTGCTGGCGCGCAGCGGGGGCGACATGCCGGCCGGCTTCTTCTCGCTGGCGCCGCTGGAGGCCTACATGCGGGAGGCCCTCCTGACGAAGGGGCTGTCCAACAGCTTCACCGGGACGCCGCGGCCGCTGCTCATCGCGGCGATCGCGCTGGACCGCGCGGAGCGCGTCATCTTCGGCCAGGGCGACCTCATGGACGTGCCGATCTCGCAGGCGATCGCGGCCTCGTCGGCAATCCCGGGCTTCTTCGAGCCCTACCGCATCGGGGGCCGCGACTACGTGGACGGTGACGTGGGCTACACCGGCCACGCCGACGTGGCGGTGGACGCGGGCGCCTCGCTCCTAGTCGCGATCAATCCCGCGGTACCGCAGCGCGTGACCGAGCCGGGAGATCCCGCGATCCGCCAAGGCGGGCTCTACGCCATCATGGAGCAGACCGGCCACATCTCGAGCCTCAATCTCTTCAACGTCGGCCTGCGCGAGATCAAGCTGCTCCATCCCG
>JACXTT010012735.1_pt1 | contig 11142 bp, 11 predicted proteins | sample 9270951 | NCBI WGS metagenome assembly JACXTT01 (sample SAMN15532306, study PRJNA645909) | rock metagenome | isolation source: weathered quartz diorite | place: Puerto Rico | collected 2017-06-21 | reverse complement strand
CTCGAGTCCCGCCGGCAGCACCCGCGGGATGTTCTCGCTCAAGCCACCGCCGGTGATGTGTGCCAGCGCGTACACCGGCACGGCCCGAATGAGCGCCAGCAGCGCTTTCACGTAGATCCGCGTCGGCGCGAGCAGCCGGTCGAAGAGCGTGCTTCCGGCGAGCGTGGTCGCAGGTGTGGCGCTCACGGCCGCCACGAGCTTGCGGATCAGCGAATAACCGTTGGAATGCGGCCCGGAGGAGGCGAGCCCGATGATCGCATCGCCGGCGCGCGTGCGCGTGCCGTCGATGATCGCGTCCTTCTCGACCACGCCGACGCAAAAGCCGGCAAGATCATAGTCCTCGCCCTGATACATGCCGGGCATCTCCGCAGTCTCACCGCCCACCAGCGCGGCGCCGGCCTGCACGCAGCCCTCCACGATGCCGCGCACCACGGCCTCCGCGACCGGCACGCGCAGCTTGCCGGTCGCGTAGTAGTCGAGGAAGAACAGCGGCTCCGCGCCCTGCACCACCACGTCGTTGGCACACATCGCCACCAGGTCGATCCCGACCGTGTCGTGCCGACCCGTTTCGATGGCGAGGCGCAGCTTCGTGCCCACGCCGTCGGTGCCCGACACCAGCACCGGGTGGCGGTAGCCGCGCGGCAGCTCGACCAGAGCGCCGAAGCCGCCGATACCAGCGAGCACTTCACGACGCTGCGCGCGCTGCACCAGCGGTTTGATGCGCTCGACCAGCTCATCGCCGGCGTCGATGTCGACGCCCGCATCGCGATAGGTGATGCCGGGGCCTTCTGTCATGGGTCCTGAAGCGAGGCGGGCGGGCCGCCGTCTGTGACGGGCGCGTATGGTATTGTACCTGCCGCTTCGCGCTGTGGCGCGAGCGATCCAGACAATGTCGCGAGCGGGTCCAATCTCAACCACCGCGAATCACCGCGTGCGCGCACTTCTGATGAGCCTGTGCGCCCTGAGCTGGGCGCTGCCGCTGCCAGCCGTCGCGGGACGGGTGGTGCGGGTCTACGAAGTCGATGCGGAAGGCCAGTCCGGCGCCGCGGTGCAGGGCGCCATGCGCCAGGCGCTGGTGCGCGCGACCGGCCAGCGCGAGTCCGCCGACGACCCCGCGCTGATGAGCGTCGTGGCCGAGGCGCAGCGTTACGTCAAGGGCTACGTCGTGGGTCCGCGCGGGGAATCGCAGGTGGTGTTCGACAGCGCCGCCGTCGATCAGGCGATCACCGCCGCCGGGCGTAGCATCTGGGACCGCGAGCGCCCGTTCACGCTCGTGGTGCTCATCCCGCCGCGCCCGCGCGCCGTCGAGGATGCGGCGCGCACTGAGCTCGAGCGCGTGGCGGCCGAGCGCGGCCTGCCGATCAGCCTGCTGCCGCTCACGGTCGTCGATGCCGACGGCAACCTGCTGGCCGCGCCGGCGATACTGCAGTCCGCGCAGCGCTACGGTGGCGATCAGGTTCTTGTCGGCCGCACCGATCCGGCCGCTCCTGAGAGCGACCTGCAGTGGACGCTGTACACGCGTTCCGCGAGCGAGAGTTGGAATGGCCCGCTCGCCGCGGGCATCGACCATACGGTTGATCTGCTGGTGCCGCAGCAGGGCACCTCGCTCGCGCAGGCGGAGGCGCAGACCCGGGTGCGGATCGATGGCGTCGCGGGACTCGCCGACTACGCCGCCGTGGCGCGGCTCCTCGAGAGCGCTCCGGGCGTGCGCCGCGCCAACATCGCATCCGCCGAGGCCGGCAGCGTCGTCTTCGATGTGACGGTGCGCGGCGGCGCCACCGGGCTCGAGGAGGCGCTGGCGGGCTCGACACGGCTCACTCGCATCAGCGCCGCCGGCGCACCGCCCACGTACCGCTACCAGCCGCGCGGCTGAGCGTGCGCACCACCGCAACTCCGGATCCGCCGTGCGCCACCTGCCCAACCTCATCTGCCTGATCCGCCTGGCGCTCATCTGGCCGGTCGTCGCGACGCTGCACGCGGGGCAGTACGTAGCGGCGCTCGCGTTGTTCATGACGGCGGCGGTATCGGACGGACTCGACGGTTACCTGGCGAAGCGCTTCAACTGGAGCTCCGAGCTCGGAAAGATCCTCGATCCACTCGCCGACAAGCTGCTGCTGGTTGCGGTGTTCGTCGAGTGCGCGTGGCTCGGCCTGACCCCCTGGTGGCTCACGGCAGCCGTCGTGGCGCGCGACGTGCTGATCGGGCTCGGCGCGCTCACCTTCCGCCTCTGGTTCGGTCCGCTGCACGGCCGGCCGACGGCGATCAGCAAGGTGAACACCGGGGCGCAGCTCGCCTACGTGGCGCTGGTGCTGCTCAACGCCGCGACCGGGATGCCGCTGCACGAGATGCTCGAGGCCTGGGGCCTGCTCACGTTCGTGACCACCGCCGTGTCCGGGGTGCACTACGTGCTCACCTTCACGCGCCGCGCCTGGGTGCAGGCCGTGCGCTCCTCCTAGGCGCTCACGCCGATGCGTCAGATTCCGCTGGGCGTGCGTCTGCCCGACCGCGCGGTCCTTGCGAGCTTCCTGCCGGCGCGCAACACCGAGGCGCTCGCGCACGCGCGCCGGGTGGCGAGCGCGGAAGTCTCCGGCCTCACCTGGTTCGCCGGTCCTGGCGGGGCGGGCAAGACCCATCTGCTGCAGGCGATCTGCGCCGCGGCGAGCGAGCGCATGCGCGCGGGATACCTGCCGCTCGCCGAGGTGGCGTCCCTGGGCGTCGGGGTGCTCGAGGGCATGCCGCAGCTCGAGTGTCTGTGCCTGGATGATATCGATCAGGTCGCAGGAAGAGCGGACTGGGAGCGCGCCATCTTCGGCCTGCTGCGCGAGCTGGAAGAGGGCGGCGGACGAGTGATCGCCGCGGCGCAGGCGCCGCCTGCGCTCATCGGCTGGACGCTGGCGGACCTCGGCTCGCGCTGCGCCGCGGGCGCGGTGTTTCAGCTGCGCGTCCTCGACGAGAGCGAGCAGCGGGCGGCGCTGCAACTGCGCGCGAAGCTCCGCGGCTTCGAGTTGCCCGCGGAGACCTTGCACTGGCTGCAGCGGCGCTTCCCCCGGGACATGCGCCGCCTCTACGAGCTGCTCGATACGCTCGATGAGGCGGCGCTCGCGGCGCAGCGGCGCCTCACCGTTCCGTTCATCCGCGAAGTGCTACGCGGGGGGCCGGGAAGCGGTGGCGAATGAGCTCAGGCGCACCGCGAGGGCCGCGACGCGCCTGCCGAGCGCCTGCGCCAGCGCCTTCTCGTGATCGGTGAGCGCCGCGGCTGCACCCGTGCCGCTGACGTGGGAGGCGCCGTACGGCGTGCCGCCGCCCTCGGTCTCGCTCAGCGCGCGCTCGGTGTACGGCAGTCCCACGAGGTACATGCCGTGATGAAGCAGCGGCAGCATCATCGACAGCAGCGTCGTCTCCTGGCCGCCGTGCAGGGTCTGAGTGGAGGTGAACACTGCGGCGGGTTTGCCCGCGAGCACCCCGGAGAGCCACAGGCTCGCCGTGCTGTCGAGGAAGTGCTTGAGTGGGGCGGCCATGTTGCCGAAACGCGTGGGGCTGCCGAGCACCAATCCCTGCGTCTCACGCAGGTCGTCGAGCGTGGCGTATGGCGCTCCGCTCGCCGGCACCGGCTTCGCGGGCCCCTCGCTCTCCGCGGTTACCGGCGGCACGGTTCGCAGCCGCGCGCTCGCGCCCGCGACGCTCTCGACGCCGCGGCACACCTGCCGCGCGAGCTCGGCGGTGGCGCCGCTGCGCGAATAGTAGAGCACCAGGATTTCCGCCATGTCCTCCCCTGCGCGAGCGCAACTACGTTGCCACAAAACGAAGGTGCGATCATCCGAGCGTGGATCTCAAGTAGTATTTCGGGAGACGGGGCGAGCAGCGGGTACGCATGATCTGCAAGAGATGTCTGGTGCGCGGACGTGTCCAGGGCGTGTACTACCGCGCCACGGCGGCGCGGCGCGCGCAGGAGCTGGGCGTGCGCGGGTACGCCCGCAACCTGGGCGACGGCCGCGTCGAGGTGCTGGCGTGTGGCGAGGACACAGCGGTGCACACGTTCGTGCAGTGGCTCTGGATCGGCTCCTCGGCCTCCCGCGTTACCTCCGTCGAGGTGAGCGACGCAGACGTCGAGGTGGCGCGGATCTCTGCGGGTTTTCGTACGGCTTGAAGCGATGCGGATCCTGAACAGAGTATCTGCGCTTGCGCTGGTCGCGGCGCTGGTGCTGTTGAATGCCGCCCCAGTGGGGGGCGAGCCCGAGTCGGCGCCGGCCGTACCGCAGACCGGCGCTGAAGCGCCACCGTCAACGACCAACCAGCCGCCGGAGCCAGCCGCGCCCGCTGCACCCGCAGCGGTGCCGCCTGCACCGGCTCCGCCCCCTGCAAGCGAGACGCGCGCCCCACCAGAGGTGCCGGGCGCCGCCGAGCCTGCTTCGCCTGTTGCTCCCGAGGTGCCGCCCCCGCCGGCCGCGGCGCCGCCTCCCAAGGTCTCATGGTTCCATCGGCACCCGCACCGCGCGAAGGCAGCATGGGTCGCGGCGGCCAACCCGCTGGCGGTCGATGCCGGGCTCGAGATCCTCGCGAAGGGGGGCAAGGCGGTCGACGCCGCGGTCGCGGTGCAGGCGATGCTCGGACTCGTCGAGCCGCAGAGCTCCGGAGTCGGCGGTGGCGCCTTCCTCGTTTACTACGACGCGAGCAGCCACAAGCTGAGCGCGCTCGATGGCCGCGAGCGCGCGCCCGCAGGCGCCCGGCCCGACATGTTCCTCGATGAGCACGGCAAGCCGCTGCCGTATGTCGAAGCGGTGCGCAGCGGACGCTCGACCGGGGTGCCGGGTGCCATCGCCATGCTGTACGTGGCGCACGCGAAGCTCGGGGCGCTCCGGTGGAAGGAGTTGTTTCAGCCGGCGATCCAGGCCGCGACGGCGGGCTTCAAGGTACCGGCACGGCTCGCGATGTTTCTCGGTGAGGGATCGCCGTTTCCGCCGACCAACGACGTGCGCATGCTGTTCTCGCGACCCGACGGCGAGACCGTCCAGGAAGGCGACCTGTTCCGCAATCCGCAATACGCCCACACGCTCGAGCGCATTGCGCGCGAGGGTCCGCGCGCGCTCTACGAAGGCGAGATTGCGCGCGAGATCGTGGCGACCACCCACCTGCCGTCCCTGCCCGGCACCATGACGCTGAAGGATCTTGCCACCTATCGCCCGAGCTGGACCGAGCCGGTGTGCCGGCCGTACCGCCTCTACTCGGTGTGCGTGCCGCCGCCGCCCTCGAGCGGCGTGTCGCTGCTGCAGATGCTCGCCATCCTCGAGCGGACCGATATCGCCGGGCGCCGCCACAACGATCCTCAGGCCTGGTTCCTGTTCGCACAGGCGAGTCGTCTCATGTACGCCGACCGTGACCGCTACGTCGCGGATCCGCGCTTCGTGCCGGTGCCGGTGGACCGTATGCTCGACCCCGCGTACGTGCGTTTACGCGCGCAGCTGATCGGCCAGCACGCGGGCCCGGCCCCGCCGCCCGGCGAGCTGGCGCTGCCGCGCGGACGGGATGCGACCGCCGAGTCCGCCGGAACCAGCCACTTCGTGATCGTGGATGCGGACGGCAATGTCGTGTCCATGACGACCACGGTGGAATCGACCTTCGGCTCGGGACGCACGCTTGGCGGCTTCGTCCTCAACAATCAGCTCACCGACTTCTCGTTTGTGCCTGCCGAGGGCGGCCGCCCGGTCGCCAACGCGGTGCGCGGCGGCAAGCGGCCGCGTTCCTCGATGGCGCCGGTCGTTGTTCTCGATCGCGCCGGGAACTTCGTCGCCGCCCTGGGCTCGCCCGGCGGCTCAGCGATCCTCGAATACAACGCCAAGGCGCTCGTGGGCCTGCTCGCCTGGAAGCTCTCGCTCAAGCAGTCGATCGAACTGCCGAACCTGATCGCGCGCGGCGACACCTACAGCGGAGAGATCGCCAAGTTCCCACCGGCGGTGCTCGCGGGGCTGCGCGACCGTGGCATCGACCTCAAGCCCGGGCATGCGGAGAACTCGGGCCTCCATGGGGTACTACGCCGTGCCGACGGCAACTACGAGGGCGCGGCCGACTCGCGCCGCGAGGGGGTGGCGCGCATGCTCGCGCCGCGTGCGCGGCGGCCCTAGCGGCTCTTCGGCGGAAAGCCGAGGTCGTCCGCCCCGCTCCAGTGCGTCCAGTCGCTGATGACCCGGTCCGGGTAGTCGCGCCGGCCGGGACTGCCGTTGTAGCGCGCCAGCGCCTTGCGTACGTCATTGCGCTCGTGGGCGAGATAGAAACGCAGGATCGCGCAGCCCATGCGGATGTTGGGTGCGATATGTATCAGCTCGTGGCGGCGCATTCCGAGCCGCTCCGGCCAGAACGGCATGACCTGCATGAGGCCGACGGCGCCGGCGGGCGAGACCGCCCAGCGATCGAAGCGGCTCTCGACGTCGATGAGCGCCATCACCAGGCCGGGCGGCAGACGTGCCTCGCCCGGCCGGTGCGTTTCGCAGTAGACCTGCTTGAGGATATCGAGCCGCTCGTCCTTCTCCCTGACGATGCGCCGCAGGCGCGGCTCCATCAGCGTATACCAGACCGCCGAGTCGTACTGGTCGGTGAAGCACTGCGCCTCGGCGATGGCCTTCGCGACGACCTCGCGCAGCTGCGGATCGAGCTGCTGATCCGCGTGCACCCGAGGCGGGAGAGCCGCCGCGAGGGCGGCGAGCGCGATCGCCAGCAGCGCCGGCCCGCGCGCCGCCCGCGCCGCTCGCTCAGCTCCCGAGGCGCGAGCGCAGGAAGACGAGCGCCTCCGGCGCGGGAAACTCGCTGCTGGCGCTGTCGCGCCGGTGGCGATACTCGAGCTTGCCCGCGTCGAGGCCGCGATCCGCCACCACCACGCGGTGCGGGATGCCGAGCAGCTCGGCATCGGCGAACTTGACTCCCGGACGCGCATCGCGGTCGTCGTACAGCACTTCAATTCCGGCGGTGGTGAGCTCGGCATAAAGGCGGTCGCTGACCTCGCGGACACGCGCGGATTTTTGCAGGTTGAGAGGCACCAGCACCACCTGGAAGGGTGCGATGGGATCCGGCCAGATGATGCCGCGCTCATCGTGGTTCTGCTCGATGGCCGCCGCCACGATCCGCGTCACCCCGATCCCGTAGCAACCCATGTAAAGCGCCGTCTCGCGGCCCGCCTCATCGAGCACTACCGCCTTCATCGGCTCGCTGTACTTGCGGCCGAGCTGGAAGATATGGCCCACCTCGATGCCGCGCGCGATCTTGAGTCTGCCCCTGCCGGAGGGACTCAAGTCACCCTCGACCACGTTGCGTAGGTCCGCGGCGATGGCGCCGGTCACGTCCCGCTCCCAGTTCACACCCGTCAAGTGCATGTCCTTCTCGTTCGCGCCGCAGACGAAGTCGGCGAGCGCGAGCGCGCTGTGATCGGCATACACCCGGCACTTAAGTCCCACCAGGCCGACGTAGCCGGGCTCAGTGCCGGTCGCGCGCAGCACCCGCTCGGCGCTCGCGAGGCGCAGCGGGCTCGCCACCCCGGCAAGCTTCTGCGCCTTGACGGCGTTCAGCTCGTGATCACCGCGCAGCACCAGCGCCACCACGTTCTGGTCGCTCCCCTCCACGATCAGCGTCTTGACGCAGCGCGCGGGCTCAACCTTGAGGAGGCGTGCCAACTCTTCGATGGTGCGGGCCCCCGGTGTCGGCACCTTGCGCAGCGGCTGCTGCGGGACGGGGCGGGAGGTCAGCGGTGGCAGCGCTACCGCGGCCTCGAGGTTCGCCGCGTAGTCGTCGGCGTCGGAGAAGGCGATCACGTCCTCGCCCGAGGCGGCGAGCACGTGAAACTCCTGCGAGACATCCCCGCCGATGGCGCCCGAGTCGGCGCGCACTGAGCGGAAGGTGAGTCCCGTGCGCGTGAAGATGCGGGTGTAGGCGTCGTACATGGCGCGGTAACCCGAGCGCAGCGACTCCTCGTCGATATGAAAGGAGTAGGCATCCTTCATGATGAATTCGCGTGCCCGCATGACGCCGAAGCGCGGGCGCACTTCGTCGCGGAACTTGGTCTGGATCTGGTAGAAGTTCACCGGCAGCTGCCGGTAGCTCTGGAGCTCGCGCCGCGCGATGTCGGTGATCACTTCCTCGTGGGTGGGACCGGCCACGAAGTCGCGCTCGTGCCGGTCCTTGAAGCGCAGCAGCTCCGGCCCGTACTCGGTCCAGCGGCCCGACTCCTGCCACAGCTCCCCCGGCTGGACCACCGGCATCACCATCTCGAATGCCCCGGCGCGGTTCATCTCCTCGCGGACGATGCGTTCCACCTTCTGCAGCACCCGCAGGCCCATCGGCAGCCAGCTGTAAAGCCCCGCCGCGAGGCGGCGGATCAGGCCCGCGCGCAGCATGAGCTGGTGACTCACCACCTCCGCCTCCGCGGGGGTTTCCTTCATGGTGTTGACGGGATACTGGGACAGCCTCATCCGCACGGACCTGCAGCTCACTTTCTCTTCGCGGGCATCTTATCAGGAGGCCCCCGCCGACCCACCCCGGGAAATTGCGCCTGACGCGGTTGTCGAGCGCTCACCGATGAGCAAGACGCGCAATTTCCCGGGGACCCCGGATAAGATTGCCGCCGTGGCAACCGAGCCCGAGGAATATCCACGCCCCCGCCGCAAGGGCATCTACCTGCTGCCCAACCTGCTGACCACCGGATGCCTGTTCTCGGGCTTCTATGCGGTGGTCGCGGCCATCGACAAGCACTTCGATCACGCCGGCATGGCGGTGTTTGCGGCGATGATCTTCGATACACTCGACGGGCGCATTGCCCGCCTCACGCGCACCGAGAGCTTCTTCGGCAAGGAGTACGACAGCCTCGCCGACATGGTGGCCTTTGGCCTCGCGCCCGCCATCGTCGCCTACCAGTGGGGCGTGGTGCGGATCGCCGAGTACGGGCACTTCTGGGGACGCTTCGGCTGGCTCGCCTGCTTCTTCTACGCTGTGGCCGCGGCGCTGCGCCTGGCGCGCTTCAACGCGCGCGCAGCCAGCGCCGACAAGCGCTACTTCGAGGGGCTGCCGAGCCCCTCCGCGGCGGCGATCGTCGCCGCCTTCGTATGGTTCTTCAGCGAGTGGCACGAGCCGCGGCTCGTCGGGCTGATCGCCGCCTTCGTTGTGACCGCGAGCGCCGGGGCGCTGATGGTGAGCCGCTTCGGTTATCCGAGCTTCAAGCAGTTCGATCTCGACCGACGGATCAAGTTCGTCTACCTGCTGCTCGTGCCGCTGTTCTTCGTGCTGATCGCGATCGATCCGGCCACCATGCTGCTGTCGATGTTCGGCACCTACGCGCTCTCGGCGCCGCTCCAGTGGGCGGGGCGCCGCCTGCGGCGCGCACTGCGCGGGGCGCCCTCGCCGGGCGGCTAGCGCGCATGCCGGGTGAGCGTCGCATTCAGTTCCTGCAGGCGATCGGGATCGACCTGTGGGTGCCGCGCAGGGGAAGCCCTGTGACGATCGCGCGGGAAGGTGCGGCGAGTGCGACAGCCGGCGCTCGGGGTGCGACGCCTGCCGCGGCGGCCGGAATGGTCACCGCGCCGCACCCGGAAATGACCGCCGCGCAGATCACGGCGCGATGGGAAGCGCTGCGCTCCGAGGTGCTCAACTGCAGGAGATGCCCGCTGCACGCCACTCGCACGCAGGGGGTGTTCGGCGTCGGACCCAAGCGCGCCGACTGGCTCGTGGTCGGCGAGGCGCCGGGGGCCGAGGAGGACCGGCGGGGCGAGCCCTTTGTCGGCGCGGCAGGGCAGCTGCTAGATGCGATGCTGCGCGCCATCGGGCTCGACCGAAAGACCAATGTCTACATCGCCAACGTGCTCAAGAGCCGGCCTCCGGGCAACCGCGACCCCAAGCCGGAGGAGGTGGCGGCGTGCCTGCCGTACCTCGTGGAGCAGATCGCGCTGCTGCGACCGAAGATCATGCTCGCGGTCGGGCGGATCGCCGCGCAGAACCTGCTCGGCACCGACGCGCCGCTCGGGAGGTTGCGCGGGAGGGTGCATCGCTTTGGCGAGCTGAACACCGCGCTGGTGGTGACGTATCATCCCGCCTATCTGCTGCGCACTCCGGCAGACAAGCGCAAGGCATGGGAAGACCTGAAGTTTGCCCGCAGTGTTTACCAGCAATTGACCCAGGGCGCCGCGACCGATGGCAACCGCTCCTGAGCTGCTCAAGACCTCGCCCGAGGTCGTGATCCGCCCGATGCGCGCCGGTGACGTTGCCGACGTGGTGGCGATCGAGCGCGCCTCGTACCAGTTTCCCTGGAGCGACGGGATCTTCAGGGATTGCCTGCGGGTGGGCTATGTCTGCCGCGTGATGACCGTGAGCCGGCGGGTGATGGGTTACGGGGTCATGAGTATCGGCGCCGGCGAGGCTCACATTCTCAATTTGTGTGTGAGCGAGCGATATCGCTGCCGCGGCGTGGGCAAGCGCTTGCTGAGATCCCTGATCGAGCGTGCGATCGCCGCCGGCATGGCCGAAGCCTTTCTGGAGGTTCGGCCCTCGAACACGGCGGCGATCCGGCTGTACCTGTCGATGGGCTTCGAGCAGGTCGGCACCCGGGGCGGCTACTACCAGGCGCTGAGCGGCCGCGAGGATGCGGCCGTGCTCAAGCTCGCCCTGCGCGCCTTCCCGGCCCCCCCGGCCTGAGCCCCTGAGCGCCATGAGCGACCTGGCTGGCGAAATCGCCCGGCGACGGACCTTCGCGATCATCTCGCACCCCGACGCCGGCAAGACCACGCTCACCGAGAAGCTGCTGCTCTTCGGCGGCGCGATCCAGATGGCCGGCACCGTCAAGGGCCGCAAGGCCGCGCGTCACGCGACCTCCGACTGGATGCGGCTCGAGCAGCAGCGCGGGATTTCCGTGACTTCCTCGGTGATGCAGTTTCCGTACTGCGAATGCATCGTGAATCTGCTCGACACCCCGGGCCACGAGGACTTCTCCGAGGACACCTACCGCACGCTGACCGCCGTGGACTCGGCCCTCATGGTCATCGACTGCGCCAAGGGGGTCGAAGAGCGCACGGTGAAGCTCATGGAGGTCTGCCGCCTGCGCGACACGCCCATCATGACCTTCATCAACAAGCTCGATCGCGACGGCCGCCCGCCCATCGAGCTGCTCGACGA
>JACXTT010012734.1_pt1 | contig 11142 bp, 10 predicted proteins | sample 9270951 | NCBI WGS metagenome assembly JACXTT01 (sample SAMN15532306, study PRJNA645909) | rock metagenome | isolation source: weathered quartz diorite | place: Puerto Rico | collected 2017-06-21 | reverse complement strand
GCCGCCGCGGCGCGCCGGCTGCGTGCGTGCATGGCCGACGGCGTCACCACCATCGAGATCAAGTCCGGTTACGGGCTCGACGTCGAGACGGAGCTGAGGCTGCTACGCGTGGCGCAGAGCCTCGGCGCCGAGGGCGCCGTCTCGATCGTCACCACGCTCCTGGGTGCGCACGCGGTCCCACCCGAGTACGCCGGCCGCCGCGACGATTACGTGCGCGTCGTGTGCGAGCAGATGATTCCGCGCGCCGCGGGAGAGCGCCTCGCGAGCGCGGTCGACGGCTTCTGCGAGCGCATCGCGTTCAGCGCCGACGACATGCGCCGCGTGTTCGAAGCGGCCCGCGCGCACGGCCTCGCCGTGAAGCTGCACGCCGACCAGCTCTCCGACGGCGGCGGCGCGCGCCTGGCCGCCGAATTCGAGGCGCTCTCCGCCGACCATCTCGAATACGCCAACGAAAGCGCGGTGGAAGCGCTCGCGCGCGCGGGCACGGTCGCGGTCCTGCTGCCGGGCGCGTTCTACTTCCTGCGCGAGACGCGCGCGCCGCCGGTCGAGGCGTTGCGAAGGCACGGCGTCCCGATGGCGGTGGCGACCGATTGCAATCCGGGCACGTCGCCGGGCACGTCGATCCTCACGATGCTCAACATGGCGTGCACGCTCTTCGGACTGACGCCCGAGGAGTCGCTTGCGGGAGCGACCTGCCACGCGGCGCGCGCGCTCGGACTTTCCGATCGCGGCACGCTGGAGGCGGGCAAGCGCGCCGACCTCGCGATCTGGGATGCCGGCGATCCGGCGGAGCTCGCCTGGCACATCGCGGGATACGCGCCGCGCACGGTTGTCGTGGAAGGACGCGTGCGCTAATACCTGTAAACCGGATACGACGGTTCCGAGTAGTACGTGTTGTACGCGACGTTCGATTCGAACGGCGTGCCGTCGTCACGAATGTCGGAGCCCGGGCGCAGCCACTGGCCAGGATCGTGGTCCATGCGCGCGACGTATTGCTGTCCGCGGTACTCGTAGCGAACGTCGTAGGCCTGGATCGAGCCGTCGCCGCTCGCGACCGTGCGGCACTGCGAGGTGTCGAGGTCGCTGCGCTGCTGCTGGCGCTCGATCTGGTTGCCGGCGATGCCGCCGAGGATGGCGCCCGCGGCCGTGCCGCCGGAGCTGTCGCTGATACCGTGGCCGATCACTCCGCCGATCAGCGCACCGAGCGCCGTGCCAGCGATCCGGTTGGGGTCGCGCGGCTCGTTGCGGTCCTCGAACCGGCCTTCGCGCGGATTCCAGCATTGCTCCTTCGTGCCGGACGCCGCGTACACCGGCTGCGTGTCGATCACGCGCGCCGAGTCGCCCCGGCGGTATTGGTCCTGCGAGTCGAAGTAGGTGCGCGAATCGTCGTAGTAGTTGCCGTAACGGTCGTAGGCGGCGAATGCGGGCGACGCGATCGCACCCATGATCGACGCGACGGCGATCACGATGGTTTTCATGACAACCTCCGATGGGATGTCCTCATCGGGAATGGACAGCGGCGAGGCGCGCGGTGTTCACCCGCGCCGCCGCGCCGCTGTGTGGGACGGCGCGAAAAAGGTTGTGGAGGCCCAGCTACGCGCTAATACCGGTACGTCGGGGCCGCGGGTCCCGGCGGAGGAGCGGGCGGCGGCGGATCGTCGACCACCGGACGCACGTCGATCGCGAGGCGGATGCGGCGGCCCGGATCGTACGGAAGGCGCGTCACGAACTCGCGTCCGGCGTAGCGATAGCGCACGTCGTAGCCCGAGGCCACTTCGCGCACCTCTTGCACCGTGCGGCAACGCTGGACCTCGCGCGTCACGGGGCGGCGCTCGACTTCGGTCACCTCGCCCGGCGGCGGGCCGGCGTTCTCGCGGTCGATCTGGTTGCCGACGATGCCGCCGATCACGGCGCCCGCCGCGGTGCCGCGGTCGCGTCCGCCGCTGGAATTGCCGAACTGGTGGCCGATGACGCCGCCGGCGATGGCGCCGATGACGGTGCCCGGGCCGATGAGCGGCTGGCCGTTGTCCTGGCGCGTCACGCGGCGCTCTTCATAGCCGCGGCGCTGCTCGCTCCAGCATTCCTCGCGGTTCACCGGGATGCGCTCGAAGATGGGTTGCGACGACAGCACCGGGGCGGAATCGTGGAACCCGTCGGCGAACGCGGCGCCGATCGGCGCCAGGGCCGCGGCGAGCGCTGCGGCGATCACGGTCTTCTTCATTCAGATCTCCTTCCTGGGGAATCGATCGTCTGGACCGGCTCCGCCTTCAAACGGACGGGGCCCCCGGCCGGTTGACGTCCGGCTGGACGTGCGCCAGCGCGGCTAAGAGGAGCTCGCGCAGGATCGGGCGCACCTCGCGCGCGCGGTCTTCGCGGAATGCATAGGGAGGAGTTTCCTCCATGTAGAGAGACTGCGCCATTTCGAGCTGGATCGCGTGCACGCCGCGCGCGGGATCGCCGTAGCGGCGCGTGATGTAGCCGCCCTTGAAGCGGCCGTCGAGCACCGACGTGAACCGGGAGTGGCGTTGGAGGATGCGCATGACCGAAGTGGAAAGCGCTCGCGCGCACGACGCGCCATCCGCCGTGCCCACGTTGAAGTCCGCGATGCGGCCCTCGAAGAGCCGCGGCGCCACGGACACGATCGAGTGCGCGTCCCAGAGGAGAACGGCGCCGCAGGCGCTGCGCACGCGCGCGATCTCGCGCTCGATGCGGCGGTGATACGGCCGCCACACCGCATCGAGACGGCGGGCGATTTCCGCATCACGGGGTGGCTCGCCACGATAGAGGGGCTCGGCGGCGAAGGTGTCGACGGGACACAGCAGCGGCGTGTCGCGGCCGGGATAAAGGTTCGCGCCGTCGAGCGGCCGGTTCACGTCGATCACGTAGCGCGAATGCGTGGCGGCGATCACCGTGGCGTCGAGCGCGGCGAGGAAATCGTAGAGCCGCGGCAGGTGCCAATCGGTATCGGGACGCAGCGCCGCGCACTCGGCAAGATCGCGTCCGACGCCGTGCGGAACGAACGTGCCCGCGTGCGGCATCGAGACGATGAGCGCGCTTTCGCCGTGACGATAGCGGTACGGCCACACGCAATGTTCCGCGAGCCACACGATCAGAGCATCGGCGTGTCGAGGCCCATCGAATGCGCCGTGGCGATCGCGGAGTCGTAGCCCGCGTCGGCGTGGCGCACGACGCCGATCGCCGGATCGTTCCACAGCACGCGCTCGATGCGCTTCGCCGCCGCGGCGGTGCCGTCGCACACGATCACCACGCCAGCGTGCTGCGAATAGCCCATGCCGACGCCGCCGCCATGATGGATCGAGACCCACGTCGCGCCGCCCGCCGTCGACAGCAGCGCATTCAGGAAAGCCCAGTCGGAGACCGCGTCGCTGCCGTCCTTCATCGCTTCCGTCTCGCGATTCGGGCTCGCCACCGATCCCGTGTCGAGGTGGTCGCGGCCGATCACGATCGGCGCCTTCAGCTCGCCCTCTGCCACCATCTCGTTGAACGCGAGCCCGGCCTTGTGCCGCTGCCCCAGCCCCAGCCAGCAGATGCGCGCCGGCAATCCCTGGAACTTGATGCGGCTCGCCGCCATGTCGAGCCACTGCGCGAGATGCTTGTCCTCGGGGAAGAGCGCCTTCACCTTCGCGTCGGTCCTGAAGATGTCCTCGGGATCGCCGGAGAGCGCGACCCAGCGGAACGGTCCCTTGCCTTCGCAGAAGAGCGGGCGGATGTACGCCGGGACGAAGCCCGGGTACGCGAACGCGTCTTTCACGCCTTCGTCCTGGGCGACCTGGCGGATGTTGTTGCCGTAGTCGAACGTGGCGACGCCGCGACGATGCATCTCGAGCAGCGCTTCGACGTGGCGCCGGATCGACGCGCGCGCGGCTTTCTCGACCGCCCTGGGATTCGCTTTCTGCTCCGCTTCCCATTTCTCCACGGTCCATCCCGAGGGGAGATAGCCGTGCACGACGTCGTGCGCCGAGGTCTGGTCGGTCGCGAGATCGGGAAGCGCGCCGCGGCGCACGATCTCCGGAACGATGTCGGCGGCGTTGCCGAGCAATCCCACGGAGACGGGTTCCTTCGCAGCGCGCACGAGCGCAAGGGCTTCCTCGAGGGTCGCCGCCTGGTGATCGAGGTAACCGGTACGCAACCTCATGGCGATGCGCGATTGGCGGCCTTCGACCGCCAGCATCGACATGCCCGCCATGGTCGCGGCAAGAGGTTGCGCACCGCCCATGCCGCCCAGCCCTGCCGTCAATATCCATTTGCCGCGCGCTCCGCGGTAATGCTGGCGCAGCGCTTCGGCGAAGGTTTCGTAGGTACCTTGCACGATTCCCTGCGAGCCGATGTAGATCCACGAGCCCGCCGTCATCTGGCCGAACATCATGAGGCCCTTGCGGTCGAGCTCGTTGAAGTGGTCCCACGTCGCCCAGCGCGGCACGAGGTTGGAATTGGCGATGAGCACGCGCGGGGCGTCCGCGTGCGTCTTGAAGACGGCGACGGGCTTGCCGGATTGGATGAGGAGCGATTCGTCGTCGTCGAGGCGCTTCAGCGTCTCGAGGATCGCGTAGAACGATTCCCAGTTGCGCGCCGCGCGCCCGATGCCGCCGTAGACGACGAGCTCGGCGGGATTCTCCGCGACCTCCGGATCGAGGTTGTTCTGGATCATCCGGAAGGGCGCTTCGGTGAGCCAGCTGCGGCACGAGAGCGCGGTCCCGCGCGGGGCGCGGATCTCGGTGCCGATGCGGCGGTGGGTCATTCACGTATTATAGGAGCCGCCCATGATGCTCGCCCGAATCGCCATCGCCATCGTTGTCGTGACGTTCGCGAGCGACGGGCTAGCGGCATGGAAGATCCTGCACCGCGACACCATGGTGCAGCTCTCGGTCGATCCCGAGTCGATCCATCGCGAAGGCAGCGTCGCGACGTTCCGCTACCTCGTCGATTTCCGCCTCCTGCAAGGTGAAGGCCACACGCAGTATCGATCCCAGATCTCGTACGCGAAAGTCGATTGCAAGGCGCGCACGATGGCGCTCACGCACACCGACGCGTACTTTCGCTACGGCGGCGAGGGCCTGGTCGTCGCCAAGACGAAGCTCTCGCCCGCGGATTCCGCCTTCAGGCCGCTCGAGAAAGGCTCGAGCGACGAGGACCTCTGGGGCTTCGTGTGCCAGGGCAAGGCTCCGCCCGTCGCCAGGCTGCCGGCACCGCCGCCGCCGATCCCGCAGAAGCAGAAGTAGCTGCGACGTCCAAGAATCCAGGGAGAACCAAGAACAATTCTTGTTTCTGGAGGAATAAATGAGCAACAACCTGCGTTACACCGTCGTCCGCGCCCTGGCCGTCGCAGGCGCTTTCGGCCTTCTCGCCGGATGCGAGACGATGAGCAACATGATGGGCGGAGGCGACAAGGGCATGCGCGGCGAGACCGTGACGCTGCGAGGCGGCAATGAGGTTCCGGCGAACACGAGCTCCGCCGGCGGCACCGCCAGCGTCACCGTGCACGAGGATTGCACCGTGAGCGCGCACGTCACGGTGAGCGGTATGACCGCGACCGCGGCGCACATCCATTCGGGCGCCTCCGGAGCGAACGGTCCCGTGGCGGTTCCGTTCAACAAGACCGCCGACAACACGTTCGACGCGCCGGGCGGGGCGAAGATGAACGCGGAGCAGTGCGCGGCCTACAAGGCCGGCAACACGTACGTGAACGTGCACAGCGCCGCGCACCCGGGCGGCGAGGTCCGCGCGCAGCTCAGGGGCCGCTGAAAAGCTTCGCCAGGCCGGCCAGCCCGATCGCGAGCGCCGCGAGCGCGTCGCCGGCGATCAGTCCGCCGCCGAAGAGCGAGGTGGTGCTCATGTCCGTGGGCAGCGCCTTCTCGTCGGCGGCACGTTTCTTCCGCGCATCGAGCGTCCTGGAGAAGCTGGTGACGACGCTGCCGGCGGCGTACCACGCCGAGGCCTCGAGATTCAGGAAGCCGCCGAACGACGCCGCGTAGGGCGAGGGCAGCACGATCGCATCGAGTGTGAAGTCGGTCGCGAAGCCCGCACGTCCGCTCTTCACGAAGCGCTGGTACGCCGCGCTCCTCTTGATGAGCTTGCGGGCCGCCTCGATCGCGAAGCCGAGAGCCACGCCGAGCCAGATCGCCGTGCGCTGGTAGGCCTTGTCGTCGGTGAGGCTGCGCAGGATCCCCACGAACTTGTACGTCATGGCCGAGCTCCAGCTCGCGGGCTGGTCGGCGGCCTTCATCGCCGTCTGGTCCAGGCCGAGCACGGGATAGGCGGTCATGAAGAGCTTCGCGAAGAGCACGCCCATCACGGCGCCCATGATCACGCCCGCCATCTGGTAGCGGAACTGGATCACGCGGTTGGTGCCGAGACGCCAGCCCGTGGAGCGATCCTGCTGCATGTCGGCGGCGGTGGCGCACGAGATGAGCAGGATGCTGCCCGCCATCAACCCCACGATCGGGTCCTTGAGCCCGAGCGCCGCCATCAGCACCACGGAGACCACGAACGCGGACGAGATCGGATTCTGGTCGGTGATCCCGAGCGAAATGCCGTTCACCATCACGAAGACGAACGCCAGCAGCAGGGCGAAGGTGAGGAAGCCGACGGGCTGCCCGAGCACGACATGGCCGGTGAGGACCACACCGATGCCCCACGCGACGACCCACACCGCGAGCCGCTTCAGGTTCACGCGCTTCCAGTCGGGCGCTTCCTCGCGCTGCGCGGACTTCGTGCGCCAGTGCGTAGCCGCCTGCCAACCCACGAGCGTTAGGTCGATGATCGCCGCGCCCATGATCATGCCGAGCGCGATGAGGAAGGTGATCTTGCGGAACGGATCGCCTTCGTTGAGCCAGCCGATCGAGACGAAGAAGGGAACCAGCGCGTAACCGGTCAGCCCCATCACGATCGCGGGCACACCGATGCGCGCGCCGACGATCATCCCGGCGCCGAAGTTGGATGCGGAAAAGTCGATCGACTGCAGCCACGCGACCTTCGGCGTCGCGAGGCCGCCCGCGAGCCCGATGCCGATGCCGCTTCCGAGCTGCTTCACCGAGCGGCGCAGGAGCTCCGGATCCGTGAGCGCGCGCAGGATGTTCGCGACGGCGAGCCCGGAGGGGAACGTGAGCTGCATGCGGTCGACGAGGATCGGCGTGTAGAGCATGCCGACGCCGACCGCGAACATGCCGATGCAGAGGAAGTAGAGGACGAGCTTCCACAACGGCGGTTGCGGCAACCCCATCCACACCATCGCCTGCACGAGCACGCCCATCGCCGAGAGCCCGGCCACCGAGGCCGCCGCCGTCTGGATGTAATTCGCGCCGTGCTTGCCCTGCGCGCCGTAGCCGTAGGTGACCGTCGAGCCGAGGATGCCCGCGAGCACCTGGCCGCCGATGAAGAAGCCGAGCGAGAAGTTCATGTACGACGCGGTGACGCCGCCGAGCGGTCCCAGCACGAGGATGCCGAGCGAGAGCAGCAGCGCGTGGTATCTCCACGTGTCCGGCGCCGGGAGCCAGGACCAGCGCGGGGCCTGCGCGAGCGCGGGATCGTAGGTCGTCACACAAAGACTGTAGCATTCGGGCGATGGCGAAGGCGCTCTTCTTCGATGTGTTCGGCACCATGGTCGACTGGTGCGGCGGCGTGGCGCGCGAGGCCGAGCGCATCCTCGGCGCCCGCGGCATCGTGCTCGACTGGCTCGCGTTTTCGCGCGCGTGGCGCGCCGAATACCAGCCGGGCATGGAGGAGGTGCGCTCGGGGAAGATTCCCTTCGCGAAGCTCGACGTGATCCACCGCCGCATGCTCGCGCGCATCCAGCCGCGCTTCGGGCTGGAGACCCTCGACGAGGCGACCGCCTCCGAGCTCAACCTCGCGTGGCATCGGCTCGACGCGTGGCCCGACGTGACGCCGGGGCTCGCGCGGCTGCGCCGCAAGTTCCTGGTCGCCCCGGTCTCCAACGGCAACATCGCGCTCATGGCGGATCTCGCGCGCCGCAACGATTTCCGCTGGGACGCGATCCTCGGCGCCGAGATCGCGGGTGACTACAAGCCGAAGCCGCGTGTGTATCTCGCTGCCGCGGAAGCCTTCGCGCTCGCGCCCGGCGATTGCATGATGGTCGCCGCGCATTCGAGCGACCTCGCGGCTGCGGCCGCGTGCGGGTTGAAGACCGCGCACGTCGCGCGTCCCGACGAAAGCGGGCCCGGCACGGGCGAGCGCGCGCCGAGCGTGAAAGTGGACGTCGCCGCCGCTTCGTTCGACGATCTCGTCGCGAAGCTCGGCGCATGACGGCGAGCCTCCTCGACGCGTACTTCAAGCGCATCCGCTTCGGCGGCAGCGCGAAGCCGGCGCTCGACACGCTGAAGCGCATCCACGCTTTGCACGCCGAGCACATCCCGTTCGAGAACCTGTCGCCGTTCCTCGGCGAGCCGGTGCCGCTCGACATCGATTCGCTCAGAGCAAAGCTCCTCGAGAGCGGGCGCGGCGGCTGGTGCTTCGAGCACAACATCCTCTTCTGGCGCGTCCTCACGGGGATCGGCTTCGAGGTCACACCGCTCGCCGCGCGCGTGCGCTGGAACGTGCCGGCGGGGACCATCGGGCCGCGCAGCCACATGCTGCTGCTCGTGCATCTCGCCGATCGCGATTACATCGCCGACGCCGGCTTCGGCGGCCTCACGCTGACCGGGCCGCTCGCGCTCGAGCCGGGCATCGAGCAGGCGACGCCACTCGAGCCGCACCGCCTCACCGCGGCGGGCAACGGCTTCCTCCTCGAAGCGAAGATCGCCCGCAAGTGGGAAGCGCTCTACACGTTCGACCTGCAGGAAGAGCAGCTCGCCGACTACGAGCGCAGCAACTGGTACCTGGGCAACCACCCGCAGTCGCATTTCGTGACCGGCATCGTGGCGGCGCGCGCGACGCCGGAACTGCGGCACGCGCTGCGCAACACGCGCTATGCGATCCACCGGCGGGACGGGACGACCGAGAAACGGTTCCTGGCGACGGTGGACGAGTACAAGGAGCTGCTCGAAGACGCGTTCACGATCGCGCTGCCGAAAGCATCGAACCTCGACGTGAAGCTCGCGCAGCTGATCGAAGCCAACCCGCCTATTTCTTAAGGCTAGCGAGGGCCTTCGCCTTCCACAGCTCCCACGGGCGCTCGATGGTGCGGGCGTTGGTCTCCGTGGCGAGCTTTCCCTCGATGTCGCTCAGGAACTCCACCGGGCCGTCCAGCCCCTGCGCGATCGCCTGCAGCCGCGCATTCACCTGCGTGTAGACGGCGCGGAACACGGCCTCGGGAAGGCTCGCGCCGACGACCGTCATCCCGTGGCCGCGCATGAGCACGCAGGTGCACGTCCCGAGCGATTTCGCGAGCGCCTCGCCGAGCGGGCGGTCGCGGATGAGGAGGTCGTTGTCCGCGCGGCTGCGGCGGATGTCGAACACCGGCACGCCCGACCAGAGGAACGACGCCATGTGGTAGACGGGTTTCAACTTTCCCCTGGTGATGCCGAAGGGGATCACCGATTCGGCGTGGCTGTGCACGATCGCCTTCACGTCGGGGCGGCTCGCGTAGATCTCACCGTGCAGGAAGCGCTCGAGGTAGGGCTTGCGGTCGTCGCCGATCGGCTCGCTGTCGGCGCCGTGCTCCATGATGTCCGCGACCACGACGAGCTCGGGCGCGAGCGAGCGCGACATGTAGAAGTGATCGCGCTTGCGTTCGCTCCTCACGCTCACGTGACCGTACGAATCGAGCACGCCCTGGAAAGCGAGGATGCGATTGGCCGCGACCAGGTCCATCATCAGCTCGGGGCTGGCGGCAACGACGGGCTTGCGTGTCGGCATCGCGGGATTATCTCTCGAAGAATCGCGCGAAGACGCCGGCTCTCACCAGCGGCGCCACGGCTTCGATGTCGTGGGCGAGGAAGCGGTCGCCCTCGAGGTGCGGGGCGGCCTTGCGGATGATCGCGTGCGCCTCTTCGAGCGGCGCCGAGGATTTTCGCGGACGGCGGAAATCGATGCCCTGCGCCGCCGCGAGGAGCTCGATCGCGACGATGGTCGCGGTGTTCTCCGCCATGTCGCCCAGGCGCCGCGCCGCGAACGTGGCCATCGACACATGGTCCTCCTGGTTGGCGGAGGTCGGCAGCGAATCGACGCTCGCCGGATGCGCGAGCGACTTGTTCTCCGATGCGAGGGCCGCGGCGGTGACGTGCGCGATCATGAAGCCCGAGTTCACGCCGCTCGCGGAGGTGAGGAACGGCGGCAGCCCCGACAGCGTCGCGTCGATGAGGAGCGCGATGCGCCGCTCGGCGAGCGCGCCGATCTCGGCGATGGCGAGCGCGAGCTGGTCGGCGGCGAAGGCGACCGGCTCGGCGTGGAAGTTGCCGCCTGAGAGCGATTCGCTCGAATCCGGGAAGACCAGGGGATTGTCCGTGACGCCGTTCGCCTCGATGAGAAGCGTGGCGGCCGCGGCATCCATCACGTCGAGGCATGCGCCCATGACCTGCGGCTGGCAGCGCAGGCTGTACGGATCCTGCACCTTGTCGTCGCCGGTGAGGTGCGAGGCGCGGATCTCGCTGCCAGCCAGGAGATTTCGATAGACCCGCGCGAGCTCGATCTGGCCGCGCTGGCCGCGCAGCTCGTGGATGCGCGGATCGAACGGGGTGTCGCTTCCCATCGCCGCGTCGACCGACATCGCGCCCGCGACCACCGCCGCCGCGAAGATGTGCCGCGCCGCGAAGAGTCCCGTCAACGCGAGAGCCGTCGAGACCTGCGTGCCGTTGAGAAGCGCCAGGCCTTCCTTGGGCGCGAGCGTGAGGGGCGCGAGCCCGACGCGCCGCAGTCCCTCGGTCGCGCTCATCACCTTGCCGCGATGGCGCACCTCGCCCAGGCCGATCAGCGTCGCCGAAAGATGCGCGAGCGGCGCGAGGTCGCCGGAAGCGCCGACGGAGCCCTTCGAGGGTACGCAGGGATAGATCTCGGCGTTCAGCATCGCCAGCAACGCGTCGACCACCTCGAAGCGCACGCCCGAGTAGCCGCGCGCGAGGCTCGCGATCTTGAGCAGCATCGTGATCCGCACGACCTCGTCGGCGAGGAGCGCGCCGACGCCGACGCTGTGCGAGAGGACGAGGTTCCTCTGCAGCAGTTCCAGCTCGT
>JACXTT010012733.1_pt1 | contig 11142 bp, 10 predicted proteins | sample 9270951 | NCBI WGS metagenome assembly JACXTT01 (sample SAMN15532306, study PRJNA645909) | rock metagenome | isolation source: weathered quartz diorite | place: Puerto Rico | collected 2017-06-21 | reverse complement strand
ATGGTCGGTTCGCTTGGCGTCGATGGCCCCGTGCTGCACTTCCCGAGCAACCGCCACGGCGTCGAAAACCACGTTCCGCCCTCGCGCACGAACAATTGCTGAAACCTCACGGTGACGCGCAGCGCTTGATCGAAGGGGATCGGGTAGTCCTGTAGCCAGCGGTGCGGCAGCGCGCGGTACTCCACGAAGATGGGCGCACCTGTCCCCGTCGTGCTGTAGGCATTCATGATGTCGCGCTCATTGCGCGCAAACAGAGCGCGCCCGCCGTTTGGGCGGAGTCCCGCGCCGACGAAGTGCGCGCGAAGATGGCTTGTAGACGCGAAGCCATCCACGTCACCCTGAAAGACGCCAAGCTGCGCGCCGACCGCCGCGTTGAACGCGCGGCGATCCCCCTCGAATACGGCTTCGTAAGAGTGGCCCCAATAAATCTTGGCGACGTAGAACATCGCACCTGGGGGAGCGTCGCTCATGTCCGCGTGGTCATCAACAGTGGAAACCGCGTCGACTTGGAACGCGAGGTAATAGCCGTAACGATTCTGATCGGAGAAACCGATCGACGCGTCGATCGTCAGCCAGCCCGCGAGGTTGGCGGTAAGCCCGAGTTGGCTCCGCACCGTGAGCGCTTCATGAGCCACGTACGTCTGGGCCAACCTCTGTACGCGTGCCCGCGGAAACAAGGTGCGCCCTGCGGGGCCGGGCAGCGGACGGAAATGCACGTCCACCGGTGTACCGAGTAGCGCATCGTCGATGCCGCGCGGTGCGGTCGCCGTGATCGGAGCCACCGGCATCACATCGGGCGTGGTTGCGCGACACCCGCCGGCAGCAAGTCCGGCAAAGGCTGGAGCGAAGTAAGCCATCCAAGCACGGCCCGTGCGCCGTGCGGGCCTGGCAGGTGCGCGAGCGCCAGCCACCGTTAATCCTCGCGCTTGCTCGTGTGGAGGTTGTTCTTCTTGATGAGATGCAAACTATCGAGAGACAAACCCCGCACGCCAAGAACAGTGCGACCTTGGTGGCGTGTGGCGAGTTCTTTCAACCAAATTCGGTTGTGGTGGCGCTCGTGGCGGCCCGCCACTGCGAGTCGGCCGTGCAGCACCCGCCAGTTGTCGAAGATCGCGATGTCACCAACCTGGGGAATGAAGACCAATTTCCGATCCTGACCGCGCGACAAGACCGCGGTCTGCAGGATCTCAAATGAATCTTGGTATTTCTTTGGAACCTTGAGAACGCGATCGAATCGCACTCGAAACGATACGGCACGATCGCCGCACACGGGCTTTATCAGCGGCCCGGAGAACGACCCTTTCCAGACGCTCCCGTCTTCCCGCGTCTTCTCTTTCTTGCACACGGCCGCATCGTGCTGAGAAAGATCCGCAAGAGTCTTCGCGAGGTCGCCTTCGCTCAGATTCCGTAGCACGTCTGCCATGTCGATAAACGTGCTATGACCACCGTGCGTTGCTCCGGCCATGTATTGGAATGCCAACATCGCGGGCGGGAGGGGGTTGTCTTGTGTGCCGTCAACGTGCGCGCCCAGCTCTTTCCCTGACTCTCCGGATATCGCCTCCTTCTGCGGGTCTGGGATAATGGGCTTGATCTTGCTCTCATTGTAGTCATTCTGCTCGGCGCAGGCAGGACCAAGGCTGTGTTCAAGAGATGTCAGAAGTTCGCTCTCCGGCGTCAATGCGGTCAGCCGCACGAGTGCGAACCCGAAACGTTGTAGTTTTTCGAGGACAGCCCTCTCGGCCTCCGCGTCGAACTTCTCCCGATGCACCAGGAAATCCTGTTCTTGAAGGATGTCCCACGGCTGAATTTGGCCGTCGCGCAACGCGCCCTTTGTGAAATTCTCGTCGCCGCGCGCGGTTTCTAGGGCGCTGTCTTGCGTTGGCGGCGCCGCTTCCCCACTTTCAGGAAAAGAATCGATCGCAACACAATAGGGCTCTTGAGAATCGCGTTGCTCACTATAGATAACCTCGTCACGCTCCTGATCGGCCGGGCCGTCTCCCGCGTCGATTCCCGCGAGGCGATATCGGTACGACTCATACAGCGAGCCGAGCAGGGATGCGCAAGTGCGCGACCACACGCAATCGACGACCCCAAATGCGTTTGGATCGCTGTGCGTGATGTTCAAAGTGCCGATACATGCAAAAAGTACATCGGCGCCTGGATGCCCATGCGAGGTTTTTAGGATCAAAATTGGAGCGCACAAGAGGCTCCGATATGGCGCGGGCGCATCGTAAGGTGGTTTCCGAAACATCTTGCCCGCGGGCTCTGGATCGTACATCGCTGCGGCATTATCGGTATCGCTCGTCTCCCGGTAGAAATCGATCTCACCGGAGTCTTTCACGTCGTTTGCGACAGCGATCCCGCGGTTGCCGGTCGAGTTCGCCCAAACACAATATGCGGCGACGCCCGCGCGGTCCTTTGGCTTCTTGAACTTGCCGTCTTCCCCGAGTGTCATCTTCATGTCCGTTGGAACGAAGTCGGCGTGCTCGGGTTTGGTGCCGCATGTAAGTTTGAGCGTCCAATCGTTCGGATCGACTTCTAGGATGTCGGCGGCGAGCCGTTCTCCGGACTCTAGGCGGAGGCAAAGAGCCGACAGAATACAGCGGCGGTATGCATCAAAGACCCGCTTCAGTTCCGCTCGATCGCCGCAGGCCCGTGCAAATATCTGGAAGCGCTCTACGCTGTCGTTCACCACGCGCAGCTTTTCGAGCCGGCTGAGTTGAATGCTGTCGCCGCTGCTGCGATCGGGCGACACTTTCGAGGACTTCGCCTTTTTCTTCTTCTTCTTGGCGAGCTTCTTGGTGGGGGCGTTCATGGGGGTCAGAATATGCAAAAGCCCCGGTGCCCTTAAATTTTCGGGGCCGGGGCATGCGTGCGAAGCGTCGCGGTCTACGTCTTCGCCGGATTCACTCTCGGCCGCGATGCCGGTGCGTCACTCTTTGCCGCCCCAGCCGTCGACCGTGAAGCAGACACGTGCGCAACCGAGACGGGCTTTATGCCGGCCTCCGCGCAAGCACGCTTCGCCATTGCGTCAGACACAACGGCAACTCGCGGATCGTTCGGTTTCTCCCCATCCAAACGGACCTCCTTGCGGCGTCTTGCAAATCCCATCGCGTTGTAGGTTGCTGCCATGCGAAAAATCCAACGTTTTGTGAGGTTGCCAGCCCCAAACCGCTGGAGCATAGCGCAATGTGTGATCGTGGACAACATGCGTTGGTAGGCGCGGCGCGCCGCACTTCCCGTGCGGCAACCACTATGCCAGGACGTGCGCTCGCGCGCTCGCGATCACGTGTCGAAACGCCACGGACGTGGGCTTCGCCCGTTCAGCCGCGCCGCCGCCCCTTCGGGCGTCCAACGGGCCGCCGACCCGCGCGTCGTGGCTGAAACAGCCGGCCGACGGGCACGCCTAGGATACGCGCGAGCCGCACCAGCGTAGGGATGCTGGGGATGGCCGCCCCGTACTCGATCTTCTGAAGGTAGTTCGGCTCGCGCTCGATGCGCTCTGCGAGCTGTTCCTGCGAGAGCCCGCGCGCGACGCGCAGCGCGCGCACGTTGGCGCCGATGTGCTCCGCCACGCGCGCCGTCTCTTCGTCCCGCACGCCATGCAGCTACGCGACGGCGGGGCGTCGAAACACATTCTGTCACGATGTGTTATCGTTGACCTCGCATGGCCCTCGTTTCCTGCAACGACTGCGGCACCGAAATTTCGAGCGACGCGGATCCCTGCCCGAAGTGCGGGCGGCCAACCGGCCGGGCGCGCGCGAGGCAAGCGCGGCGAGTGGTGCGGCTGGTGTGCTACGGGGTGATCGGTGTCGCCGGCTTGCTCTTGGCCTTGATGATCCTGGGCCGCGGTCGCCGCGGCGCGGAGGCGCCCGCGTCGGCTCCCGTGACCGTCGAGCCGTCGCCCGCTCCTGGTGAATCAGGGGTGCATCCAGCGACAAGCACGGCTGCGGCGAGCCAAGCACCCGAGATTCGACGAAGTGGCGCGAGCTTCACGGATGCCGGCGATCTAGACGAATGCGTAGATCTCACGATCACGACCAGCGACGCGCGCGCGAGCATCGACAAGGCCAACGCGATGTTGGACAAGTTGTTTGGCACCATGAAGAATCTCACTGCCATGCAGCGGCGATGCGCCGAGGAATTCAGCGACAAGACGATCTTGGCGACGTGCAGCACGAACATGCTCGGCGGCGAAAAGTTGGCGAAGGCTTTCGGCGAAGGCGTCACATTGACGAGCGTCGAGCGATACTACAGTTTCGAGCGAATGGCCGACGATGGCTACCACAAGAATTGCATCGACGTGAAAGGCACGTGGGCTGCTCTCGACAAGAACTCCGCTGAATACAAGGATGCGGAGCGCAAGTGGCAACACGTGCGCCTGAGACGCGACGCCGAAAGAGCGATCAAGGCAGCGGGACAATAACCGCGGTGGCGCTCGGCGCGCGCCCCTGCTACCTCACGACCAGAACGCCCGCGATGCGCCAACCGTCGAAAGGAGGCGCCTGACTCGGTAGAGAGGGACGATGCGCACGGCACGACCCAGCGACAAGCCAAACAGAGTGGCGCCGAGCGCTTCAAAGGGTCGGCACGGGCGCGAGCTGGCAATGGCCGGCGCTCTCGCCGCCGCTGCGGAGCGCGGCGACGTCGAGCGCGTGCGCGAGCTGGCGCGGCTTCTGGCCGCCGAGCCCGGACAAGCGGCGGAATCGGTCGCGGCCGTGGTGGGCTGGGCTTACGCAGCGATTGAGCAGGCGCGACGTAGCGAAGCGTTCTTGCGTCGCCTGTTGCCAGCTCTTCGCGCCGCCGGGGCGCGTGCTGACGTGAAGGCGCGGCTCTGCATCGACGCGGCGATCATCGCCGAATTGGGGGATGCCCTGGACGCACCCGACGCCCGCCCGCTGTGGAGAGCTTGGGATCGCTACTTCGGAAGGTGGACGCGCAAGCAAGCCGGGCCCTTGCCGGCGAACACGTTCGGGCTCTTGCCGGCGGTCGACTTCACCCATCAGGCATACAGGCACACGCTCACGGTCGTGCTGGCATGGCTCAAGGACCGCGACAACGAGCGCAAATGCACCACGGCCGCGGTGTCAATCGCAGCGGCGCGGGCTCGGAAGCCCGAAGCCACCGAGCAGGAGCGCGGAGCAGCTCATGAGCTTTTCGACGCAGCGACGGCTGAGCTGAACGGGGGTGGACGGCAGCGCGCTGCCGCTTCGGCGCGGGCAAAGCTCAGCGCGACCGCCGCCAAGCTCGAAACCGGCGGCAACTGGCACCGCGACAGCGCCGGCCCGAAGGCGTTGGCCATGGCAATCATCGAAAGGCTTGGCGGCGCGAGCCGCGAAACCTACCGCGACCTAAGTCGGAAGACGAAGCGTAAGCGCAAGCGCAAGGTGTGACGCGGTGCGCCGACGGTCCCACTCTCGACGCCCACAAGTTGCGCCCGATGATGCGGCGCATGAGTTACCCCACACCGCAGCAACGTCGCGAGCTTGCCGCGACCGCCGCGATCGACGAACGGACGATTGAACGGGCCTGGCGCGAGCCGAGCCGCATCCGCGAGTCCACGCGGGTGCGGCTGACCCGAGCGGCGCTCGCGCTTGGCATTGAGCCACCACCCGCGCCGGCCGCGGTGAAGGGGGCGCGATGAAGCCCGGGTCGATCGTGCTCGTGACGCCGGATGAGCTGCGCACCATCGTCGCCGATGCGGTATCCGCCGCCTTCGCCGAACGCGAGCCCGCCGCGTCCGCGCCAACGCTGTTGGACCGGCGCGCGCTCGCGGCGACGATCGGCGTGAGCGTCGCGAAGGTCGATCGGATGGTGCGTGCTGGCATGCCGTGGATCCGCGTCGGCGCTGTGAAGCGTTTCGATCTTCAGCAAGTGCGCGAGTGGTGCGAGGGCCGAACCGATGGGGCCTGATCAGTTCGTCTTGTTCACGATGCTTGGACATCCGCGCGGCGACGAAACCAAGTTCCTCTCCGTGCGGGAAGCCAAATGGGTCATGGGCGGCACGAAAAGCGCAACGAGCGCCGAAGCCGCGATCGGCGTTCCTGCACCCGCGGGGATGATCTGGCATGTGATCGTCAACTACCCCGCCAGTGTCGTGACGGCCCGTCTGGCGGTGTTGCCGTGAATGCACCCGCTTTCCCTACTCCCGACGCTACCGGACTTCCGGCGGAGTGGTGCGTGTTCGCGCTGCATCCGGTCACGGCGGCGGGACGGTGCGCGTGCTCCAACCCGACGTGTGCGGACATCGGCAAGCACCCGGCCGTCAGGTGGAGCAAGCTCCGGCCCGGCGAGAAGGTCTTGCGCGGCGGCTGCGGGGCGGGGGTCGCGACGGGCAAACGGTCGGGCGATCTCGTGGTCCTGGATCTCGACTGCAAGGACGGCAAGAACGGATGGGCTGAGCTTTTGCGCATCGCCGGGGCGCACGGGGGCATCCCGCCCACGCTCGCGGTCGCTACACCTACCGGCGGCGCGCACCTCTACTACCGCGCGGCCGGCATCAAGAACAGCGCGGGCGCGATCGCGCCCGGGATCGACGTGCGCGGGGACGGCGGATTTGTCGTTTTGCCCGGCTCCCAGCACAAGAACGGCGGCATCTACCAATGGGCGAACAACCTTCCGATCGCAAACATGCCCGCATGGCTGTCGCGACTCGTACGCGACGCGGGCAAGAGAGGGAACCGAACCGCGAATCGCGCTAGCGCGGCGCTCGCCAAGCTGGACGCGCTATGCGCGGAGCTGGCCGCGGCCCCGGCGGGCGAGCGCAACGACACCCTGAACCGTGCCGCGTTCACGGCAGGTGGGCTCGGGATCGATCGCGCGACGGCAGAAGCCCGCCTGACCGCCGCGGCCTCCGCGTGCGGCCACGACGGCGACACCAGCGCCACGCTTGCAAGCGGCTACGAAGCTGGCGCGACACGTCCGGTTATCGAAGTCGGCGCGCTACACGAGGGCGTGGACGAAGCCGTTGCGGCGCTGGCCGCCGACGACACGCTGTATCAGCGCGACGGCCGGCTTGTGCGGATCGTTCGCATCAAGGCGTCGGAAGCGGAGAGCGAGGGTGTGCCGGAAGGCACGCCGATCATTCGCGAGGTAACGATCGCATGGTTGCGCGCGCGGCTGTCGGCGGTTGCGCGCTTCCAGCGATTCGACGCGAAAACCGGCGAGTGGAAGAATTGCGATCCGCCGGACAAGGTTGTCTCCGCGGTGCTTGAACATGGCGAATGGCCCGGCGTCCGCCCCTTGGTGGGGATTTCGGAGACGCCCATTGTCCGCTCGGACGGATCGATCGCCACGACAGCCGGCTACGACGCCGCAAGCGGGTTCGTGTTCGCGCCCGCCGTGACGTTCCCGTGTTTGCCCGAGCGACCGACTTGGGAGCAGGCCCGCGCCGCATTGCTGGAGCTGTGCGACCCGTGGATCAATTTCCCGTTCGTGTCGGACGCGGATCGCGTCGTGCCGATCGCCGCGTTGCTCACCATGCTGGCTCGATCGGCGATCCGCGGTGCTGTGCCGGGGTTCGCCGTCGATTCTTCTACACGTGGCAGCGGCAAGACGAAGATCGCCGATGCCATCGCCATCATCGCCACCGGACGCGACGCGCCCAAAATGACTTGGCCCACCAAGGATGACGAATTGGAAAAAGTGCTCGGCGCGTATGCGCTGAAAGGCGCGCGGCTCGTGATGTTCGATAACATCCCGCAGGACGCCCGCTTCGGCGGCGCGCCGCTCGACAAGGTGTTGACCGCGGGCGATCGCGTGGAGCTGCGCGTGCTCGGTAAGAGCGAACTGCCGGTGCTGTCGTGGCGAGCGGTCGTCATCGCCACGGGCAACAACCTGGAGATCGTCGGCGACACGTCGCGGCGGGTGCTCGTGTGCCGCATCGAGCCGAAAGAGGAATCGCCCGAGCTTCGCACGGGCTTTCTCCACGACCCTTTGGAGGCATGGTGCCACACCCAACGCGCGAGGCTTGTCGCCGCCGGCTTGGTCGTGCTCGCGGCATACATCGCCGCCGGCCGGCCGAACATGGGGATCCGCGCCGGGTCGTTTGAGGAATGGGGCGCGCTCGTGCCGTCGGCGATCAAGTGGGCCGCGGGAATCGACGTGATGCAGTGTTGGCCGACGATCGGCGGCGCCGAAGACGACACCAAGAGCGCGTTTAGGACGTTCTACGAGCTGTTCTCGCGCTTTTTCCCGAACGGGGCTACGGTAGCCGACTTGCTCGCGCGGCTGTACGGCGGCCCGAGCGCTACCCAACCGCCCGACGCGCGGCAGCAATTCGCGTTGCTCGAACTTCGGCAGGCCGTTGAGACGATTTGCCCGCCGGATGACGTTGGGCGTCCACCCGACGCAAAGGCGCTCGGTCATGCGCTCCGAACGTCGAGGGGACGGGCCCTCGGCAGCAAGCGGCTCGAACGGGAACCGCACAAGGGACGGGCCGCCACGTGGCGGGTGGTCGGGTGAATGTTGCTACCGCTGCTTTCGCTGCTTTCTTTGATCTCCAAGGCAGAACCGGACCTTTCTTCTCGACCGTGATCGACACGAGTGGGGTAGCGCTTGGCGAATACCAGCAAAACTAGCCGAAGCAGCGCGACGGGGGGCCGGCGCGCCCTCCGCGAAAAAATCGCGCGGCACGCATGGGGTATCACGGCCGATCCATCAGTGGCCGGCGGCGTTCTTGGGCATTGCATCGCCCGGCCCGTGGCTCGCGCCGCAAAGATGCCTGTGGCGGCGTGCGGGGCGCGCTGTCGGACCACGGGCGAGCCCTGCCGGCGCGCGCCGACGATCGGGCAGAACGGGCAGCGGCGCGCGCGCTGCCATCTGCATGGCGGCGCCAGCCCGGAACGGCAGTCGGGCGAACACGTGGCGAAGCGCGCGGCGGCGATCCGATTGTGGTGGGCAAACGCGACGCCCGCGCAGCGCGCCGATCGCGTGGCGCGGTGGCGTGCGTCGTACTGGCGGAACCGCTTCAAGCGCGACACGGAATTATTGGAGATTTCGAGCGCTGCCCACGCGCCGCTGCCCACGGGCGCCAGCGTGTCGCCGCAAGGTGCGGTAATCACGGACGATCCGCCCGTAGCGCTTGGCGGTTGGGTCAACCGACGTTCCCGCGACGCCCGTGCGCTCGGTGGACGCCCGGCCCACGGGAGGGCAGCGGCGATGACGCTCGCGTGGGATCCGAGCGCGTACAACGCCGCCGAGCCATGGCAGCCGCAGCCGTTCGACGACGCGGAGTCCTACCACGCGTTTGTGGCCTATCTGGAGCTTGGGCCGGCGCGATGCATCGCCCGGCTTGCGCGGAGGTGGCCGTTCGATCGGCTGGCGTGGTGGCGCGAGTGGTGTTGCTGGGTGGAGCGCGCCTACGCCTACGATCGGCACGTCGAGCGTGGGCGCGTCGAGCGCAACGCCTTGGAGCCTGCCGAACGCGCGGTGCGCGACGGGCTGGAAGTTGTCGAGCGTGAGATGCGCAAGTTGCTCGCCGCGGTGCGGGCGAGCCCGGCCCCCGTGCTTCGCGTCGGCGAGCTGATCCGCTTGGTATCGGTACTCGTGCCGCTGTGGGTGGAGTCCCAGCGCTTCGCGAACGGCCCGGCCGTGTCGGAGCCTGAGATCGAAGCGATGCTCGCGCGACTGACGCCCGACGAGCTGCAAGTGCTTCGCGAGGTTCAGCACAAGCTACTCCGGGAGTCGTGATCCATACCGTTGACCGTCGCTCAAGGCGTACGTACAATGTTGCTACATGAATACGAAGCCGCTCGCCCGCTCCGAAAGGCTCGCGTTGCGCGTCGAGCCCGAGATCCGGGTGATGCTCGCGGAGCTGACCGCCGCAACCGGGCTCGATGTATCGAACGTGATCCGAACGCTGATCCGCCGCGAACACGCGCGGTTGTCGAAGGCCGGTGAGATTAAGCCAGCGAAGGGAGGCAAGCGCCATGGGTAAGAAGAAAGCGGATTTCGGGCAACTGATCTGGCGTCCCGGCGAGCAACGCTGGTTCGCGCGCGTGCGGCTGTTCGATCCGAAGCTCGGGCGCAAGCGCCGGCAGATGATCGACATGAACACGCCATCGCGCACGCTCGCCGCGAAGCGGCTGGAAGGCATGCGCGACAAGGATGCGCCGCCGCCGCCGAAGCGGCTCACGTTCCGCGAAGCCGTCGATCTCGCTTACGGTGGCTGGAAGGCGGCCGGGCTCGCAACAGCCGACGAACGAAAGCGCATGCTGGAGCGGTGGACGTTCGATGCGATCGGCGCGCGCGATGTGTCCGACGTGAAGCCCGCAGATGTGCGCGGCATTCTCGACGCGGTGCGCGACGCCGGAAAGAAGCGGCAAACGATCGTGAACGTGAAGAATGCGATCGGCAGCGTGCTCGGGGAGCTGTGGCGTGACGAAGTGATCGCCGAAAACCCCGTCGCGCGCGTGAAGCTGCCCAAGATGCGCGAGACGCGGAAAGAGCGCGCGATCCTTACGGACGCGGAATTTGCGGCGTACCTTGCATGGGATCCGCCGGGCGAGGATGACGACGGCAACGCCGTTGCCGTTCGCGAGCGGCAAACCATGGCGGCGGTGTCGCGCTGTTTCGGCGGGCTCCGCGCGGGCGACTTGCACGCGCTCCGCTGGGAGCATCTTGGCGCGCCCGATTTCTTGGAAGGCTGGGCGCCGCGCGAAAAGACGAAGAAACCGCAACGGCTCGCGGTGCCCGATGTGCTCCGGCCTTACGTCATGCGGTGGTGGACGCTCCGCGGCGAGCCCGGCGCCGGGCTCGTGTTCCCGTGCCTCACGGGTGATGGCGCGGGGACAGAAGCCAAGCACGGCGTCAGCCACGCGACGCGGTTGCGGCGCGACCTAAAGCGCGTGCTGGGCGTACAGACGTGGGACGCGGCCAAGCGGCGGTGGGTCGAAAAGCCGCTCGCGGAGTACACCGCGCGCGAGCTGGAGCTGTTCACGGAGACGGACGCCACGCGCCCCGTTGACTTCCACTCGTGCCGCCGCGCCTACGCCACGAGCCTCGCGCGCGCCGACGTGAACGCACAGACGGCGATGCGCCTCGCGGGCCACTCGTCCGTAGGCGTCCACATGCGCTACGTCGTCGCGGCCGGCGCGGTGCTCGCGCCACCGGCGGCGGCGCTCCCTCGGCTGCCCGCGCTGC
>JACXTT010012732.1_pt1 | contig 11143 bp, 9 predicted proteins | sample 9270951 | NCBI WGS metagenome assembly JACXTT01 (sample SAMN15532306, study PRJNA645909) | rock metagenome | isolation source: weathered quartz diorite | place: Puerto Rico | collected 2017-06-21 | reverse complement strand
AGATACTATATATTAATGCAGGAGACCACTAGTGCCTTCTGGCAAAAAAAAATTTTTACAACCGATACCAGTATGGATCTTCCCGATTCAAAGGAAAATTATTGTTTCGCGGTTCAGTCGGTTAGCGAAGATGGAAACGAAGGGTTGCCCGTTGTGCCGACACCTTCGGGCCGATGAATTAAATCTGTGAGAAATAATTACGGTGTACTGTATTCGCAGATTTTTACCGAACAATTGACTTTTACCGATATGAAGTGGATCTTAAAAAAATTTGAAGAACTGTCTACTGATGAACTTTACGCCATTCTCCAACTCAGGAATGAAGTGTTCGTAGTGGAACAGAATTGCGTTTTCCAGGATGCAGACAATAAAGATCAGGCGGCATTTCATTTTATGGGATGGGAAAATGAAAAATTGATTGCCTACACTCGCATACTCCCGCCAGGTGTAGCCTACACGGAACCAGCAATAGGCAGGGTGGTCATTTCTCCCGCAGCCCGGGGTGGCGGCTCGGGTAAAGAGCTGATGCTAAGGTCCATACAGGCGATCCGCCGTTTGTTTGGCCAAGTGCCTGTAAAAATAGGGGCGCAACTCTACCTGCAGGAGTTCTATTCCTCCTTTGGTTTCAGGCAAACCGGTGCTATTTATCTCGAAGACGGTATCGAGCACATTGAAATGACTCTTTCATAAGATCCATCGTATAATCACTTAGTAGAAAGGCGTCCATAGCGGTAAATTCAAAAAAACAGGCAACCCCTGTTTTGTTTTGGGTTTTTCTTTTTCTATTTTGTTTAACGAATCCAATAGAAGAAGAACCAGAAATCTGATACCGATGAGAACACCTGTACCTTTAGTACGGCTATGCGTACTTGTCTGCCTGTTTTTTATTCTTTCCATTCGCACACATGCCCAGGCGATTAGTTTTGCCAATGGGAAATTCGAGCTGGGTATCGGCATCGGTCCCATGTTCTTTTTGGGCGACCTTGGCGGCAGCAAGGGAATCGGGAGAACCTTTGTAAAAGACCTTGATTTTCCTCTTACCAAAATAACCAAGGGGCTTTATATCAATGTATACCCCGCGGAGTGGTTGGGTTTTCGGATTGCCGCCAACATGGGCTACCTGGAAGGTGATGATGCACAGGCACCCAACAAAGGAGGTGCAGAACGCTTCCGGCTGGAAAGAAACCTGAAGTTCAAATCAAACCTGAGTGAAGCCTATGCCGCCATTGAAGTTTACCCCACCGTTTTTTTTGAACAATACGATGGGCTGGCGCACAAGCTCAGGCCTTTTGGAATCCTGGGAGCAGGTATGTTCCATTTTAATCCCAAGGGAGAATACATTGCGCCGAATGGTACCAGTACCTGGGTAGAATTAAAACCGCTTCGCCTGGAAGGCCAGGGAATGGCTGAATATCCCACCCGCAAACCCTACCCGCTGACACAAATGGCGGTGATGATGGGGGGTGGTTTTAAATATTATCTCACCGATGGTCTTTATGTAGGATTTGAGATCCTGCACCGCAAAACATTTACCGATTATATCGACGATGTAAGCACTAAGTATATCGATCCCCGTTATTTCGATGTGTACCTCACCCCGCAACAGGCGGCATGGGCCCGGCAACTGGAATACCGGGAAAATCTTTATAACCCGGCGGTGAGCCGTCGTTACATCAACACACAGCGGGGCGATCCCAATCAAAACGACGCCTATTTTTCGAGCATACTCCGCATGGGCTGGCGGCTGAATGGTGCGAACAGTCCCAATGCCAAAGCAAGGCGACAGTTGAAATGTCCGGTATTTTATTAACCCAAATAAACACGTAAACCAAATCAGGCCACTATGAAACTAAAAACGACCCTACAAACAAGACAAGCCCTCATGACACTGGGCTTATGCAGCAGCTTGCTGATCGTTCAGCCGGCTATTTCCTCCGGGAAAACATTTAAAAAAAATCCGACTCCCATTGCCAATGGTGAAGAGGAACCTGCCAAAAAAGGCAAGGCAAAGGCAAAAGCCAAAGCCAAGGCATTTGCTTCTCTCAATAACCAATCCGTAAAGATCTACCCGGATGCATTCAAAAGAGACATGCACGTGGTAGCGAAGAACAATGGCGGAAAGGAAATTGATTTTTTTGTTTTTGACCTGCAGGGCGCATTGCTGGAAAATTATAAAATGAAAGCCGGGGATCACAATAAGATCACCGGGCTGGCAAGAGGCATGTATATCTACCGCGTTTTTTGCGGGGATGAAGAAACGGCAGCAGGTCAATTCGAAATACGTTAACCCAACAACTGCCAATAATATCCCGTTAAGCGGCAGGGAGCTTAATAAAATCTGATACCTGGTTGATAAAACCTGATCCGTTCTCTATTGGTACTCTCATTTGTATAAATTTTATTAAACACTCTCTGCCAGGCTTACGGGGCATTCGTTGATTCGTGAATTCACCGTTCACCAACCCTGAGCTCTTTTAATCGCCATAACTAAGAAAACCCGTACGGGCAGGGAAATTGCTTTAATCGATATCCGGTGAAAAACCAGAAAAGCTGGCCGCCGAAAGATTTTATCAATCACTTCCTGCCTTTACCTACGGGTCGTTCACATGATTCCTCTGATGATGAATTAAGTTTTACCCTTCCTTCAAAACCCTGTTATTAAAGGGTTTAAAAAAAATCCTCCCCCCCTGTTTTGTTTTTGAAAAACTGTCTTATATTAGTTTCGGATAATAAAACCGGGGAAAACCCGGCCTGCCAACAGGGGCGTTTGCCGAAAAGCCATACGAGTAGGTGTAATTAAACCCAATTCAATTTACATGGAGGAGAAACCCAGTCAACCGGCTTCTACTCCATCCGTCCGCAAAGGGATTAATGTGGTTGACCGTGCCAAAAACATTTTGATAACACCCAAAACAGAATGGGCCGTTATTGAAAAAGAAAGCTACAGTAACAATACGATCCTCACTTCCTATGTTCTGCCGATGCTCCTGATAGGGGCAGTGGCTATTTTCATCGGGCAAGGGTTGATCGGGGTGAGAGTAGGATTTGGTCAGAGTACCGCCAGCATTTCGGGAGGCTTGGTCGGTATGTTACTGTTCATCGTTTTTTCGGTTATCCTGGTGTATGGCATAGCAGCCACGATCGATGTGCTGGGTCCATCCTTCGGATGCGTGAAAAACTGGAACAGGTCATTTCAACTGGCAGCGTATTCATTGTCTGCCGCCTATGTCGGAAGTCTTTTTCTTATCTTTCCTGCCTTATGGATATTGGTTTTACTTTGTTCTTTATATAGTCTTTACCCACTTTATACCGGGTTGCCGGTTTTGAAAAAAGCACCGGTGGATAAGCAAATTGCCTATTTTGCGGTTACCCTGATTGTGACAGTTCTTTTGTTTATCTTGCTGGGGATACTGGAAAGAGAAATTATTAAGGCCTTTCAACCGAGGATGGGAGGATTTAATAATTTTAATAATTTCAATTACTGAAAAAACAGGTCAACATCTACTAAATAAAACAACCGGGATACACTGATCCTAAAAATTCAGGAGGCGGATGCCGAAAAGCCATACGAGTAGGCCCAACCAAAATCAACTTACATTTTATGGAAAAGATGAATCTTCACAAATCAAAAATGATCGCTCTGATTATTGCTGCTGTTGGTATTGTATCCTGCCTGTTGCCCTGGTGGCATGTTTCGTTCGCCGGGTATGGCGGTTTTGGTGGTGCCGGATATTCCATTAACGGGTTGCATCGATTAGGGATAGTTAGTTTCATTGCATTCATCGGGGCAGGAGTGGTAACATTTATCATGGGTGATAAGAGCAAGGCTTACGAAGGCCAGGAAAAAATGATTACGGCCGCTTGTTTCGGTGTAGCAGCGGTATTTGCAGTAATCACGCTGTTGGCTAATATGCAGTCCCTTTCCTTTGGTATCTTCCTTGCTATTGCTGCAGGTGCAGTAGGCGCATTATTCGTATGGGGAATGGTAAAAATGCCGGAAAATAAACCAAAAGCGTAATCCAGATACAATGATTTAATAAAAAACGCTCCTAATGGGGCGTTTTTTATTTCCGGACCAGTTCCTTTGCAAGAAACTGCGCGGTATAGCTTTCCTTGTTCTTTACCAGTTCTTCCGGCGTTCCTTCAAATACGATTTTTCCTCCCCCATCCCCGCCTTCCGGACCCAGGTCGATGATATGATCCGCCACTTTTATCACATCCATATTATGTTCGATCACCAGTACGGTGTTCCCCCTGTCGACTAATTTATTCAATACCGCGAGCAGGTGCTGGATATCCTCGAAGTGAAGACCCGTAGTAGGTTCATCCAAAATATAAAATGTTTTTCCGGTATCCTTTTTAGAAAGTTCCGTGGAAAGCTTAACCCGCTGTGCTTCACCCCCGCTGAGGGTGACCGCAGACTGGCCCAGCGTGATATAGCCCAGCCCCACTTCTTCCAGCACTTTTATCTTGCGGTAGAGGTAAGGTACCTGTTGAAAAAACTCCACGGCCTCCTCCACCGTCATTTCCAATACATCCGCAATGGATTTTCCCTTGTAACGTATTTCCAGCGTTTCCCGGTTATAGCGTTTGCCATTGCATTTTTCACAATGCACATACACATCCGGCAAAAAATTCATTTCGATCACCCGCATGCCTCCTCCCTCACATACATCACACCTCCCGCTCTTTACATTGAAGGAAAAACGGCCCGCCGTATAACCGCGGATCTTTGCTTCGGGGATCGAAGCAAATAATGTCCTGATCTCGGTAAAGAAACCACAATAAGTGGCAGGGTTACTGCGGGGGGTGCGACCGATCGGCGATTGGTCGATCTCGATCACTTTGTCAATATGTTCAAGCCCTTTTACCGATTTGTATTCCAGCGGTACCATCTTTGACCCGTATGCATGGTAGGAAAGAACGGGATATAAAGTCTCATTGATCAGCGTGGATTTACCACTCCCGCTGACACCCGTGACACAAATAAATTTTCCGAGTGGAAATTTTACATCCACCTGTTGCAGGTTATTACCCCGGGCACCCTTTAATTCCAGGAACTTTCCATTCCCTTTCCTCCTTTCTCCGGGTACTGCGATCTTCCGGTGACCGTTGAGATAGGATGAAGTAAGAGTCTCCAGACTGAGTATATGTCCCGGATCACCGGCTGCCACGATCTTTCCACCATGATAACCCGCCCTGGGCCCGATATCGATCAAATGATCAGCCGAAAGCATGATATCTTTATCGTGTTCCACCACCAGTACGCTGTTCCCGATGTCCCGCAGATTTTTCAACGCATCGATCAGGCGGTGATTATCCCGTTGATGCAGACCGATCGAAGGTTCATCGAGAATATAGGTAATGCCCTGCAATTGGGAACCGATCTGAGTAGCGAGACGGATACGCTGTGACTCGCCCCCGCTCAGTGTTTTCGAAGGGCGGTATAAGGTCAGGTAAGTCAACCCCACATCCAGCAGGAACTGCAGTCGCTCCCGGATCTCTTTCAGGATATCCTTTGCAATGATCCTTTGCTTCTGTTCCAGCATCAACTCAATGCCATCGAACCAGGCAGCGAGATTATCCAGATTCATGTTGCCCAGTTCAGCAATATTTCTCCCGTTCACTTTGAACCATAAGCTTTCTTTTTTTAACCTTGTTCCCCCGCAACTGTCACAGGGCCGCAGGATCATATACTCCTCCGTCCAATCGCGGATCGTTTCGCTGTAAGGATTGGCAAACCAACGTTGCAACATATTCACGATCCCTTCAAAGGGAGCCTGCGGGTCAAACTTCATATTTTCAAAATCCAGGTCCTCTTGCTGACCCTCCTCATTCCCGTACAACATAATGTTCAACTGTTTTTTCGGGAGTTTATTGATGGGTGCCGTCAATGAGATCTTGTGTTTTTTGGCGGCTTCCTGTGCCTGTCGGAATACCCACGCATCCCTTTCTTCTCCTAATGGCGCAATTCCGCCTTCGCTGATGCTGAGAGAAGGATCAGGAATGACCGCCTCCATATTAATATGATTTTTTGTACCAAGACCCTTGCAAACAGGACAGGCACCATAGGGGGAGTTGAATGAAAATGAATTGGGGGAAGGTTCTTCATAACTGATGCCGGTGTCTTCACACATCAGCAGCTTGGAATATTGTACAAATTTTGAATCATCCACCAATAAAAAAAGAAGATCTTTTCCGAGCTTCAGGGTCTGCTGCACACTTTGGCTGAGCCGCGATTTCAACGCATCCGTCACCTGCAGCCGGTCCACGACAAGTTCTATATCATGGATCACATAACGATCCACCTGCATCTTCGGGGCAATGTCTTTTATCTCACCGTCGACTCTTACTTTCAGAAAACCTTTTTTTCTTATTTCTTCAAATAGTTCGCGGTAATGGCCCTTCCGGCCCCGGACCAGGGGCGCCAGCAAGACGATCTTCCTGGTTTTATACTTTTTGAAAATATTCTCTACGATCTCTTCTTCGCTCCATTTGACCATTCGTTTGTCGGTATTGTAAGAGTAAGCCTCCCCGATCCTTGCAAACAATAAGCGGAGAAAATCAAATATCTCTGTGACCGTACCGACCGTGGAGCGGGGATTTTTATTGGTGGTCTTTTGTTCAATGGAAATGACCGGAGAAAGTCCTGTGATCTTATCCACGTCGGGCCGCTCCATATCGCCAATGAATTGGCGGGCATAAGCTCCGAAGGTTTCCATATAACGACGTTGCCCTTCGGAATAGATCGTATCAAAGGCAAGGGAAGATTTACCGCTCCCACTGATCCCGGTAATGACTACCAGCTTGTTTTTGGGTATGGCAATATCAATATTCTTCAGGTTGTGCACCCTTGCCCCATAAACTTCAATGGTCTCCTGACCGGTGATTCCATTGCCTTTACTTTTATTTTCCTCTCCCACCATACAAATGAACGAAGATACTGATTAGGCCTTGTAGTAATGTAAGTTAGACCGCTCCTGCAAAAACAAGACTCCAGGCAAAATGTTCTCCAGCATAAAGGATTTAGCCTCCATGAACTTCTAATGAATGGCAATCCCGATGATTTATCCACAAAAAAATACTTTGGCACAATATTTTGAAAGATTTTCCGGAGTACCTGATTCAATAGTAAAATATACACATATGAAAAATACCATTACGATAATGGGGACACTCTCTTTGTCCCTGTTAACCTCCTTCGCAAAGGCACAGGAAACAAAAGAAGCACCTGTGCAGCAACCCCAGGTACAGACCTGGGATGCAAGAAAAAACCCAACTGTCGATTCCATTTCCTCCAAATACAGGGATAAGATCGTTGCCGCACCGGTGGCCCTGACCACGGCGGATATTTTCCCGGTCATTGGCACTTATGAATCTTCCACCAATCCTGAAGCAGCATCCCTTAACATTACACTGGATATGCAGAATAAAGGCATTGCGTGGATAGAAGGTCTGCCCCAGGGAAAGGTCAAAGCCCTGTTGATGAAATCACCGGCCACGTATAAGATCCCGGTACAAAAAACAGAGGGAGGAAAGGATGTAGCCGAGGGTACACTGATCTTTGATAAGGACCTTAACACCCTCAGCATCTGTCTCGGGAAAGAATACAATACGGAAAACCCCAGCGCTGCCTTTACCCAGCCGGCTCCGGATGCAACGATGGCAGGCAAAACCGCAAAGGCAAAAAAAGAAACAACTCCAAAGCCATGGATATACACGGGAAGCAAAGTGGTGAAGACCACGGCGATGAATAACATGGCGGTAAAATAATAATTCACAGGGACGGTTCATCACAGTAACGAAGAAGGGCTGCATTGCTGCAGCCCTTTCTGTTTTAGTCGTGGTCATCGTAAGGAGTAAGCCAGGATCTGCGAACAGTTGTTTGTAAAAAAATTTTTTTGCCGGTACATTTGGAAATACAAAACCCTACTCCCTATCTTTGCATCAGATCTTTATTCATGCTTATCAAGAAAGGCTGAGGGAGATGGCCCGTTGAAGCCTTGACAACCTGCCCCGGAACGCTTATTGTTTTTTGAGCGATGCCGAAGGAAAGGTGCCAATTCCAGCCCAGACCCTGATCGTCTGGGAAAGATAAGTCAGATCAATGCTTGAAAATATTGTCAGCAACATATTCAAAAGCTCATCTGATTTATCGGGTGAGCTTTTGTTTTTACACCCGCTCCCGTCCCCAAAGGAGCGGTAATAATGCTCCCCGATAATAAATCTTTCTGATAAGTTTATTTAAAACACTTTTATTCATTCCTCTTTTGGGGAGGGGACAAATGCATTTTTTATGAGCAACAACGCAACAGAACTGATCCACAGCATTCCGGCCGATCCGCTGACCGGGGCCATCGCGGTTCCCATTTATCAAACGAGCACTTTTGTCCAGGAAGCCCCGGGGATAAACAAGGGCTACGATTATGCCCGGACCAATAACCCCACAAGAGCAACCCTGGAAAACCTGGTCGCCCGACTGGAAAATGGCAGCACCGGTATTGCCTTTGCCAGCGGTCTTGCCGCCATCGACGCCGTTATAAAACTGCTGGAAACAGGTGATGAAATTCTTGCCGTCGATGATATCTATGGCGGTGCTTTCCGTTTATTCACGCATATCTACCAGAAATTTGGCATTCAGGTAAATTACGTGGATACCACGAATGCTGAAAATGTGTTCCATGCCGTAACGCCCCGAACAAAACTGATCTGGATAGAAACGCCCTCGAACCCCACGCTTAAGATCTCAGATATAGAAGCCATTGCAAAAATCGCCAAAGCCAATCGCTGCCTGCTCTGTGTGGATAATACTTTTGCTTCACCTGCCTTGCAGCAACCGCTTTCGCTGGGAGCCGATATCGTAGTCCATTCGGCCACGAAATACCTGGGTGGGCACAGTGACCTCATTGCAGGGATAGTAGTGACTAAAGAAAACGAGTGGGGAGAAAAGATAAAATTCATTCAAAATGCAAGTGGCGCCATTCTTTCTCCCTTCGATAGCTGGCTCGTCATCCGGGGTATTGAAACACTACCACTCAGGATAAAACAACATTGCGCCAATGCCCAGGCAATTGCAGAGTTCCTTGAAACGCACCCTGCTGTTGATAAAGTATTTTATCCTGGACTCAAGGATCACGTCAATCATACCATCGCTGCAAAACAGGCAAAAGGTTTCGGAGGAATCGTTTCATTTACTTTCAAAGATGATACGGAAGAAGCGGCTAGGGTCTTTGTAACGTCCACAAAATATTTCAAGCTGGCGGAAAGTCTCGGTGGGGTAAAAAGCCTGCTTTGCCACCCCGCACAGATGACCCATAAATCCATCCCGGCGGAAAAAAGAAGAGCCGCAGGAGTTGCCGATAGCCTGGTCCGTCTCTCGGTTGGCCTCGAAGAAGTAGCGGATCTGATACAGGATCTCCGGCAGGCCTTTGCTTCTTTACATGAAATAAAAACAAATAATAAAACCGTGAACGCATAATGGAAACGCATAAACAATTGACCATCGGGCTATTTGGTTTTGGCGTAGTGGGTGAAGGTTTGTATCAGGTGCTCCGGCAAACCGCCTCGCTGAAAGCAACCATAAAAAAGATCTGTATCAGGAACTACGGCAAAAAAAGGAATGCCCCGGCTTCCTTGTTTACTACCGATAAAGATGACCTGCTGAACGACCGGGATATCAATGTTATCGTGGAAGTGATCAATGATGCAGATGCGGCATTTGAGATCGTCAGCACTGCTTTAAAGAACGGCAAAGATGTTGTCAGCGCCAGCAAAAAAATGATCGCCGAACATTTGCCGGCCCTGTTGGAGCGTCAGCAGGCCACTGGCCGTTCCTTGCTCTATGAATCAGCCGCCTGTGCTTCGATCCCTGTTATCCGGAACCTCGAAGAATATTATGATAATGACCTGCTTCATTCCATTAAAGCCATTGTGAACGGGTCCACCAATTTTATCCTGACCAAAATATTTGAAGAAGGGCTCGGATTCAGAGAGTCCCTCCTGCTGGCCCAGCAATCGGGTTTTGCGGAGACCGATCCCCGCCTGGATGTGGAAGGATATGACGCTGTCAATAAATGGAGCTTCCTGCTTACCCATGCTTACGGGATATTGGAGAAACCGGAAGCCATCGTTTTTAATGGCATTCAAAATCTCCATAGCACCGATGCCCTTGTAGCGGGATCAAAAAAACAGGAAATAAAACTGGTGGCCCAGGCCAAAAAATTACAAACAGGTAAGGTGGCGGCCTTTGTATTACCGCAGTTTGTAAAAAAAGAAGATCACCTGGCATTTGTAAAAAATGAATACAATGGCGTTGTGATCGAAAGCGGCTTTGCCGACAAACAATTTTTTTACGGCAAAGGCGCCGGCAGTTTCCCCACCGCTTCGGCGGTGCTGAGCGATATTGCTGCTCTTCGCTATGGGTATAAATACGAATACAAAAAACTGTATCACCACCCACCCCATGAATTGTCGGATGATTTTTTCCTCCGGGTCTATGTCAGTTTTGATGACCTGGCTCGTATTCCACGCGAACGGTTTGAATGGATCGAGGAATGGCATTCCGGGGCAGAAAGAAAATACCTGGTGGGTGTTATTGCATTCGAAGAACTCAAAAGGAACAATTGGTGGAGAGAGAATAACACTTCACTGATCCTCGCAGAAGATCCGGTGATTGAGGAAATTGAAACGCGCAGGCTGAAAAGAAGGAGTCTTGAATTAGCGGGTTTGGTTTGAACTAGTTAATCGGGTGACTGTTAATGGGGCCAGCAAAATATGGCTGCAGTAAAAGCGTCTGATGATCCAATCCCCAATTAACCAGTACCTTTACTTCATGCGCGAGTTATCAGTCGTCATTACGGTAATGAACGAAGAGGAGAATATCAAGCCCTTGCTGGGAGCGGTGCGCACTGCCCTGGAGGGGATTTATTAGGAGGTAATTTTGGTGGTGGATGGGTCAACAGTTGTTAAAAAACAGCAGGTACTCGACCTTGCCGATGAAAGAACGATATTGGTAGAACTAAGAAAAAATTACGGGCAGAGTACGGCGATGGGCGCAGGTATCGATTATTCCCGTGGCAGATATATTGCCTTGCGGGATGGCGACCTGCAAAATGATCCCGCCGATATTCCCCCGATGCTTGCT
>JACXTT010012731.1_pt1 | contig 11144 bp, 8 predicted proteins | sample 9270951 | NCBI WGS metagenome assembly JACXTT01 (sample SAMN15532306, study PRJNA645909) | rock metagenome | isolation source: weathered quartz diorite | place: Puerto Rico | collected 2017-06-21 | reverse complement strand
TGTTCAACCGATAAATCTTATAGTTGTAAATAGTCGTATCAAGAATATAATGCTGCTGCACAAGCTTTGCCACGAACTGTCGTTGGTCAGCATCCACAAATTGTTGATATTCAGCAAACATTGGAACCAGAATGAGCTCCGGTTTATTCCGGTCCAGATCCTCATAGAAATGCTTTTTTGCCATTGGAGTCCGGTTGATTGAAAAATACACCGATGGAGATAGCCGTTCAGAATAGCACTGTATTTGAGCCCCATAGCTATGAACCAGTACAAGATCTGTGGTCTTTGTATGTTGCTTCACCCAAGCTGCCAGTAATTTGCGATCTCCCTCAACTGGATTGATATAAGGTTCCTGGCTATAAACCGGTTTAACGGTTGTTTGACCAGATAAGATCCGAATATTTTGTATAGGTTCTGATAAAGACGGGAAAAAAATTACAAATAGCAGTGTAAAGATTAAATATAACCTGATACCATATCGCTGCGATAAATACGATAATGCTATAGCATTGGTCAAGGCTAAAGCCGGCAAGATTTCTTTTAAATGCACAACATCGAATATACCTATGAGACTAACTCCTACGAAAGACAAGACATACCACCAGGTGAACAAATCGATCTTGCGTGTAAGAAAAATATAGACAATTAAAGATGGATATAAAATCGCTATAGGAGAGTAGCCAAATCTCCCCCAAAAATTTTCTAATTGATAAGCCTGTGTGTGTGCCGTAACACTACCTGTACCCCAATTATCTGAAAAACCATATGTCCAAAACTCACTAATTTTTATGCCTGCAAATAAGCAAAACATCAACAGTATCACTACGGCGGTTATGATACCGGCTATCAACCCCGCCTGGTAGCGAATAGAACGTCTTTGTTGTATCCCGGCTATAAGAATAGCGAGTATACCAAAAGCTGCTGTTATTCGAAAATCCAGGGCGATCCCACTCCAAAGCCCGGTAATAAACCAGCCTTTGAAGTCTTTGGCCAGCAAACTATGATAGATGGCGATGATCAGAAACATGACTTCAAATGTTTCCGTGAAGTCAACATATTTACCACCAGTAGCGTGCCATAACAAAGAAAGACCATAAATGGGGATGGACAGGATACCGGCGAATCTGCCGGAAACAGTATCGGCAATTTTAAACACGAAAAATAATCCGATCATTTCGCAAAATGTTCCGATCAATCTGGGAAACCAATAATTGAGGCCAAACAGCATATCAGAGAAACCATAAAGCAGGAAGATCAATGGTGATTTGTTGTCTATCCCTCCTGTATAGGGAACCATTCCGTGACGGAACCAATTTCGGCCGATATAATGCCAGATAGATTCATCAAAGGACAGCACAAACCCATTGCTCAACATTGTAATAAACAATTGTAATAAGCAAATGGCAGCGATAATAGATAAAGGGTGTTTCAGAAGCACAAAAAACCTATCCCAATAACTGGGGGGCATATTGTTTACTTCCTTCATGTGTAGAAATATGAGGTTAGGCCTTTCAATTAAAATCTAAGATACACGTAACCTACTACGTTTCCATAGACACAGACGTTGCCTGCCCAGTCCTGTCGTTTTACCATTTATTCTTTTATTTCCTCATTTTAACAGGTGCAGAGTATCTTTTAATTATTCAAAAAGGAGGCAACCTCATAGGTGCTTGTTCCGTTTCTTAAAGCGTAATTCTTTATGAACAAGATACTCCTATTCAACCCTAAAAGCGCCAATGGCAAGTACAGGATACCCAATTCCATATTGAACATTGCGGCTTCAGTCGAGGGCATTTTTGAATGGATCATTGTGGATGGGAACCGGGACCCGGATCCGTATAGAACCATTGCTTCTTATATTCAATCTGGGAGTTACCGCTATATTGGATTTACGGTAATGCCTGGACCACAGTTAAAGCAGGCAATACCATTTGCCAAAAGAATCAAGCAGGAGTTTCCGCATACGACCATGATATGGGGTGGTTATTTTCCCTCTAATCACTATAAAGTGGTTCTCGCATCGGGTTATGTAGATTTTGTGATCAATGGCCCCGGCGATCATGCATTCCCCTCCTTGATCGATGCGCTGGAAAACGGGAAATCGCTGGAATCTGTAAAAAACCTGATTTTCCTTTCTGAAGGAAGCATTGTTAAAACTGCCAAAGAAGAACTGATAGATCAGGATACCCTGAATGCCTTACCATATGATAAGCTCAATACGATCTATTCTTTGCCTAAATACCTGGGAAAAACTTATTTGGGAAATAAAACGCTGGCCTATCATTCCAGCATCGGTTGTCCCTTTACCTGCTCTTTCTGTGCCGTAGTGCCCATTTATGAAGCACGTTGGAAGGGACGATCGGCAGACCTGATCTATAAAGATGTAAAATACTTAAAGGAAAGGTGGGGAGCTGATTCTATTGAATTTCACGACAATAATTTTTTTGTATCGGAAAAAAGAACCGTCGAGTTCGCTACACTGATCAAACCTGAAAAGATGGTATGGTGGGGAGAAGGACGGATTGATACCATTGACAGGTATAAAGATGAAACATTGGCGCTGATGCGGGCATCCGGATGCAAGATGATCTTCTTCGGAGCAGAAACAGGCAACGATAAGATACTTCAGCAAATGGATAAGGGGGGAACCCAATCGGGCGAGCAAATAGCGAGGTTTGCGGCAAGAATGAAAAAATTCGACATTATTCCTGAATATTCTTTTGTTCTGGGTACACCGGGACCGACTCCGGAAACGGTGATGGAACAAATTGACTTCGATATCGATTTCATTAAAAAAATAAAATCGATCAATCCGGATACGGAGATCATTATTTATACATATAGTCCGGTTCCTACAGAAGGCTCTGAATTGTACCACCAGGTAATTGCCAATGGATTTAAATTTCCGCAGCACCTGGAGGATTGGATCAGTCCGCAATGGGAGAAATTCGATCTTCGTAAAAACCCGCTTACCCCCTGGCTCACGCCCGAAATGATTGACAAGATCAGGAATTTTGAAACGGTACTTAACGGCTATTACCCTACGGTTTCAGACATCCGGCTGAATACGGTTAAGCGGAAACTGGTTCGGTTGATCTCGGGGGTACGATACAAGACAAACCTGTATAAATATCCTTACGAGATCAAACTGTTGCACCGTTTGTGGAAGTACCGTCAACCTGAAATACAAGGTTTCTAAAAAAGCAATCATGTTAGTAGCTGATTCCGCCATATTAGATAATTTGTACGTACCGGGAACCTCGCGTATCAGTAACACATTTGAGAAACTGTATATCAATGTGCGAAGCAGGGAAAAACGCATCTGCACGGATGAAGAAGTGGCGAATCTCCCCGATGTACCTGTTTCGCACCCACACTATAAGGAATGGCAGACGAGGAAGCAATCCTGCCATAAACTGATAACTTATCTACAGGAACAAAAAAGGCCTTTGACCATACTTGAAATTGGCTGTGGGAACGGGTGGCTGAGTTTCCAGTTATCGCGTGTTAAACACAGTCATGTAACAGGACAGGATATCAATTTTACCGAAGTGCAACAGGCGGCACGGGTATTCAACAAACACTCCAGGCTGCGATTCATATATGGCGATCTGTTTTCCGGTGTTTTACAGAACAGGCGTTTTGATGTGATTGTATTCGGCGCTTCCATTCAATACTTTCCATGCTTTGAAGGCGTGATCAACCTGTCACTGAAGCACTTGAACGACCAGGGTGAAATTCATATCCTGGACACTCATTTTTACAAGCCGGTTGATTTGTTATCCGCCAGGCAACGGACCGAATCTTATTATTGGTCATTGGGGTTTCCTGAAATGGCACACCATTATTTTCACCATTCATTTGAAGACCTCAAACCTTTTCATTTTCAATTTTTATATAACCCCATGTCCATCTGGCATAAATTATTCCCCAAAAAAAGCCCTTTCCCCTGGATTTGTATCAGGAAATAAAACCATGTTCTCTCAATCACTATATCAAACCTATCGCCGTTACAGGAGTTTGCAAACCCATCGCATACAGAGTTTGCCGATAGTGATATTGATGCCACACAGCGCCTGCAATTGCAGGTGTGTCATGTGCGATATATGGAAAGGGAACCACAACCTTCCGTAACTTAAGGAATCGGATATTGAACAATTGATCCGGTCATTACGAAGACTGGAAACACGGCAGGTTGTGATGTCGGGCGGAGAGGCATTGTTGAATCCTCAGTTTTTCCGGTTCTGCGAACTATTGAAAAAAGAAAATCTTCACATCACCCTGCTATCCACAGGTCTGTCATTAGAACGTTATGCCGGGCAGGTAACGGAATGGGTAGATGATGTCATCGTATCACTTGATGGGGATGAAAAAATGCACAACGCTATCCGCAACATACCTGATGCCTTTGATAAATTGAAACGGGGAATCGAAGCCGTCCGCAGATACGATCCGGATTATCGTATTACGGCAAGATCAGTGATTCATAAACTGAACTTTGCAAACTGGCCAGGTATCATAGATGCGGCCCTCGACCTGGAATTAAACCAGCTGAGTTTTCTTCCGGCTGATCTTACCAGTCATGCATTTAACAGGCCAACAGCCTGGGAGCCGGAACGGCAGTCGGAAATTGCTTTAAATGAACAAGAACTACCGGCATTGCTGGCAATCATCGAATACATCACAACGGAGTATGCATCCCTTTTTAATAATGGGTTTATTGCAGAATCAATGGAAAAGATCAGGAATATCCATGCCTATTATGCTGCAACGCTTGGATTAGGGTCTTTTCCAGATAAAAAATGCAATGCACCCTGGGTATCTACGGTAGTAGAAGCCGATGGGACCGTTCGGCCTTGTTTTTTTCACAACGCTATTGGTAATATAAAAGACAATGACTTACTATCTGTGTTGAATGGTGACAATGCCTGCCGATTCAGGAAAGGATTGAATGTACAGGTAAATGAGACCTGTAAAAAATGTGTTTGTTATCTTAACCTGCCTCCGCACAGAGCGCCGGTTTAAATGCTTATTATGAAACCGCGGATATTGCTGACACATTCTTATTTCATGCGCCTCGATCCTAAACAATGGGAGGCCATGCAGCCGTACGCGCCATTGGCTACGCTGTATGCGGCGGCAATTTTGCGCGATCATGGATATGAAGTGTCTTTGTTCGATACCATGTTTGTTTCCGACCCCGCAGCCATTGAAAAAGTAATTGAAACAACGACCCCGCAGATACTGGTCATTTATGATGATGGGTTTAATTACCTGACTAAAATGTGCCTTACCAATATGCGGGAGGCTGCATTCAGAATGGCAGAGATTGCCAAACAGCGTGGGTGTACAGTGATCATGTCTGGCTCCGATGCTACCGATCATTGCCAACAGTATCTCGAAGAGGGCATTGATTTCGTAATCATTGGTGAAGCGGAAATGAGCCTGCTGGAGTTGGTGCATGCCATACGTGAGCGACAGACCGATTTTTCAAAAATCAATGGCCTCGCATATAAAGGGCAACAAGATCTTGTCAGAACGCAACCACGATCATTGATCCGTGACCTTGACGAATTACCGTTCCCGGCCTGGGACCTTGTTGACGTAGAAGCATACAGGAATGCATGGATGAAAAGTACCGGCTATTTTTCAATGAACATGACTACTACCAGGGGATGTCCGTTCAAATGTAACTGGTGCGCCAAACCCATATATGGAAACCGGTACCATTCCCGCTCTCCGGAACAGGTAGTGGCAGAATTGCAAATGTTGAAAACAAAATACGGGTTTGATCATATCTGGTTCTGTGACGACATATTCGGCCTGAAACCCGGATGGGTACAGGCATTTGCCCGGCTTGTTGCTGATACAGAATTGCAGTTTCGTTTTAAAATACAGGCACGTGCTGACCTGCTGGTACAGGAAAATTATGTGACAGCGCTGGCCTTTGCCGGCTGCGATAATGTGTGGATGGGCGCCGAAAGCGGCTCACAACAAATACTGGATGCAATGGATAAAGGCATTACAGTAACGCAGATTGAACAAGCTACGCACTTATTGAAAGAACAGGGAATCAAACCTTCCTTCTTTATACAATTTGGCTACCTCGGAGAAACCAGGAAAGACATCGATTGTACCATTGATATGATCAATCGGCTATTGCCATATAGTATTGGTATTTCTGTATCCTATCCGTTGCCTGGAACGGTTTTTTATGAGAAGGTAAAAACCGGAATGACCAATAAGACCAATTGGACAGACTCTGATGAACTGCAACTCATGTTCCGCAATACCTATACTCCGGCCTTTTACAAGCAATTATACCAGTATGTGCACAGGAGCCACAGGCAGCATTTGGCATTATCATATATCAGGGGCCTTATACAAAAGCCGTTGCATGCAGGATTTTTTGCTTGCAAAAAAGCGGCATCATGGTTTTATTATTACCCGGCGACCTGGCTGGCTTTGAAAAAACTGAACAGGCTGGCAAAAATCTGATTGTCCATGAACGAACCTGTCATTGTATCAAATGAGGACCGGGCGGCGATGGCTTTTAGTAAGCAGGCGCCTTTATTTGATGGATTGTATGGAAATGATGCGATTATTCAATACAAGCGTCAATGCGTTCGGCAACATGTAATGAAATATTTGAAACCCGGTTCCAGCATGCTGGAACTGAATGCAGGTACCGGCGAAGACGCTTTATTTTTTGCAGCACAAGGCTGCTCTGTACATGCTACAGATATATCAGCTACTATGCTGGAGGCGTTACAAACAAAACGTGAAGAAAGTTCATACAAACATAGGATCAGCACAGAACAAATATCCTATACGGCTCTCTCATCCTTGCAAAACAAGGGGCCCTATGATTACCTGTTTTCTAATTTCGCAGGATTGAATTGCACCGGAGAGCTTTCACAAGTTCTTTCTTCATTCGCTGATTTATTGAATCCGGGTGGTATGGTAACATTGGTGGTTATGCCCCCCTTTTGTTTATGGGAATTGTTATTGATGGTCAAAGGAAAATTCAGAACAGCCACGCGTAGGTTCTTTTCCCGCAAAGGAATAAATGCAAAAGTGGAAGGAGTGCCTTTTAGATGCTGGTATTATCCACCTTCGGCTATCACCAGGGCCTTGCAAAAAGAATTCAGCCTGGTAGATATACAAGGGTTATGCACACTTGTTCCCCCTTCTTACCTGGTAGGATTCGCAGAGAAGTACCCCAGGCTATTTTCGCGGCTTTGTAAAACAGAAGGAAAGAGGAGTCGGCGTTGGCCCTGGAAATACATCGGTGATTACTATATCATTTCTCTCCGGACAAAATAAGGACAATTTAAAACCTGTTATTACACAGGTTTTCAAGTGAGCTTAGTTTTTCATTATACCGTGTGAGCAATTTCTTTTGAAAATAAGCGGGATTGGGCCTGGCATAATGCATACCTTTTTTTAAACCGAGAGGATCGCCCTTCATATTTAAACGGTGTTTCTTTTCTTTGTCTGCCCATCTTTTGCTGGTTATTTCCATCCAATAATGCTCAAGTTTATCTCCAAGCGAATGATCGAAAACCGCTTCAGTTATCTTCTTAACAAAGGGGCGTCGTTTCTTATCGGGAAATATACCCGCTTGCTGCACATGATTGGGGTAGAAACGGGCACTCCATTGGTTTGCTTCGAAAAAACGATCGAACGATTGTTGTCCGCATACTGGTATAACAGTGATTACTTCCGTAGCGGTAAAAATATTCTGCTCTTCAATAGTGAGCGCTTTTTCGTCTATGTAATAATTCATGCAATACCAGTGCTGGCGCCCAACAAGGAAAGTCAGCTTTTTAAAACAATGCATCAGTGTTCTGGCTATCCATAAGCGATTGGGAGAAGTGATGATGAAAAAATCGATGTCTGCGTTATTGTCGGCAAAGTTTTTTGATAAGGATCCTGAGATGCCTACGGCTTCTACAAAAGGGAAATTATATAAAAACCGGCTGATACGATGGGCCACGGGTAGCAATTGTTGTGCGTGCCGGTTTCCTTCTTTTCTTCTCATTGCCAGCTCCGTGTTATTCTGCAATGAATAAAAATTATCTGTTTTAAACAGGCATTGAAGTTGCTGTAACCTATTCAACGACTCGTTCAATTCCTGTGCCGATAACGACTGGCCGCAATAATGAGTGATCTCTTCTCCCGTAAGCGGGTAATTGAAAAGATCAAAATAAGCCAACACTTTCAATATGCTGATGTCTTGCGGAAACAAAGCTGGATAATGCTTGAACTGGTATCAAAAATGAACATTTTTTACCTGTAAAAAAATAGTTTTTGAAAGCAACCTTTTGACTGCAAAATCCGAATTGTACAATGTACCAAGTCCGATCGGCCGGCCATCCCATGATTGATCATGCAACCATATCCATCCATTCTTTGACACCTAAGCCTGTGCTGGAGGTTGTTAAAAAGAATGGGCGCCTGCGAGCATATATCGATCGGAAGAAAGGCGCTTATGTGCTTAAGCGGTTATTTGATATTGGGTTTTCGTTGTTATTCATCATACTTGTATTAAGCTGGTTAATGCCATTGCTGATGATCTTGATCAGGATAGGATCCAAAGGGCCTTCTCTCTTCAGACAAAAGCGCGTTGGATTGGGCGGCCGTTCATTCATCTGTTACAAATTCCGTACCATGGTAGTGAATGATGAAGCTGACCTGAAGCCGGCAGATGAAGCGGACCAGCGTATTACCAGAATCGGAGCTTTTCTGCGGAAATCGAATATTGACGAGTTTCCGCAATTCCTGAATGTGTTGATGGGATCCATGAGTATCGTAGGTCCGCGGCCTCATATGTATGCCGATTGCTACTATTTTTCTTTGTTTCAGCAGCAGTATAAGTTCAGGAATATGGTAAAGCCGGGCTTAACGGGACTCGCACAGGTAAAAGGCTTTCACGGACCGGCGCTTACATTGCAGGAAATTAAATGCCGGTACGAATGGGATCAATATTATATCCGGCATTTTTCTTTATGGCTTGATATAAAGATCATAGCTAAAACAATTGCTCAAAGGATATGGGTCTTATTCCAATATATTGTTTGGAAGAGTTGGCGTTGCTTCCAATACATTATCAGTTGTTTTGAACAGGAAAAACTGTTGCTGAGGGCTCGGAAATACCGGGTGAAAGAAGATAAAGGAGGCATAGGCTATATACTTCGTTCGGTTAAGAACGGGGATACGGTATTTTATATCGGGAGTCCACAGGGCGGTTTTTTTCATTTCCTGATGAAAGGAGCGGGCGCAGAAGGACAGGTGTATGCCTTTGAGCCGCAATCATTATTATACCGCTACCTCTTCCGGCTTAAAAAGATGCTGCATTGGAAGAATGTTGTGGTTGAACCCTTTGCTGTATCAGATGCTGAAGGCAATGCTATGCTGTATGTACCCTGGAATCACGGCAAGCCAACTTCGCCCGGCGCTTCGCTGCTGACCCTGGAACAGGAAGCTGCCATTCAAAAAAAAGAAAAAGTAAAGACCATTACGCTTGACAGGTATTGCCATCAACAACGCTGTAAGCCGGATTTTCTCAAAATAGATGTAGAAGGCAATGAACTGGCTGTACTCAGGGGGGCTGTTCAGACATTGAAAACATACAAGCCTAAATTATTACTGGAATGCGAAGAACGATTCGTAGGTAAGGCGCAAGTAACAGCTACTTTTCGGTTCCTGGAAGAACTTGGATACAGGGGCTATTTTATTTACGATAATACTTTGATGCCTATTTCAGGTTTTAGCACAGAAAGGTTCCAGCAAAAACATAATGGCTTTTATTGTAACAATTTTGTTTTCGAATGCTGATCTATTCTATAGCAGGCTTATCTGTTTCCTGGAAATAAAAGAACGAAAAGAAGAATGCGAAAAAGAAAATGCCCTTGTTTACATCAAGGATATTTTCTGAAAAAGACACCACCACTACCAGGCATAAAAAACAGCAAAAGTAGATATTCTTCAGGAGGATGGCTTTCCTGAAGCCTCTGTAAAGAAGGTATAAATAAACCACCAGGCCTATACATCCTGTTTTGAGTAGGAAACTCAGGTATTCATTATGGGCATTGAGTTGATTGATATAGGAATTGTAATAGCGATGCTTGAAATATACTTCTTTTAATAGTGGGATCTCACTGCCACTGCCATATCCGATTACCGGAGCCGAATGGATCAACTCCCAGGCACATTCCCATCTTACAGCCCTCGGCTCGAGTACATTATTGTTGATAATACGTTGTGTAAGATCATCTTTCAATTGAGCAATATACCTGTCCCTGAAAGTATCATTTCGGGCAATGATGAGTGTAAAACAAGCGATGACTACGGATGTGAGCAATGCAAATCTCAATCTCCTTTGTTTGTTTAATAACAGTAATGGAATAAAGACCAACGCCACAATGGCAAGTGCTATTAATGCAGCCCGTGAAGAAAGTTGCAGCAATCCCATTAACAGCACCAATAAAGCGATGGAGAGTAAGCATTTTTTTGCAATGGCTGTAGCGTTCATCAGCCAGTTAAAGAGTGTAACAACCGACAGAACAATATACATAGAGAAATAAGTGGCGTGCAGGTCAATAGGAAGGGAAAAATTATGATTGATAAAGGTGTTGCTGAAGATCGTTTGTAAAGAGAGATGGTTATACCTGATCGCCTGAAACGCATCAAAATACAGGTAAATAATCGTTAAAGTGCAGGAGATGGCCAATCCTTTCAGCAAAGGAAAAGTATATTTTTTCAGATCGAATGATGTAAGGGAAAACACAAGAGGGAACAATAAAATTGCCAGTTGCCTTTCCCATTCACAGAAAGCTTCATCGGTGTAATGTGTGTAAATGGTGCCCAAACAGGTGAGCAGGTAAATAGACGCTGCCAACAGCAATTGTCTCCACTGTACCTTGCGAAGTTTTTCCTTATTATGCAGGATGACCGGGTGAATGCATAAGCGGATTAAAGTCAGTTCGCTGTACAGGCGGTCGAAAGTAAGCATCACCAGGAAAATGAGCAGGTGATAATAAGTTATTTTATTCTCGGTGGTATCTTTTATTGACAAAAATGAATTCATAAAGACCTCCTGTTAAAACTACTGGTAATGAGTTGTTCGTATTCCTGTACAA
>JACXTT010012730.1_pt1 | contig 11145 bp, 8 predicted proteins | sample 9270951 | NCBI WGS metagenome assembly JACXTT01 (sample SAMN15532306, study PRJNA645909) | rock metagenome | isolation source: weathered quartz diorite | place: Puerto Rico | collected 2017-06-21 | reverse complement strand
TGCCTCGATGCGGCGCAGCACACGGCCGACGTTCTCCGCGCCCGTGCCGCGGTCCCCGAGCGCGGCGAGGTCGATGAGCGCACCCGGACACGGCTGCGTGCGCTCGGGTACGTCAACTGACGGCGATGTCGAGCGCCCGTCCCAGTCCGCCCGAGTCGCGAGCCATCCAGCGTGAATGGGACTTCGCCGCGCTCCACGGCGCGTGGCCCAGGGGGCCGGACAACCGGTACATGATGGAGCGGCTCGCGATCGTCCCCGTCGAGGTCACCGCCGCCGGCGCGCATGGACCCGTGCTCGAGGTCGCAGCGGCGGAGGCGGTCCACTCGTGCAAGCTCGCCCTGCGCGGGCTTCCGACCGTGGCGCTCGAGCCGTCTCCGGTGATGCTCGAGCGGGCGCGCGTCCGGATGACGGAATACGGGGCCCGGGTCGAGCTGGTGCGCGGCATCGCCGAGACGCTGCCCTTTCCTGATCGGACGTTCGACCGTGTCCTCTGCGAGTCGGCGGTGGACCACCTCGCCGATCCGGGGCGCGGGATCGCCGAAATGGCCCGCGTGCTCCGGCCCGAGGGGCGACTCGTGATCGGCTTCGTCAACTACGGGAGCCCGAACGTGCGGGCGAGCCGGGTCGTCTACGCGGTGGCGCGTGCGCTCCGGCGCCCGTGGAGCCGTGGCCACCTCTTCTGGGACACGCCCGTCCCGATCGAGCACACCTTCGAGTGCACCTACCCGGGCCTGCTCGCGCTCTGCCGTCCCCACCTGCAGCTCGAGCGCGCGATGGGCGTCTCGATCGGCTGGGTGTTCCCGGGCTGGGGCGGCTGGCTCGGCCGGCTCTCGTGGGAGCGCGCGGCCTGGGTGCTGCGCAAGCTCGACCGGATCGCCTGGCGGCTCCCCCGGCTCGCCGACTACGTGCTGACGGTGTGGCAGCCGCGCTGAGACGGCTCTACCGGAGCCCGAGCCGCTCGAACGGGATCGGCCGATCGAGAAGCCCGTCCCACAGCCCGCGCACGTGCTCCTCGACCTGCGCCGTCGCCCCGGCGTCGTGCGCCCGGGCGAGCTCGCGCGGCAGGTGCTCGAAGAGCTCGCTGCGCGCGTTCCGGATGGCGCGCCCCCAGCCGCGAAGTCCGCGCGGCCACTCGGCTCCCGTCTCCGGATCCTGGAGGCAGGTGAGGCGGAGCGCCCGTCGCCAGGTCCAGATGCCGAGCATGGTCTCCTCCTCGCGCTCGAGCACCAGGGCGAAGACGTCGAGGGGCACGTGGTAGGCGGAGGAGAGCCAGAAGCGGACCTGCTGCACGAACGTGCCGTAGCGCCGGACGAACCGGACCGCGTTCCGCGCACCGAGATACGTGCGCGCGGGGCTCCACGTGAGCGGAATCGGGTTCGGCAGCGACGGGCCGTGCTTGCCCTTGCGCCGGGACCACGCCGGCATCGTCTCACTTCGCGTGCTCCGGGAGCCCGCGTGCCACACGCGCGCACGCGGCTGGTAGTAGATCGTGTAGCCGGCGGCGCGGGCGCGCGTGCACCAGTCCACCTCCTCGTGGTACGCGAAGTACGACTCGTCGAGCAGACCGACGCGCTCGAGCGCATCCGCCGCGAGGAGCAGGCAGCTGCCCATGCCGACGGGAACCGGTCTCAGGACGTCGAAGCCCCAGCCGGGGAGCGCGTTCACTCCGAGTCGGCGGACGAGCCCGTGGCGGAAGTGGACCTGGATCCACGCCGCGTCGAGCAGCTCCGGCTGATCGGCGCGCATCACGGCTCCCGAAACCGCCGCCGCCTCGGTCCGCCGGTTGAGCGTCGCGAGCAGGATGCGGAGGAACGGCGGCTCCACGGTCGTGTCGTTGTTGAGCAGGAGAACCGCGCCCGCGCCACGCTCGAGCGCATGGCGGATGCCGGCGTTGCAGCCACCGGCGAATCCCTCGTTGCGGGCCAGGGCGCAGATGTTCACGCCGGGATGACGCTGACGGATCGCGTCGATCGCGCCGTCGCGCGAGCCGTTGTCGACGACGACGATCCGGGCGCCCGCGAGATCGGCCTTCGCGAGGCTGTCCAGGCACGCGAGCGTGTCGTCGCGGCCGTTCCAGTTGACGAGCACGATCCAGACGTGCTCACGCGCGATCGCGGGCCTGGTCCGGATCCCGTGGAGGGTCGCCCGCCAGCGGGCCAGCGAGGGCGCGATCTTCGCCACGATCCGACGTGGGACGGAGTCCAGCGGGGGGAGCGGCACGGGCGAACCGGCACTAGCGCACGGGCGGGGCGGAATGCCAGCCGCGAGCCGCGAGCGTGTCTCGAGGCATGGGTGCTGGTACCCTCGAAGGCGTGTCCCTCGCCGCGCGAGTCCGTACCGGCCTCTTCCTGGTGCTCGCGCTCGCGGTTCCGGGATTCGCGAGCCCCTCGCCGCGGAACGTCCTCGTCGTGCTGATCGACACGCTGCGCGCCGATCGGCTCGGTGCCTACGGCAATCCGCGCGGCCTCAGCCCGTTCCTCGACGTCCTGGCGGCACGCGGGACGCTCTTCGAGCACGCATACGCGCCGAGCTGCTGGACCGTGCCTTCCGTCGCCTCGCTCTTCACGTCGCGTTACCCGAGCCAGCACCACATGGTGACCTTCGCTTCGCGCCTTCCCGAGTCCGAGCTGACCCTCGCGGAGCGGCTCCACGATGCGGGATGGATCACGGGCGGGTTCGTGGCGAATCCGAACCTGCAGCCGGTCTTCGGCTACGGGCAAGGGTTCGTCGAGTGGAGAGTCGCGGCCCCGGAGGACCCGGGCGCGATCGACGGCGATCGTGTGCGGGTCCAGGCCCTGGAGTGGCTGGACCGGATCTGGCGCCGAGGATCGGACCACCCGGTCTTCCTGTACGTGCATTACATGGAGCCGCACGCACCGTACGAGCCGCGGGACCCGTTTCGTAGCCGTTTCGCGGTGGACGATGCCGGGAGACCGCTCGACCCGCAAGCGGCCTCCAACGCATTCTGGGCGGACGTCGTGCCGAAATGGATGGCCGGCTCCGCGGAGCCGACTCAGACGCCCGACCTGCGGGCCGTGATTCACGAGCTGGGTAACCGATCCGTGTGTCTCACGCCCGAGGATGACACGTTCGGGATCCTCTCCGAGGAGATGCAGGCCCGGATGGTGTTCGGGTCGTCCCGCCTCTACGATGCGGAAGTCGCCTCGGTCGACGAGCAGATCCGCCTACTCTTCGACGAGCTCGAGCGCCGGGGCTTCTTCGACCGCGCCGTGACGATCGTGACGGCCGACCACGGCGAGGAGTTCATGGAGCACGGCGGTCTCGGTCATGCCCGCGCGCTCTACGAGGAGAGCGTCCGCGTCCCGCTCATGGTCAGCGGATCCGGCGTGCCGGCCAGACGCCGCGTCGCCGCGAACGTGTCGCTGGTCGACGTCGGTCCGACGGTGCTCGACCTCCTTCATCTGCCCGCCGAGCCCGCGTTCGAGGGACGCTCGTTGGTCACCGTCGGGACGCGGGACGTGGTCCTCGAGTTCGAGCCGATCTTCCAAGATTCGGCAGATCTCAGGGAGCACGCGCGCGGGCTCGTGCGCGGACGGCAGAAGCTGCTGGTCGGGCCGAGAGGGAACGCCACGACATATGACCTCGCCGCCGATCCCGGCGAGCGGCGGGGGGACCCGGCGAACCAGGTGCCCGGATCGGCCGCGATGGCCGTCGCGCTCGCGGCGGCCGAGGCACACCTCGCCGCGCACGCCGGAGGCTCGGCGCCGACCGAGCCGATCGACGACGCGCTCGCCCAGCGACTGAGGGCGCTTGGCTACACCCGCTGATCGCGCCGCTCGGTTCGCTGGACGGGTCGAGGGCCATGGGGTACTCGCGGACGGATGTCGGTCCGCGTCGCGTGGCTGCACCCGCTCGTGCTGGTGCCGCTCGGGCTCACGGTCTGGGTCTATCACCCGATCACGCGGGTCTTCTTCTTCGCCGACGATTTCGTCCACTTCACCGAGATCGTGAACGAGGGGCCCCTGGTGTTCCTGCTGAAGCCGTTCGGTGGCCAGGCCTTCCTCGCGCGCAACCTCGTCTACCTGGGGCTCTACCGCGTCTTCGGGGTGGATCCCGTCAGGCTCCAGTGGATCGTGCTCCTCACCCACCTGGTGAACGTCGGAATCGCGTTCGCCGTCCTCCGCGCGTTCACCGCCAGCGCGTGGCTCGGCTGCCTCGGCGCCACCGTCTTCGGCACCTCGCCGCTGGCTGCCGGAACCCTCGGCTGGTACGCGGCGTTCGGTCACGTGCTCGTGGGCACCATGCTGTGGCTCGTGCTCGGCAGCGTGGCGTGTACGGCCGCCGGCGAACGCGTGCCCGTCCGGACCGTCGCCTGCTGGGGCGCGCTGCTGCTCGTCGGCAGCACGTTCTACGGGCCGGGGATGGGCGCGGCGTGCGCGTTCCCCCTCGCCGCGCTCGTTCTCCTCCCCGCGGCGCGCCGGCAGCCCCGGGTGATCGTCGCGTTGCTCGCGCTGCCCGCAGCCACGATAGGCGTCTACCTCGGACTCCGGCACCTCTACACGTTCATCGGCGGGCGGCTGCCGCTGGAGGAGATCCTGCAGCAACAGCTCGCGCTGAGCGGGTTCGAGACCATTCCGCCGCTCTTCGTGCAGCTGCTCGGATACTCGGCGGCCGGCACGTTGCTCGGCTTCTTCCTGAGCGCATATCCTGCGCCGGCCGCATGGGGGGCCGTGGTCGCCTTCGCGGGTGGCCTCGCACTCGTCCTGTGGCGCGGCGCCGGGCACACCCGACGTACGGCGCTGGCCATGCTTCTCCTCTGGCTTGGGACCTACCTCGTGATCGCGGCCGGACGGGCGCACATCTATTCGCTCTTCAAGATCGCTCCGAGCGTCGCGGCCACGATGGGTCGCTATCACTATGCCGGACTCATCCCGGTGGTCGTGGTCCTGTGCACGATTCTCCAGGTTCTCGTGGGTGCGCGTCGCGTCGCGCAGGGAACGGTGGTCGCGCTGCTCCTCGGGCTCTGGGTGCACGGGTATCGGGCCGGCAGCTTCCACATCGACGAGCGCCCGCTCTGTCACGACTGGTTTCTCTCGACGCGACAGGAGATCGCGACCCTCGCTGCGAAGGCGCCGCCCGGGCCGGTCTACATCGAGAACGGGACGACGCCGCCCTACGTGCTCGGACCCGCCATCCCGGACCGCTACTTCCCCGGGCGCGCCGGGGTGTTTCTCCTGAGCCATCCGACGGGCCGACTCGACGGCCGCGAGCTGCGCTTCGTCGAACGGGATCCCGAGGTGCTCGACTGGCACGCGCAGACGCCCGGCACGCCCCTCGCGCGGCTCCTCGTCGCCCCCGCGGACATCCCGGCTCCGTGAGCCGCCTGGCTGAACTGTGGTCGCCGGCGCCGATGCCGACCACGCGGTGGCATCCACTCGCGCTGGTGCCACTCGCGCTGACTGCCTGGGTCTATCGTTCCCTGATCCACGTCTTCTTCTTCGCCGACGACTTCTATCATCTCGCGCAGATCGCCGACGGCGGCGGCGTGCGATTCGTATTCACGCCGTTCGCGGGCCACAACCTCGTCGTGCGCAATCTCGTCTTCATCGGGATGTGGAAGCTGTTCGGCCTTCACTCGGAATGGTGGTACGCGACCGTGCTGGCCACGCACCTGCTCAACGTGTGGCTTCTCTTCCGCGTACTCGGCGTTCTCACGGGCAGCGCCTCGCTCGCGTGCTTCGGCGCCGCCGTCTGGGGGATCTGTCCCCTCGGCGTCGGTACGGTCGGCTGGTACTCCGTCTACGGGCAAGTCCTGGTCGCGACGGTGCTTCTCCTGGTCCTCGACGGCGTCACCCGGGCGACCGAGCCGGGCGCCGCCTGGGCATGGTACGCGCTCTTGCTCGTCGGGACGACGTGCTTCGGCACCGGTGTCGCGGTCGCCGTCGCCTTCCCCATCGTACTCTTCCTGCTCCTGCCGGCGGCGTGGGCGCGTCCCGGCGTGAGGGCCGCCTATCTCGCGCTACCGGTGGTGACGTTCGCGCTCTACCTCGGTTGCCGGCAACTCGGCGGGTGGTTCGAGCCGAAGCCGCTCCAGGAGGCATTACAGCAATTCGCCGTGCTTCACGGGTGGTCCTCGGCGCTGCGGATGCTGCCGTCGCTGGTGAAGGTCGGGATCACCGGCGTCACGCTCGGCCATGCGTCACACGGGTGTCCCGCCTGGCTCGTGTGGACCGCCGTCGCCGGGTTCGCGCTCGGGCTGGGTCTGATCGCCTGGCGAGGCAACGTCGGATCGCGCCGCGCGATGGTCGCAATGGCCGTACTCACCGTCGTCATCTACGCGGTCATCGCCGCCGGACGGGCGGAGTTGTACGTGATGTTCAGCGCGGACCTCGCCGAAGCCGCGAAGGCGCCGCGTTATCACTACCTCGGTACGATTCCGATCGCGGTCCTCCTCTCCTTGATCCTCGGGCACCTCTCCCGAGAGCGCTGGATCGCGGCGGTCCCCGGGCCCCTCGCGCTCATCGCCGGCCTCGGGGTCCTCGTTGCCGGGTACGAGTTGTCGGGCTTCAGGGTCGATTCGCATGCCGCGACGCGCGCCGAGTTCGCGCGCATGGCGGCCGAGATCGAGCAGGCGGTCGCGACCGTGCCGCCCGGCGCCGTCGTCCGTATCGACAATCTCCAGGTTACGGGCGCGTTCGGACCATGGCTGGAGGTGGCGTTTCCGGGACGGGCGGCGATTTTCCTGCTGATCTCGACGTCGGACGAGCTCGACGGCCGGCGCGTGCGGTTCGTCGAGCCCAAAGCAAACGTCCTCGACTACTGGCGTGCACACGCGCATGGACGGCTGGCGACGCTGCTGGAGCCGCCCGAGTGACTCCGGGTCGCGCCCGGTTGCAACCCTCGACGCGCTCGTTCTAGATGACACCCGGCGGCCGTTGGCGTTGCCCTCCGTGAGTGCTCCCCGCATCGGCGTGATAGCGGCCGCTGGCAAGGGCCAGCGGATCCACCCGCGGAGCCTCCGCGTCCCGAAAACCCTCCTCGAGGTCGGCGGCAAGCCGCTCCTCACCCGGCACGTGGAGCTGTTGCGCGATGCGCTCGGGATCCGCCGCATCCACGTCATCGTCGGCCATCTCGCCGACCAGATCCGCGCCCACTACGGGGACGGGAGCGCGTTCGGCGTCGACTTGCGCTACATCGAGAACCCGGACGTCGACCGCGGGCTCGGCAGCGCGCTCCTGGTGACCGAGCCGCACGTCCACGAGCCGTTCGTGCTCCTGCTCGGTGACGAGTTCTACCTCGACACGAACCACGCGGAGCTGGCGGCGGTGGCCGGCCCGTACACCGCCGTCTGCGCGCTCCTTCCGACCGACGATCCGGACGTGATCCGCAACAACTATGCGGTCGTGCTCGATGACGGCCGCATCACGGAGCTCGTCGAGAAGCCCGACCGCGTGCTGTCGCCGTACGCCGGCTGCGGTACGTATCTCTTCGATCCGGCCATCTTCGACGACGCGCGCCAGACCCCTCCTTCCGCGCGCACGGGCCGCCTCGAGCTGACGGACGTGATCGATCGGGCCGCGCGGCGCGGTGGCCCCGTGCTGCCCTTCGTGCTCCGCGGCCGGTACCTCAACGTGAACACCATCGAGGACCTGAACCACGCCAACTTCATCTTCCGCGCGACCCACTTCGACCGCTACCGCGTGAGCCTGGTCGTCCCCGCCTACAACGAGGCCGCCGCGATCGGGCACGTGATCCGCGACTTCCGGGACCACGTCGACGAGATCGTCGTCATGGACAATCGGTCGGCGGACCGCACCGCCGACATCGCGCGCGAGCTCGGCGCCACCGTGCATTCGCAGCCGCTGCGCGGCTACGGCGACGCGCTCCGGCGCGGAATGGACGCGGCGACGGGCGACATCCTCGTCCTCGTCGAGGCGGACGCGACGTTTCGGGCACGGGATCTCGGCAAGCTTCTCGAGTACCTGAAGGACGCCGACATGGTGATCGGCACGCGGACGACCCGCCAGATGATCCAGCAGGGCGCGAACATGGACGGGCTGCTCCGCTGGGGCAACGTCTTCGTCGGGAAGCTGATCGAGGCGCTCTGGTGGCGCGTCGAGCCGCGGTTCACGGACGTCGGGTGCACGTATCGGGCGATCTGGCGGGACGTGTACCGGAAGATCCGGCCCTACCTCGGCCGCGACGACGCGGCGTTCTCCCCCGAGATGATGATCGAGACACTCCGCATCCAGGGGCGCGTGATCGAGGTCCCGGTGAGCTACTACCGGCGCCGCGGCGGGGCGTCGAAGCACTCCGCGACGCGCTGGCACAGCGTGCGCACGGGGCTCAAGATGGTCGGGCTGATCCTGCGCAAGCGGATGAACCTGAGCTGACGGCGTGACGCTTCCCTGGCAGCGTGCGATCGTGGTCGGGGCATCCTCCGGCATCGGGGCCGAGATCGCGCGCCAGCTCGGTCGCGCTGGCTGCCGGGTGGCGCTCGTGGCGCGCCGGGCCGCGGAGCTCGAGGGGGTGGCGGCGGAGATCGACGGGGCCTCGCCGCCGGCGGCGCGCGTCTACGTCCACGACGTCACCGACTTCGACGACGTGCCGGCGCTGTTTCAGAGCATCTGCCGCGATCTCGACGGGCTCGATCTGGTCGTGTACGCGGCCGGCGTGATGCCCCCCGTCGGGCCGAGCGAGTACGCGTTCACGAAGGACCGGCCGATCGTGGACGTGAACCTGCTCGGCGCGATCGCGTGGCTGAACGAGGCGGCCGGGCGGTTCGAGCGCGCGCGCGGGGGCACGATCGTCGGCATCTCGTCGGTCGCCGGCGATCGCGGCCGGCGCGGGAATCCCGCCTACTGCGCCTCGAAGGCGGCGTTCACGGCGTACCTGGAGGCCCTCCGGAACCGCCTCGCACGCCACGGGGTGCGGGTGGTGACCGTGAAACCCGGTCCGGTCGCCACCCCGATGACCGAGGGGATGGAGCGGCTGCCGCTCCTGATCCCGGCGGAGCGCGCGGCCCGTGAGATCCTCGCGGCGGCGCGCCGCGGCACGAGCACCGCATACGTCCCTCGTGTGTGGCGCTCGATCATGTTCGTCATCCGCCAGCTCCCCTCGGGCATCATGAGCCGTCTCGAGCTATGAGCCTCCGGGTGTGGGAGGCGGAGCAATGACGAGCCTCCAGGTGTGGGAGGCGGAGCAATGACGAGCCTCCAGGTGTGGGAGGCGGAGTAGGTGGCCGCGCGTCCCGCGACCGTGCCCTCGCCTGCCCCGGCGCTCCTCCCGGCGGACCATCTCGAGCGCGTCTGGGGGTGGAGCCGGGCCACCTCCGTGATGAGCTGGGTCTACCGGCCATCGACGTTGGCCGGGATCCAGGAGGTGTTCGAGCTCGCGCGGGCGCATGGAGCGTCGATCGGGCTCCGTGGAGCTGGCCAGAGCTACGGCGACGCCGCGCTCAACGCCGAGCAGATCTGCCTCGACCTGTCGCGGATGCGGCGCGTGCTCGCCTGGAACCCGGAGCAGGGGGTCATTCGCGTCGAGCCGGGGGTCACGATCGGCGACGTCTGGCGCTACGCAATCGAGGACGGCTGGTGGCCCGCGGTGGTGCCCGGGACGATGCACGTCTCGATCGGCGGCGGCGCCGCGATGAACGTGCACGGTAAGAACAACTGGAAGGCGGGACCGATCGGGGACCACATCCTCGACGTCGATCTCCTGCTGCCGAACGGCGAGCTGCGCCGCCTGAGCCGCACGGAGCATCCGGAGCTCTTCCACGCCGCGATCGGCGGCTTCGGCATGCTCGGCTGCATCACCGCGGTCACGCTCCGGCTGCACCGGGTGCATTCCGGGCTCCTCGACGTCGAGGCGTTCTCCGCGCGAGACCTCGACGAGATGATGGGTATCTTCGAGGCGCGCGCGCCAGCCGCCGACTACCTCGTCGGGTGGGTCGATGCGGCGTCCCCCCCGCCGGCCATCGGGCGCGGAATCGTCCACCAGGCGAATTACCTCGCGCCCGGCGCCGACCCGTCGCCGTCGCAGACCCTGCGCGTGGTGAACCAGGAGCTGCCCGACACGCTCTTCGGGGTGGTGCCGAAATCGGTGATGTGGCGGCTCATCCGGCCGCTCATGAACCGGCCCGGCGTGCGGCTGGTGAACGCCGTGCGCCACCATCTGAGCCGACTCCGCGCCCCGCACCGCTTCCAGGAGGCCCACGCGGCGTTCGCGTTCCTCTTCGACTACATCCCGAACTGGAAGCTCGCGTGCGGCCCGGGCGGGTTCGTCCAGTACCAGGGCTTCGGGCCGGCCGCGGATGCAGCCCGCGTCTTCCGGGAGCAGCTGACGCTCGCCCGGCGCGCGGGCGTGATCCCCTACCTCGGTGTCCTGAAGCGCCACCGTCGCGATCAGTTCCTGATGTCGCACGCGGTGGACGGGTATTCGCTGGCCCTCGAGTTCAAGCTCGTGCCGGGCAACCAGGCGGCCGTCCGCGAGGTCGCGGCACGCTTCGACCGGCTCGTCCTCGATGCGGGCGGGCGCTTCTATTTCGCCAAGGACCTCCTCCTCACCCCCGCCACCGTCCGCGCCTTCCTCGGCGACGACGTCGTCCGGCGCTTCCTCGACCTCAAGCGGAGCTGCGATCCGGAGCAACGGCTGCAGACGAACCTCTATCGCCGGCTGTTCCCGGCCTGACGCTCGGGCCACGACCCGGCACCGCGGGATGGCGTACAAGATACAGCTCCTCGACCACCTGAACCCGATCGAGTGGAGCCAGGCGGTCTGGCGGCTCGAGGGGGGCGCGGCGGCCGACGACGACTGCGACCGCGAGCTGATCCATCCGATCATGCTCGCGCATCTCCCGAAGCAGGGGATCACCGTCGACGCGGGCTGCGGCGCCGGGCGGTGGCCGATCCATCTCCGGCGCCTCGGTTACGTCGTGATGGGCATCGACATCAGCCACCAGGCGGGGAAGCTCGCACGCGCTGGCGATCCCGGGCTGCCGATCAGCGTCGGCGACGTGCGCCTGGTACCGCTCCGCGATCACTCCGTCGACGCGGTCCTGTCCCTCGGCGTGGTCGAGCACGACGAGCGCGGGCCGCTCGAGGCGCTGCGCGAGATCCACCGGATCCTCAAGCCGGGCGGCGTCGTCATCCTGAGCGTGCCGTTCAACAACCTCTTCCGACGCGC
>JACXTT010012729.1_pt1 | contig 11146 bp, 5 predicted proteins | sample 9270951 | NCBI WGS metagenome assembly JACXTT01 (sample SAMN15532306, study PRJNA645909) | rock metagenome | isolation source: weathered quartz diorite | place: Puerto Rico | collected 2017-06-21 | reverse complement strand
TTGCTGTCAAGGTCGGTTGAGCTGGAAACGATTTTTTCCTTAGCTTGTCCCCCCCGGACGTGAACTTCAGGGGCAAAATCTGCCATAATCCCTGGAAAAATGCCATATCCTGAGGGTCAGCAGATCTTGACCTTTAGCTCTCCTGAGGGGGTCGTCACCAGCCGGATACCACGAAAAACGCCGGACGGCAAGAAAACACCCATTCCCCGGATGAGCCCGAATTCAGTTGCAATTCGCGCCGCAACCTCATCTAATCTCTGCAACGATTCACTACCTCGCTCTCAATAGGAGTTGCCGTCATGATTGCGCGCATGCGTTTGGTTTTGCTCACGTTTGCCGTTTCGTCCACTTACCTCTTGCTCGCTGCGTCGGCGCAGGCCCAGACTGAAATCAAGGGCCAGCGCGTCTTCTCGACCGGGCATAGCTTCCACTACTTCGTGCCGCCGATCCTTGCCGACATTGCCAAGAAGGCCGACATCAAGGATCACACGCAAGTCGGCCTGTCGGCAATCGGCGGCTCGCGCGTCTACCAGCACTGGAATGTGCCAGAGGAAAAAAACAAGGCCAAGGAGGCGCTCAAGGCAGGCAAGGTCGATGTCTTCACCATGTCGCCGATCTATTTGCCCGACGACGGCATCGAAAATTTCGTGAAGCTGGCCATCGAGAAAAACCCGAAGATTCGCATCCTCGTGCAGGAAAACTGGTTGCCGTGGGATCACTACGATACGAAGTTCAAACCGCCCGTTGGCAAGGTCGATCACAACGCGCCGACGGTGGAATCGCTGCGCAAACTGCACGCGCCGTACTTCAAGGCGATCGATGAGCATGTCGCGGAGTTGAACAAGAAGCACGACACGAAAGCGGTGCGCGTCGCCCCGGTCGGCCAGGCTGTCATTGCCTTGCGTGAGAGAATCATTGCCGGCGAGGCGCCGGGGTTGAAGGAACAGAACGACCTGTTCACCGATCCGATCGGCCACGCCCGCCCGCCGCTGGCAACGCTCGTGGCGTACGTCTACTATGCCGCCATCTACGAGCGCACGCCAGCTGGGCTGCCGGTCCCCGCGACGCTGGCGAATGCGCCCGAAGCCGAGAAGCTCAATCGCCTGCTGCAAGAGATAGCCTGGAACGCGGTGACGCAGCATCCCATGAGCGGTGTTAAAGTGGGAGTGAAGCAAAAGTAACCGCCCGGTGGCGAGTCGCGGCTCGTTCATACCTGGCGCTTCGCGAAACTCGCAGGTTATTCCTGACACGCCCACGGCGCGACGGATATAATCCCTCTGAGGGCAAGGGGTCCGTGGTTTGCTGCGAAGCTCCTTGGCAAATCTATCGTCCAAGAGACGTTGTCTGGGAGATTTTCATGTCATCTGGCAAAGGCGAAAAATCCCAGTACGGCGACGCGGCGACCGAGGGAGCGGATAGCCTGCGCCCTGAGATTCCCGCCGAAGACCGCACCTTGGCGCAAGATCCGGCCGGCGCCGGGCCGACCGCCAGCGACGCGGAGCAGCCGGCCGAAACGGAGATTCCGGCCGCGCCTCCGAGCACGGACGATCCCGCTTTGCCGCCAAGTGCCTTTGAACTGCCCACCGAAAGCGGCACCGTCGGGCAGGGAGACTTCGATGCGGCCAAATCGCTGGAGCTTAGCATCGATTCACTGTATCGCACGCCGGGCTATAGGCGTATCGAGAAGCTCGGCGCGGGAACCTACGGCGAGGTGTGGCTGGCCAAGCAGGATGACACCGACATTGACGTCGCCGTCAAATTCATCACTCACGGGGCCGACGAACGCTGGAAGTTCCTGCAGGACGAGGTCAAACAGCTGGCCAAGCTGCACGCCGACCCGGGCATCGTACAACTGATCGACGTCGAGATCGACAGCGTGCCGCCGTATTTCATCATGGCGTATGCGCCCAACGGATCGCTGGCCAAGCGGCTCGAACAAGGCCCCCTGCCTGTCGAGGAAGCGGTGCAGATTTTTCGGCAGGTAGCCGAGGCGCTTGCCTACGTTCACGCGCGGGGAATTTGTCATTGCGACTTGAAGCCGGGAAACGTCCTTCTCGACGCGCGGAACCGCGCCCTGGTGGCCGACTTCGGCCAGGCTCACCTTACTGGCGACCCCACGGCGGCGCTAGGAACCTACTTCTACATGGCCCCGGAGCAGGCTGCTCTGGAGAGTTCGCTGCCGGACCCGCGCTGGGACGTGTACGGTCTCGGCGCACTGGCGTATGCCATGCTCACGGGCCAGCCGCCGCGCGAGGATACCGCGCTACGTACCAGGCTGAAATCCACCGATCAGCTATTCGAACGTCTGCGGCTCTATCGAGAATCTATCAGGCGCGCACCGAACCTCGTCGGGCATCGCCAGGCCAAAGGGGTCGATCGCGACCTTGCGAACATCATCGACCGGTGCCTCGCGCTCGATCCGCAAGCGCGACCGCGCGACGCGGCGGCCGTGCTGGAGGCGCTGGCACGCCGCGAGCGCAAACGCCGGCAACGGCCTGCGCTGCTCTTCGGCCTGGTCGCGCCCGTACTCTTGTTGCTGGTCATGGCAATCTTCGTCGGCAGTCTCTTCGTGACGGCCAAGGAAGAAGCCTCTTCGGCCCAGCAAAAAATGAATGCCAAGATCAGCGATCGCAATCAGTTCATCGCCGAACTCGTAGCTGACGACATCGAGGATCGATTGGAATCGTACATTATCCTGGTGAAAGAGTCGGCAAACGAGCCAAGCGCCCTGCGCGCGCTCAAGAACAACGATCAGGCGGCAGCAACAACACTCGTGCAGGATTGCCGCAAACGGGCCGCCGCCGACAAGAAACCGGAACTCGTCTGGATCGCCAATCAAAACGGCAAGATCTTGAAAATCGATCCCCATAGTGATTTCAAGGAGACCTTTCAGTGGCGTGACTGGTTCAATGGCAAGGGAGACATGGAAAAGAACGCCCACGCGGAGCCGATCGAGAAACCTTACATCTCGCAGCCCTACCTCAGCACCGCGACCGGCCGGCCGATGTTGATTGCTATCACGACTCCCATTCGAGACCCGGCGGATGGGGATAGAGTTGTGGGGGTCATGGGCGTTGCGATCAAGCTCGAAACCCTGGAACGCTGGGTGTCGCGTCTCGATGTTGACCGGCAATTTGCCGTCGTCCTCAACGAGCGCGGCCAGTATCTCTCGCATCAAGCGAAGGAGAAGATCAAGCCTGAAGACGACAAGGAGCCGCTCAAGGTGCCGCCAACTTTTGCCTATCACCCGGATGCTCTGCCCAAGGGCAAGGCGGGGATCATTCGTGAGGCATTCACGGATCCCATCGATGGCAAGACCTATGTTGCCAGCTATGCGGCCCTGCCCAGAAACAAGGAGTTTCGCTGGGTCGTGGCGATTCAGCGGGAGCACCGGGCCCTGTCGCAGTCGATGGAGGACATGAACCGGTCCATGCTCTGGATTGGCCTGACCGCCGTGGCCGTCCTCGGTATCTTGATTCCCGCGCTGTGGGGCTGGCTGATCTGGATGCTGCGGCACGGGGAGGATGTCGCCCATGCCTGACCTCGTCGCTCTTGGCAAGGACGGCCAGCATTCCTGGCGGCGTACGCTGCCGGCCACACCGGTCACCCTGGGCCGCACCAACAAGAGCGCCTGGGAGGTTGCCTGGGACAAGCAAATCTCCGCCCTTCACGCCTCGCTGAGCTGGCAGAATGGCAAGCTCCGAGTACGCAAGGAGGCTGCCGCCCTGAATGCGATTTTCGTCCGCGGCTCGAAGGCGGCGGACGAATTCTGGATCGCGGTCGGCGAGCAGTTCGTCATCGGCGGCACCACGTTCACCCTTTGCGACAGCGAGTTGGCCACGCCGGGAGAGCCGGACGCGCCGCTCGCCGAACTCACGTGCAGCCGCCAGGAATTGCGGGAAGTGAAGTACACCGATGCCGATAAGCGCATCGAGGTGCTGGCCGACTTGCCCGCGATCATTCGTTATTCGCCGAGCGACGCCGACCTTGAGAGCCGGGTTGTCGATGTGCTGCTGCGCGGCATCGCCCGCGCGGACGGGGCAGCGGTGGTCTGGCTGGATCCGTCGGCGACGGCAACCGACCCGCATATCAAGGTCCACTGTGCCGTCCGGCGCAGTGCCGGCGGCGTGGAGTTACAGCCGAGCCGGCGGCTGATCTTCGACGCCATTCGCCGCAAGCGCCAGGGCGTGCTTCACCGCTGGTCCGCATCGCAAAGTAAAGGGCACGGGATCGACTTCACGGAACGGCCCGGCGTGGATTGGGCCATGGCTGTGCCGCTCCCCGACGATCCGTTTCCCGGCTGGGCCCTTTATGTGACCGGCCACCTGGCGCCGTCGCTGTCGCAATCGGAGATCACGTCCAACCCCGATCTGCACAAGGGCGACCTGAAGTTTGCCGAGCTGGTCGCCGAGATCTTCGGCGCTTTGCGCCAGGTGCGCGAGCTGAAAAGCCGGCATGCGACTCTGTCCAGCTTCCTGTCGAGTCCGGTGCTGGCCGCCCTGGCGACCCAGGCCGACATGGCCGAGGTCTTGCGCCCGCGCGAAACGAAGGTAACAGTCCTGTTCTGCGACTTGCGCGGTTCCTGCATGATCGCCGAGGCCTCTGAAAAGGACTTGATGCAGACGTGCAACCGCGTCAACGAAGCTCTCAGCATCATGACCACCAACATCATCGACAAGGACGGCGTGATCGGCGACTTCCAGGGCGATGCCGCCATGGGCTTTTGGGGCTGGCCCTTCGATCGTAGCGACCAGATCACCCACGCCGCCCGCGCCGCCCGCGCCATCCTGCGCGATCTCACCCATGCCGCCAAGACGCCGGGCCATCCGCTCACGGGCTTCGCGTGCGGCATCGGCATCGCCCACGGCACGGCCGTCGCCGGCAAGCTCGGCACCCCCGATCAATTCAAGGTCAGTGTCTTTGGCCCGGTCGTCAATCTCGCCTCCAGGCTCGAATCAATGACCAAGATCTTCCGCGTGCCGATCCTGATCGACGAGGCCGTCGCCCAGCATTTGAACGCCGGCCAAAACACCCACTGGGTGCGCTGCCGCCGCCTGGCTCGCGTGCAACCGTTCGGCATGCAGAAGACGGTGCCAATCAGCGAGCTGCTGCCGCCGACCGTGGAGCCGGGCGCCCTGACGGAATCGCACCGCCTGGATTACGAGGCCGCCCTGGACGCCTTCGAGGCAGGCCGCTGGCCGGACGCGAGCAACCTGCTCAAGCACCTGCCCAGTGTGGCCGGCGCCTTCCTCAAGGACTTCATGGAGCGGCACGGCAATACGCCGCCGGCCGATTGGACGGGGGTCGTCACCATGGAAACCAAGTGAGCTGTCGTCTCCCAATACGAGCCGCGACCGTCAGGGCGCTGTGCAGTAGCCCAGTTCGCCGCTCCGTGCCCGTTGCAACTCGTTTACTTTTCGAAAGAGAATCCCCCCATGGCGTCTCAACTCTGCCGCATGTCCATGAATTTCGGTGTCGTTGCCTGCGCCATCCTGGCGGCCTGGCCGTTGAGCGCATTGGCCCAGGACAAGAGCCGCAAGCCGAACCTCGTCTTCATCATGGCCGACGATCTTGGCATCCACGACCTCGGCTGCTATGGCCGCAAGGATCAGCCGACGCCGAACCTCGACAAGCTCGCCAAGCAAGGCATACGCTTCAGCTCGGCATACGCCGCCGCTTCGATATGCTCGCCGACGCGGGCGGCGATCATGACCGGCAAGTCGCCTGCCCGGCTCAAGCTAACCACCTTCCTGCCCGGCCGGCCCGACACGGTCGCGCAACTCCTCCTACATCCCGCCATCAATCAGCAGCTTCCTGCCGATGCCAGCACCGTCGCCGAAATGTTGCGGACGCTGGGCTACCGCTCCGCCTGCATCGGTAAGTGGCATCTCGGCGGCAAAGGCGCCCTCCCCACCGACCGCGGCTTCGATCTCTACCATCCCGGCAAGGCTCTCACCGAGCCATCGAAGACCGAAGCCGGCAAAGGCGAGTACGACCTGACGAACCAAGCCGAGAAGTTCATCGACAACAACAAGGATCGCCCCTTCTTCCTCTACCTCGCCCATAACAACCCGCACGTGCAGCTCGTCGCCAAGCAGGAATTGATCGACAAGCATAAGGACGCATTCAATCCCGTCTATGCAGCCATGATCGAGACACTCGACGACTGCGTCGGCCGTGTGGTCGCGAAGATCGACGCCCTCGGCCTGGCGGAGAACACGATCATCATCTTCACCTCGGACAACGGCGGCCTGCACGTGCTAGAAACGGCACGCACGCCGGCGACGTACAATCGCCCATTCCGCGCCGGCAAAGGTTTCCTCTACGAAGGCGGCCTGCGCATCCCGCTGATCGTGCGCTGGACGGGGCGCATCAAGGCCGATCAAGTGACCGACGTGCCGGTCATCAGCACCGACTGGACGCCGACGTTTCTCAATTTGGCAGGGGCTGCATCCAAGGACAGCTTCGACGGAGTGAGTATTGCGCCACTGCTGATGGGAAGCGCGCCGCTGTTGCCGCGCGCCCTGTTCTGGCATCAGCCGCATTACACTAACCAGGGCGGCCGCCCCGCCGGCGCGATCCGCGAAGGCCAGTGGAAGCTGATCGAGCATTACGAAAACGGCGCCTGCGAACTTTACGACCTGGCCAAGGATGAAGGCGAGGCAACCGACCTCGCTGCCAAGGAGTCGGGCCGCGTCGCCGACCTGCGCGGCAAACTCGAGAAGTGGCGGCGCGACGTCGGCGCGCAGGAGAACACCGCGAACCCGAAGTTCAACGCCAAGTTATGGCGCCGCCTGTATCACGAGGTCGATTCCTCGCGCTTGCCGTTCGAGGACAAGGCCGCGGCGATGGCACTTAAGCTTGAGCCGTGGCGCGCCCTGATGAACGAGGTCGCCAGCGCCAAGAAGAAGCACGAGCCGGGCGTCGGCGCCGTCATCCTGCACGCGCGCGACGCCAAGGTGCATGGCGCCAAGCTCCGCTACGAGAACCCGCCGCACAAGGATACGCTCGGCTTCTGGGTCGATAAGAGCGACTGGGCCGAGTGGACCTTCGACGTGCCGAACGCCGGCAAGTTCGACGTCGAGGTCTTGCAAGCGTGCGGCAAAGGCAGCGGCGGCTCGGAGATCGAGATTGCCGTGAAGGCGCAGGCCCTGACCATGAACGTCGAGGAGACGGGCAACTTCCAGCGCTTCATCCCGCGCACCATCGGCACGCTGACATTCGACGCGCCGGGCCGACATGTGCTCACCGTTCGCGCGAAGACGAAGCCCGGCCCCGCGGTAATGGACCTGCGGCGAATCGTGTTGCGGGCGGCGTTGTAGCATCCAAGGTGACTGTGACGCGCGCACATGCGCATCGGAGCAGTAATCCCCTCGCTTGCACTTCGGGCTGAGAATACAATGTCGTCACCTGAAGGATAATGCTCAAGGAGTCGTCATCGTGAAACTTCCGCTGGCCATTTTCGTGGCTCTTGGTTTTTCGGCTGCTGTTCATGCGGGCGATGCACCGGTCAAGCAAGCGAAAAGGATCGATTTCGCACGCGACATTCGGCCCATCCTCGCGAATCATTGCTGGGCCTGCCACGGCCCCGACGAGAAGACGCGCGAGGCCGGCCTGCGTTTCGACGTCCGCGACGTCGCGATCGCCAAGCTCAAGAGCGAACGGCGGGCGATCGTGCCGGGCGATGCGAAATCGAGCGCGTTGATCGCGCGCATCCATGCGGTGAAGGAATCGCAGCGCATGCCGCCGCCCGATAGCAAGAAGCCGCTCAGCGACGCGCAAAAGCAACTGCTCAAGCGCTGGATCGAGGAGGGGGCCGAGTACAAGGATCACTGGGCGTTCATCGCGCCGAAGAGCGGACCACTGCCGAGCGTGAAGGACAAGGGCTCGGTGCGCAATCCGATCGATGCGTTCATCCTCGCCCGCCTGGAGGAGGCGGGGCTGAAGCCAGCGCCCGAAGCGCCGCGGGAGACGCTGCTGCGGCGTGTCAGCTTCGATCTGACCGGGTTGCCGCCGACGCTCGAGGAGCTGAATGCATTTCTGAACGACAAGGCGGCAAAGGCTTACGAGAAGGCCATCGATCGCCTGCTCACCTCGCCGCGTTATGCCGAGCGCATGGCGCTCCCGTGGCTCGACGCCGCCCGTTACGCGGACACCAACGGGTACAACAACGACGAGGAGCGTTTCATGTGGCCGTGGCGTGACTGGATCATCGACGCTTTTCGCACCAATATGCCGTACGACCGGTTCATCACCGAGCAAATCGCCGGCGATCTGTTGCCGAAGCCGACGCTACAACAGCGGATCGCAACCGGTTTCAATCGCAATCACGTGCTGACGACCGAGGGGGGCATCTTCGAGGAGGAGTACCGCGTCGAGTACGTCGCCGACCGCGTCCACACTTCAGCGACGGCGTTTCTTGGCCTGTCGATCGGCTGCGCCCGTTGCCACGATCATAAGTACGATCCGATTTCGCAGAGGGAGTACTATCAGTTCTTCGCATACTTCAACAACATCAACGAGAAGGCGGTCAACTACAACAAGGGAGGCGCGGCCGAGCCGTTCATTCGCATCATCACGCCGGAGAACCAGGCGAAACTTGACGAGATCGAGAAACGCCGCGCGGAGCTGGACAAGCTTCTCAAAGGAAAGGAGGCGGCGAAGAACGCCGATACGCCCAAGCACAAGAAAGAGCTGGCCGACCTCGATCAGAAGAAGGCGGCGATTGAAAAGCTCAGCCCGCCGGTGATGGTGATGGCCGAGATGTCGCCGCCGCGGCAAGCGTATATCCTCAAGCGTGGGCAGTACGATCAGCGCGGCGACAAGGTGGACGCCGGTGTTCCCGCGATCCTCTCGAAGCTGCCCAAGGACGCTCCCGCGAATCGGCTCGGCCTGGCGCGCTGGCTCGTCGATCCGGCCAATCCGCTAACCGCACGCGTCGCCGTCAATCGCTGGTGGGCAATGCACTTCGGCACGGGCCTCGTCGAAACGGTCGAGGACTTCGGCCTGCAGGGCGACCTGCCCAGCCACCCCGAATTGCTGGACTGGTTGGCCCTGGAGTTCATTCGCAGTGGCTGGGATGTCAAGTCGATGCAGAAACTGATAGTCACCTCCGCGACCTATCGCCAATCGTCGCGTGTGACGAAAGAGTTGCTCGAACGCGATCCGAAGAACCGGCTGCTTGCCCGCGCTCCGCGGCTGCGTTTGCCGGCTGAGACGATTCGCGACAACGCGCTGGCGATCAGCGGCCTGCTCAAGGATCAGGTCGGCGGGCCGAGCGTGAGGCCGTATCAGCCGGCGGGCTTGTGGGAGGATGTATCGGTCGGGCGACAATATAAGTATGTTGCCGACAAGGGTGACGGCCTTTATCGCCGCAGCATGTACACGTTCTGGCGGCGCACCTGTCCGCCGCCGGCGATGATGCTGTTTGATGCGCCGGACCGCGAAACTTGCTTGGCGCGGCGCTCGCGCACCAACACACCGCTGCATGCGCTGCTGGTGATGAACGAACCGATCTTCGTCGAGGCGGCGCGCAACCTGGCCCAGCGCGTCATGCAGAAGGAAAAGGACAGCGCGGCACGCCTGACGCTCGCCTGGCGCTTGGCACTGGCCCGGGCGCCCACCGAGAAAGAAACGAAGATCGTACTCGGCCTCTATCCCGAGTTGCTGGAGAAATTCCGCGCCGACCCTGCCGCCGCGAAAAAGTTACTTGCGGTCGGCGACTCGCCGCGCGACGCCAAGCTGAACGAAGCGGAAATGGCGGCCTGGACGACGCTGATGAATCTGGTGTTGAACCTGGATGAGACGATTACCAAGCAATAGCCGCCTGCCCCACGAGATCAAGGAACCTCCCGATGAACCCATTGCACGACCTTGCGCAAACCATGACACGCCGCCACTTCCTCAGCGCCACGCTTGGCAGCGCGGCCCTGGCGTCGCTCATGCAGCAGGATGCGAAGGCCCAGGGTCAGCCTTCCCTCGGCTTACCGCATTTCGCGCCGAAGGCGAAGCGCGTCATCTATCTCTTTCAATCCGGCGGCCCGTCGCACCTGGAACTGCTCGATTACAAACCGCGCTTGCGCTCGTTGCACGGGACCGAGCTGCCCGCCTCGATCCGCCAGGGGCAGCGCCTCACCGGCATGACCTCCGGCCAAACCAGCTTCCCCGTCATCGCGCCGCGGTTCGGCTTTCAGCGGCACGGCCGGAACGGCGTCTGGCTCAGTGAATTGCTGCCTCACACGGGGCGCATCGTCGATGACATCTGCATCATCAAGTCGATGCACACCGAAGCCGTCAACCACGATCCCGCGATCACGTTCATCCAGACCGGCTCCCAGCAGCCGGGCCGGCCGTCGCTCGGCGCCTGGGCCAGCTACGGGCTCGGCTCCGAGGCGCGCGATCTGCCCGCGTTCATCGTCATGATCTCGCACGGCTCCGGGACCGACTCCAATCAAGGTCTGCTCGATCGCCTCTGGGGCAGCGGCTTCTTGCCGTCGAGCCATCAAGGCGTCAAGCTGCGTTCCAGCGGCGATCCCGTTCTGTATCTGTCCGACCCGCCCGGCATCGACCGCGCCACCCGCCGCGCCATGCTCGATCGCCTGGCCCAGCTCAACGACCTGCAATTGCAGCAAACCGGCGACCCCGAAATCGCCACGCGTATCGCCCAATACGAGCTCGCCTTCCGCATGCAAGCTTCGGTCCCCGAGTTGACGAACCTGGCAAGCGAATCGGCCTCGACTCTCGACCTGTACGGCCCCGATGCGCGCCGTCCCGGCAGCTTCGCCGCCAACTGCTTGCTGGCGCGCCGGCTGATCGAACGCGGCGTCCGTTTCGTGCAGCTCTATCACCGCGGCTGGGACAATCATAACGGCTTGCCGCTCAACATCCCGCGCCAGGCGCGCGACATCGATCAGCCGCAGGCCGCGCTCATCCTTGATCTCAAGCAGCGCGGCCTGCTCGACGACACGCTCGTCGTCTGGGCCGGCGAATTCGGCCGTACTGTCTATGCCCAGGGCGCGTTGCAGGAGAACTACGGCCGCGACCATCATGGCCGGTGCTTCTCGATGTGGCTGGCGGGCGGCGGCGTCAAGGCGGGATATGTTCACGGCGAGACCGACGACTACGGCTACAACGTCGTCAGCGGGGC
>JACXTT010012728.1_pt1 | contig 11146 bp, 9 predicted proteins | sample 9270951 | NCBI WGS metagenome assembly JACXTT01 (sample SAMN15532306, study PRJNA645909) | rock metagenome | isolation source: weathered quartz diorite | place: Puerto Rico | collected 2017-06-21 | reverse complement strand
AAGGCGCGCGAGACCTCGTTGAGCTTCACGGGAAACTGGTATTGCGCCAGGCGCTCGAGGAACGGGGCGAGGCGGTACACCGGGTTGTCCGCCGGCCGCGGCAGCGAGCTGTGTCCGCCTTTGTCCGTGGCCTCGAGGACGTAGGTTGCGTACACCTTCTCACTGGCCTGCACCGCGAACAGCACGCGCTGCCCGTCACGCAGCACGCCGCCGCCCGCGTCGGTGTTCAGCGCGAACGCCCCGTCGATCAGGTCGCGATGCTTCGTGACGAGCCATTGAATGCAGCTGCCCAGCGTCTCTTCGTCCCCGGTGAGGACCATGATGAGGTCTCGGGACGGCTTGAAGCCGGCGCGCTTCAGCCGGATGAAATCGGCGACGAGAACGGCGTCGCCCACCTTGTCGTCCGTGGTCCCCCGGCCGTAGAAGTAGCCGTCCTTTTCGAGGAAGGTGAACGGATCTACCGACCAATCCGACCGGCGCGCCGGAACCACATCCATGTGCGCGAACACGACGATGGGCTTCCCGCCCGTCCCGGTCCCCTGGTAGCGCGCCACGAGGTTGCCGTGCTTCGGGTCGGGGCCGATGAGCACTTGGACGTCCGCTTCGGGGAATCCGGCCGTTAGGAGTCTGCGGGCCATCGCGCGCGCCGCGCGCGGCGTGTTGCGGAGGGAGTCGGTCGTATTGATCTCGATGAGCTCGCGGAAGATGTCCCGCGCCAGCGCTCGATCGGCCGGCGACGCCTGCGATTGGGCCCGAGCCGTGACCGGAACGGCGGCGAGCACCGCGCACCACAGAGCGAGCGTGGAGCGCTTCATCCGACCCTCGCGATCGCGTCGATCTCGACGCGCACGGCCTTGGGCAAGGCAGCCGCCTGCACGGTCGAGCGCGCCGGCTTGTGGGCCCCGAAGTGTTTGGCGTACACCTCGTTCATCGCCGGGAAATCCGCCATATCCACGAGGTACACCGTGGTCTTGACCACCCGCGCCAGCGCGGAGCCCGCCGCCGTCAGCACGGCCGCCAGGTTCTTGAGCACTTGGTCCGCCTGCTCGGCGGTGGTCTTGCCGACCACAGCGTTGGTTTTGGGATCGATCGGGATCTGTCCCGCCGTGTACACCATCCCGTCGACCACGATCGCCTGGCTGTACGGCCCGATCGCCTTTGGCGCGCCGTCCGCGCTCACGATTCCCAGTCCCGTCTGTGGCATCAGAAGAGCCCCTCGATGGTCCCGTCCGGGTGCACCCGGATCTTTTCCGCCGCGGGCGTCTTCGACAGCCCCGGCATGGTCATGATGTCGCCCGCGAGCGCCACGACGAACCCCGCGCCCGCGGAGGGAAGAATGTCGCGCACCTGCAGCGTGAAGCCGCTAGGAGCGCCCAGCTTGGCGGCATCGTCCGTAAAGGAGTACTGCGTTTTCGCCATGCACACCGGGGTCTCTCCCAAGCCGAGCGCGGGAAGCTGCTCGAGCGCCCGCTCCGCCGCCGGCGCGAACGCCACACCCCCCGCGCCGTAAATCTCCCTCGCGATCGTCTCGATCTTTTCCCGGATCGGCCGGCGCTCGTCGTACAACGGCTTGAACTTCGCCGTGCGGCCGTCGAGCAGCTTGAGTACCGCCTCCGCCACCGCTACCCCGCCTTCCCCACCCTTCTCCCACACCTCACACAGCTCGACGCCGACGCCCTCGGCGGCGCACTCGGCCCGCACGGCGTCGAGCTCGGCGTCGGTGTCGGTGATGAACCGATTGAGCGCCACGACGACGGGCACGCCGAATTTCTTCACGTTCCGAATGTGGCGCCGGACGTTCGCCGCGCCCCGCTTCACGGCTGCGACGTCCTCCTTGCCGAGGGCGTCCTTCTTCACGCCGCCGTGCATCTTGAGCGCCCGCGCCGTGGCGACCAAGATCGCGGCCTCCGGATTGAGTCCCGCCATGCGGCACTTGATGTCGAAGAACTTCTCCGCCCCGAGGTCCGCGCCGAACCCGGCCTCCGTCAGGACGACGTCGCACAGCGAGAGGGCGAGCTTCGTGGCCACGACGGAATTGCATCCGTGGGCGATGTTCCCGAAGGGCCCGCAATGAATGAACGCCGGGCCGCCTTCGAGGGTCTGCACCAGGTTGGGGTTCACGGCGTCCTTGAGAAGCAGGGTCATGGCGCCGTGCGCCTTGAGATCACTCGCTCGCACTGGCTTCTTGTCGGCCGTGAGCCCCACGATGATGCGCGCCAGCCGCTGCTCCAGGTCCTCGATGCCGGTGGCGAGCGCCATGATCGCCATGATCTCGGAGCCGGGGATGATCACGAACCGCTCCTCGCGCGCGGGACCCGCATTCAACCCCCCCAGACCGACGATGATGTTTCTCAGAGCACGGTCGTTCATGTCGATCGTGCGGGGCCACGTGATACGCCTGGTGTCCAGGCCGAGGGCGTTCCCGTGATGCACGTGCGCGTCGAGCATGGCCGACAGGAGATTGTGGGCGCTGGCGATGGCGTGGAAGTCGCCCGTGAAATGGAGATTGATGTCCTCCATCGGCACGACCTGCGCATAGCCGCCCCCCGCGGCCCCGCCCTTCACGCCGAACACCGGTCCGAGCGACGGCTCGCGGATGCACAGGGCGACCCGCTTGCCGAGCTTGCGGAGCGCCTGCGTCACGCCGACGGTCACCGTGGACTTCCCTTCCCCCGCGGGTGTGGGATTGATCCCCGTGACCAGGACCAGACGTCCGTTCGGCCGGCGCCGGGCGAGTGCTTTGAGCCGCACTTTCGCCTTGTACTTGCCGTAGAGCTCGACCTCGTCTTCGACGAGCCCCAGCTCGGAGGCGATGTCGGCGACCGGGCGGAGTTTGGCCGCCTGCGCGATGGCGATGTCGCTGGGCACCTTGGCCGTCGTGGTCACCTCCTCCGCCCCTCCCCTCTCCCCTGCTAGAGCGTCGTGGCGATCCGCGCGCCGAAGACGCGGGCCGCGTTGTCGCTGGTCTGCCGCTCGATGGTCTCCACGGCTGCGCCGCGCGCCCGCGCCAGGCCCTCCGCCACCGCCAGCACGAACGCGGGCTCATTGCGCCGGCCCCGATGCGGCACGGGCGCGAGATATGGCGCGTCCGTCTCCACCAACAGGCGGTTAGCCGGATAGGCGGTCAGAGGAATCGCGGGGCTCCAGTTCTTGAAGGTGATCATTCCGGAGAAGGAAAAGTACGCGCCAATCGCCACCCCCGCTTCCGCGACCTGCGGGCCGGCGCTGAACGAATGCAGCACTACGGTGGCGGTGGTCGACCGGAGCATGGCGGCCATGTCGTCGTCCGCCTCGCGCGCGTGCACCACGACCGGCTTCCTGGTCGCGGCACCCAGCGCCAGCTGAGCCTCGAAGGCGCGGCGCTGCGCCTGCCGCGGCGAGTGATCGTAATGGTAGTCGAGCCCGGTTTCCCCGAGCGCCACCACCTCGGGCAGCGCCAGCAGGTCTTGCAGGCGGGCGGCGCGATCCGGCGACCAGTCTCGAGCCTCGTGCGGGTGGACGCCCGCCGTCGCGGAGAGCCCGGCCTGCGCGCGAGCCAGCGCCACGGCGCGCTCGCTTTCGGCCGGGGTCCCGCCGATCACGATGATATGGGTGACCCCCGCCGCGCGAGCGCGGGCCAGCACGGCCTCCCGGTCGACGTCGAACGCTCCATCGCCGAGATGGCAGTGGGCGTCGACGAGCACGTCAAACGGCCGCTTTGGAGCGGGCCCCCCCTCCCCCTCCCCCTCCCCCTCTCGGTGACCCCCCGGCGGGGGACTGCGAGGGAGGCGGAGTGCCAGGCGACTCCGCCCCGCCGTGGCGGAAGATCCGGGCGCCGCGCGCGTCTTGGCCGGGCCACCGCTTCTCGATGTACATGAGGAGCGGCGCGGCGATATAGATCGACGAGAACGTGCCCGTGAAGATCGCGAACGTCATGACGAGCGCGAAGGGCCGCAGGACCTCTCCGGCGAGGAGCACCAGCGCAACCGTCGTCGCCATGGTGGTCCCGTGCGTCAGCACCGAGCGGGGCAGCGTCTCGTTGATCGACAGGTTCAGGATCTCATACAGGTTCTGGCGCCGGAATTTGCGCAGGTTTTCCCGGACCCGATCGAAGATGATGATCGTGTCGTTCAGCGAGTAGCCGACCATGGTCAGGACGGCGCCCACGACCACGAGGCTCACTTCCAGATTGAGGTACCGAATGAAGGCGATCGTGGTGAGGATGTCGTGGAACGTCGCGAGCACGGCCGCGAGACCGAACCGCCACTCGAACCGAAACGCGAGGTAGACGAGCGTGACGATGAACGAGAAGAAGATCGCGAGGAACGCCTTGCTCTGGAGCTCGCGCCCCACCTTCGGGCCGACCGCCTCCGTCCGGACGATCTTGTAGGAGCTGTCGGACGCCGGGCCGAGGGCGTGTCCCAGCGCCGAGTCCACGGCCGCTGCCGTCGCCTCGGTCGTCCCTTCGGCGGTCTGCGTGCCGATCCGCGCGCGAATCACGTACTCGTTGGGCCCACCGAACTGTTGGATTTCTGCGTCGCGGATGCCCGCCGCGTCGAGCGCCCCCCGGATGCGCTCGGTGCCGACGGCGCGTCCGGTTTGCACCTGGATCAGCGTGCCGCCCGTGAATTCGATCGAGTAATTCAGCCCGTGGACCAGAAACAGAGAGAAGCCCGGGATGATGATCGCCGCCGTGAGGCCGTAGGCCCACCGGCGCCACCTGATGAAGTCGTAATCGGCGTTGGCGAAGAGTCGAATCATGTCACACGCTCAGGGTGACCATGTCCGGCCGGCGATCGAGCCAGATCATGTAGAAGGTGCGAACTACGAAGATGGCCGTGATGAATGACGCGATAATACCGATAATCAGCGTGATGGCGAAGCCCTGTACCGGACCCGTTCCAACGAGATAGAGAATGCACGCCGTCAGAGCGGTGCTCACATTCGAGTCAATAATCGCGCTCATCGCGTGCTTAAACCCTTCGTCAACGGCCGTCCGCACTAGCTTGTCGTGTTGCAGCTCCTCGCGGATCCGTTCGAAGATCAGCACGTTCGCGTCCACCGCGATGCCCACCGAGAGCACGAGTCCGGCCAGCCCGGGGAGCGTGAGGGTGAAGCCGAAGAACGCGAGGCCGGCGAGCGTGAACACCACGTAGAGGCCGAGCGCCGCGACGGCCAGCGCCCCCGACATCCGGTAGTAGCCCACCATGATGACGATGACGAGCGCCACTCCCACGGCACCGGCCCGCAACCCGTCCTTGATCGAGTCCTGCCCGAGCGAGGGGCCGATGGTGCGTTCCTCGATGATGGTGAGCGGGGCGGGCAGCGCGCCGGCCTTGAGCACGAGAGCCAGGTCCTGCGCCTCCTGCAATGGCTTCGCTCCCAGCTCGATCTGGCCGTGCTGGCCGATTTGACTCTTGATCACGGGGGGCTGGCCCACGACGCGGCCGTCCAAGATGATCGCCATGTAGTCGTTGACATGACGGCCGGTTTCCCGCTCGAAGAGGCGACCACCACGGCGTGACAGCGTGAACGTGACTATCGACTGGTTGGTCAGCGGGTCGCGCTGCGACTTCGCGTCCTGCAACTCCTCCCCGGTGATGATGGGCCGGTCCTCAACCGCGTAGAAGGTGCGGTAACTGCGCCCGGCGCGCGCCAGCACTTCCGTGCCCCATTTCAGCTCGAGCCCCCGAGGAATGAGCCGTTGTACCTCGGGCCGCGCCAGCAGGCTCTCCGCCACCGGCACGTTCTCCTCGGGCACGAGGTATTCGCCCGGCAGCTGCCCCTGAAACAGCAGCGACGAGAGGGCCCCCGGCGCATTGACGTCGCTCGTGTCCTTCGGCGCGGGCTTGCCCTTGGGCGCTTTGGCCTTGGCTTTCGTCGTGTCCTTGCCGAACAGCTGCGTGACACTCGCGGCCGGGGCACCCGGCCCTCCGGCTTTCACGCCGGCCAGGCGCAGGGCTTTGTCGATCTCGGGGAGGGCGTCGCGAAACTTGTTCTGCATGTCCGTGATGCGGAACTCGAGAAACGCGGTGCGCTGGATGATGCCCTTGGCGCGCGCCGGATCCTTCTCGCCCGCGAGCTCCACGATCAACCGGCACCGACCCTGGACCTGCACCACGGGCTCCGTGGTGCCGAACTCGTCGATCCGCGTCCGCACCACGCGCGCGGCCCGCTGGATCGCGTCCGCGCAGTCGGGCACCGGGCCTTTCGACTGGTCGACCTCGAGCGCCAGGTGGATGCCGCCCTGCAGGTCGAGCCCGAGGTTGATCGGCACGCGGCGGACCGTCGTGTCTTTCATCCGACCGGTGGACGGGTCGCGCACGCGCTGCGTGACGTTCGTGGGGATCAGGGCCCAGATGCTCAGGACCAGCAGGATACCGACGGCGAAGAGTCTCGAGCGAATCGTCCCTAGCATCGCGTCCCTACCCGTTTAGGATCGAGCGTGCCGCGACGGCGTCCCGCTCGATCTGGTCCACCAGCGCCTGCCGTGACGGAAATGTCTGCGTATCGCGCAACCGGTCCACCCACTCGACCGTGACGGTCGCGCCGTACAAGTCGCCCTCATAGTCGAACAGATGAATCTCGAGGCCGCGGGCGTGGACACCGAACGTCGGCCGGGCTCCCTGATTCATCATACCGCCCACGCTCCCCTCCGGTAGCTGCACGCGTACAGCATACACCCCGTCAGGCGGGAGGAGCTTCCGGGGATCGGGGGACGTCAGGTTGATCGTCGGAACGCCGATCGTCCGGCCTCGTCCAGCCCCCCGCTCGACCGTGCCCCGAAGGCTATAGGGGCGTCCCAGCCCGCGGGCCGCCGAGGGGAGGTCGCCGTGCGCTACCGCGGTCCGGATCAGCGACGAGGAGATCGGCTGGCCGCTGTCCGTCACGGCGGGGACGACCTCGACCGCGAACCCGTCCTCACGCCCGAGCCGCCGCACGAGCTCCACGTCGCCCGAGCGTCCCCGCCCGAACCCGTGGTCGTAGCCCAGGACCAGCTCCTCCATCCCGAACTGCGCGCGCAGCACGTCGCGCACGAAATCCTCGGGGACCAGACGCGCGAGCGCGGGCGTGAAGGCGATCACCTCGACCCGCTCGATCCCGAGCGCCGCGACCAACGCCCGCTTCTCCTCTGGCAGCGTGAGCAGCGGCGGGGCCGCGGTCGGGTTCACGACCTCGAGCGGGTGCGGATCGAACGTCACCAGCACACTCAGCCGCCCGGCCGCGCGACTGCGCCGCACGACCTCGCCGAGCACGGCGCGGTGCCCGCGATGGATTCCGTCGAACGTGCCGACCGTGGCGACGGTGCCGCTCACGGCTCCGCCACCACGACGCGCGGCTTGAGCTGCTCGCCGACGCGCTCCGCCACGGCCACGAGCCGCCCATCCGCGAACAACGCGATCCTTCCCGCTTCCCCCGCCGCCGGCAGCGGCCGCCCGTGAACGACGGTCTCGCACTCGGCCGCATTGAGGTCCCGACGCGGCAGATCGCGCACCAGCTCGGCAGGATCCCGCAGGTCCCGGGGCGTCACGGCCGGTGGCGCCACCGCGTCCGCCAGACGATACGGGCCCACCCGCGTCCGCGTCAGGGCCGCGAGATGCCCGCCGCAGCCGAGGGCCTCCCCGATGTCTCGCGCCAGGCTGCGCAGATACGTCCCGCCGCTCACCGTGGCCCGAAAGCCGACGTCGGGCGGCGCGAACCGATCCACGTCGAACTCGGCCACCTTCACCCGGCGCGCCGCGAGAGAGACGGCTTCACCGCGCCGCGCGCGGCGGTACGCCCGCTCCCCGCCGACCTTCACGGCCGAGTAGGCCGGCGGGCGCTGCTCGTAGGCCCCGCGGAACCGCGCCAGCACCTGCTCGACATCCGCGCGCCCCACCTCGCGCCACGCCTCCGACGTCGCGACCGGCATCCCGGTGGCATCGTCGGTCGTGGTGGTCGTTCCCAGACGGATCAAGCCCTCGTACGCCTTGTCCCAATCCGCCGCGAACGCCGCCAGCCGGGTGGCCCGACCGGCGACGACCACCAGCAGCCCGGCCGCGAATGGATCGAGCGTGCCCAGGTGGCCCACCCGCTCCGTGCCGAGGGCGCGGCGGACGCAGTCAACCACGTCGTGCGACGTGGGGCCGTCCGGACCTCCCGGCTTCGCGACGAGCGCCACGCCGGAGATCAGCCCGAGTCCTCCTTGAGGTCTCGCAGCACGCGATCGATCCGTCGCGCGTGCTCGAGGCCGCGGTCGAGCTCGAACCGGAGCTCGGGCGTGACGCGCAGCGTGAGCTCCCGGCCGAGCTGCGCGCGCAGGAACCGGGCGGCGCTGGCCAGTCCCTCGAGCGATTTCGCCTTGTCTTCCTCGCTGCCCATCACGCTCACCCGCACGCGGGCGTGCGCGAGGTCGGGAGTGACCTCGACCGCGGTGACCGTGACGAACCCGATCCGCGGATCCCGCACGTTCTCCGTCAGAAACGCGGCCACGGTCTGGCGAATCGACTCGGCCACGCGCTCGGGACGGTGGCTCGCCCGTCGTACCATATCAGAAGAAGCTCGTGCTCGTGTCCACGATGCGGGCGCCGTCGGCGCCCTCGATGAGCCGATCCGCCTCCCGCAACACGCTCTCCGCGTGCCCGCGGTCCGTCGACACCACGCACACCGTCAGCTCCGCCCGCTGCCACAGATCGTGATGAGCCGTCTCGGCCGCCGAAACGTTGAACTTGTGATGCAGCCGGTCCTTGAGGCTCTTCAAAACGTGCCGCTTGTCCTTGAGGGAGTGACAGGCCGCGAGGTGCAGCTCCCACGTCATGACTCCCACGATCACGCGGGTGTCAGCGAGCGCGCGACCTCCTCGATCCGATAGGCTTCGATCAGGTCGCCGACCTTGAGGTCGTTGAAGTTCTCGACGCCGATGCCGCACTCGAAGCCTTCCCGCACCTCGCGGACGTCGTCCTTGAAGCGCTTGAGGGAGGCGAGGGTGCCGTCGTAGACCTCGACGCCGTCACGGATCACGCGCACGCGCGCGGTGCGCGGGATGACCCCGGAGCGCACGAAGCTTCCGGCGATCGTGCCGACCTTCGCAATCTTGAACAGCTGCCGCACCTCGGCTTCGCCCAGGACCACTTCCTTCTTCTCCGGGGCGAGCAGGCCCGCCATGGCGGCCTTCACCTCTTCCACCGCCTCGTAGATGATGCGGTACGTGCGGATCTCCACTTTCTCCCGCTCGGCGGACGCGCGGGCGTTCGAGTCGGGCCGGACGTGGAATCCGACGATGATCGCGTTCGATGCCTTGGCCAGCAGCACGTCGGAGTCGGTGATCGCGCCCACGCCCCGATGCACGACCTCGACCTTGACCTCGGGGGTCGACAGCTGGGCGAGCGCGTCGGCGAGCGCCTCTGCGGGCCCGCCCTGATCCGCCTTGATGATGATCTGCAGCGTCGCGACGCCGCCTTCGGCCCGCTCCGCCATGAAGTCCTCGAGGGTCTTCACGCGACCCGAGCGGCGATGCTGCGCTTCCCGCTCGAGGCGCTGCCGCTTCTGCGCGATGTCGCGCGCGGCGGCCGCGTCCGCCATGACCTGGAACGTGTCGCCGGCCTCCGGCACGCCCTCGAAGCCCAGCACCTGCACGGGCGTGGACGGCCCGGCGGCGTCGACCGTCTGACCGCGCTCGTCGTACATGGCGCGCACGCGTCCGTAGAATTGGCCGCAGATGAAGTCGTCGCCTCCGTGCAACGTCCCGTTCTGAACGAGCACGGTGGCGAGCGGGCCCTTGCCCGGGTCGAGCGTCGCCTCGAGCACGGTGCCTTGCGCCTTGCGCGCGGGATTCGCCTTGAGATCGAGCAGCTCGGCCTGCAGCAGGATCTGATCGAGCAGCTCCTGCACGTTCTTCCCGGTCTTGGCGGAAATCGGCGTCGCCAGCGTCGTCCCGCCGAACTCCTCGAGCACCACGCCGTGCGCCAGAAGATCCTGCTTGACCTTCTGCACGTTCGCGGTGGGCAGGTCGATCTTGTTGATCGCGACGACGATCGGCACGCCCGCGTTCTTGGCGTGGGAGATCGCCTCGATGGTCTGCGGCATGATCGCGTCGTCGGCCGCCACGACGAGCACCACGATATCGGTGACCTGGGCGCCGCGCGCCCGCATGGCCGTGAACGCCTCGTGACCGGGCGTATCGAGGAAGGTGATCGACCGCCCGTCCTTCAGCTTGACCTGGTAGGCGCCGATGTGCTGCGTGATGCCGCCCGCCTCGCCGGCGACGACGTTGGCCTTTCGGACGTAGTCGAGCAGCGAGGTCTTTCCGTGGTCGACGTGTCCCATGACGGTGACCACCGGCGAACGCGCCTCGAGCGCCTCCCCTTCGTCCTTCGCGTCCTCCGGAGCGGCGACGGCGTACTCCTCCTCCCGCACGGCCTGGAACCCGAACGCCGACGAGATGAGCTCGATCATGTCGAAGTCGAGACGCTGGTTGATCGTCACCATCTGCCCGAGCTCCTTGAAGGCGAAGGCGACGATCTCCTTGGCAGGGACCTTCAGGATGTTCGCGAGCTCCGACACCGTAATGAACTCCGTGACCCGCACCAGCGTCTTCTCTCGCTCCTTCTCCTCCCGCCGCTTCTCTTCGAGCTGCTCGCGCATGCTCGGGCCCTCCTCGCGGCGGTGCACGCCTTTGCGGGCGACGGGACCTTTGATCGAGGCGAGCGTACGCGAGATGTTCTGCGCAACCGCTTCCTGATCGACGAGCGACTTCTTGCCCTTCTTGCGCTTCTTGCCCTTCTCCCGTCGCCGCTCTTCGAGCGGAATCGCGCCCGGCGCGGCAGAAGCGACGGGACGAGGGGGAGCCGGCACGGCGCCACCGGGCGTCGCGCTGGCTACCGGCTTGGGGCGGACGGGCGTGGGAATCACCGGCCGTGGCTGCGGCGGCGCGAACGCCGCCGCGGATGGCGGCGGGGGCGAGGGGGAGGGGGAGTGGGAGGGGGGAGACGCGGTCGGCGCGCCGAACGCGGCGAGCGGCGGCTGGACGCTCGGCTCTTCCGCGATCGGAAGGTCGCGGAACAACGCGGCAGCCCGCTCCTCGAGCGACGGCTTCTCCTCGGCCTCGACGGCCTTGGCCGCTTCGAGAGCCCCGCGAACCTTGCACCCCCGCCCCGCTCCCACGCCCGCCTCGCCCTTGGCCCCGCCC
>JACXTT010012727.1_pt1 | contig 11146 bp, 11 predicted proteins | sample 9270951 | NCBI WGS metagenome assembly JACXTT01 (sample SAMN15532306, study PRJNA645909) | rock metagenome | isolation source: weathered quartz diorite | place: Puerto Rico | collected 2017-06-21 | reverse complement strand
GCGACCGAGCTCGACGCCCTGACGGCCGCGCTCCGGACCATCCAGCCGGGAGCCCCCGCTCCCGCTGCCGCTGCCGCTGCTCCCGCTCCTCGTCCCGCGCCAGCGCCCGCCCCCGCCCCCTCTCCCGCTCCCGCGCAGCGAGCCGACCTGAGGATTCCCGAAACGCCCGACCTCGTCGGATCGTGGGCGGCCTATCAGCGGCTGACAGAAGGAGGGGTGGGAGCGGCATCGATCGCCGAGCTCGTGGCCGGCGCGGAGCGCGCCTCATCGCAGGCTCCTGTCGCCGCCACCGCCGAGCCGGGCGCCGTGGACGTGCGCACGCTGTTGTATCGCGGCGACCGCGCGCTGCGACGCGCCCAGGAGCTGCGCGCGGTGGCGAAGCAGGCCTCGGGCGACGATCTCCGCGAGCTCGTCGAAGAAGTCTGCGACCTCGTTGCCCTCGCCCTCGAGCCCAGCCCCTAGTCGCGCCTCCGCCTCCCGCTGGAGGCAGGCGTGGCTCCTGGGGCTGGGGGTCACGCTCGGGCTGCTCGCCTGGGCGCTCCACGGCGTGGATGCGCGCGCGCTGCTCGATCAGCTGCGGCGCGCAAACCCCTGGCTCATGCTGGCGACGATCACGCTCGCCACCTGCGTCTTCCCGATCCGGGCGATCCGTTGGCGGCTGATGCTGCGTGACGCGAGCGGCGCGCGGTTGCCGCTCGGGCCTCTGTGGCACGCCACGGCCATCGGATTCATGGCCAACAACCTACTCCCGGTGCGGGCCGGGGAGCTGGCCCGCGCCTATGCGGCGCGGCAGGGGGCTGGGGGGGGGGTGCGGTTCACGACGGCGCTTGCGTCGATCGCGGTGGAACGGGTGTTCGACGGGTTGACGCTGGTCACCCTGTTCACGCTGGCTCTCCTCGCCCCCTCGTTCCCACGGGATGCGACGATCGGCAGCGTGCGGCTCGCGGGGCTGGCGACGGCGGGCGCCGCGTTGTTCGCGGGGATACTCGTCATCGGCCTGCTCGTGGTGCACCGCCCCGCCCCTTGGATCGCCCTGCTGGCCCGCCTCGCGCACGCGGTGCTTCCGGCGCGTCTCGCGGATCGCGTCACCCACCTCGCCGAAGGCCTGGTCGCAGGACTCGACGTCCTGAAGCGCCCGGGCCGCCTCCTCGGAGTGGCCGCATGGTCACTCGTCTTATGGCTCGTGAACGCGGCGGCGTTTGCCGTGTGCTTCCGAGCGTTCGGCCTGCCGGTGCCGCCGGAGGCGGCGCTGGTGCTGCAGGGCGTCGTGGGATTCGGGGTCGCGTTGCCGTCCTCCCCCGCCTTCGTGGGTGTGTTCGAGGCCGCGGGGCGCGGCACGCTGGCGCTGTACGGGGTGGACGCGACCCGCGCGGTGAGCTACGCGGTGGCCTACCATGTCGGCACGTTCATTCCGATCACGTTGCTCGGCCTCGCGTCGCTCTCGCGCCTGCGCCTGCACCTCGCCGAGCTGCGCCGGGCGCCGGCGGAGGACTGAGCGGTGGATCGGGTCCGCATCGCCGCGCACGCCAAGCTCAATCTCCTGCTGCGCATTCTCGCGCGCGAAGCGCCGGCCGGGTATCACCAGATCGAGACGGCGTTCGCCCTGCTCGAGCTGGCGGATGCGCTGGTGGTGACACGCACGGCCGGCGGCGGGGTCGCGCTAACGGTGAATGGACCCGACCTCGGGCCGCCGGAGCAGAATCTCGCGGTGCGGGCCGCCCGCGCCGTCCTGGAAGCGACCGGGCACAAGTTCGGCGTCGCCATCGAGCTGACCAAGCGGATCCCCGTGCAAGCCGGTCTGGGTGGTGGATCGAGCGACGCGGCAGCGGCGCTGCACGCGGTGAACGCGCTCGCGGGCAACGCGGTCCCCCGCCACGAGCTGCTCCACTTCGCCACGCGGCTCGGCGCCGATGTCGCCTTCTTCGCGAGCGGTGCGCCTGCGGCGCTGGCGTGGGGACGGGGCGAGCGGCTGTTCCGACTCGCTGCCCCCCCGGCCGCGCCCGCGCTCGTGGCCCTGGCGCTGCCGCCACTCGCCGTCGCCACCCCCGACGCGTACGGCTGGTGGGACGACGTGCATCCGGAGCCCGCGCCACGTGGCCCGCTGCTGCTCGACGCCGACGCGTTCAGCGGGTGGGGGAGCATCGGGCGACTGGGCGGCAACGACTTCGAGATTCCCGTCTTCGGCAAGCATCCGCCGCTGCGCGCGCTGTATGAGCGACTGGCCGGAACCCATCCCTATTGGGTGCGACTGTGCGGTTCGGGAAGCGCCGTGGCCGCGGTGTACGCGAACGCAGGGCTGCGGGACGATGCCGCCATGGTGCTGGGTCAGAAGCATCAGCAGCTGATCAAGACGGCTACCAGGTCGGTGGCGGCGCCCGGACCCGAGGCCGTCTAGGCGAAACGGGGCGCGGACCGACCGGTCAACCGATGGCGGACGCGCCGCTGAATGCCGTGCAGCCCGCTCAACAGGCGCATCGCGCCGACCAGGGCGCGGGGCGGCGCGTCGACTGGGGCATCGGGCACACCGGCGATGTTGTGGCGCTTCGCGTGGAGGCGACACGCCTCCCAATCGAACTGCCAAATGTCGTCGAGCCAGAACTTCCGCGCGCCGTGCTGCTTGAAGTACCGCAGCACCTCGAGATCGTACCAGTGGTATAACTCCTGCGTGACGGTGCGCATGTCGATCCCCGCGTCCTCCCAGCGCCGGAACCACTCGGCGCGACTGGGCTCCAGCCGGCCCGCTCCGGTGAAGTCCACGTGCATGGCATAGCGCAGCCGGCGCTTGAACACCCAGGGACAGGTGCCGCGGACGTTCTCGATAACGCTGTACCAGCGCAGCTTGGCCGCGAGGGCGGCGGGCCGCAGGGCGGAATAGTGGAGCACCGTGATGTCGTCGAGCAGCAGGCGGCGTGCGTAGTCCGGAATGGGAATCCGGACGCTGTGCATGTCGCGCGGTGCGTGCTCCACGCCGTCGTCCACATATCCCAGGGGCGTGAGCCGGTCATGTCGCATACACTGATCGGGCGTCTCGTACAGATCGACCCGCTCGAAACACACGATGGTGCCGGGCCGGGCGGCGAGCATCGCTCGCCAGCTCTCCGTATCGACGGCGTTGGCGGCGAGGATCTCGTCGGCATCGAGCGCCAGGATGACGCGCGGTGGGGGCACCATGGCGCGCGCGTGCCGGAGCAGCAGGAGCTGGCGGTCGCGCTCGTTGAATTCGTCGGTCGGGTTGTCGATGACGCGGACCTTGGGAAATCGGCTGCAGATGGCGCGGCTCTCGTCGGTCGAGCGCTGGTCGGCGACGATGATGTGGTCCGCGAAGCGGCTGGTGACCGACAGGAACCGCTCGAGGATCCACGCCTCGTTGCGGACAGGCGTGACCACGACGACGCGGACGGGTTCGGACACGGTGGTACGATACGACGGCACGAGGGTTTGCGACACCCGAACCCCATCCGCATACTCCTGCCGTGAACCTCGCCGAGTTCCGCGCCGTCGGAGCGATCGTTGAAATCGGAAGCTTCAAGGGCCGCTCCACGGTCGAGTAGCGGCCCGGCACCCGGCCCTCGATATTGTGGTAGAGGAGGCATGCAAGGAGGACCGATGCCGGAGCAGCTGGTGGGGACCGTGGTCCACTATTTCAAGGGACCGAGCGTCGCCGTCGTGCGCCTGACCGAGGGCACGCTAGCGGTGGGGGATAGCATCCGCTTTCACGGCCACACGACCGACTTCACCGAGCAGATCGGTTCGATGGAAGTGAACCATCAGAAAGTCCCGCAGGCCAAGGCCGGTGACGAGGTCGCCATCCAGGTGACCGATCGCACGCGCCAGCACGATCAGGTCTTCAAGGTGACCCCATGAACGAAGAAGCATTCAACTGGTCCGTCCGCAAGTTTCTCAAGCATTTCGGCGTCACGGCGCAGCGCGAAATCGAGAAGAGCGTCGATGCGGCGTTGAGCGCCGGTAAGCTCAAAGGGAACGAGACCCTCAAGGCGCGGGCCCGGCTCGAGATCCAGGGGTTGCCGACGAACCTGGTGATCGAGCAGGATATCACGCTGGCATAGCGGCGGTATGCGGCCACTCATCCCTGCGGTGGTGATGCTCGCCTACGCGTGCGGGTCCTCCAATCCGGAGCCGGTTTCGACCCCCACGCCCGCGCCGGATTCCGCGGCGCTGGCGCGCGCCGCGCTGCGCGCGCCGATCAGCGCGCGCGAGCAGTACTACGATATCGATGGGTCGAGCGCCGGCGCGCTGCGGAACCAGATCCGGCGGCTCGGCCCCAAGGACGAGAGCGGCACGTCGCAGGACGCGTTGACCGTGTGGAGCCTCGAGTGGGGCTACGGCACGGTGCAACGCGGGGACAGCTGTCTGCTGCGCGACGTGAAAGTCACGCTCGACCTATCCGTGACGCTGCCCCGCTGGAAGGCGCCGGCGACCGCAACCCCCGAGCTCGTGAAGACGTGGCAGTCCTACTTGAGGGCCGTCCGGCTGCATGAGGCGGGGCACCGGGCGATCGCCGAGCGCAACGCGCGCGAGGTGATGGCCGCGCTCACACCGCTGCGCGGCACGAACTGCGACAAGCTGTCGGGCGAGGCGACGCGCCTGGCGGAGCAGATCGTGGCGGATGGCCGGGCGCGCAACCGCGCCTACGACGTACAGACGAAGCACGGGCAGACGCAGGGGGTGGAGCTGGGACCATAGAAGGGAGGGCGGCGATGAAGCACAGTCTCCTCGGCATGGTCGTGATCGCGGCGTGCTCGCAGCCCAATGTGACCACCAACACAGCCAAGCCAGGACCAACTCAGGTCTTCCTGATCGACGCCCCGTTCCCCTACGATCAGGTGGCCCGCGTGGACGTCTACATTGTGCGCGTCGCCGCTGGGACGAGCGCCGACACCACCGACGGGGCGCCCGGGGTCATCGCGACCCCGCACCGGGCCTTCAACCTGCTCGCGCTCGGGAATGGGGCGGCTGCGAAGCTGGGCGAGGGCGTTCTGATCTCGGGCCAATACGTGCAGTTTCTCATCACGATCGACGGCGACTCGTCGAGCATCACGCTGAAGGACGGCACCGTCCTCACGAGCAGGACTTCACCAGGCATCGACTGGCTTGGATACCCAGGCCGATTCAGTTTTGGTCTGCTGACCGATCCTCCTATTCAGATCGCCGACAGCGGTGCGGCGGTCGTAATCGACTTTGATCTCGGCCGCAGCTTTATTGCGCGGGACCCCTCCAACGCCGCGGCGGGCTTCACGTATGTGGGCTACATGCAGGTCCGTAACAGTGCCATCACGGGGTCCGTGAGCGGCAAGGTGACGGGCCAGAACGCCGGGCCGATCGCCGACGCCTCGATCGCACTGCTCGTGGTCAATCCGAACTATCCGAACGACGAGGCGAGCTGGGGCGTGCTGGGAACGGCCCGGTCGGATGCGAACGGCGTATTCCGCCTGCCCTACGCGAGTCCCGGCAGCTATGTGCTCGCCGTGGATGCGCCGGCGACTTCGGGCTACGGCGGTCTGCGTCTGCCCAACGTGTCGGTCTCCACCGGGGTCGAGACCCAGACCGGAACGTTGATAGTTCCCCACAAGTAAGCGCGTGAGTGCGAGGCTCCCGCGCCTGCCCCTGCCCCGCTAAGTTCCAGCGCAGCAACATCGCTGGCCCCTCGTCCAACGGCAGGACACCAGACTTTGGATCTGGGTATGGTGGTTCGAATCCACCGGGGCCAATTCCCTTCTCTGCACCCCTTCACCCGCTGGAGGTGCACCGATGGATTTTCGAGTGATCCGGACGACCGCTCTCCTGGCGCTCCTGACGCGCGCGCTGGACGCCCAGACGCCGCAGACGGGGTTCTTAGACCGCCGCGTGTCCGTGGCGGGCCAGTCTCACCACTACCAAGTGTTCGTCCCCTTCACCTACACGCCATTGCAGCGCTGGCCCGTCATTCTCTTCTTGCACGGCGCGGGTGAGCGCGGCGACGACGGTCTGCTTCCGACTCAAGTGGGCCTGGGCGCCGCCATCCGCCAGAATGCCGCCCGGTTCCCCGCGATCATCATCTTCCCGCAGATGCCGGCAGAGTCGGCATGGTCGGGGACGCCCGCCCAGGTGGCCATCGCCGCGCTCGACCAAGTGAGCCGAGAGTTCCAAGTCGACTCAGACCGCGTGTATCTCACGGGCCTCTCGATGGGCGGCAATGGCGTGTGGTACCTTGCGTATCGCTATCCGTCCCGCTTTGCGGCCCTCGTCCCGATCTGCGGTTTCGTGACGCCGTTCTTTCCTACGGCCCGCCCCTTCACACCGGTCGTTCCCGCGGACAGCGGCCCACCCTTCGATGCGCTGGCTCGGCAGCTGCGGCGCGTACCGATCTGGATTGTCCACGGTGAGATCGACGGGGCGGTTCCGGTCGAACAGTCGCGTCAGGCCGCGGCGGCCTTGAAGGCCGTCGGCGCTCCCGTGCAGTATTTCGAGGTGCTTGGGACGAATCACAACGTGTGGGACGCGACATACGGGTCGCCGGCGCTCGTGAGTTGGATCTTCGCGCAGCGCAGGTCGCGCTGATTCCACTGGGACGAATTCTGACACTATGACCGACCACCTCACCCGACGTGACTTCATGAGCGCCGCAAGCGCCGCGGCCGGCGCTGTCCTCTGGCCCGCCGCGCGGACGGCCCACCGGGCTCCCGCTCGCACCGCCGAGGGCACGGTCGTGCTGTTCCAGGGAGACTCGATCACCGACGCCGGTCGGGATCGCGCCGTCGTCGAGCCGAACGCTGCACGCGCCCTCGGCTCGGGGTATCCGCTGCTCGTCGTCGCTGCCGCGCTCGCGGCTCATCCCGATCGCGCGCTGCGGTTCTACAATCGCGGCGTCAGCGGCAACAAGGTCCCGGACCTCGCGGCCCGCTGGGCCACCGACACAGTGGCGCTGGCGCCGGATGTGCTGAGCATCCTGATCGGTGTGAACGACTTCTGGCACAAGCTGAGCAGTGGCTACACCGGCACCGTCGAGGACTACGAGCACCAATACACGGCCCTGCTCGATGAGACCCGGCGCGCCCTGTCGCGCACCCGGATCATCGTGCTGGAGCCGTTTGTGCTGCACTGCGGCGCGGTGGACAATCGCTGGTTCCCCGAATTCGACCAGCGTCGCGCCGCCGCCGAGCGCGTCGCCCGCCATGCGGGAGCGACCTTCGTCCCACTCCAGCAGATGTTCGACGACTTGGCGCACAAGAGTACGCCGCAGTACTGGGCCGCCGACGGGGTCCATCCCACGCCCGCGGGACATGGCGTCATCGCGGAGCGGTGGCGCGGCGCTGCGAAGCTTTGAGACCGATCGGCGCGGCCGCGCTCGGCCTGCTCGCTCACGCCGCGCCGCTCGCGGCTCAGGGCACGGCGCTCGACGCCTTCCACGGCAACATCGCGGCCATTCACGCGCGCAATCGCGCCGCGTACTTGTCGCACTACTTGCACACACCGACCCTGGCGCGGGTCGGCCCCGAAGGGCTCCGCGAGGGTTACGACTCCTTTGCCGCCGGCGTGGGCGCGTCCTGGCCAGACACGCTGGTCGCGACCCATTTCCGCGTCGTGCCGCTGACGCCGGACGTGGCCTATGGCGTTTACCGCTACCGCGTGGTGGACTCGAGCGGCAGCGTGCGCGGCGTGAGCGAGCGCGTGCTGGTCCGGACGCCCGCCGGGTGGAAGATCGCGGTGACGACCGCCTTTCCGACGCCCGACGCCGCCCCCCCACCGATCGCCTTCGTCGGTGCCACGCTCGTGGACGGCACCGGTGCGACGCCGGTGAAGAACGCGGTGGTCGTGGTGCGCGAGGGCCGAATCGTCTGCGCGGGGCCGCGCGCCACCTGCCAGGTCCCCGCCGACGCCGATGCCGTGAGCGCCCTCGGCAAGTGGCTCATCCCGGGATTGATCGACACCCACGTGCACTTCTCACAGACGGGCTGGGTCGACGGACGACCCGACGCGCTGGATCTGCGGGACCGCTACCCCTACGAGACCGTCGAGGCGGACCTGCACGCGAGACCTGAACGGTTTTTCCGCTCGTACTTGTGCAGCGGCGTCACCTCGGTCTTCGACGTGGGAGGCTACCCGTGGACGCTGGAGCTCCAGGCCGCACGGCCCGTAGCCTCACGGCACCCCGCGTCCTGGCCGCCGGCTCGCTGCTCTCGACCGTCGATTTCTGGCTGAACCTGCCCGACCAGCGCCAGTTCATTTATATGGCGGACGAGGCCACGGTGCGGCAGGCGGTACGCGCGCACAAGAGCTGGGGGGCCGCGGCTATCAAGGTGTGGTACATCATGCCGCCACAGCCGCCCGACACCGCTCGCATGTCGGCGCTGGTGCACGCCGCCGGCGACGAAGCACGCAAGGTCGGGTTGCCGCTGATCGTCCACGCCACCGGTCTGTGGGAGGCCAAGGACGCGCTGCGCGCCGGGGCCCGCGTCCTGGTGCACTCGGTCTGGTCAGCTCCGCTGGACGACGAGTTTCTCGCACTGGCCCGCCGCGCCGGTGCCGTCTACGTGCCCACCCTGATAGTGCCGGACGGTTACGCCCAGGTATCCGCGCGGCGGTTCGTGCCTGACCGCCCGGCGCTGGCGTGCGTCGATCCGGCCACGCGCGCCAAGGCGTTCGCCACCGATACGGTCGCGCTCGCGCGACGTCCACCCGAGTCGCTGCGACAACGGGCCGGCCGGATCGCCCGGGCTCTGCTTCCCGGTCTCACGCGCAATCGGCGCCGCGAGCTGGGCGCGGCGAACCTGAAGCGAGTGTTCGACGCCGGGATACCCGTCGCGCTCGGGACCGACGCCGGGAACCCGCTCACCTTGCACGGCGCATCGGTGTTCCAGGAGCTCGAGGCGATGCAGGCGTCGGGCCTCGCGCCGCGCGACGTGCTCGTGGCCGCGACCCGCAATGCGGCTCGGGCGCTCGGGCTCGACAGTACGGGGACGGTGACCGCGGGTGCCACAGCCGACCTGGTCGTGTTGGACGCCGATCCACTCAGCGACATCCGCAACGTCCGCCGAATCCCACTGGTTGTACCCCGGGGTAAGGTGTATACCCGGCACGAGCTGGGAAACTAGGGTCCCTTCCCCTTTCACCTTGCCACGAGGTTCCGTGCGTATGCGCTTCGCCGCTCGTCCGATCGCCGCTGGCGGTCTCGGTCTCCTCCTTATCGGCCTCGCCCCCGCCCCGACCGACGACCTCCGCGGCTTCACGGCCGCATCCGCCAAGGCCGAGCGCGAATGGGAGGCCAAGTTCCGCGCGATCCCCTCCCCCGACTCGCTGCGTGCGTACATGCGCCGTCTGTCGGCGCGCCCGCATCACGTCGGCTCGCCGTACGATAAAGACAACGCCGAGTGGATCCTCGCCAAGTTCAAGAGCTTCGGCCTCGACGCAAGCATAGAGACGTTCGATGTGCTCTTCCCGACGCCCCTGGAGCGCGTCGTGGAGCTCGTGGCGCCCACCACGTTCCGCGCCAAGCTGCAGGAGCCGCCGGTGCCGGGCGACCCGACCTCGAGTCAGCAGGCGGAGCAGCTCCCCACCTACAACGCCTACTCGATCGACGGCGACGTCACGGCCCCGCTCGTGTACGTGAACTATGGCGTGCCGGCGGATTATGAGCGGCTGGAGCGGCTGGGCGTGTCGGTCAAAGGCGCGATCGTGATCGCGCGCTACTTCGGGTCGTGGCGCGGCATCAAGCCCAAGGTGGCCGCCGAGCACGGCGCCGTCGGCTGTATCATCTACTCGGATCCCCGGGAAGACGGCTACACCGAGGGCGATGTGTATCCGCAAGGTCCCTGGCGTCCCAGGGACGGAGTGCAGCGCGGCAGCGTCATGGACATGCCGCTGTATCCCGGCGACCCGCTCACGCCCGGCGTGGGAGCCACCAAGGATGCGAAGCGGCTCGCGGTGAGCGAGGCGCCCACCATCACCAAGATCCCGGTATTGCCCATTTCGTACGGCGACGCGCAGCCGCTGCTCGCGGCCCTGCGCGGCCCCATGGCGCCGCCGGAGTGGCGCGGCGGCCTCGCCATCACCTATCACGTGGGCCCCGGACCCGCCAAGGTGCACCTGCGCGTGAAGTCCGACTGGAGCTTGAAGACGCTGTACGACGTGATCGCGCGCATTCCCGGCGCGGCCGCGCCCGACGAGTGGGTGATCCGCGGCAACCATCACGACGCCTGGGTGAACGGCGCCGAGGACCCGATCTCGGGCCTGGTGCCGCTGCTCGAGGAGGCGCGCGCGTACGGCCAGCTCCTGAAGCAGGGTTGGAGGCCGCGCCGCACCATCATCTACGCGGCTTGGGATGGTGAAGAGCCTGCCCTGCTCGGCTCGACCGAATGGGTTGAGGCCCACGCCGACGAGCTGGCCGGCAAGGCCGTGGCCTACCTGAACAGCGACACCAACAACCGGGGCTACGTGGAGGTCGGTGGCTCGCACACGCTCGAAGCCTTCATCAATGACGTGGCACGGGAGATCGACGATCCCGAGACCAAGCTCACCGCCTGGAAGCGGGCACAGCTCCGCGCCATCGCCGACGCGAGCACGGCCGACCTCCGTCAGGAGGCCCGGCAGCGGGCCGACCTGCGCATCGAGGCGCTCGGATCGGGCTCGGACTTCACCCCGTTCCTGCAACACATCGGGGTCGCGACCTTGAACCTCGGCTTCGGGGGCGAGGGCGGCGGCGGCATCTACCATTCGATCTACGACGACTTCAAGTGGTACACGACGTTCGACGACACCTCCTTCGCGTACGGGCGCGCCCTGGCGCAGACAGTGGGGACCGCGGTGATGCGACTCGCCGACGCCGAAGTCGTACCGTATCAGTTCACCGCTTTCGGCGAGACGGTGGGCCGCTACGTGAAGGAGGTGGAAAAGCTGCTGCAGGAGAAGCAAGACACCGTGCGCGAGCGCAATCGCCAGCTGGACGAGGGCGTGTTCGCCGCGACCGCCGACCCCCGGCAGCCCTCCGTACCTCCGGCGCGGGCAGAGCTGCCGCCGTATCTGAGCTTCGCGCCGCTCGACAACGCGGTCGACGCGCTCAACCGGACAGCGGAGCGCTACGAGCGGGCGTTCGCGAAGGCCCAGGCGAACGGCGGAGCCGCGTTCGCCAAGCCCGACGTGCAGGCGCTGA
>JACXTT010012726.1_pt1 | contig 11147 bp, 10 predicted proteins | sample 9270951 | NCBI WGS metagenome assembly JACXTT01 (sample SAMN15532306, study PRJNA645909) | rock metagenome | isolation source: weathered quartz diorite | place: Puerto Rico | collected 2017-06-21 | reverse complement strand
CGCGCGCCAGCGCGCCTCCGAGGCGCGCGCCTCGGCGAGCGCCGGCTCGGCGCTCACGCGGTACATGGCGTTGATGCGTGGCTCCCAGGCCGCGATGCGCTCGAGCTGCGCGCGCGTCACCTCGACCGGAGACAGCTCGCGCCGCGCGTACGCGGCGGCGAGCTCGCGCGCCGCAAGGTGGTGTATCGCCGCCATGTGCCTGCGACTATATATACTCGCCGCCGCCGTGATAAGAACCCTGGCGCTCTCATTTGCAGTGTGCAGTGCGGCGCAAGCGACCGAGGAAGTGCACGTCTGGCACGCGCTGGATGCCGCCATGGCGACGCAGCTTGCGCACCATGCGGCCGAGTACAACGCGCAGCAGCAGGAATTCCGCGTCCGCCTGGAGCCGCTCGGCGCGGCGGCCGGAAAGCGCCTTGTGCGCCTGCCGCTGCCGCTCAATGCGGCGCGGCCGGTTCTCTACTACAACCGCGACGCCTTTCGCCGCGCGCGCCTCGATCCGCCGAAGACCTGGTACGACCTGGCGCCGGTGCTCGGCGCGCTCGCCGAGGCGGGCTATGCGTGCGCTTACACCACGGCGTGGCCGGCGTGGGTCATGCTCGACAACTCCAGCGGCACGCTGAGCCCAGAGGTCATGGTGCGCTGGAGCTCGCTGCTCGCCTCGTGGGAGAAAGCCGGCTGGTTCAGTTATTCCGGCCGCGCCAACGAGGCCGAATCACGCTTTGCTGCCGGCGAATGTGCGGTGCTCAGCGCCTCATCGGACAGCGCGCGCGAGCTGGCGAAGCGCGCGCACTTCGAGCTGGGCGTGGCGCCGCTGCCTGACTACGACGGCACCGGCGCCGCTGCGCTCCCCGCCGCTGCGCCGGCGCTCTGGGTCGAGCGCCAGTCGGTCGGCGTCACGAATCTCCTCGCGTTCCTCGCCGCTCGCGCCGCGCAGGCGCGGCGCGAGCGCGATCTCATCGAAAGCGAGCTGGAAGCGGTCTGGCGCGGCGAGAAGACCGCGCCGCAGGCGCTCGAGAGCTACCACCGCCGGATTAACCGTTGAGGCACGTGCTCATGAACTTCTTGCGCTCGTCGCCCTTGAGCTTCTTGTCGCTTGCCTGCTTGTTGCAATCCTTCATGCGGCTTTGCTGCTCCTTCTGTGCCGCGCTCGGACCCGCCGCTTCGCCTTTCAGGCAGGCGCTCATGAACTTCTTGCGCTCCTCGCCCTTCTTGTCGCCCGCGCGCTCGTTGCACTCCTTCATGCGCGTCTGCTGCTTCTTCTGTGCGGCCGTGGCCTCTTTCTTGTCCTGCGCAAAGGCGCCGGTGGCGGCGAACGCAAGACACAGCGTGGCGACGAGCAGTCTCATTGGGCCTCCTCCAGTAGTTGTTCAATCGCGTTGACGAGCTTGGCATCGCTCGGCTCGACGCGCGTGCCGTAGCTCTGCACGCGGACGCCGCTACGGTCGACGAGATACTTGTGGAAGTTCCAGCGCGGCGCCTGGCCGGTCGCCTTGATCAGATCGGCGTAGAGCGGGTTCGTCTTGAGCTCGGTCTTCGCGAACATCGGGAAATCGATCGCGTATTCATTGACGCAGAAGGTCGAGATCTCCCTGTTCGAGCCCGGCTCCTGGCCGCCGAAGTCGTTCATCGGGAAGCCGAGCACCACCAGGCCTTTTGCCCTGTACTTGCGATAGAGGGCCTCCAGCCCCTCGTACTGCGGTGTGAAGCCGCACTGGCTCGCGGTGTTGACGACCAGCACTACCCTGCCCGCGTAATCGCACAGCGATTGCGTGCGCTCATCGAGCGTCTGCATCTTGCGGTCGAGCAGCGGCGGGCAGGCGGCCATGGCGGAAGTGCTGAAGCAGAGAGCGAGGCTAATAAGGAAGGGGCGCATTGGGCTTGAGCGGTTGAAGCGCGCGACGGAATTCGTTCTTGATGCGCTCGAGCGCCGCTTCGTCGTCGGCCTCGAAGCGGATCACGATCACGGGCGTCGTATTCGAAGCCCGGGCGAGGCCGAAGCCGTCGGCGTATTCGACTCGCACGCCGTCAATCGTAAGCACGCGCAGCGCCCCTGGGAAGGGCTGCGCGGCCTGCAGCTTCGCGACCAGTGCATGCGGCTCGCCCTCGGCGAGCGCCCAGTGCAGCTCCGGCGTCGAGGGCGCGTTCGGCAGGCTCTTCAGCACCGCGCTCGGATCGCGCTCGCGCGAGAGCACCTCCAGCAGCCGGGCGCCGCCGTAGAGTGCGTCGTCGAAGCCATACCAGCGCTCCTTGAAGAAGGTGTGGCCCGACATCTCGCCCGCGAGCAGCGCCCCGGTCTCCTTGAGCTTCGCCTTGATGAGCGAGTGACCGGTCTTCCAGATGAGCGGCCGGCCGCCGTGGCGCTCGATCCAGGGCGCGAGCAGCCGCGTGCTCTTCACGTCGTAGATGATGGTGGCGCCGGGATTGCGCGACAGCACGTCTTTCGCGAGCAGCATGAGCTGCCGGTCGGCATAGATGATTTCGCCGTCCTTGGTGACCACGCCGAGGCGGTCGCCGTCGCCATCGAAGGCAAGGCCGAGCTCGGCATCGCCGGTCTGCAGCGTGCGGATCAGCTCAACGAGGTTCTGCGGCTGCGCCGGATCCGGGTGGTGATTCGGGAAGCGGCCGTCCACCTCGGTGTAGAGCTCGGTCACCTCGCATCCCAGGCGCCGGTAGAGGCGCGGCGCGAGCATGCCGGCGACGCCGTTGCCGCAGTCGATGGCGATGCGCATCGGTCGCGCGAGCTTGACGTCGCCGGCGATGCGCTCGACATAAGCACCGAGCACCTCCGCCTCGCGGCGCTTTCCCGCGCCGGACTTGAGCTCGCCGTGCTCGATGCCCGTGCGAAGCCGCTGGATGTCGTCGCCGTACAGCGTGTCGCCGGCGACGACCATCTTCAGCCCGTTGTACTCCGGCGGGTTGTGGCTGCCGCTCAGCGCGACGCAGCTCCCGCAGTCGAGATGAACGGCCGCAAAGTAGGCGATCGGCGTCGGCGCCATGCCGACGTCGATGACATCCGCGCCCGCGGCGAGCAGACCCTCGGTGAGCGCGGCCGCGAGCTCGGGGCCCGAGAGCCGCCCGTCGCGGCACACGGCGAAGGTCGGCGCGTTGCGGCTGCGGCCGAGCGAGCCGAGCGCGCGGCCGATGTCGCGCACGATCGGCGCGGTCAGCGTGCGGCCGACGATGCCGCGGATGTCGTAGGTGCGGAAAATCTCGGCCGGCGGCTTCATGGGCGGAAAAACTCGATCAGGCGGCGGCTGAGCCAGCCGGCGGCGAAGCCGACATGGCCGCCGGCGCGCGGGAACTCGAGCGTCACCGAGCGCGCGGCGCCGCGCGAGGCGGCAAGCAGCGCCGGCTCGGGCAGGAACGGGTCGTTGCGCGCATTGATGAGGAGCGTCGGCACGCGGATATGCGCGAGCCACGCGCCGCACGAGGAAGAGCTCCAGTAATGCGCGGCGTCGCGAAAGCCGTGCAGCGGCGCGGTGAAAAGGTCGTCGAACTCGCGGAAGGTGCGCGCGCGGGCGAGCTGCGCACCGTCGAACAGATCGGGGTAACGGGCGAGCTTCGCGAATGATTTGGTCTTGAGCATGGCGAGGAACATGCGCGTGTATAGCAGGCGGTTGAGGCCGCGGTCTAGCGCGCCGGCCGAGGCCGCGAGGTCGAGCGGCGCCGAGATCGCCGCGGCGCGCCGCACCACGCGCCTCGCCTCCTCGCCGCGCTCGCCCAGCCATTTGAGCAGCGCGTTGCCGCCGAGCGAGACGCCGATCGCGTCCGCGGGCGCGGCGAAGCGGCGCACGATCCAGTCGACTTCCGCGCTGTCGCCGGAGTGATACGCGCGCGGCAGGCGGTTCGGTTCGCCCGAGCAGCCGCGCCAGTGCGGGATCGCGACGCGCCAGCCGGCGCGCGCGAATGCGGGTGCGAGTACGCGCGCGTAGTGGCTATGCGAGCAGCCCTCGAGGCCGTGGAACAGCACGAGCGGCCGGCCGCTGCCGGCGAAGTCGACGTCGATGAAGTCGCCGTCGGGCGTCTCCCAGCGCTCGCGTACGAACGCCGGGCGCGGGTGCGGCCGCAGCGCGGCAGCGATGGTTTGCAGGTGACCGATCAATGCAGCGTCTTGGGTGGCGGCTCGGGCGCGGCGGGCTGCTTTTCCGCCGGCGCGGGCGATGCGTGGTGCACGATCATGCGCCAGCCGGCCGCCGTGCGCAGGTAGACGTTCGTCGCGACGACGGGCAGCGGGCGCGCATCGGCCTGGCGCTGGCCCTCCAGCGTGAAGTTCTCGTGCACGCTGTGCACGGCGAGCATCATGCCGCTGATCGCCACCTGGTTCGTGATGTGCACGGGCGCACGCGGGCCGCCGGAGAAAATGCGCGCCCAGCTCTCGCGGATCTGATCCGCGCCGGTCAGGCGCGGGCCGGTCGGATGCACGCAGATGATCTCCTCGTCCTCGGCCCATACCGCCATCATCGCCTCGAGATCGCAGCGCTCGAGCGCCTCGTAGAAAGCGTTCTCCGCGTCCTGCGCCGTGGGAAAGATGCGTGCGCTCATAGCTCGGCCGCGGCGGCGAGCACCCTGTCGACGTTGAGCTCGCGCATGCAGCGGAAGTGCCCGAGCGGGCATTCGCGCTCGTAGCACGGGCTGCACTCGGGTTTCAGCCACAGCACGCGCGAGCGCCCCGGCTGCGGCGGCGTCTTCTCGGGGCTGGAAGAGCCAAAGAGCGCGATCAGCGGCCGCCCGAGCGCGGCGGCCACATGCATCAGGCCGGAGTCGTTGCTCACCACCAGCTCGGCGAGCGCGATGATGTCGATCGCCTCGTCGAGCGTGGTGCGGCCGACGAGGTTGCGCCCGCCGATGCCCTCGGCCGCGGGCACATCGTTTTGCGAGCCAAGCAGCACCACCGGTTGTTTCAGCCGCGCGGCGAGCTCGGCGAAATACGGCCAGCGCTTCGCCGGGCCGTACTCTGCGCCCGGGCACAGCACGACGTACGCCCGCTCCAGTCCGAATCGCGCGCGGCTCGCAGCCGCTTGCGCGGTGTCCACGCGCAGCCGCGGCTGCGGCAACGGCGCGGCCGGCTCGGTGCCCGGCGCTTCCGACAGCCGCGCGTAATGCTCGCGCATGGCGCGGTCGCCGCGACGGTAAAGCAGGTTGAGCAGCCCATAGCGCGATTCGCCGACGTAGCCGCTCCTCACCGGGATGTCGGCGAAGAAGGGCACGAGCGCGGCTTTCCAGCTATTCGGCAGCACGATCGCCTGGCGATAGCGGCGCGCCCTCAGCCTGCGCCCGAGCTGCCAGCGCCGGCGTAGGCTGAGCGCGCCGTGGCGAAAGGGCGTGGCGATGACTTCGTCAACCTCCGGCATGCGGCGCGCCACCGGTGCCACCCATTCGGGCGCCAGCAGGTCGAGCTTGATGTCAGGACGTTTCTCGCGCAGGCGCGCAAGCAGCGGCTGCGCCATCAGCGCATCGCCGATCCAGTTGGGCGCGACAACCAGGATGCGAGACACAACGGCAGGATACGGGACACAGAGGCCGAAAGTGTCCCTTCAGTGTCCTTTAAGCGGTGCCCCTTTGTAAACGTACAGCGTGCCGCAGTACGGGCAGCGGGCTTCGCCTTCTCTTGCGACGTCGAGGAACACGCGTGGATGGCGCGCCCAGAGCGGCGCGCCGGGCAGCGGGCAGTGCAGCGGCAGCTGCTTCTCCGTCACCTCGACCTGCTTGGCGGTATCCGGCGCGCTCATTTGCCCTTGCCCTTCACGGGCGTGAGCCATTGGCGGCGCTTGCGGTCCTTGCCGGTGACGACGTCGAAGAACGCCTTCTGGATCGCCTTGGTGACAGGCCCGGCCCTGCCGGCGCCGATCTGGCGGCCGTCGAGCTCGCGGATCGGCGTTACTTCGGCCGCCGTGCCGGTGAAGAAGGCTTCATCCGCGATGTAGATGTCGTCGCGTGTCAGGCGTTTGGCGCGCACCTCGTAGCCGAGCTCGGCGGCGAGCTCGATGACGGAAGAGCGCGTGATGCCGGTAAGCGCCGAGGTGAGCTCCGGCTCCCAGATGCGGCCGTCCTTCACCATGAAGATATTCTCGCCCGCGCCCTCGGCGACGAAACCATCCACGTCGAGTAACAGGCCCTCGTCATAACCATGCTGCGTCGCTTCCAGCGTCGCGAGCACCGAGTTTGGATAGGTGCCGGACATCTTGGCGCGCGCCATGGTGACATTGATATGGTGGCGCGCGTAGGAGGCGGTCTTCACGCGGATGCCCTTCTCGAGCGCGTCGGGTCCCAGATACGCGCCCCACGGCCAGGCGGCGATGGCGACGTGCACCTTGGCGCCGATCGGCGAGACGCCCATCTTCTCCGAGCCGTAGAAGGCGATCGGCCGGATGTAGCAGGCCTCGTGGCCGTTGGCGCGCACCACCTCGAGCTGCGCCTCCAGCAGCCGCTCGCGCGTGAACGGGATCTTCATCATGTAGATGTGCGCGGAAGCGAACAGACGATCGGTGTGCTCCTTCAGGCGGAAGATCGCGGTGCCGATCGCCGTCTTGTAGGCGCGTACGCCCTCGAACACCGCGAGGCCGTAGTGCAGCGAGTGCGTCAGCACATGGGTGGTGGCATCGCGCCACGGCACGAGTTTGCCGTCGTACCAGATCCGGCCGTCGCGATCGGCCATCGACACCGGCGCGCGCGGCGCTTTCTTACCTTGCGCCATCGGGACTCCCTGGGATGGAAGCGCCGCATTCTAGCGGCTCGCGGCGCCGGCACAATGGTTTAAAGGATTAGCCAATCGGTTAAGATTCTCCGATGCACGCCGACCGGGTGTTCGACGCGCTCGCCTCCGCGGCCCGCCGCCAGGTGCTGCGCGAGCTGGCGCAGGCCGAACGGACCACCAGCGAGCTGGCCGCGCGCCTCGCCATCAGCATGCCGGCGGTGTCGCGCCACCTGTCGGTGCTGGAGAACGCCGGCCTCGCCACCAGCCGCCGCCACGGCCAGCGCGTGCTCTACGGCCTGGTGCGCGACACGCTGATGGAGGCGCTCTCGGGCTTCGCCGCCGAGCTCGCGCCTACCGAGCCGGCGCGGCCCCGCAAGCCGCGCGAAGCGATCTAGCCGGCACTCAAATTGCTGGAGCGTGGGCGACATGCGCCCCGCGCGATCGGAAGCGTCTAGCCGCCGTCGGGCCGCCTTCCTATACTGTTCCTCCCTCTTGAGGAGGAGGACTTCCATGGCAACCAGACCAGCGGTGCAAATCCAGCCCGGCAGCTACAACGCGCGCCGGCCGGCGAACGCGAAAGAGCTGGTGGAGCTGATCGAAAGCGAGGGCATCAAGATCATCGATCTGCGCTTCACCGATCTGCCCGGCTTGTGGCAGCACTTTTCGATCACGCTTCCGGAGATCACGCCGGATCTTTTCACCGAGGGCATCGGCTTCGACGGCTCGTCGATCCGCGGCTTCCAGGAGATCCACGAGTCGGACATGCTGCTCAAGCCCGATCCGAGCACCGCGTTCATCGATCCGATGTGCCAGGTGCCGACGCTGGCAATCATCTGCGACGTCGTCGACCCGGTGCTCAAGCAGCCTTACTCGCGCGACCCGCGCTTCGTCGCGCACAAGGCGGAGAAATACCTGCAGCAGACCAGGCTTGCCGAGATCTGCTACTTCGGGCCGGAGCTTGAGTTCTTCATCTTCGACTCGGTGCGCTTCGAGCAGAACCAGCATTGCGGCTATTACTACATCGACTCGGCCGAGGGCGAATGGACCTCGGGGCGCGACGAAGGGGCCTATGGCGGCGGCAATCTCGGCTTCAAACCGCGCTACAAGGAAGGCTACTTCCCCGTGCCGCCGCACGACACGCTGCAGGATATTCGTTCCGAGATCGTGCTCGCGCTGATGCAGGCCGGCGTGCAGGTGGAGGTGCATCACCACGAGGTCGCGACGGCCGGCCAGAACGAGATCGACATGAAGTACGCGCCGCTCGTGCGCATGGCGGACAACGTGATGCTGTACAAGTACTTCTGCAAGACCGTGGCGCGCAAGCACGGCAAGGTCGCCACCTTCATGCCGAAGCCGATCTTCGCCGACAATGCGAGCGGCATGCACTGCCACCAGAGCCTGTGGCAGAGCGAGCGCAACCTGTTCTACGACGCCAAGGGCTGGGCGCTCACCTCCGACACCTGCCGCTGGTACATCGGCGGGCTGCTCAGGCACGCGCCGGCGCTGATGGCGTTCTGCGCGCCGACGACCAACTCGTACAAGCGCCTCGTGCCGGGCTACGAGGCGCCGGTGAACCTGGCGATGTCGCAGCGCAACCGCTCCGCCGCCGCGCGCATCCCGATGTATTCGGATTCGCCGAACGCGAAGCGCGTGGAATTCCGCTGCCCCGATCCCTCGGCGAACGCCTATCTCGCCTTTGCGGCGATGCTGATGGCGGGGCTCGACGGCGTGCAGAACAAGTTCGATCCGGGCGAGCCGCTCGACAAGAACATCTACGACCTGCCGCCCGAGGAGGCGAAGAAGATCCAGCAGGTGCCCGGCTCGCTCGACGAGTCGCTGCGCGCCCTGGAAAAAGACTATGCCTTCCTGCAGCGCGGCAACGTCTTCACCGACGATGTCATCGGCACGTGGCTCGACTACAAGCGCAAGCGCGAAGTGGATGCGGTGCGCATTAGGCCGCACCCATGGGAGTTCTATCTCTACTTCGACATCTGAAAGACGCTAGCCCACAGCGCGCGCACCGCCTCGACGTGCGGCTCGACGCGCTCGTGCGGCACGCGCGCAAACGCCGCGCCGTTCAGGCGCAGGCCGTGCTGGATGCGCCTGAACTCGCGGTAGGCGGTGCGGCAGCGCTCGGCGAGCGCCGGCTCGATCAGCCCGTGGCCGGCGGCCATGCCGAGGAGCGCGATGTTGCCGAGATTGCGCGTGAGTTCCGGATAGCGGTGCGCGTGGCCGAGCACGAGTAGTTGCACGACGAACTCGACGTCGATCATGCCGCCGCGGTCGTGCTTGACGTCGAACAGGCCGCTGCGGTTCGGGTGCGCGGCGTGCATCTTCTCGCGCATGGCGAGAATCTCTTTCTTCAGGGTCGCGAGCTCGCGGCTGCGCCGCAGGATGTCCTGGCGGATCGCCTCGAACGCGGCGCCGACGTCCGGGTCGCCCGCGCAGTAGCGCGCGCGCGTGAGCGCCTGGTGCTCCCACGCCCAGGCCATTTCGCGCTGGTACTTCTCGAACGCGGAAATCGACGAGACCAGCAGCCCGCTTTCGCCCGAGGGCCGTAGCCGCAGGTCGGTCTCGAAGAGCACGCCGCTCGAAGTCTGCGTGGAGAGCCAGTGGTTAAGCCGCCGCGCAAGTCGCGCGTAGTTCTCCGGCGCGCGCTCGTCGTCGTCGTCGTAGAGGAAGATGAGATCCAGGTCGGAGGCGTAGCCGAGCTCCTTGCCGCCGAGCTTGCCGTAGCCGATGACGGCAAAGCGCGCCCGGTCGCGATGGCGCGACGCGAGCTGCGACCAGACGAGCTCGAGCGTGACGCCGAGCACCCGGTCGGCGAGCTCGGAGAGGTGATCGGCGAGCCGCTCGACGGTGAGCCGCCCCGCGAGGTCCTGCGCGAGCAGGCGAAAGACGCGGGCGCGGTGGCTCTCGCGCAGCACGTTCATCAGCCGCTCGGTATCGTCCGCCGCGGCGCCGAGCGCCGCGCGCAGCTCCGCCTCGAACGCCGGCCAGTCGGGCGGCGCCTCCAGCAGCCGGTCATCCAGCAGCTCGTCGAGCAGCAGCGGATGGCGCGTCACGAGCTCTGCCGCCCAGCTCGAGGTAGCGATCATCTTCGCCACGCGCGCGAGCGCGTCGGGGCGCTCCGTCAGCAGCGCGAGATAGGCGGCGCGGCGCGCCAGCGCTTCGATCAGATCGAGGCCGCGCGCGAGCGTCGCGTCGGGCGCCTCCGTCGCCGCCGCGGCATGCGCGAGCGCCGGCACGAGCGCGTCGAAGCGGCGCTTCGATTCCTCGGGCAGGAGCGCATAGCGCTGGCTCGTGCGGCTCGCCGCGAGGCGCGCGGCGCTGGCCGGCGGGTCGCGATAGCCGAGCGCCTCGAGCTCGTGCGCCGCCGCCTCGCGGTTTTCTTCCCGGAGTGCCGAGTCCGCGGGCTCGGCTTCCGCCAGCACCATCTGGAAGTGCTCAGTTACGGTCGCGCGTACGGCGGCGAGCTTGCGCGCGAACGCGTCCCAGTCGGCGAAGCCCGCCATCGCCGCGAGCCGCGCGCGGTCCTCCGCGCCTTGGGGCACGCGGTGCGTCTGTCGGTCATCGAGGTACTGCAGCCGGTGCTCGACGTTGCGCAGGAAGACATAGGCATCGGCGAGCTCGCTCGCCGCGCTTGGCGGCAGCAAGCGCTTCTTTGCCAGCTCGGCGAGCACGGCGAGCGTCGGACGCAGCGTAAGCGCCGGATCGCGCCCGCCGCGAATCAGCTGCAGCGCCTGCACGATGAACTCGATCTCGCGGATGCCGCCCGGGCCGAGCTTCACGTCGTCGGCGAGCTCGCGGCGCTCCACCTCGCGCCGCACCTCGGCATGCAGGCGGCGCATCGCCGCGAGGCTCGCGTAGTCGAGGTACTTGCGAAAGACGAACGGGCGCACGATGGCGGCGAGCTCGCCGTGGCGGCTGCCGCTGAGCGCGCGCGCTTTGATCCACGCATAGCGTTCCCAGTCGCGGCCGTGCGCTACGAGATAGGCCTCGAGCGCATCGAAGCTCGAGGCGAGCGCTCCTGAAGCGCCGTAGGGCCGCAGGCGCATGTCGACGCGGAACACGAAACCGTCCTCGGTGATATCGGCCAGCAGCCCGATGAGGGCGCGGCCCAGCCGCTCGAAGTACTCGTGAGTGGAGAGCTTGCGCTCGCCGTCGGTGTCGCCTTCCTCGGGATAAAGGAACACGAGATCGATGTCCGAGGAAACGTTGAGCTCGCGGCCGCCGAGCTTGCCCATGCCGACGACGATAAGGCTCTGCGCCTCGCCGCCGGCGGAGCGCGGCGTGCCGTGCGCCGCGCGCAGGCGCGCATCCGCGTGCTCGAGCGCCGCGGCGATCGACGCCTCGGCTAGATCGCTCATCGTCCCGCAGATCTCCTCGAGCGGCGCCTGCGCGACGAGGTCGCGCGCCATCACCCGCAGGAATACGCGCGTGCGCAGCC
>JACXTT010012725.1_pt1 | contig 11147 bp, 9 predicted proteins | sample 9270951 | NCBI WGS metagenome assembly JACXTT01 (sample SAMN15532306, study PRJNA645909) | rock metagenome | isolation source: weathered quartz diorite | place: Puerto Rico | collected 2017-06-21 | reverse complement strand
CAACAGTCCTTACGGTCCTGACCTGAAACGCTGGTTGCGCATGGGCATCGGGCTGCACCACGCGGGCATGCTGCCCAAGTACCGCATCCTCATCGAACGCCTGGCACAGAAGGGACTGCTGAAGGTCATCTGCGGCACCGACACCTTGGGCGTGGGCATCAACGTGCCTATCCGCACCGTGCTCTTCACCAAACTCTGCAAATACGGTGGCCAGAAGACGAGCATCCTCAGCGCGAGGGATTTCCACCAGATCTCCGGTCGCGCGGGCCGCAAGGGCTACGACGCCGTGGGCTACGTGGTGGCCCAAGCCCCCGAGCATGTCATCGAGAACATGCGCCTCTCCCAAAAGCCCGGAAAGAAGTTCGTCAAGCGCCCTGCGCCCGAACGCAACTACGCCCATTGGGACAAGACTACGTTCGAAAAGCTGCAGGCCGCGTCGCCCGAACGCCTCATCTCGCGCTTTCAGGTGAGCCACGGCATGTTGCTGAACGTGCTCAGTCGCAAAGGAGACGGCTGCCGGGCCATGCGCCAGCTCATTCGGGATAGCCACGAGACTGAGCATCAGAAGGCTGCACACTTCCGCCGAAGCTGGCAGCTCTTCAAGACACTCGTCGTGCGGGGGATCGTGGAATTCGTCCCTCCCGACGAGCACGGTAGGAAGGTCCGCGTGAACGCTGATCTGCAGGCGGATTTCGGCATGGATGAGACGCTGAGTCTCTACCTCTTAGACACGCTTCCTTTACTAGATCCTGAGTCGCCGGATTACGCACTGGACCTCATCACGCTGGTCGAGAGCATCACCGAGGATCCCGATTTCATCCTGCGCAGTCAGCTCCACAAACTGAAAGGCCAGGCGGTAGCCGAGATGAAGCTGGCGGGCGTCGAGTATGAACAGCGCATGGAAGAGCTGGAGAAGCTCGAATACCCGAAGCCCTTGCGCGACTTCATCTACAGCACCTTTAATGCCTTCTCCGATCAGCATCCTTGGGTCGGCCAGGAGAACATCCGCCCCAAGTCCATCGTCCGGGAGATGTTCGAAAGCTATCTGAGCTTCGCCGACTACGTGCGCACCTACGATCTGCAGCGGGCGGAAGGCCTCCTGCTGCGCCACATCAATAGCACCTTCAAAGTGCTCTCCAAGACCGTTCCCGATGCCGCCAAAACGGATGAGGTGCGGGAGATGGAGGCCTACCTCGGTGCCATGCTGCGCCAGGTGGATTCGAGCCTGCTGGATGCCTGGGAACAGATGCAGAACCCCGATTTCGTGCGGCAGGACGAGGCCCTCGCCATGCCTGGCGCAGAGGAAGCCGCGAAAGACATCACTCGCGACCGCAAGGCCCTCACCGCCATGATCCGAGCCCGGCTCTTCGCCCTGCTCCACGCGCTCCAAGGCGGGGATTGGGAGGAGGCTTTGGGCGTGCTGGGGGATACGCCTTGTGACGGCGAAGGCGAAGCTTGGACGACAGATCGCCTCAAGGCCCTTATGGGTGAGTACACCGCCACCCATGAAGGCCCGCGCCTCGACCCCGAAGGTCGCAACCTGCGCCATACCTACGTGCAGGCCAAACCTGAGGCGCCACGGACTCTCTTGATTCAGCAGATGCTCGTCGATACCGCCGAAATGAACGATTGGGTATTAGAGGTAGAGGTTGATCTCGACGCCAGCCGCGAGGAGAAACAGCCTGTGCTTCGCCTCGCGCGGTTTGGGATCTTTCGCTAGGGCGGCACTCTCCACCCTGGCGATGCGACTTAGTTCGTTTCCTTCGTCACGAAACTTCCGCCCCAGATGGCCTGGCCATCCCACTGAGAAAAGGCCTGGGCGAAGGTATTCATGTCCTTGGACGTGATTCGCCCGATCGGAGTGACGAAGTACACCACCGTCACGCGAATAGGCTCCTCGGCCCGCTGGCCGGCGTAACCCGAGCCTGTGACGTAGGCGCCTTCCGCCTCCCCGTGGCCAATGGCGACCTTGCTCAGCCCCTCTGCCTGCCTGCTCTTTTCGGCATAGGCATCCTGCGCCTGAGAAGCCACGCTGGATGGCGCGGGAGCCTCACAGGGGACCGGACCTCCCGCCACGCTCCCATAGGCATAGCCTCGCGCCATGGGCGGCGTGCCCATCTGGGAAGACTGAATCCTTGCGCCACGCTTGAGAGGGATCTGGATGAGGTAGTAGCGCTGCACATCCACGTCCATGCCCTGCGCCTTGAGCTCGCGCTCCATGCGCAGCAGATCCTGGCGATCCTCCGCGCGGCTGGCGGTGAAGGGTGCCTTCTGTCCCCCGATGTTGGCAAACAGCATTTGATGGTCGCCGGGGCCCACAACGGCGTCGCTGCTGCCTTCGATGACATCAGTGATGACGAAATTGGTGGAACCGTAGGGAAAGATGCTGAAGTTGAAGGCCGCCCGGGGCGGATGGCCAGGCCGGGAGGCGCCGTTCATCCCGTGGGCTGGCACCGGCACGATAGCGAACTGATTCGACACGATGACATTGCGATCACGGTGTTGGCTGCTGAGCCCCAGCTCTCGCAGCCGCTCGGGCAGGGTGCGCTCCACCGTGCGGCCGAACATCCCCTTCACATGCACCTTGATCTTCTCCGCCGGCACCATGAGCACCTTGTCGCGGAAGTTGGAATCCCGCCGGACGGACAACGCGAGCTGCGCGGAGGAAGGGTCGTCTTCCTGTTTGCGCACCCAGATCCCCACGTCGCTGATGCGGTCCCCCCATACGCTGCCTTCATAGCGGCCGATGTCCTCCCAGCTGATCTTCACGGGGTGGAAGGACTGGGTTTGGAGAAGCGACATGAAATCCGGACGATTCCAGAGGTTGATCGTGTCGTCGTAGTAGCGCTCCCAACTGGGGGGTGGAGGTGGCGGCGGGGTGGGCGGCACCCACGGGGTTCGGAGCGACGAACCTCCCCCCGAAAGGGTGGCAAGGGCCGACACGATGTTACAGACGGTGGAGCTGCCCTTCCCGATATCCAAGCCCAACATGGATCCGATCTCCACGGCGGCAAAATCCACCTTGCTATTGCCGATGCCATGCTGGCGGGCCTCCTCGAGAGCCAACTGGACATTGGGGCGAATGCCTTCAGCCTCGGCCACGTTGATGCGGATGCCCTGCTTCCCGAAGGCCTGCACGATTTGGGAGGAGCTTAGCTCCCCACCCGAAAGGGCAAGGCCCACAAAGGCGATCACGGCGGTTCCAAGGGCTGTTCTCATCTCACACCTCTCCAGTCGGGCTTCCCCTAACCTGGATATGCCTTCAGGGAGTAAGGCCTTTCAGCGGCGCTCAAAATAACGCCACCTTCACCGGCAAAGCCCCGACCGCCAGCGGTTCGCCGATCCCCCTCCGGCATTGGCCGATCCTCGCCTCCCCGCGCCAATCGCGGACCGCATCTTGGGAACTGCCCGAGAGGTCCCCATGGTCCGCGCCACCTGCTTCCTGATTTCCACGCTGCTGAGCCTCACACTCGGCTGCCGCACGGCGCAGCCCACCGTGATCTCCCATCCCGTCGTGGCCGGCCCCACGGCCTCTCCGGAGCTGGTGGCCGAGCTCACCGCCCTGGACCGCCGCCTCTTCGCGCTGGTCTTCGACCATCAAGATGACGAGGCGCTCCGATCCCTCCTCGCCGACGATTTCCAGTTCCACCACGATAAGCAGGGCTTCAACACCTTCTCGTCGCCAGAAACCTTCGTCGCCTCCATCCGCCAGAACTTCCAAGGCCGCGCCACCGGGGAGAACGTGCGTGCCCGCCGCGAGGCCGTAGCCGGAAGCGAGACCATCTACCCCATCGCCAAGCACGGCGCCATCCATACGGGCATGCACCGCTTTTACGGGATCGAGGCCGGCAAGCCTGATCAATTAAGAGAGACGGGCCGCTTCTTCCATGTGTGGCGCCTGGAAAAGGGCCAGTGGAAACTGGCCCAAGTCTTCAGCTACGACCATCAGCCGGCGAGCTGAATCCCTACCTCACTGGCGGGCGATCTCCAGGGCTCGCATGAGCACGGGATCTTCGACGGGCTCCACGACAGGCACCGGGATAACGACATCGGGCACCACACCGCGCGCGCGGCGGTCGCCATTGGGACGGATGATGTGCGCCTTGGGGAAGCCCACGGAAAGGCCCGTGCGGGAGAGCTTGAAATGCTCCATGGCGCCGTAAGTGGTGGCGAGATCCGAGGTCTCCTCCCCCAGAATGCGCGCGAACCCGTAGTCCTGGGCGAGGGCCGCCACGGTCACGGTGTTGGAGTAGGAATGACGGTTGATCAGGAGAAAGACCTTCCCTGCAAAACGCGCTCCCTCCCGAGGCTGCGCCGTGGGCAAGTCGAAGGGAAAACGTTCCCCCAATGGATGGGTTTGGTAGGCGGCCGCCATGCGGAAGCTCACGGATCCCGCGGGGCTTTGGGGCAACCGCTCGGCATTGGAGTCGATGGCCGCGCGGCTCGCTTTGATTCGGAACTCCGACGTGAAGCGGAAGGGCCGCGTCGCGAACCAGGCCACCATCGCATCGCTGAAGGAGTTGTCTCCGCCCGGATTGTCCCGCAAATCGATGAGCAGCCGGGTGGCGCCGGCCTGCTGGAAAGTCGCGAAGGCCCCATCGATGAAACGGATGAAGTCGGCCGTATCCCAGGGGTCCGTGGCGCCTTCAGCCACGTTGTAGAAAGGGCCGGGGCGGAGATAGGCCACTCCGGAGGGCAACACGCGGGCTTCCCGCACATTCCAATCCAACTCCAGCTGCTTGGGTTGGCGTTGAGATTCCGCTTCGGCCTCTGGTCGGCTGCGGGCAAGTACCTGCGTCGTAAACCGCCGCCCTGCGGAGGTCCGGATCGTGGCGGTGAAAGTCTTCCGCTCACCCCAAGCGAGCCAAAGCAGCCGGGAGAACTGATGCTCCATGAGGGTGTGAAGCATGTAGGCATTGTCGGCAGATACCTGTTGGCCCAGGGCTTCCAGCACCTTGCGCATGGGCCGGCCTTCCAGGGCCACCAATTCGTCTCCGGCGGCGATCTGGGCGTTGCCGCTGAGATTGGCGGTGATGAAGGTGCGGCCTTCCACCACGCGGATGCGCAATGGCAGAGCCTTGCCCCCACCGGCCCGGAAGGCTTCATAGCCCCCATCCCCGCCATCGATGCGCGAGTGGGCCACCCGCCCGTAGGCCATGAATCTCTGGAAGGCCTCCTCCACGCGGGGAAGGCCCATGGGCTTTTGGAAAGCCTTCATCAGATCCGCATAGAGGCGGTCGTACTCCGCCTTGGGACGGCGGGCATAAAGGTCGTAATGAGAATCCCGCAGGCGCTCGTACAACTCCTTGAAATCCGCCCTCACGGCCTGAGCGCTGAAGGTCTGTACAGGCGGTTGGGGATCGGCGGCCCGGCCCACCAGGGCGAGGACCAGAAAGGCACAGCTTTGAAGACGCATGAAGGCTCCCGAGAAAAATTCGCGATGTCGCATCACCAAGATTCTGGCCATGCGGATCCGCTCCCCATGCTGCCCCTCCCCCCATCACCTTGCCATGAAGAGGGGCTCCCTTTTTTCTGACCATAGGCTTCCCAGGCCGCGTCACACTTGAATGTCTCGTCTATGACCCTCGTTAGCGATCCCAACCTGCTCCACTTCGGCCCCTGGCGCGCCCGGCGCGATTCGGGGGAATTGACGGGCCCCGAGGGCTCGGACCGCCTAGAGCCCAAGGTCATGGAGCTGCTCTTCCTATTGGGCGGCCAGCCCGGCCAGGTGGTCACCCGGGAGGAGATCCTCGAAAAACTCTGGCCTGGCGTCGTCGTGGGAGAGGACACCCTATCCCGAGCCGTATTCAAACTCCGCAAAGCCCTTCAGGACGACGCGCGAACTCCCCGCTACATCGAAACCCTCTCCAAGCGCGGCTACCGCTTCCTTCCGACGCCTCAGAGCGACCCCACGCCTGTCGAAAATGAGGCCTCCGAAGCCGTCGTGCTCCCGCCACGAAGGAGATGGCTGATCGCTATCGCTGCGATCCTGATCGCCGGAGGCCTCGGAATCCTCGCCTTCCTTGGACGCTCCTCCGCCCGCGCCTCCACGGAAGCGAAGGCGTTGACGGACCGAGCCAACGACTATTACTTCCAATATTCGCGGGCCGACAATGAGGCGGCCATCGAACTCTTCGAGCGGGTCGTGGCGCTCCATCCCAACCATGCGCCCGCCTATGCGGGGCTGGCCAATGCCTACGCTCAGCGGGTGGTGCGCTGGCCGGATGAACCGGGTGTGGAGTTCAAACGACTCGGAGACGCCCTCAAACACGGACACACCCAAACGCCCTCGGCCCTGCGGGAGTTGGATCACGCAGAACGTCTTGCTCAACGGGCTGTGCAACTCGCACCGAAGGACGCCGCCACACACAAGGCGCTGGGCTTCGTGCGGAGCGTTCGAGGTGATTTCCCTGGCGCCCTCGCCGCGTATCGAACGGCGGTCAGTCTCGATCCTGATGCCTGGGGCCCGCTGATCAACATGGGGGACGTGCTCCAGATCTCGGGCCAGCCCGAAGCGGCCCTTCCCTATTTCGAGTCCGCCTTCCAAGCCATGACGCGCGTCTACCCTCAGCAGGCGGTCCGCATCCGGCCCTGGTATGCCGAAACCGCGCTGCTCATCGGTGATCAGCATCTGGCCCAGGCACATCTTCAAACCGCGGAGCAGTGGTATCGGCGGGTGTTGGAGATCTCACCCTTCCACCCTGCAGCCACCTCGCGCCTGGTGGATCTATTGAGCAAAAGTCAGCGGCTCGCCGAGGCCGCGGCCCTCCGCGATCGATTGCAGGAACGCATCGGTCACGGAGGGTCGCAGCCCGCCCGTTGAAGCGGATCAGATCCGCCTCGGCTCCAGGTCCTTCAGTACTTCAACACCGACACCGTGGCGCTGGCGGAGCTGCCGCCGTAGCCGCCGGAATCGAGGGCCTTCACCCGCACGTAGTAGCTGCCTTTCACATTGATCGGATGATAGGGAGGACGGGGAGGAAAGCCCGTGCCGATGTGGAAGACCCAGATGGGTGTGTAGGCGCGCGTGAAGGCCCGATAATTCGAGCCGGCCGCGTAGGTGTAATCGGTGCTCACGTAGTCCCCGGGATCCGCATCACTGGTAAAGGCGCCATTCTTGACCGCCACTTCCAGGCGAGGGTAGGACCCTGGACCGTTGGGGTTCGCAGACGCGCCCACGGTGCTCACTTCCAATTGCGTGGCGTAGATGGGTCCGAAGGTCTGGGTATGGTTCTGCACCAGCCCAGAGACAGCGAAGGTTTGAGTCGTCGGCAAGACGGCATGGCCCGGTAGGGCGGGCTTGGCCACATCGTTGGATTCAGCGGTGAAGTCCGTCTGATTCGCGAATTTGGTCATGAACAGCGAGCGGTACACCTGAGGACGACCATCAATGCCGAAGGACACGTGGCGCTCGATGATGACGCCGCCATCCTGCCAGGTGCCGTTGCTCGGCGCAAAAGTGCTCGATTCGGGCGTATCCGCCTGGTTCTGATGCACCGTGTGCATGCCGAATTGCCCTGGTTTGAAGGGGCTACCGAAGACGTAGACCTTCGTCCACACGTGCATCATGGGGAAGTCGGAGGTGCCGGGTTTGAAGAGGTTGTCCATCGTCGGGAGCACGAGCTGGAGCGGATCCGCCGTGCCCGTGGCGTACTCCTTCACCCAGGGCTGGCCCTGGATCGCCTTCAGCACGCCAGGGTGGCGGAGGTAGTCCAGCGCGCCCTGAGCCTGACGCTCCGATTCGCTGGGAGTGAGGATCGGGCCCGTACCCGCCTTGTTATTGACGATGGGGTGGTAGTCGCCGGTGGCCGAGAAGATGGGGCCGAACTTCGCCGTCAGATCGGTCGGCGTGAACTCTTCCAAGCCCACCAGGCGGTAGATCAGCGGGCTGCCCGCCGCGATGTCGTTCACATCCAGAGCGCACTCGTATTCCTGGCCGGAATCCGCGGTGACGAAGATGTGGTAGTGGAGGTACTTTCCCTTATCCGCGGGATCGGTCTTCTCCAGAAAGCTCTTGGAGGGATTCAACGTGCCCACCAAGTAGCCGTATTGAAGTTCCTGGGCAACGGCTGGGGAGAGCGCGAGCAACAGGGCGGGAAAGGCCCGCCGAAGGAGAGTCGTCATGGGTATTCCTGTATAGGAGTTGGAATAGGGTCAGGGTTGGATCCTCATCACGGCTCGGCGAATGGGTACCGATGCCGGCGGGAACCCCGACCAGGGCGAAAAAAAGAATCTTGCCTGAATGGGACGATCCAGATGTGACAAGGATAGGACTGCACCGTAAAAGGTTGGACGGCCTGTCACCGCAACCCTCTGAACGGTTGATGAGTGCCCGCGAGGCACCGCATTCTTCCCTAGCGCACTAGTACAGCCCCAGGTCCACCTTGGGCAGCCGCCGCACCTTATCGTCGCCATCGGTGATCCAGCAATCTCCGTACACCGAACAGTAGGTGACGTTCAGCTGGAGTTTGTGCTGGTGCAATTTCTCCTCAAAGGCGCGACCCTCCTTCACATCCGGAATGCGCAGCATGGCCACTTCTTCCCCAGGGCTCAGTACGCGGCCTTCAAGCGTCGAGTTCACATAGCTCATTTTCCAGTCATTCCCAAGCACCGCGGAGATGAGCTCCTGGTTCCCGCGAACGGGCTTGCCATCCACCAACATCTCCACCTTCCGGATGATCGCCGGCCCGACGCCCTTGTTCTTCGCGGTGATGTGGTAGTCCTCCACGTTGCCCGTGTACCACTCCATGTAGGGCCATACCGAGACGTGCTGCTGTTCCTTCATCACCTTGGCCTGGTAGATGTAAACCCCCAGCGTCGAAAGGCTGAGCACCAGGGCCGTCGCCGCGATGATGTATTCCGAACGTGTGCTGAAATTCCCTGCGCTCATGACCTTCCCGAAAGGGCGGGCTCCGGCCCTCCTCCATGGTAGAGGAGCTCTCGCCCCGCTCCCTCTTCTATCCCTACGGTTCACCCAGGCTTTAGACCTTTTCCCGCCAGCGGCCCGGTTCCGTTTTATCCTCTGCCCATGACTTGGTTGCCCCAGCCCCGGGCTGATGTGGATCTGACCACGCTGCCCCTCGATGCCCAACAGGGCTACTTGCTTTCGCGGCTGGATGGCATGACGGACATCTCCGCTCTGGCCTCTCTCACCGGCTTTGCCCCGGAGCAGGTAACCTCCATGCTCGATCAGTTGGTGACGCTGGGCGCCATCTCAGCCGCAGGCACTTCCGTCACCGCGTCCCCCGCAAGCACTACCGTCGAGATGCCTCCGGAGGAAGAGTCGACCGAACCTCTAGAAGCGTCAGAGGATGAGGGCTCCGAACCAGAAGAGAATCCCGAAGAGGCTTCGCAGCGCGCCACCACCCATCGCCAACTCTTCGAGACCCAGCTGCACGAGCGCACCGTGGATGAGCGTGCGGCCTTGGCGCGGGGGGCTGAAGAACCCGAACTCAGCGCCTACTGCTTTGACCCCATGCCCCAGGTGGTCTCCGCCCTGCTCGAAAACAGCCGACTCGGTGGTGTTCATGCCCGGCTGATCGCGGCCCATCACCGCACCTCGGCCGGCCTGGAAGCCCTCGCCTCCCGCACGGCCTTCGCCCATGACGGTGGCGTGCGCCGGGCTCTGCTGCGCAACCCCGTGCTTCCTGCGAGCCTCTACCGCAGGCTTTGGTCCAATCAGCGGCTGCAGCAGCAGTACCTCGTTGCCACTTCCAAAGAGTGTCCGGAGCAAACCCGCACCATGGCGCGGGAACTCCTGCGCGCCTCCTTTACCCAGCGCGCGGGGGACGAACGGGCCGAGCTCATCATCACCACGGAAGGCCGCTGCCTCGCGTTGTTGCCCACAGCCACTTTGGATGGCCAAGCCACCGCCCTGCTCTGCCGCCGCACCTACACCTCGACCCTCTTTATCCAAAATCTCGCCCGTTGGAGCGCCTGTCCTCCGGCCCTCGTGGCCCACCTCAGGCGCCAAGACCTCGTTCGGCGCAATACGGTCCTGAGGCAGATGCTGGAGAGGCATCCCAATGCGAGCTAGGCGCCGAGGAGCATCATGACGATCAAGCGAATGGATAACGTCGGCATCGTAGTGGCAGACCTCGATACCGCCATTGCGTTCTTCATCGAACTTGGCCTCGAACTCGAAGGGCGCGCTCCTATCGAAGGAGCTTGGGCCGACAGCGTCACTGGGGTGCGCGACATGCGCGTCGAGATTGCCATGATGCGTACGCCTGACGGCCATGGTCGGCTCGAATTATCCCGATTCCACGCACCCCCCGTAGTTGCCGATCACCGCAACGCTCCGGTGAACGCGCTCGGTTATCTACGCGTGATGTTCACTGTAGAAGACATCGACGATACGCTCGTCCGGCTCGGCGCACTCGGTGCGAAGCTTGTTGGCGACGTGGTCCAGTACCAAGACACATATCGGCTCTGCTATATCCGAGGCCCAGAAGGTATTCTCATCGGGCTCGCCCAAGAACTCAGGCAGCCTACCCAGGCGAATACCGAAGGGCCTAAGCAATGAGGACCGAAGCAGTGAACAGCCCCGCGAATACAGATCAGCTAGCCTCCATCAATCAAAAGCTTGTGGCCGAAGGGGAATCCCTTCCCGTCGTTCAACTCAAGGATGGAAGCCGCGTTCAGACTGGAACCGTGGCAACCATGCTTCAGAACGTCGCGCTTTACAATGCCGGGGCCCGTGGAGACGTAGAGAAGGAGTTGGAGATGTCTATCCCAACGCTGATCAAGGTGGGTCTATTTGATCTCTTCTCTCCGGAGGAGTGGATTCATGGTGATAATCCCGGGCGTCGTTTCGTCGGCGAAAAGGCCCTTGAATACCTCAAACACAACGCTCAGGTCGGCTGACCAATCATCCACACGGCCCCCCGCTAAAGTGATCCACCGGAAATCCACCCAACACGAGGATCCCATGGCTCGGACGATCACCCTTAGCCTGCCCGTAACTGATCTGCAGGCGTCCAAGGCGTGTTAAACCTCTTTAGGTTTCGTCAATAACCCACAGTTCACGGACGATAGCGCCGCATTCATGATGTTGAGCGAATCCATCCATCTCGTGCTTTTGACCCACGAGAAATGGCAGACCTTTACGGCCCGCCCCATTCCGCCAAAAACATCGAGTGAGGTCG
>JACXTT010012724.1_pt1 | contig 11148 bp, 16 predicted proteins | sample 9270951 | NCBI WGS metagenome assembly JACXTT01 (sample SAMN15532306, study PRJNA645909) | rock metagenome | isolation source: weathered quartz diorite | place: Puerto Rico | collected 2017-06-21 | reverse complement strand
GCGCTCGGCGTTGCGCACGACCCGGGCGACGAGGGCCGGCGGATCAGGCGAGTCGATCTCAAGCGTCGTCTCGGCGCCGAGCATCCGGCCCTGGATGGTGTCGTTCAGCACCGAGCCGTTGACGTGGTAGCGCGCCGTCACCTTCATCCGCATCCCATTCATCGTGACCTTCAGCATGTGCCCGTACCGGGACACCTGGGTCATCAGTCAGAAGGCGAGCGCAGCGCTGAAGTACATGAGCGGCGTGGGCGCCGAGCCGAGGCCGCCGAGGCTGGGGCCCTCGTCGGAGGCGAACGTCATGTGGCCGCCCCCGGCGCGGCTGACCGTGGCCAGCTTGAGGAACGGCGTGACGAGGCTCACGTCGGCCTCGAAGACGATCTGCCGAGTCTGGATGGTTGGGTCGAGCCCCTCGGGTACCGTGGTCATGCGCAGCTCCTCATGAGGTCGCGCCCGGCAGTCCGTGGAGGATCTCCACTGTCCGCGCGGGCTCCGAGCGACGCGTGTAGTCCGGATCGGCGTCGACGGCCCGGATGATCCCCTGGCGGTCGATCACGAAGCGTGCCGGAATGGGGAGCCGCCAGGTCCCGTCGCCGTTGCCCCGCGCCAGGTCGATGCCGAGCTTGAGGTAGATCGCCCGCAGGTCGTCGTGCAGCGTGAAGACCAGGCCGTACGCCTCGGCCGCGCGGTTGCCGAAGTCGCGCAGCAGCTCGAACGGCAGCGACTTGGGCTCTTCCGTCTCGCGGGGCGTGCGCGCGACCTGGGGCGAGATGACGGCCAGGGTGGCGCCGGCACCGGTGATCTCCGGCAGCGCCTGTCGCAGAGCCTCCAGCTCTGCGTTGCAGTAGGGTCACCAGCGGCCGCGATAGAACGACAGCACGACCGGACCGTGCGCCCGCAGGTCGGCGAGTCGCACTGGCACGTCGGCAACGTTGGGCAGGGTGAAGTCCGGCGCCGTCTGGCCGACTCGAACCACGTGGTCCATGATGCCCGAGGCCCGGAGGTCGGCGATGCTCCGTTCCATGACCGCCCGGGTCTCGGGCGGCATCCGTGCCTTCGACGCTTCCCGCAGGGTGTCGAGCCTCTCCTGAAGCCCCATGGCATCCCTCCTGGAGCGGACGGTATCATACGTTATTGACCGATTGTTCAGAAACTGATACTCGATCAGCCGTGGGCCGACCTCGAGAGTTCGAGCACGACGCGGTCCTCGACCGCGCGATGCAGGTCTTCTGGTCCCGCGGGTACGAGGCGACCTCGATCGAGCACCTGGTGGCGCGCATGGGTATCCAGCGCGGAAGCCTATACGCCGCCTTCGGCGGCAAGCGCGCGCTCTTCTTCGCGGCCATCGAGCGCTACGACCGGGTGGTGACCTCGAGACTGCTGGCGACCCTGGAGGAGCCCGCCTCGGGCCGCGCCGCCATCGAGTGCTTCTTCCGGCTGAAGGTCGAGCTGGCCACGGCCCCCCGGCGCCCCCGTGGCTGCCTGGTGACCAACTCAGCCACCGAGCTGGCCTCGCGCGACCGGGGGGCGGGTCACCGGGTCGGCGCCGCCCTGACCAAGATCGAAGCGGCCTTTCACCGCGCGGTGGTGGGGGGCCAGAAGGCCGGTGAGATCGATCCCCGCCGCAATGCGCGAGCCCTGGCGCGGTTCCTGACGAGCAGCGCCCAGGGGCTCTCCGTCATGGCTAAGACGTTTCCCGATCGCGCCACCCTCGACGACATCGTCGGGGTCATCCTGGAGGTCGTCGACCGCCGATGAGCGACACTCGCTTCCAGAGCCTCAAGGCCTTCGCCTTCGATGCCTACGGCACCCTCTTTGACGTGCTCTCGGTCACCGCGGTCTGCGAGCAACTGTTTCCAGCCCGGGGCGCCGTCCTGGCCCAGCTCTGGCGCCTCAAGCAGCTGCAGTACAGCGCGTGGCGCAGCCTGATGGGGCGGCACCGGGACTTCTGGCAGCTGACCGAGGATGGCCTGGTCTACGCCTGTAAGAGCCTGGGTCTCTCCCTGACTGCCGACGCGCGCACGCGCCTGTTGGAGGCTTACCTGACCCTCGCCGCGTTTCCCGACGTGAAGCCGGGGCTGGAGGCGTTGAAGACACGTGGGTTCCGCCTCGCCATACTCTCCAACGGCGAGCCAAAGATGCTGGAGGCGGTCGCGCACAGCGCCGGGATCCTGCCGCTCCTCGACGAGGTCGTCAGCGTCGAGGAGGTCAAGATCTTCAAGCCGAGCCCGCGCGTCTACAACCTGGCCCCCGAGCGCCTGCGCGTGGGCAATGCCCAGATGGGGTTCGTCTCGTCGAACTCGTGGGACGCCGCCGGCGCCGCCTCGGCCGGCCTGCGGACGTTCTGGATCCAGCGCAGCGCGGCCGAACCCCCCGAGGAGCTCGGCTTCGGCGCCGAGCAGGTTGTGCATGCGCTTACCGATCTTGCTCCGCTCGTGCGCGGCTGAGGCCCGTCTGCGGTCACGGGCGGGTGGCGCGCTCCACGAGTCGCTCGAGGCCCTGCCGCATCGCCTCCACAGCGCCGGCGGGCAAGTCGTGGCGGGCCGCCAGGTACGGCAGTGCGTTGTAGGTGAGCCACACCTGGCCTCGCTCGTCCTCCCAGGCCAGCGCCTTCAGCGGCAGATCGATCCCCATCGTCTGGCGGGCCTGGATGAGCGGCGTGCCCGCCTTGGGGTTGGCGAACAGGAGCAACGCCGTCGGTCGCAGGGTCTGGCCGACCTTCGCGGCGTTCGCGCCGTGGTCGATACGGCCCGCAATAGCGAGGCCCGCCTCCCGCGCGGCCTGCTCGAGACGATCGAGTGTCTCGGCGACGCCGTGGGCGCTGCGCACGCTGACGAGCCCGCTGTCCGCGTGGGCGGCACGCGCCATCACGAGAACGGTCACGACGAGCACCACGACGGTGCGCATGGTCCGAGTCCTCCGTGGTCGAGTCGGGCGACTAAAAACGAGAGCGCAGTAATGAGATCGAGCAACCCGGGGCCACGCGGGACGACAGCACCGGGCAGGGCGTCTGCAGCGGGCGAGGCCGCTCGTTCTCGGCCTCTGGCCTTCAAAAGGAGGGGCGACGAGGACGGTGAGGCCAGCGCGCATGGGATCCTCCTTCTGGCCTCCGCCGGGTGGGGCCGCAGTTGTGGGTGAGTGTGCCAGCCACCGACGCGCCGCGTGTCACAAGCGTGTCAACTTTCCGCACGATCCAGGAGGACGCATGACGACGATCCGCATGGTCGACCACGCCGCTGTCGAGGGCAAGGTCCGGGAGATCTTCGATGCCGCGCTGCGCCGCGAGCGGACGGTCTTCGGTGCCACCGCGATCTCCAACATCTGGCGTTGCATGGGACATTCCCCAGCGCTGCTGGAGGCGAATTGGAACCGGTCACGCGCGCTGATGCAGCGCGGCGACTTCAGCCCGCTCCAGCGCGAGCTCATCGCGACGGCCGTCTCCATCGCCAACGCGTGTCACTACTGAATCGACTCGCACGTCGCCGCCGTGATGCGGCTCGGCGTGGACGAGGTGGGCGTGACCGAGCTCATGGGCGTGACCGAGCACGCACGGGCGATGGCTACCATCGCCGCCGCCCTGCTCCTTGACGGCCGCGACGCCGGGACGAGCCTGGTCGCTCCGCTGCCGCTCGGGACGGGTGAACCGGAGGTCGAGGCGCTGCTCAGGGAAATCGCGGGATTGTCGCGGGATGCGCTGGGGCGGCCGGAGATCCCGACCCTCTGGCGGATCCTCGCCCGCAACGGGCACTATCTGCGGGCGACGTGGCAGAAGGACATGGCGCTCATGGCGGCGGGCGTGCTGGCGTCACGCGACAAGCGCCGCATCGCCCTGGCGGTGGCAATGGCGACGCGGAGCAACTACATGATCGAGTATCACACGTCGGTGCTCCGTCACGCCGGCGACACGGACCAGGATCTCCTGGAGATCCTGGGGGTTGTCGACCACTACACTACGCTGAACACGCTCTCGGAGGCGATGCAGATCGAGTCGGACATCCGCCCGCCGGCGTGACCCGAGCCGTCCGGGCCGTGGACGCAACGCGCGCCAGATCTCCCGGGGTCTGCAGATAGACGACCCGCGTCGAGAGCTGATCGCCCGACACATCCACGATCCGAAACCCGGCGGCCCAGGCAAGGCCTTCGCCGCCTGTGAGACCCGCGACACTGCCGCCAGGTGTAGGGCGTTGTCAGCATCGTTAGCTCCTGACGCGGGATCGCTTGATCCCAAATGCACACGGCTGCAGATGAGCCAGCGCACTCGCCCGTGTGCCCGCAGCAGGGCGATCAGCTCGTCGCCATTTCTCGGATCGAGTCCGCGAACGCCTCCACGACGCGCCGGAGCGACTGCGCAGTGTCGGGCGAACGGTTCACCTACGAGTTCACCGCCGGGCTCCGCGGGGACGTTCTTCTATCACTCGCACGATCATCCGGATCGGCAGCAGGCTCTCGGTCTATATGGAGCGCTCATCGTCGATCCGAAGAATGCGGCGGGTCGCGTCGGTTACGATCTCGAGCATGTGATCCTTCTTCAAGAGTGGTTGGAGCGGGAGGGACTGACGTACCCGGCGATGCCGATGGAGGGCGGACTGCCCAACGTCTTTACAATTAATGTCAAAGCGTATCCGGCGACCGAGACGATCGAGATGAAGGTCGGCCAGCGAGTGCGACTTCGCTTCATCGGTGACCACAACAACTTCGTGCACCCGATGCACGTCCACGGTGGGCCGTTCCGCGTGATCGCACTCCACGGCGCCGAACTCCCTGCATCGGCTCAATATGAAGCCGACACGATCAATGTCGGGCCAGGACAGCGCTACGATGTCGTCTGGCCGGCCCGCGGGCCGGGCCGGTGGCTTCTGCACTGCCATGTCTTTGGTCACACACTGAACGACAACGTGGAAGAGGCCGGCGGTGGTGGCCTGACAATGATCATCGACGTGAAAGCCTGAGCCGAGACGCTGCGAGTTCGCCGGCGAAGCTGGCTACTTCGATCTCCTAGTCTCGGGCCGCGTCGGCACGATACACGCCGAGAGCTGCGCTGTCTGTGCGGATGTCTGCGAGCGGTGTGCGGAGTCGTGTGAACGCATCGATGACGATGCCGCGATGCGAGCGCGCGCGGAGGCATGTCGGCGTTGCGTCGCGTCGTGCCCCGCGATGTCAGCGGGCATACCCTTCACGAAGGCGGCGTGAAAGGTTTTGCCTCGTGCCCGATCTCGGGCACGACGCCACCCGCTCACCGCGGTCGGGTTGTCACATCCGGCTGCGGACTCCCAGCAAGGGCGTGTGCGCTCGAATTTCGGGGAGAGGGTCAGTTCTTGACTCCGAGAGGGCTCATGAGTAGGCTTCTTCTGATGAGTCGCTGGACCCGCGCTTTGCAGACCTCATTTGTGTCCACGCTCATCCTTTTGCTTGGTCTCGGCCACGCGTGCGAGTTTCCGCTCTTCGCGGGTGCCGTCGCAGCAGCAGAGGCCAATGACGAGCATCACGACCACCACGACCACGATGCTACCGACCCTGGTTCGTCGGACGGTGCCCACCTTGCCTCGTGTGACGGGCTCGTCGCCGCTCGCCACGTCACCACGACAACGGAGAGTCTGCATAGCTACACCGCGATCACGCCGTTCCGGACATGGGTGGTCGTGGCCGATTCCGTCGCTATCATGGCCGCAGCCCCGATCGCACCGCCGCCCGGGCGACCGCGCTTCTTGTTGCTCTCGATCCTGCTGATCTAGCCGTAGCCTCCGCTCCTCCGTCGTCCGACCTCCCGCGCATGTAGTACGCGTGCTGGCGGGGGGGGACTCCGTGCAGCTTACCGGACACGTCGGGTTGGCAACGTCGGATCACTCTGCGCGCCACCCGTTCAGTCAGGAGGATGCGCATGAACTATTGCCGGTCGCTGATCGGTGCTTTCGGAGCGGGTCTGGCCCTTGCCGCCGTCTCGGCGTTGGGCGCTTCGGCGGCTGCGGGGCCGGGCACGGGACCGGACCACCACGACCACGTGCACGCACCATTGCCCGCAGCGTATGCGAACGCCCACATTCCGGTGGAGACCTGGACCGATGCGGCGACGATCGTGAGGGGCAAGGAGATCTACGTCGCCAAATGCCTCGTCTGCCACGGGGAGAGAGGGGACGGCAAAGGACCCGCTGCAGCGGGGTTAGCGATCAAACCGGCTGACGTCACTGACGCAAAGATGGTCGCCGACATGGCGGGCGACTACTGGTTTTGGCGCGTCAGTGAGGGCGGCCAGGTCCAACCTTTCAAATCGAAGGGCTCCGCGATGCCGGCCTGGAAGAGCGAGTTGGCGGTGAAGGACCGCTGGGCCGTGATCGCCTACATGCACACGCTATCCGGCCACGTCGGGCCGCATGTCGCAAGCGAGCATCCTGAGCTCGGGCCGAAGCCAAAGTCCGTCACCGGCGAAGGGGTAGTCGTCGCCTTGAATCCGGCGAAACAGCAAATCGTTCTCGAGCACGGAGAGCTCAAGGGCTTTATGGAGCCGATGACCATGGGCTACAAGACGACTCCCTCGCTCATGGCGAGCGTCAAGCCAGGCGACAAAATTCGCTTCAGCATCGACACCGATGCGCGTGCGATCACGAAGATCGAGAAACTGCCCTGAGCGCGCGGGAGTGAGCGAATGAGACTGATTCGACAGCATGCGGCTTTCGTCCTCGGGTGCCTCCTCGTGAGTGGCTGCGCCAGCTATCAGTTGGAACCCTTGTCGACCAATCATCCGGCGCATCCGGATGCACCGGCCGCGCCCCCGCTACCGATGTCGCGCACGCTCGCATACACGCAGTCGGACATCCCGCGCCTCGAGCCGATTCAGACGATGACCGCGGCTCCTCACAGCGACCACGGATCGGACCAGAAGTCGAAAACAGTTGTCGGCGAGGGATCGGTAGTCGTGACGGTGCCAACCGCGAGCCAGATCGTCGTCGATCACGAAGCCATAGAGGGCTTTATGGACGCGATGACAATGGGCTATCGCGTGGAACCGCCGAAGCTTCTCGATGGAGTGAAAGCGGGCGACAGGGTGCGCTTCACGATCGACGTGCCAAAGCGCACGATCATCGCAATCGAGCCGATCAGGTAGCTCGAGACCATGGATCGTCCTCATCGAGCCGACATGCGAGCGAGTGGGCTGGCGCTGCTTGCGGTTGTGGTCCTTACCGGGTGTGCATCGATGGACCTGCGCGCCGGATTTTCGGAGGTCGGTGGCGTCGTCCAGGAGCGCGCCGGGGCATCGGTCGTGTGGAGTCAGGGCACAGATCTCGACAAAGAGGCCGAGGACAAAGTACAGGCTCTGCTACGAAGACAGCTGACCGCTGACGACGCCGTCCAGGTCGCGTTGCTCAACAATCGAGAGCTGCAAGCGTTGTACGCCGACTTAGGTGTCGCGCAGGCGGATCTCGTCCAGGCTGGTCTCTATAAGAACCCAATCTTGGATGCTGCCGTGCTGTTCCCGCTGTCCGGTATCCGCCCCGATCTGCAATTGACGGTGGTCTTGGGATTCCTGGATGCGTTCTACGTTCCACTTCGGAAACGTGTCGCTACCGCAGCATTCGAGGAGTCGAAGCTTCGAGTGACCGGGGCCGTACTCGACTTCGCCGCGCGTGTGCGAGCCGCATTCTACGCTCATCAAGCCAACGAAGAGACGCTCGAACTGCGCCAGACCATCGTGGATGCGCTCGCCGCGTCGTTCGAAGTGAGCCGGCGATTGTACGAGGGTGGGAATATTAGAGATCTCGATCTCGCGCGCAGTCGCGCGGAAGCGGAAGCCTCAAAACTGGCGCTTCGGTCCGCAGAGGCGGCAGCGCGCCAGAGCCGCGAGGAACTGAACGAATTGATGGGGGTCTGGGGAGCCGCGACCCAGTGGACACTCGAGAAGCGTTTGGCCGAGGTCTCGGCTGAACCACTGCCCCTGGACGAACTCGAGCACCTCGCGCTCGCGCGAAGCGTCGACCTCGGTCTCGCTCGGCAGCGCATCGTGGTCGCAGGCGAGCAGCTTGGATACGACCGGGCGAAGGCGCTGGTCCAGACTGCCGAGCTGGGAGCGGAAGCCGAGCGGGAGCCCGTGGAGGGCTGGAGGGTCGGGCCGGTGCTGTCCGTACCCATCCCGTTGTTCGACCAGGGGCAGGCTCGCGTTGGCCGGGCGGCATCAGAATTCCGTCGCGCGCACCTCGACTACTACGCGCTCGCCGTTCGAGTCCGCGCGACAGCCAGGGTAGTGCAGGAGCGAGTCCGAGCGGCTCAGGACCGAGCCCTGTACTACCGGGACATCGTGCTTCCGCTGCAACAGCGAATCGTCAACGAGGCTCAGCTCCAGTACAACGCGATGCAGGTCGGGATCTTCCAGCTTCTTCGCGACCGCGAGCGCCAGATCGAGATAGGCGCCGCCTACGTCGAGACGCTTCGCGAGTACTGGATGGCGCGATCTGACCTGGCGCTGCTGTCCAGCGGGCGCCTTCCGTCCTCCGCTGGTGCGCGCGTGGGCGGATCCAGTGGGCGGGTGAAGACCAAGGAGACTGTGAATGGGAACTAGGATTTCTCGACGCCGAATGTTGGGCATCGGCGCCGCGTCAGTCGCCGGCGGCATGTGGCGACAAGAAGCCGCGGCGCGAGCGCCTCGCGCCTCATACCAGCCTGAACCGGCGGCGCCGAAAGCTCCGAGACGCACCGCCTATTGGAAGGAGAGCTACAGCGGGGGGCCGATCGACGTGGCTCCGTTGTCGCCCGGCTTACCCGGGCAGCATTATGTCCCGGTCGTCGTTCCCAATGGCGCGGCGCTTCCGTTCCGGGTGGTGGATGGCGTGAAGGTGTTTCACGTCATCGCGGAGGAGGTGGATCACGAATTCGACTCGGGCCTCCGGGCGAGGTGCTGGGGATACAACGGCCGTGTAAACGGTACTGCGATCGAGGCGGTGGAGGGCGAGCGTGTCCGTATCTATGTAACGAACCGGCTCCCCGTAGCGACGTCGGTCCACTGGCATGGCGTGTATCTCCCCAACGGTATGGACGGCGTGGGTGGTTTGACTCAGCCGTACATCAAGGCAGGCGAGACGGCCAAGTACGAATGGACCATCCGTCAGCACGGCACGTTCATGTTCCATTCACACCACGACGAGATGACACAGATGGGGATGGGGCTGATCGGTATGTTCATCATTCACCCTCGTCGTCCATCCCCCGACTACCGTGTGGACCGGGACTTCTCGCTCATGATCAGCGAGTGGGCGGTAGATGCGGGTACCTTCCGGCCGAGAACCCTGGAGCCGACCGACTTCAATGTCCTCACCATCAACGGCAAGGTGTTCCCGTCGACGGCCCCGCTCATCTGCAAGACCGGAGATCGAGTGAGGATCCGCCTCGGCAACCTCGGCGCGACCGACCACCATCCCATGCACATCCACGGGCACCATTTCCGCGTGGCCGCAACCGACGGCGAAGACATCCCAATATCGGCCCAATGGCCTGAGACGACCGTACTCGTTGCCGTCGGGCAGACGCGGAACATCGAGCTCGCCACAGACGCGCCGGGCGACTGGGCTTTTCACTGCCACATGACACACCACGTGATGAATCAGATGGGCCACGACTTCCCGAACATGATCGGCATGAAAGCCGACGAGTTGGACAAGCGCATCCGTCCGCTGCTTCCTGCCTACATGACCCACGGCCAGACCGGAATGGACATGGGCCGGATGGCCGAGGTGATGCCGTACCCGGCCAATACCATTTCGATGAAGGGCGCCGCCGGGCCGTTCGGCGATTACATCTCGATGGGCGGTCTCTTCACCATCGTGAAGGTGCGCGACAAACTCAAGAGCTATGACGAAGATCCGGGCTGGTTTCAGCATCCTCCCGGCACCGTCGCGGTCAAGGCGACCAATGACGACCTGACGCGGGACGGGATCGATATCACTACGTCCAGCACGGGCCGCAATCCACAGGCGCCGCCCAAGACAAGCGAGCCCGCGGATCCTCATAGGCACTGACTTGAGGAGGAGGAGCACCTCATGGTTCAGTCTGTGTGTCGTCCTCATGCTCGCGGCCCATCCCGGACCGGGCGTAGAGGCGGACGACCGTCCAACGATCACGTTGTCACAACATAACATCGATCCTGTGACCATTGAAGTGCACGTGGGTGAAATCGTCACGTGGCGATCAGCCACGGGCGACCGCATCGAGCTTCGGTTTGATCTGCATCCATCGGCCCACGAGGTGGTTGCTCAGGCCAACGAGGTCAAGGGATTCTTCCGCAGAGCCGGCGAACACACCTACTCGGGCCGGCTGAAGGATGGACAGAGTTTTGGTGGGGTCGTGCGTGTGCGCGAGCCAAGCGAAAGCGTCACGCCCCCGGTCACCGATAACTGTGACCCATCGAGAACGTTGTGCATCATGCCGTAAGCTGCCGGCATCGGCGCGGGACTCCGTGATTTGGGAGCTACCGTAATGGCGACGATACCCGGGCAAGCCTCCCAGCGATCGGGACCCCAGCTCCGCGGCTTCGCAAGGCGAGCTGGCCGATTCGGCTGTGCCCTGCCGCAGATGGTCGTGGCGATGAAGGTCGGCATGCTGATCTACCATCTCAATTTGGAGAGGGGTCTAGCTGGAACCGACTTCGCAGTGCTGCACACAAAGTATCCGGTGTTTGGTCACTGGATGATGGTTGCGGCTTGGAGCATCATTTTTATGGTGGTCGCATGATGCTCTGGATGCAGAAACTGCGTTGAGATCGCATGTTATAGTGACCAGAGCATGAAAAGACTGCGGGTCGCGGTCGTCGTCGTCATGATCGCCCTCTGGGGACTTTTCGTCCCGGTGGCGATGGCGGTCGACCATTGCGCGGCCATGAGCGGGATGTGCGAGGGACCGTGTGGCGCATCGTGCACCGCGGCGGCGCCGACTGTACCTGCATTCGCTGATCTCGTGAGTCCCGCCCCCTCCGCCCCGGCTCCCGGGACTCCGCAGCTTTCCCATCCCACGCTCGAGCTCCCTCCTAGATCGATCAGCCTCTCCGTCTAGCTCGTAGTCTGTCCACGAACCAGGTCGAGTAGCCACGAGCGGTGTCCGTCCGCGCGCTTCGGCGCGTGAACGAACGCCAGGAGAGGTCGGCACGTGATCAATTGGCTGATTGAGCTATCG
>JACXTT010012723.1_pt1 | contig 11148 bp, 13 predicted proteins | sample 9270951 | NCBI WGS metagenome assembly JACXTT01 (sample SAMN15532306, study PRJNA645909) | rock metagenome | isolation source: weathered quartz diorite | place: Puerto Rico | collected 2017-06-21 | reverse complement strand
GGAGCAGCCCAAATCGTGTAATCCCCGCCGCCCGCCGCAAGGTCGATCGAATACACGTAACCGCCCTTGCTCGGGAAACTACTGTCCGTAAGCTTTGTGCTGATCAGGTCCGAGATAGTGCCGTACTTTCCTGCGGAGAATGTGAGATAAGTCAATTCGGCGGTCATGATCGTTCGCATCGATGCAACCGCAGCCGACTCATTCGCGATTTGACGCGAACGCAGCAAGTTGGGAATGGCGATCGACGCGATGATCAAAAGAATTCCCACGATCAACAGACGTCTGGCGATCGGCGCCAACCGATCGCGTTTGGTGCGCCAGCTCCTCAAGCACGCTGGCGTGCGAGGAGAATAGCCCGGAGTTAAGCGCGAAGCGCAACTCCGGGCTAACGATCGCGCCTCTTAGGAAACGCACCTCGGCAGGGCGCATGGCATTGCGCATCCTTGCACCCCTGCCGGGTGCACCACAGATCTGACCGGTTCCACCCCGAGTGTTGCTACGCGCCACCCGGGGCTACCCTCCTCGCACGCCGGCGTGGCGGGTGTCCTGCCAGACTGGATTTCATTTAAGGCCGAGTTTTTTGTTTTGCTCCAGAAGCGAGACGGCTTCTTGCAGGCGCCGCTGGCGCGTCTCCTCTTTCGCGGCGTGCATGATCCAACCAATGTAGTGCTTGCGGTAGGAGGGCGCGAGGTTCCGGAAGTTCTCCCAGGCCTTTGCATTCACCATTAGGGCCTGTTTGATGAATTCAGGGATATCATTGCGCTGTTCCAGCCGAGAGACGGCTTCTTGCAGGCGCCGCTGGCGCGTCTCCTCGGTCTTGACCTCCATGATCCAACGGATGTAGGCCTTGCGCTGCGATAGCGTGAGCCTCCGGAAGTTTTCCCAAGCCTTCGCGTTCGCTTTGAGGGCCTGTTCGACGAAGCGAGGAGTATCCTGGCCGCCGTTGCTCTCTTTCGCGTTTGGTTTTTTGCCGGCGGCCTTAAGATCGATCCCGGCCCGGCCGGCCTCTGTCATTCGGCCTTCCCGAATGAGTTTGCGCACCCGTCTGGTATTTAATTCGGACCACCGGGTCCAGTCGCGACGAGGAGTAAATTTCTGCGCAAACGTGTCATCGTCGATCCTCTTAACGATGCTGTCGACCCAGCCGAAGCACAACGCCTCCTCGACCGCATGGTCGTAAGCAATGCGGGGCTTTCCGGTATGTTTCTTGTAGTAGATGAGCCAAACCTCGGTCTCGGACCGGTAATGCTTCGTGAGCCATGCACGCCATTCCTCGCGACTGGTCACATACAGCGTCTTGAGTATTTCCATTTCGCCCTCTCGGCTGCGGTCAAAAACACTCGATGAGGGTCAGTTGACCTTACCGCGGTTGCGCTCGGCCTCCGCTTCCCAGTTCTGAATCACGACGATTTCGGATTTCTTATTCGATGTCACGGTGGGAATCAGAAACTGCTGCCCGTCGAGTGACACATCGAATCCCTGCAGGGAGTGAATGGCGGCTCTGGCTTCGAGGCTGATCGTGAACAGAGGAACCGGGGTGCCCACTTTCAAATGGGGAGTAAGCGAGAGCGGGACTGCGTACACGCGGCCGTCGAATCCCAGGTAAAACAGTTCCTTGCCGTCCCTGCGCCAGCGAAGGGAGACGGCTCCATCATGTGAAATCACGTGACGTTCCCCGGTCAGGTGCGGCGATTCGCCGGATTCGAAAGTCTGAACGTAAACTTCGGCCCGCCCCGACTCGTTGGAAACGAAGGCGAGCCAGCGGTCGTCCGGAGAGAAGGCTGGATCGGATTCATGGAATGGTGTGCTGAGCAGGCGCACCACCTTGCGATCGTGCGTCATGTCGGCGAGCCAGATATCGCCACGCATTTCGTTCTGGAATTGAGTGAATGCCGTGTTCGTGAATGCGATGAAGCGGCCGTCATGCGACCAATCGGAGGGCACCTGGTAGAAACCTTCGGCGACGCGTTCGGGCGTGTCGTTCGCGCCGATGCCGCTGATGAACAATTGCGGAGTCGACTCGTAGGCGATGTTGAAAGCAACTTTCGTCGAATCCGGCGACCACACGGGATTGTCTGCCAGACCTCGTCCCGAAACAGCCATCCTCGACGCTCCCGTTTCCTCATCAATGACCCAAAGCTCGTTGACGCCGCGATCCACATTGAAAATCGGCGTTACGATCTTTTTACCGTCCGGGGAAAGGCGTGCCTGTTTCAGATTCACATTCTCGGGACCAACTTTCCTGACGATCTGGCCACGACGATCAACCCACGCCAGCTGCGATTCGCTGGCATACCGCCGGTACGCGAGCATGCCATTGCTCGATACGGAAAAATCCGCAGCTCCCGTTGGGAAAAATGAATAGACACTCGACACGATCGGCAGCGGCTCGCCCTGGGTTTGCAATAATCGTGGATCAAAAGGCTGAGCAAGAAGATTGCCCGCTCTCACATACACCAGATAGCCTGTCCCTGGTTTCATCAGCGAAGGCGCATACAGCACACGGGAATCAGCCTCCAGAAAATCCTTTACGGTATCCGGCTTGTTCACTTCGGCGACCTTCGCCCGGTGATGCCCGGCTTCGGCGTCGAATGCCGCATACAAGATGTGCTTGCCATCCGGAAGAAGCTGCGGCCAGGGATAGAACTCTTCGACCGGTTTCGGCGTGCCGCCAGCCGCAGGGACAATGAAATTTGCTGTACGTGCCGAGATCAGCAAATTGGAGCCCATTAATGCTCCGCTGAGCGTGATCGCGGGGGTATCGCAAATCACCTGATAGGAATCGCCTTCCAACGAGTAACGGCGCAGACGGCCGCCGACCGTCATGAAAATGGAGCGGGCATCGGGAGCCCAAAAAATGTTGAATGCTCCAAAGCTGTTCGGTACCGGTCGAGCATCAAGTGCATTGAGTTCACGAACGAACGCCTGAAACACACCGCTCTCGCCCATGGCGCTGAAAGCAAGGCGGGTCCCATCCGGCGAAAGCCCAAAGGTCTGACGGCTGCTTCCCGGCTCCAGGGCGAAACCGGCCGGCGGCGATATGCTGAACCGCAGATTCGGGATGTCGGACTTCGCCGGCGCGTGGACTGTGCCGAGGTATAGGCCAATCAACGCAATGGCTACTCCGGCCCCGCTGACCCACCACGATAGGAACTTTCTCCCTGGTTGAGCAAACACCTGGGGTTGAGGCACAGGCGTTAGTACAGAATCTGGCGACGGTTTCATCACAAGAACCGTTTTCGTGTTGGGTTCCTCAACCGCTGCGATGAAACGATAACCGCGTCCGGGCAGTGTTTCGATATAGCGGGGCTGGTCGGCCGAGTCTCCTAAAATCTGGCGCAACCGGTTCACCGCCGCGTTCAAACCGTGATCGAAATCGACGAAGGTGCTGGTGCTCCAGAGTTGTTGTTGAAACTCTTCCCGGCTGACGACCATGCCTGGCTGCCGTATCAGAGCCGCAAGAATCTGGAGCGGCTGCCCCTGCAGCCGCACGCGAACACCGTTCTTGCGCAATTCGTTTGAAGACTCATCGAAGGAGAAAGGTCCGAAAACGCGTTGTCGCGGCCGCGGAGCGCCGGGTGTGTGTTGGACGCTCATCGGAAGCACCTTGTACCAGATGTGAGGACACCTGACAACATCTTTACAGTCAGCGAAGTTCCGGTTGAGCTGAATGGGACAACGGTTGAGGTTCTTTGCATTGCTTTTGAATTCATCACGCTCGTAAGGTCGCACTCACCCTGGCCGAACGCTTCTGCCAGGTCCCATTAAGGAGGATGAATATGAGGTATTTCGTTTTGGTCGCCGCTTTCTGCGCTCTGCTCCAATTACCGGCCGCGGCGCAGGTTCCGGTCAATCCCATTGGACAGTCTATCGAGGGTACATGGATCACCCAACTGGCTGACAGTGCCGGTAACGTGACATTGTTTGAGGTCGGAAACTTCTCAGCGGACGGTTCATACACGGGCGCAAACGTGAACGGGCTGCACAGCACTCATAAAGGGGTGTGGCAACGTACGGGGCACCTGAAATACGTGCTGACGGTTCTGTTTTTCACGCACGATACTCAGGGTACGTTCAACGGAATCGTCAAAGCGCGCATCTACATCACGCTATCGCCGGACCTGAACTCCTATACCTCGCTCGCCGAGCGCATCGTGATGGATACCCACGGAACCGTGTTATCGGTCACGCCCGGCATCGCGGGTCATGCCGTGCGAATGACCGTTGAAGTTCCGCAATTCATTGCGCCGCCACAGTAGTCGCGGCGAGTACGACGGGAGGAGTCCTCATAAGTGTCAGGAGTCGTGTTCCGCGTTCGGGCTGATGCCGAAGCCTTCCACAAACCGGAGGGTGTTGCCATCGGGATCGTTCACGTACAGCTCGCGTGTCCCCCAGCTTTGATCGATGGGGCCCTCGTGGACCTCAGCGGGAGCGTCCGGGTTCCCGGGTGTCTTCAGCCCTCGCGTGCGGAACTTGTGAAATAAAGCGTCAACATTGTCCGTCAGCACGAGGATCGCCTGACCGAACGTGCCGTCCCCGCCATGGCTTGAGAGGCACAGCAAGGATCCTCCCCTCATGAGGACACTGAAAGTGGGATCGCGGTCGCCACCATGCTCGACACAATCGAAGTCGAGCACCTTTGTATAGAAGACAAGCGACGTCTCCATGCGTTTGCAGCGGACAGTGGGAATGATTGCCATCGCCCCTCCCGAAATGCCCACGCCGTGTTATGCCTTCTTTTCGCGCTCCGGGGTTGCAAAGTCATAAAACACACGAAACAGATTCCCGTCCACATCCGCGACCGTGAACTCATGCAAACCCCACGGCTTCGACTCCGGCGCTGAAATGATCTTTGCCTGGCTCTTGTACCACAGGTCATAAAGTTCATTCACCGCTTCTTTGCTGTCCAGATTGAGCCAGATCACCACAGGCGCTGCATTACCGTAATGTTTTCGAAATTCGCCATTAGTCAGGAAGATTCTGCAGTGCCCTCGGGAGATTCCTGCGATTCCACCATCTTCACCGCCCCAGTCCATGCTGAAGCCGAGATTGCTCTCGTAATATGCCGCAGCCCTGTTGATGTCACTCACTGGTATCTCGGGGACTGCAGCAGGAAAGTCGGATTTCATTGAAACTCCCGTCTCTCAATTCCAGAGGAAATTCCAGGTCTGCCCGGTCGTTACCGATTTAATTCGGGGAGAAAAATGGATAACGGCCGGGCAGACCGCGAATTCTTCTGAGATAGCCACCACCGGCGAAATGCGGAAGCGATCGGCGGCCTCTCTGCTGTTGTTCGGCAAGGACGGTAAGGTTCTGTGGTCCGCTCCATAAACAAGTTAGCCGATGAACCAGAAGGCTTCAGAAATTTTCAGGTCGTACCCTGAATTTTTTTCGCCGCGAAAAGTCACGCAAGTCAAGCGGCGGAAATCGCGATCGCGTTTTTTGACCACCGGGGGAAGTGATAGCCATCTTTACGGCTGCGATTGAACAACGGCTGCTTTTATCCCGGTCCTTTGTCCGAGAATTCACCTACGTCGGCGATCCACCAAACGCAGCAAATGGCTGGCAAGCAACAGAAGCTCTACCGTCTCGTCAGGCTGCAGGGTCACATTTCGATGGCTTGCGGGATTCTTGTAAGCGCCGATCGCGCCCGCGAAAAGATGCGTCATTGCTTCACGCTCGGCAGGGGGCAGGTTCGCGTCAGTCAGCGGACCGTTCTCAGGTCGAAAAGCCTTCCGCATCAGCTCGACACCGAGATCTGTCGGCTGAAACCGTCCGACCTCACGGACAGCGACCTCGACTTCTCGAAATGCCTGGAAAACCGCAGTGTCGTACTCGCCTAGAAGAAACGCAGGATAGATCCGTTGCGCGATCGTTGGATGGAGCAACTGCCTGGGTAGAAGGTTCGCGTGCCGATACCGGCGCAAGGCTGCTCTGTCGCGCAACTGCATCCCCCGCCGCGTTACCATGTACCAGCCCCACACGCCTTGGTGACGATGATTATGTGTCACGAGTCCTTCGCCCTCCAGCCAGGCCCAAGCTTCTGAAACGGCATTGCGAATGTCTTCATGGCGTTCGGCGGGATAATCTTGAACGTAGGTCGGGCTGTTAATCAAATTACTCCGATTGAGGTCTAGCGGGCGATTTCCGTTTGCGGTCAACTCCTCTAGTAATAAACCCGCCAACTCTTCTGGGGCGAGCGTTAGTAAATCTTGGGCATTCGGTACTTTGTCATGCATGCTCATCTGGGTCTTACTCCTGCGGAAACTTGCGATTCGCCATCTTGATCCTGTCTGCTCGCGCTGCGGATTGGAGGCGGCGCTTAATGGTTCGCGTGGACATTCGTGTGGACACCAAAAAAGGCGGGCCGTCTCGACCCGCCTATCTGATTGTGACTACTCATGAGCCGTGCTGGATTCGAACCAGCGACCCCCTGCTTAAAAGGCAGATGCTCTACCGACTGAGCTAACGGCCCGGGCGCAAAACCTAGAGAATAGCACACCGATCAGGTGCTCCGAATGGTTCCTCCGTCCCGAAACTCAGGCGTGGATGGTTTCTTCGCGGTCGGAGCCCGTGGACACCATGCGGATGGGGACGCCGAGGTAGTCGGAGAGGAATTTCAAATAGTCCTGAGCGAGAACGGGGAGCCTGGACCACTCGCGGACGCCGGCGACCGAGGTTTTCCAGCCGCGGAAGTTTTTGTAGACCGGCTCGACTTTGGCCAGGACGTCGACGTCCGCAGGAAATTCTCTCAGCGTTGAACCTTTGTATTTGTAATCCACGCAGAAAGGGATTTCCGCAAACGTGTCGAGGACGTCGAGTTTGGTGACGACGATGGAGTCGCACGAATTGATCATCGTCGAGTAGCGTGTGGCGGGTCCGTCGAACCAGCCGCAGCGGCGAGGACGCCCGGTGGTCGCGCCGAACTCCACTCCGCGTTGCCGCAACTCCTCGCCCGACGCGTCGAGCGCCTCTGTTGGACATGGGCCGGAGCCGACGCGTGTGAGATACGCTTTTGTGATGCCGAGAACCTGATGCACATGCTTCGGCGCGACGCCGAGTCCGGTGGCGGCTCCTCCCGCGGCGGAGCTCGATGAAGTCACGAACGGATACGTTCCGTGATCGACGTCGAGCAGCGTGGCCTGCGCGCCCTCGAAAAGAACCGACTGCCCGTCGCGGATGAAACGATTCAGAAGCTGCGCCGTGTCCGTCACAAAAGGCCGCATGGTTTCCGCATACTTCAAATACGACTCGCAGATCGGTCCGGGATCGATCCTTTCCGAAATCCCTAGCGAGCCGAGAAACCGGTTTTTCTCTTCGACGCGATCGCGAATTTCGGCTGCGAGGGTCGAGCCATTCATCAAATCGCACATGCGAAGGCCGCGCCTTCCCATCTTGTCCTGGTACGCTGGGCCGATGCCGCGCGAGGTCGTGCCGATTTTGTTTTCGGCCAGGTGATCCTCGAGCGCTTTTTCCTGAATGCGGTGATACGGAAGAATGACGTGAGAACGATTCGAGACGAACAGCCGTCCGCCGACCGTGCTGCCGGCCTTTTCGATCTCTTCTATTTCCTGGATGAGCGCGTGGGGATCCACCACGACGCCATTGCCGATCACACAGCGCACTCGCGGATGGAAAATTCCGGCCGGAACCAGATGCAGCACGTGGCGCTTGCCGCCGAAGATGACGGTGTGTCCCGCGTTATGACCGCCCTGATACCGGGCGACGCAGTCGAAACCCTGGGCCAGAATGTCGACGATCTTGCCTTTGCCTTCGTCGCCCCATTGCAGACCTACAACCGCCAGGTTCTTCTTCATGGAGAGTTGGCCCGCCGCTATTCAAATGTATAGCTGCAGGTTCCTTCGATGTCTTCCAGGTCCTTCGGGACAAGAGGATAAATACGGCACTGGTTGAAGTGCTGGCCGTAAATCGCGCATTGAAATTCGGTTTCCGACTTCTCAATCAGAAACGGACACTTGAGCAGAATCTTGCAGCACGCACCGCATCGGTTGCATTCGCCCTTTCGACGCGCGAGAAGCTTTTCGTTTTGCGACGTGTCGATGTTCGCAAGCCAGAAGCGGCGGATCTTTCCGATGGCCTGACGTGTGCGAAAACGAAGCTGTGCTCTGTCCAAAATGAACCTCGGCGTTCGTTAGGAACCCAGGTGTTTGTCTATCGCTTGCGTGATCTTGCTTTTGTCGACGAGACCGACGATCTGTTCCTTGACCTGACCGTCTTTAAATAGAAGCAGGGTTGGAATCCCACGGATGTTGAATCGGGATGAAGTCGCGCCATATGCATCCACATCCAGCTTGCCCACTTTGACCCGACCTTTATAAAGCTCGGCGACCGCTTCAACCGTCGGCGCCAGCGCGCGGCAGGGTCCGCACCATGCGGCCCAGAAATCGATCAGAACCGGAACATTGGATTTAAGAACTTCGGATTCGAAGTTAGTATCGGTAATCTCTATGGTATTCGCGCCCATCAACCCTCCCCGCACCCCAAAGTAGCTGGGCGTATGCTGAAAGTCAACCGGGTATAATTCACGAGTCCTGTTCCCTGTTTACCACAGAGGCGCAGAGGACACAGAGAGGAAAGGGGACATCTCCGTGTCCTCTGCGTCTCTGCGGTGAACAGACTCGTCCGATTTAGAAATTCTCAGGTACGTGAACCGATGAAGGAAACGATTCTCGGGACTATCGGGGTTGTTACGATGCTGGTTTTGGGTTATGTCACCGCGTTTGGCGGACAGGACATCGTGTGGCTTCTCGTGCCGGGACTTGGCATCATCATCGCGATTTTGGTCGTCAGCAAGATTTTTCGTTAAAGCGTATGATTCCCGCGTGGCATTCTTCCGAACGCGGCATCATCGAGAAGATCGCATCGTCATCAGCGGATTCGGCTGTCTGACTCCGCTCGGCAACAATCGTGATGCGCTGTGGGATGGCTTTCGTCGAGGCCGCAGCGGAATCGCGCGAATCGAGTCGTTCGATCCCGCCCCGTTTCCCGTTCAGATTGCCGGCGAAGTTCGCGGCATCAATCCCTACGAAGTATTCTCTTCAAAGGAACGCGAGCACGTGTCGCGGACCGCTGCTCTGGCCGTCTCGGCGACGAAAGAAGCGCTCGATGATGCGAGGCTGCGTCCGGAGCATCTCGAAAGGGACGAACGGCGGCGTATCGGCGTGATCATCGGCAGCGGAGGCGGCGGTCTGGAATTCACGGAGCGTCAATACGCGCACTGGTACCACGGCACACCGAAGAAGGCGAGCGTCTACACGATTCCCACGTCGACCATCGGAACACTGAGCAGTGAGATCTCGATGGCGTACGGTTTGCACGGTCCGAGCCACGTGGTCTCGACGGGTTGCACGAGCTCGACCGATGCCATCTTCTATGCATGCGAGCAGATCGTCACCGCTCGTGCGGACGTCATGATTACCGGCGGCGCCGACGCTCCTCTGGCGCCTGGGATTCTGGCCGGTTTTTGCCTGATGCGCATCCTGACGGAATCGTGGAATCAGGATCCGTCGAGCGGCTCGCGCCCGTTTTCAGCCGATCGCGATGGGTTTGTGCTGGGCGAGGGCGCCTGGATTTATGTCGTCGAACGCGAGGATTCGGCGCGACGTCGCGGCGCGCCGATTTATGCGGAGGTTCTCGGATACGGATCGACCTGTGATGCGCATCACCGCGTCCGGCTGGACGAGTCCGGCATCGAGCCCGCCCGGGCGATGCAACTCGCTTTGGAGGATGCCGGCGTCGTGGCGTCCGACATTAACTATGTGAATGTTCACGGCACTTCGACGTCGCTGAACGATCGCATTGAAACCCGCGCCCTCAAACGTTGTTTTGGCGAATGCGCGACCGATATTCCGATGAGCTCGACGAAATCCATGGTCGGGCATCCGCAAGGCGCCAGCGGCGCAGCCGGCGTGAGCGCCATCCTGTTTGCCATGGACAATGGATTGATCCCCCCGACATTGAATCTGCGAAACCGCGATCCGGAGTGCGATCTCGACTACGTTCCGCTCGAACCGCGTGCCGCCCGCGTGCGCACCGCGCTGGCCAACTGCATCGGCTTCGGCTCCAAGAACTCGGCCCTGGTTTTGGGCGCAATATAGCAGTAACGGCACTGAGCCCGTCGCTGCGCTCCGGGTTCTGCACATTTTGGCTCGTGCGGAAGGGTTCAGAACCCGGAGCGCAGCGACGGGCTTTGTGCCGAATCGCTCTGTGATGGATGCTTTGCACAAAATCGACGTAGTGATTATTGGTGGAAGTCTTGCCGGTGCGACATGCGCGCGCGAGCTGACACGCCACGGTGTCGATGTTGTTGCTTTCGAGCGTGACATTTTTCCTCGCGACAAAGTCTGCGGCGGTTTCTTGTCACCCAATGCGGTCGATTGCCTCGATCAGCTGGGATTGCTTGAAAGCGTCCGGCAGGCCGGGGCGGCCGAAGCGGATCACGCCTCGATTCACGCCGATGGGGCGGTTATCCACACCCCATTTCGACGGCCCGCGCTCGGGATCTCCCGCCGCGCTCTCGATCACGTTGTGGCCAAAGGAGCGCCGGTTCAGCAGGGCACGGTTGTGGAATCGGTCAAGGACGACGGCGAAGGTTTCATCATTGGAACGAATTCCGAAGCAGTCCACGCGAAGGTCGTCATCGATGCGGCCGGAAAGCTGAGCCGTTTCACGAAGCGAGTGGCCGCGCCGGAGTTTGGCGTTCAATACACCGAGGGCGGAACGCGCGGATCCTCGCTGGACTTCTGGTTTTTCGGCGACGGGTATGGCGGCGCGGTGACTGTCGAGTGTGGACGCTCGAATTTCAGCTTCCTTATTCATAGAGATGCGATTGGGCGATATCTGTCCAAACCCGGCCGGCTGGTCACAGGTCCGTTCGCATACGATCGATCGGGAGGAACGGCAATCGCCATCGGCGACGCGCTTGGAATGATCGATCCGTTCTGCGGAGAAGGCATTCATCATGCGCTGGACTCCGGGATTGTCGCTGCACGGATTGTCGCGAAAGGTTTGCGCGATAAACGGAGTTACGCGGAGATGCGGCACGACTATGAAATCGAATGGCGGCGGCGCCGGTCGAAGAAGCGGATGCTCGCGAGGGGGATGCGTTGTGGTGTTGGTTATCCTGAG
>JACXTT010012722.1_pt1 | contig 11148 bp, 9 predicted proteins | sample 9270951 | NCBI WGS metagenome assembly JACXTT01 (sample SAMN15532306, study PRJNA645909) | rock metagenome | isolation source: weathered quartz diorite | place: Puerto Rico | collected 2017-06-21 | reverse complement strand
ATTTCTGTATATACTGAATGATGAGAAACAGCGGAAGCTCGATCTGCGCAGGAGCAGAACGGAGAGAAATGATTGCCGCAAAGGTCAGTGAAGAAACCATAGCTCTGCCAACCATCGCTGCCGATTTTGCGCCGCAGATCAGCCTGGAGCAGTACTACAGTGAGGCTGGCCCAGATTATGCCGCATGGAGCCGCGAATTCAATATGCACTTCGGCTACTACCGCGCCGGCGCGAATCCGCTGCATCGCGAAGCTATGCTCGAGCAGATGAATGCGGAGGTGCTCGCGCGACTAGAATTGGATGGTATCGCTGAGCCGCAACTGGTCGACTTCGGCTGCGGACTCGGCTCCACACTGCGCAGCTTTGCGCGCCGTCTACCGAACGCGAAGCTGTTGGGAATCACGCGGGTTCCGTGGCAGGTAGAGCACGCATGTGCCCTAAACGAGGCAGCCGGTTGCGGTGAGCGCGTTTGCGTTGTCGAGGGCGACTATGAAGACACCCTTCTTCTGTCACCATCCAGCTACGACGGTGTGTACGCGCTGGAGAGTAGTTGCCACGCACACGGCGCGGACAAGGGCGTGCTGCTGAAGGAGGCGCACCGCTTGCTGCGAACCGGCGGGCGCCTCGTCATCGCTGATGCATTTCTTACGAGGGGCCGCTTCGTCAGCGGACTGCAACAGCGCATTTACCGCAAACTGTGCGAATGCTGGGTCATCGAAGAGTTGGCTCAACTTCACCTGTTCACGGAACGGTTGGAGCAGCTGGGCTTCAGAGAAATCACTGTGACGAATCTGCAGATGCGTGTGGCGCCTTCGGTGGCACACATCCCGTGGGTCACTCTTAAGTTTCTGGTGACGGATGTTGTGTTCGGTAAACGGGCGATGACCCGCGCACGCTGGAACAACGTACTGGCGCCTATGTTACTGCCATTGGTCAGCGCACCGCTGGGACCTCTGACCTATTGCATGGTCACGGCGACGAAAATCTAGGCCTGACAACCACGCTTAAGAACCGTAACCGAGCCAGTTCTCGGATGGCTGGCATTCGGGGAGGTCTCTAAAGGCTTTCTGTCGGGATTGTCCCCCCAACTACTCTGGAGTGCGCCCATTTTCGGTCATAGTTGGGTCACAAGGCTTTGGGGTGGTCCCCTCTGCTGAGACAAACTAGGTTGGCACACTAGCTGTGGTTTCGTTATCTGAACCCCTCCGTTGAGACAATCGGTCGTCGGCACAATTGCCATTCAAGCGTTCGTCTCGAGAATTTTTTTCAGCAGGGATAGGGTCTGGGGAAGGGGGATCCCCTTCCCCAGCAGCCCTTGAGAAACTTGAGCCAAGCGAGTGAAGAAATCCTTGAGCAGAACTCGCTCGTAGAATTTCGTAGTCGCGCCATCCGGACAGGCGCTGAAACCGGGCGTTACCGGTCCTTCAGACTAGTTGATTACAGCCGAATTGCCCGGCATGCCAGGCTTCAGAACTTGACCACGGCAGCGAGCGTCTTAGGCTCTTACCTTGTTTGTGCTGCGGGCTTCCGTTCAAGACGGCCGCCGCGATTCGCCTGGTATTCGCAATATCTTCAAGGGGATTCGCATCAAACAGCACTAGGCCTGCGGCTCGACCCGTCTGAATACTCCCGATCTTGTCGCCATGACCGTCAGATCCACCTGCGCTTTCATTTCTTGATTCAGATCAATGGCTGTCATGTCACCACCAGATAGATTTGTGTCCACGGCGCGATCACAGTGCCATGACTGGGCGGTGAAATATGACATCCACGACAACGGTTCGCCGAATCGACTCACAACAATGGTTTTCACAGTGGTTTGATTCCATTCACTATCACAAGCTCTACGCTCACAGAGATCACGCGGAGGCGGCCGCTTTCCTCGACCGGTTGATCCTACGACTTCGACCCAAAGGTGGTTCCAGAGTCCTCGACCTCGGCTGCGGCTCCGGTCGCCATGCGAAATACCTGGCCGCAAGGGGACTTCGGGTCACTGGGATCGATTTAGCTGCTAAGAGCATCAAGGAAGCGAAGCGTTGGGAGCGATCAGGCCTCCGTTTCATCCGGCACGACATGAGAGTGCCATTCGGAAGAAACTCGTTCGATCACGTGTTCAATTTCTTCACGAGCTTTGGATATTTCGGGCCTGCGGAGCACCTGGGAGTCATACGCAATATGGCTGATGCGCTGAAAATGGGCGGTGCTCTGGTCCTCGATTACCTGAATGTCCGCTACGCCGAAAAGCATTTGACACGCCACGAGGTGAAAACGATCGACGGGATCAGGTATTGCCTGACACGCTGGAAGAATGCCAACCATTTCTTCAAGCGCATAGTGATCGAAGACGAACGTGCTCAGCCCACGGAGTACGTGGAACGAGTGGCGAAGTTTGAGCTCCAGGATTTCCAACGTATGTTCGCGCTTCACGAGCTAGCCGTGGATGAGGTGTACGGCGACTATCAACTGAATCCGTACGACCCCGATGCCTCGCCGCGCATGATTCTCATCGCCAGGAAGGCGGGCTGGATCCAGCATGCGGCAACTTCGCCACAGGCACCACGCTCAGTTTGTACAGCGAGTTGAAAGAAGCCGACTTGGTCATCTAAGAGTTCGATCCGCTACCTCTGGGAGAGATTCTTTCGGATTCGGCTAACGGTCTCTGGCGATACTCCGAGGTAAGACGCAAGCATCCATTGCGGAACGCGTGTCGCGATTGAGGGGTAGATTTTCAGAAAATCCAGATAGCGCTCTTCGGAAGAGGTGCTTAGCGATTTGACGATGCGCTGGTCCTCGGCCGCGGCATGTTTCTGCAATCCCCAACGAAAGGCGGCTGCATAACCGGGAATGTGCTCTACCAGCTTCTCGTGCGACGCCGGATCAATCAACAACAGGTCGGAATCCTCGATGGCTTCAATGAAGTATTGGGAAGGACTTCTCGCCGTCAGACTGGTGTTGTCCGCCAACCACCAAGTCTCAGGTGCGAACAGCACGATGTGCTCCTTGCCCTTAGCATCGATCACATAGCTTCGCAAGCAGCCCTTCGCAACAAATGCCGCATACCTGGCGACTTCACCGCCGCGTTGAAGAAACTCGCCAGAGCGCAAGCTCTGAGCAAGAAAGACGCTTCTCACGAAAGCAAGCTCTTGCTCCGTGAAGGCAGCTCTGCTCTCTAGATACGCGCGTAGAACATCGAAACCAGACATAGAGGCTGCCTCAATCCGATCGTTTCCAACCCGATATCCGCGGATCGAGGAGTGCGACAGCGACAGTCTAGACTACGCAGCTCGCGCCCACAAACCCGGGGAAGGACGATCCCAAGGCGCTGACCTGGGCGCTGGAGGTAGGGGATGTATCTATAGTAGTTGCCAGTACTTGGCCGGAATCGCAGTGACGTTCTGTTCCTTCCCATCCCCCTCGTGACGTCCTGTCGGGCAGAATTCAGGCAGACATAATTGTGCACAACCTTCTGGACTAAAGAATCGCTCGCTGGCCCCGTCTCGCGCTCGTTGTGTTATGAGAATGGAAGGCATCCTCCAAGCGCTGTCGAATCAATCACCCAAAGGCAAGTTGACCGTTAGAAACAGGTTCTGGAGGTTTGATTGGGGAGATCCTAGAGCGAGGGAATAGCGAAAACTTGTGGCTTATCCGCTGTCAAAGTTCTAACTAGCAAAGCCCGATCAAAAACTGAACAGTTCTCCCCTGTAGAGGGTCTCATCATCCGTAAATGAAGCGCAAGGATCTGAGGAACAAGCCCAAGTTTCCATGCCCCACCTGAATCTCATCGGGACCGAGAGCTACTGGTAGCTAGGGATTGGAGAGCGAAAGCCTTGCACTTTAGCTCTACGCGGGCAAACAGCATCACCCACCTTAGACAGCATATCCCACGGGTCCCTCACGCATCCTGATCTCAAGCAGCCGGTGCTTGATTTCACCATTTACCGACAGGTGCAATGCTGAGGTGTCGTTCTGTTCACAAACAAGCCTATCTATTGGATCGCGTTTCCTAAACCCAGGATCAAATTCCTTGCAGAATGGGCAATCACGCCCTGTGCGAGTTTCTTGTGGCTGAGGGCTACGATGAAGGGAGTCCATGCAGGTCCCTCCTTAGTGGTTTTCTCGCACCCTACCCCTCCGGAACGCTCTTTGGCAAGACGCTGCTGAGGGATTTCTGTGGAAAATGACGCCTCTGGCGACACATCGATGCCACTATGGCCGGGGTGTCACAAAACGTGCCCTATGCACGGTGAGCGGCATCAACGCCAACTGAGCGTTGCGGCTTTGCTGGGCTGCCGCCTTCTGCAGCCACTTCACCGCTTCATTTTCATTCACCGGCACTCCGTCACCATCGCGATAGCGCACGCCAAGATTGTACTGAGCCGCAGCGTTGCCGTCACCAGCCGCTCTTGCGACCCACTGGGCAGCAGTTGTACAGCTCTGTCGGACCCCGTGTCCGAGCTCGTAAGCCATTCCCATCTGGAATGCCGCAGAATCATCTCCATATACTGCCCGTCGACGCAACCCGGCAAGCTCGTAGCGGCTCAGAGCCCGTATCGCGTCCTCGGTGGCGCGATCGGTTACTTGCATGTGACTTACTTGCAACGGAGCAGACTTGCCGAACTGCTGGGCCACGTGTGCCTCCGGAGTGCCCGCCATCGCGAAGCCATTGCTTCGTGTCGTTTCGCGATCCCCAATACTGTCGGCGCTGAGCGGAATGGTGTTTTCTTGCGCGGCTGTCCGCGACATAGACGCTGTGGTTTGGGCAGTATTTTGGAGACGCGCTTTCAGAATTAGGAACGTGATTATGATCACCAGGATTGCCACGACGGGAGCTGCTGTGCGAGACGCTCGCAGGCTTGACCGGGGCTGGAGAAACATCTGAAGCCGACCATTCGCGCTCTTCAAAGCATGCAGACATGAATACTGGGCGTGGCACAGACTTAGCTGCGTTGCCACTTTGGCCAGGGCGGGACGACTAGGCTTTGAATGGACTGCGGGCAAATTTGGTCTGTATTTCGTGGCGGCCCAAAGTCGACTTCTAGCGCTCTTCACTGTGCTCGAGATCGATGACTTCATCCATCGCAAGTCGCGATATGCGGCTTTTGTTAGCAGTGGCGGAGAATCACAGGGATAACGAAGGGTACGCCAAACCTGATGCCCGGCCCCTTCCTCGCGACTCAAGAGCCGGGCGCGCGAGGCGTAGTTCCTCGCAAAAGCGACCGCGCTCTCCCACTTCTGGCGAACCACAGGCCAAAGGGTTGAGGTCTCCACCATCGACCCCGCCCGCACTCCAATCCCAGGTACATTTGTATCCTCGAATGCGGGAGAAGTCGCCGAATCCCCGGGCAGGTCAGGTGACGCCTGCTCATGCTCTTTCCAGGTCCCGCCCATCGCTTCTGTGTCACGAGTTTCCTCGCTCGATTCGTGCGACTGTTGCGGCGGTTTCGTATCCATGCCTGCAGCCGGAAAGTTGTGCTCGGGTTCACTCTGCGGAAATCCATGTATCGAGTGAGGCGCCTCGTCGTTCTCTAACATCCTTTGCAAAGCCGGAATGATCCGGTCGATCAACTGCAGCATTGCTGTTGGTTCGAGTGCCACGCTCTGTCTCAACCCCGCTTCTGTAGCCTTGCTAAGTGCCTGTGCTAGCACGTCGGCTAGTAAGTGCATATTGGCCGCATCACGCTCCGTGAAGGCATTGAGCTCATCTGAAAACGCGGCTAACGCTCCCGCAACTTCATGCCCTTGATAAATTGGCTCGACTAGCAACGACTTGGCGCATCGGGGACCATGGCTGGCATCGTAGACCGTGCCAGTTGCGGTTGGTTTGCCCAGGCGAGGTAGCGATTTCTTGCTGAGCTGGCAGGCGATTGCTAGCTTCGAAATCACCTCAAGCCGCAATCGCTCATCGTTCGATGCGTTCCCTGCCCCTGCGCGATAGAAGATCTCATCCCTTGCAAACAGCCATACCCCGGCACCGCCGGCGCCAACCAGTCCCTGAGTTAGCTTCACGAGCCGGTTTATGGCCGCATTCAGGTCTAGATTTCCGCTCTTTACGTGCTGCCGGATTTGGTTCAGCTCCATTAGCGACTGAGGGTCAATCCGATCGCTCGCGCTCCCGCGAACTCCCTGCATTAGCACGTGCTGGAATTGGGTAGATAGGAATTGCTTGAAGGATCGGCGATCGGTGGACAATCGCGGGCTCATATCTTTTAGGGGGTCCTTCGGGTGGTCACGATCCACGAAGACCAACGCCCTTGCGCAACGGAACATAGTAGAGTTTCTGATCAAAGGGTGGAAGGTATCGGAAGGACAAGCCTATGACGGACGAGTGGCCACAACACGTGCCCGACCAATCCAAAGGGCCTATGCGCAATTATTTCCGGGCCCGTGCGAAGGACATCAACACAGTATTCCTCGGCGGGCCCTGATGCTGAACACCACTAGAAGTTGCGGCTTGTCTGGTTGTAGTCGCCTCGTAGTTTCGGAAGGCCGATGGAGTGAGACTCGATCCCGGCCAATGTTTCTTTCTTGTTGAAGTACTTACTCAATCGTTCGCGAAGCTGCAGCCGAGCTCGAAAGGATCGCGCCTTGATTGTGGCCAGACTCAAGCCCAGCGCCTCTGCCGTCTGCTCTATTGAGAGCCCTTCGATGTCTCGCAGTACGAAGACCACCCTCAAGCCCGCGCCCAGCTCTTGTAGTGTTATGCGCAGAATCTCTCGTAACTCAGCCGCCCTGTAGAGTTCCTCGGGATTCGGGGCCCAATCCGCGACATCGATCGGAAGATTGTCTTCCTCTCTCTGAAAGTCATCATCGATGGACACCTCTCTGGTTGGACGCCGTTTTCGCAGCTTCATCAGGGACTGGTTCAAAGTAATGCGGATGAGCCAGGTCGAGAATTTTGAATTCTCGCGGAATTGGTCCAAGTGTTGAAAGGCTTTCAGGAAGGATTCCTGAACTACATCCTCGGCGTCTTCCCGGTTGTGCGTGAGGTGGTGAGCGATTCGAAGCAGTTTGCGGTCGTATCGCTTTACAAGTTCTTCGAAGGCTGCGACATCTCCACTTTTGCTGGCATGGACCAAGGCCAGGTCATCGCTTGCCGTTTGGGTTACCGTGAGTTGAATTTTGGCACACATGCGTTCTCATTTCCGCCAGCTAAGGGTGATCGTTGCGGATAGAACCGATGCTGGAGTGTTTTTATTCCCACAAAATAGACCATTCGGGGCAGCGAGCCCCGCTAGGGTACGAATTTGTAGCCAACCCCGTGAACCGTTCGGAAATGAACCGGTTGGGCTGGATCTCTTTCAAGTTTCTGGCGTAGTCTTAAGACGTGATTGTCGACGGTGCGGGTCGAAGGATAGTTTTCGTATCCCCACGCCTCGTTCAGCAATTCGCCCCGCGAAAACACTCGATCCGGATTTAACAAGAAACACTTAAGTGTTCTGAACTCTTGCGTAGTCAGTGTTATTGGTTCGCCCGACGATCGACTCACTTCCATCTTGGTGAAATCAACGTAGACATCCTCGAACCGTGCGACTCTACACTCGGCCAAGGCAATTGAGTCACGAACGAACTCATAAACTCGGGCGACCATTTCCTTCCAGCTGAAAGGCAACAGGACAGCAAGTGCAGAGGAAAATGGCTCTGCCCGTGATCCTCGGATACGGTCCCTTTCGCCGCGGGGGACAAGTACCATTTGGTAGTTATCTGACTCCAACATCTCCCGGAGAGCTGGAGGGTACAGACCGTGGTCATCGAGCACAGGAAGACCTCCGGTCTCCTTCGCGTCTCTTGGCAACGGCCCCATCCCAACGATCTGATTGAGCTCGACGACCGGTCTTTGGCGTTGCTGTGGCTGGCAACACTTGCGGTGCAGATCACGGAAATTCGGCGGACTCTTGCATGCCATAATCGCGGTTCCTCCTGGAGTTCGGATGATCCCGTCGCGAGCCAATGTGATATGCTGGGCGGCATTGGCGTCAATGCACCGCACCTTTTCTCTGCATAGGCAATGCATTTCTACTTAAATTATTGATTCTGCGACATTTATACCTCAGTATGTTCCGACGGTTATGTTCGTGTGAGCATGCTAGACTTCGTTCCGAGCTGGGTGCCGTATGGAGCCATTGCGGCATACTTCCGTCGTGCGATTCGGGACCTACGAAATTTCTCTCCACTCGGGAGAACTTCGCAAGGCGGGTGTACGGATTAGGGTGCAGCAGCAACCGCTGAGGCTGTTGGAGACATTGTTGGAGCGTCCGGGAGAGGTTGTCACCAGGGAAGAACTACGTAGCCGAATATGGCCGAATGAAAGTTTTGGCGATTTTGATCAGGCCGTCAACGTCGCTATCGCAAAGCTGCGGGGTGCGTTAGGAGACTCCGCCGACAATCCACGATATATTGAGACCCTTCCCCGACGCGGCTACCGCTTCATTGCGGACGTGGCCGTCGTCAACCGAGCCACCAACAAACTGGAGCTTGTGCACGAGGTTGCTTCTTTTGAGACACAAGATCATGCTCCGCTCGAGGCCGCGGGGAAGACGGGACCCAAACACCTGCCTTGGCAGTATGCTTGGAAGACGCTGCCCGTAGCCCTGGTGCTCTTAATCTTGATGGCTTGGATATTTCGCTGGAGAAGCCGACCGCCGGGCAATATTTTGTCTTCCAGCCCCGTTCGTTCTTTAGCAGTTCTCCCACTTGAGAATCTCTCCAGTAATTCCGAGGACTACTTTGCTGATGGCATGACCGACGAGTTAATTACCGATCTGGCGCAGATCAGCGCATTGCGTGTGATATCCCGCACCTCAGTCATGCCGTACAAAGGCGCCCGCAAGCCCCTACCGCAGATCGCGCGTGAATTGAACGTCGAGGCTGTGGTGGAAGGCACAGTGCTGCGTTCCGGCAAGCAGGTTCGAATCACGGCGCAGTTGATCCAGGCTCCTGCCGACAAGCACTTATGGGCCCAGAGCTATGAGGGGGGTGTGCACGATACCTTGGCGCTGCAGAAGAAGGTGGCTCGCGCCATCGCCGAGCAGATCCGGATCAAGCTGACTCCACAGGAAGAGGCGGTGCTGGTGAACGTGAAGGTGGTGAATCCAGAAGCCTATGAGAACTACCTCAAGGGACGATACTTTTGGGGTAAGCGAACCACCGATGGCTTGAAAAGGGCCACCTATTATTTCAACCAGGCAATCGAAAGCGATCCAAACTATTCTTTACCCTATGTAGGCTTGGCGGACATTTACCAATTGTCTGACCATCCACAGCTTGCTCGGGAAGAAGTGCAAAAAGCACTCGACCTGGATGATCAATTGGCCGAGGCACACAACTCTCTAGCCAGGCTCCTTTACCTGTTCAATGGGGATTGGGATGGAGCGGACAGGGAGTTCCGGCGCGCCCTGGAGCTTAATCACAACTATGCCCCCGCGCACCATTGGTATTCCATGTACCTTGCGTTGGAGGGGCGCAAAGAACAAGCGCTGGCCGAAGCAGAGAAAGCATACGAGTTGGATCCGCTATCAGCTGTTGTGGGTGCCTACTTGGCAAAGATCCTCCAGGAGGCGGGTCAATATGATAAGGCAATCGAGCAAGCTAAGAAGACGCTCGATCTGGAACCTGATTCAGCGGTGACGCACGCCGTACTTGGCATTGTGTACGAGGACAAGCGGATGTACGCGGAGGCAATTACCGAATACAAAAGCGCATTGCAGCTGGGAGGCCCGCCTGGGGAAATGCGCGGGCTTCTCGGATACGCCTACGCAGTTTCGGGAAACCGGACTGACGCGGAAAAGATAATTGCCGAATTAGAAGCCCTCTGGCCCGGGCATACACATGCTGCCCTGGACCTGGCAGTGGTATTTTCCGGCCTGGGGGATAAAGAAAATGCACTGTATTGGCTGGAAAAAGCCCAGGAGAGGCATGTGAGCGACCTGGTCGGGATCGCGCAGGACTCACATTTTGTTGCAATGCGAAGTGATCGACGCTTTCAGGCGTTGGTGCAGCGGGTGGGCGCGCCCAAGTGATAGAGTTGCCTGTTTCCCGAGCATATTGTTTCGTTCCGGCACGGCGAAGACGGAACATAGTTCCACCGTATGGCGTGGCATGACCAAGCCTTTCCAGAAAACTGAGATTGCTAGCACTTTACCCAAAGCATGTCTTAATGCAGCGCCCCCTTAAATACGCTGCGGGGTTAAGGGAATAGCGGCAGCTACCGGCCCCGGCATCCTCGACTTGCCAAAAGCCGGGCAAGACAAGGGCCGGGCCAGCGCTGTTGCCCCAAACGTTAACGCCCTCGGATCCTAACGGGCCTACTCTATTGCCCGCAGAACACCCTGATGCCATCCTGAAGCGCATCCACGCTGGAATAGCCTAAGGTTGAAGCGGACGCATCGATGCCCCCAAAACCATGAGCCACTGCAGACACGGTCTTGCCGTGACAGTTCGCTCTCCCAGGCGTGCCAGCTTCTGGAATGGTATTGCCGGTCAGGCTGAACGTCATGTTGAATGTGACGCCACCGATGATGTCGGCGCCGATGCGCAACCAATCCGGCGCCAGGTTCGCGTTGCGGATCCATGCTTGCAAGTCGGTCGTGCCGGCAGGGAACGGCGTCCCTGACGTGATCGGCCTCGGTGCAGAGAGGAACAAGAAATTGCCACCGCTTACTTCAGCTTCCGCACGAAAAAAATAGTGGCCAGCCGGGAGGAAAAGCGGCGGATTGAAGGTGATATCAATCCCCACCTGTTGGCCGGTCGCCGACCCTTCTCCCTGGGTCAATTGGCCGGGAGCATTATGGATGCCGTTGATCACGGTGTTCGCGACCGTGAAGGTCGAGATCTGTGTGGCCTTAAAGCTCAGGGTACTTTGACTGGAATCACGCGTGGCAGCGTCGATTTCGTGATCGGAAGGAGAATTGGTCCGGGTCGGCACGTTAGCAGTGCTGAAAGTCGGTGGGCCGGATGTGCGATCCAAGTTCGAATCCTTGGGAAACAGTTGAAACACGTGGTAGACCTCCACCTCGACTCTCGTCAGGCTGGAGGCGGGAGTTCCGACAGGGATCAACAACCCGTGCATTGTGGCACTGCTTATAACTGTGGGCTGAGTCAAAATGAAGTCATCAGCTGTTTCAGTTTCGAGGCCCTGCGATCCGGCCGGCC
>JACXTT010012720.1_pt1 | contig 11149 bp, 20 predicted proteins | sample 9270951 | NCBI WGS metagenome assembly JACXTT01 (sample SAMN15532306, study PRJNA645909) | rock metagenome | isolation source: weathered quartz diorite | place: Puerto Rico | collected 2017-06-21 | reverse complement strand
GTCTGCCACTCCTGCAACACCGTCAGCTTCTGCTCGCTACTCCATCGCCGTCTGCGACCGCGCCCATTCTGGGTAGGTTTCATCACGGGGTCCATGTCGTCCTCCCTCGCTTAGGCGACTTGTCCAAATCTGAAGTGGGGCACGACACACTCCAGACCTGACTAAGGCAGCTTTGTACAGCAGGGATATAGCTTATGAGATGAAGAATTCCGGAGTAGAGGGTTACCACTGGCATCCAGACAGTTTCATGCCGGATTGAGCTAGGCTACCTCATCAATAATAAAACTGCCTTTAAAGCCTTTGAGTGGTTTGCCGGACACCTACCCTAGAGTTTCTCCTAGTGACGCACCCTGTTGATGATCATTAGGCTTAGCCTTCGTAGAAGGAAGCCTACTAGTCTAGAGAGGAGGGCAGTCATGTCTATGACGCTTAAATACTGTCCTACATGTAGCGATAGGTTGTCATTCGACGTCCCGAGAAGTGAAGCCGAGAGAATGTACTACTGGGCCAAACTCCGAAGGCATGGTTCGGTCACTCGTCAGGGAGTATGTGATAGTTGTGCACGTGAGACTAGCGTCACCAGTTATCTGGTCCAAGATTGGATTCCGCAAGAAGCTGTCTAGAGCATCCGTTGCGGTGACCGGGACATATGCCTTCCAGGTGCCCTCAGTACCCTTGGAAGCCTTATTGTCAGCTCCCCACCGGAGGAGTGGAAGCCCACTTAGGCTAGTTCTTCAGTGGAACCATAGGCTACTGCTGTGACTCCATAGACACTGACCTTCCAAGCACTAGTTTGAAACGGTGCCATCCTCCATAGATTTCTTAAAGCTATGGCATTGTTGACCGCATGAGAGCGATGCCAACGAAAATTCCGGCTATTGCGATGACAACAGAGCCTATGACGTACAGCATGGCTCCTACAGTTTGACCGCGCTCCAGTAGCAAAGCTGTCTCGAGTGAAAAAGCTGAGAACGTGGTGAACCCGCCGATAATTCCTGTCGTCAAGAACAGGCGCATTAACTGGTCACTGTGTCCCCGGAAAGCAAACCAACCCGCAAGTAATCCCATTGCGAGCGACCCACTGATATTGACGAATAGTGTACCGGCAGGAATATTGAGACCAAACACAGACGCGCCAATCAGATTGGCTGCGTGCCGCAGCATCGAACCAATACCACCGCCAATAAATACCAGCAGAAATGCAAGTGTCTGATGACTTCCCATAGCAACTCCCTCATGCGCGTTCGAGCCGCATTAGTAGGAGTCATCAGCCAACATTGGCGGTTATCGGGGGAACCCCATCCCCATTTTTTACAACGTTAGCACATCATGCCTGGAAATTGTCCAGGCTCTTAGCTGCTGGCCTCAATAATGTTAAAAGTCGTTGCACCTTACTCACCTGACTGCCGGAGCAGTTTGGAATAAAGTAACCCTTCCCCCCGAGACCCCATCCTGCATTGCTCTTGGCGATTGCGATCTCGTACTGTTCCTACTATCATAAGTACCTATCCAGAGTGACGCTGAGAGAACTGGCTCTGAGAAGCGTCCGGCAACCTGGTCAGCCGCCAAGGTGCCACAGCCAGCCCAAGAGGGAACGATAAGGCCATGAGCAACCAAAGGCTTCTGCCTGGCGATTCCCTCTACAACATTGAGCTGTCTAACCTGAGGAGGGAGGGGCCATGTCCGCCTATTCCGACTACCCATTTCACGTCTTTGCCAATATCGGCGACTTGGATAACCTCGTCTCGGTGAAGCAGTTTGGCACAAAAGAAGAAGCTGACGCTTGGCTAGTCCGGCAGCAGGCAGAGCGGCCTGGATACTACGAGGTCATTCATGAGGTTGAGTTTGATGAGACGGCATACCTTTGAATAAAAGGTTTAAGAACCTTCCAGAAAGTTTTGCAGCGCCAGACTCGGTTCCCCACGTAGGCAAGGCTGCAAATTTTGGGATGGTAGGAGGGTGTGATGGAACCCATTGAACGGGTGCAGAAGAGTGCCCCTGTTGGGCCGTCTCTGTCTGTCCCCTCCCCGCCAATTGCTGTAGGTTCAATAGCTTAGTGATTCAGGACGGCACTTCCTAAACCGCGGGTCGTACGTTCAATTCGTATCGGGGGGCACCAATTTTTCAAGCGGTTACGGAAACAGGAGTTTCGCCAGAATGGGCAGGTGTTAATACCGTGTTAGTTTGCAGATAAGTATTGAGTTTGCTCGCTACCTTTAGGAGATCATCCTCTTCTACCGCATTGTAACGCTTCCACATCTTCTCGGACTTATGCCCAACAATCCGCATGGCAGTTGCGGTATCGCCCCCTGCCCGAGCGCTGATGCTCTTTCCCTGTATGAGTCGAAGCACCTTTCCACAACAATTTATGCTCGTGCGCTTCTTTAATCCCCAATTCCTTTAGGGCCTAGTGCCTCTCAGCGAATGGCCTCATCTCATACGTCTGTTTTTTCTGTCTCAGAGAGGTTCCGAATCTTCAATGCTTATGGTAGAACCGCACTACTTTGTTACGCTCCGGCGGCACCGATCCAAAGGGTCTTATAAAGGGATCCTAGCGCATGTCTAGAAATGATTGTGTGGTCTGTGGCCTGATCGAAGAGTCTGCCGCCGCGCTCGAGCATTGGACGCAGAAGTCTTCTCAGGGAATCGAGCCGCGGCATCAGCATGCAGACCCGACGGACTGCGCATATTGGCGTGCGGGCTACCTCAAGGCGCTACAAGATATCCTCTCCCTCATTGCGAGCCGAGAGGAAGCGGCTAATAAATTCGGTGCCGATAGTCTGTTTCACTAGGGCGAGAAGAATTCGCCATGCATGAGACAACTGGCCTACGTGAGACAGCGTCCACGGGATTAGCCATACGGTCCGTGCTAATAAAGTCAGCCTGTTTATCTGCGAACCTCACTATTCAGAATCTGCCTTCTTTCTGAAACCCCTCATTATTTCATACACATTGCGACAGACTCCTTTTTTCAGCCAGTACTCATCGAAGAGGTGCGGACCTCTGAAAGACCCTAGCAGTGAAATTGGCATGATCACTGCTAGACTGAGGAATGGAGACTATCTACAAAGGGAGAAAGATCCTCAGCGAGGTGCGTCAAAGCGGGACCAGCTGGGTGGTGGAAGCCGCGATTTGGCCAAGATTGTCGGAGGACTCAGACGTACCACGGATCATGCGAACCATTGGAGTTTCCGGCAACTCTGAATATGAGACAGAGAAGATGGCCCTGGAGGCTGTCCAGAAATTGATTGATGATGGCTACCTGTAAAACTTGTGTTTCTACAGAGTGGGCTGTGTGTGTCTACAATGGAGAACCGCGGATGGATAACATCGTGCAAGTCAATCAGGACCTCTATCTCAATATTGTTGAGGCGGTAAAGATCGAGGTCCATGGCAAGAGCTTCCGTATCTCGATCAGAAATGGTAATGGATCTCTGACCGAATATTACTGCCATCCCGAAGCGCCTGGTTACGAGAAACTCAAAACCCTTCTCGCGAAGGCCAAATAGACCATGACAAGCATATCGAGATCACTATGAGCGATGACCACATCGCGTTAGACCTGGAAAAGAGACGCATGATCCAAGATTCCCTTGAGAATCTGTTTCATGATGTGAAGATTGGCGGAGATTTCCTCACGCTCTTTGTCTTTCACAATGGCAAGGACAGTTGGCAAGTGCAGTTCCATCGTGAATTCTTGGACAATCTTGGCACCATAAGGGAACTCCAGTTCCATATGGAAAACACTGTTATTCCTTCCGTACTGGCCAATCCCGCCAAGCGCATTCAGATAGGTTCCGAAGGCGAAATCTCCATCGCTCAGAAGCTGTCCTAACTATCTGATGCCAAAGCAGCGCCGGCTCGTTAGAACCACTGACCTTGACGCAGCAACCGGGAAAGGGGTAGCAGGAGCATCGTGAGACGAAATCACCCCCATCGACGCTTCGTGATTTTCTTAGGGCCGCGTCGCACGCGATTCATTGCCACGAATGGCTCAAGGACGAGCGACCGCGTGAAGGCCGCCAAATTCTACACACTCTCAGAGACACAAGCCTTTGCAGAGCAATACGGAATTGCGCTGAGCGATCGTACCTATATCGAACAGGAGAACTTTTCAGAAGCTGAAATCACATAGCTGAGCGCGTGCTGAAGTTGTGCCGTGGCGAAGTAGCAGCGCAGTTCCTCAGTATCCTCATATCACCCCCAAGAGAAGCCACACTTGACCCGCAGACAACCATCCCTGCGACCCTCGCTGTTTAGAACACTCCTGACAAGTTGGTCGGGTCGCCGCTTTCGCGTGGGGGGAACATTCTCAACAGCTTCAACGCAAGCCGAGATCATGATCGGCCCTGGCGGAGTTGTCAGGTTTCTGTGCGACGCCTCCGCAGCGGCCTTGGCCTCTATCGCCGAAGGTAAACTGCCCATCACCGAAATTCACGTTCGAGTTGGAGTCAGGTATCATACACGGACACTCTTTTTCCGTTTCCCAGACACTATGATTCTCCAGTGTTTATCTGGACAATAGGATCATCCGGGTTCCTATGGAATGAGGGTGAGCGCACCCTATATGGATACCTTGTTCGAAAGCCCTGTCGATTTACAGTACCCGCTGAGGTATGGAGAGACGATGAAGGCCCTCCTGGACAAAGGGCAGAGCACATGAGTAAGGTTGTCGCCTTGAAGGCAAGGATTAATTTGCCACGCCGTGCTCTGAAGTCACCATATTTCGCAGAGGAGACACGTGATGACCACAGGATGGTGGATAAAAGCCTCGCATAAACAGAAACGACCTAGCCGGAAAACGCTCCAATGGGATCTGCTGGGACTGCAGGGTCCAGTGGAGACCTCATCAGCCTTGTCCATGCAGGAGCTTCGTCGCCAAATCATCTCCGCCTCAAGCCAGGGCCTCAGCCCTGAAACCGTCGCTCGCGCACAGCAGACGAAGGGCGCGGCTCATCAATCAGTGCGCAAGGCAGCGAGATCAACTCGCATGCGCGAAACCCGTTCCTAGAAGGACTCAAGTACCGCTAGGGCGTCTCGGAAGGAAGACCCCATCGTAGGACCAGGAAAAACCACCACCGGCAAACCCGATCGCGAACGAGCCCGTCAACAGAAGCAGCGGGAGAAGGAGGCGCGACGCCTGCAGCGCCAGGCCAACAAACGGACCCCCGGCCAGGCTTCCGAAGGAGAAGACCCTGATCTCGCCGGGTTACGCTGGGGCCCTCAAGCACCGCTGTATTGATGACCGGTTATGAACATACGTAAAGAGCATTGAGTCTCACACTGCTGTCCTCTCCTCGCGCTTCACCTGATTCACTCGTTGTCTCTGCCCGATGGTGACACGTCCCGATGCTGATATGAATGGCACCGCACTACTTTTTCACTGTTATAATGATCTCGTGACGGTCTGAAGATGGGCGATCCGTCTCGTCGGTCGAGTATGCCCCTAAGCAGCCGAAGGAGCCTCCCACTTATGAGTCGACTCAACGTAGATTCGCTGATGGTCTTTCCCGATGGATCGCATCTGGTGATCAGTACACAGCACTCAGTAGATGGAGAGTTCTCCTGTGTGTTGTACAGCGCCATGATAGAGAAAGATGACCGCATGGCGTTACAAGTTGTTTCGCACGGATTTGCTGCATCGACCTGCATGAGCGCTCAAGAGTCCGCCTACAGCTATGCCCTGCGTAGATATCCCGGTGCCGCCGCAGTCATGAAAAAACCACCCTACTTGGTCTGGCAGGGGCCACCCTCATCAAGGGTCTAGTGATTCACCGTGCTGTGCTTCTGGATTATACACATGACGGGTGAGGCGGCTGGTAGCTATTTCCTCTTGCGGTCTGGTACGATGGGAAAGTTTCACTGCGGAGGGCCTCGCATGAAACGAGTTCAAGACGGCCTATCACCGATGTTGTTGCCGAGAATCTGATCGGAAGCCTGAGCAAAGCCGGTCCCCTGATTGCGTCTTCGCCCTCCCTTCCCCTCGTGAAATTTTTCTCGCGGTCAAACAATGTCATTTCCTAAAGGAGGAACCCCATGGGTTCGAAATTGTATGTCGGTGGGTTGCCCTATTCGGCGAGTGAGCAGCAGTTGAACGATTTGTTTGGGGCGCATGGCTCTGTGGCCTCTGTGCGGATCATGGTAGACAAGTTCACGGGACAGTCGCGTGGATTCGGCTTTGTGGAGATGTCTTCGGATGCTGAAGCGCAAGCTGCGATTACGGCGCTCAATGGATCAGAGATGGGTGGCCGCACGTTAACGGTCAATGAAGCGAAACCGATGGAGCAACGTTCCGGCGATGGCGGTGGTCGTGGTGGATTCGGCGGAGGTGGTGGCCGAAGCGGAGGCGGAGGAAAGCGCGATCGTTGGTAAGCCGTGAAGAGAGCGCCCAGCCGATTCGCTGGAGCTGCTGAGATTCACTCGCTATCTTCATGACCAAGCAAGGAATCTTCTTATCTTATTCTCGTAATTTCGAAGAACCGTGCCGGGTGTTGGCCATGGACGAGGTGCAACGGCTTCGAGTGCGTCAACAATCCGTTTCGCCTCTTCGAGGGCTGCCTTCTCTGCCACTTCGCGAGATCCAAAACTTCCGTAAGAATGCCCTTTGTGGAACTTCCAGGCGGTTGAGCTCATGTCGATAATGCGATATGCACAACTCCACGTCTTATCACTGTGCCGCCGAGGAGTGAGCTTGATTGTGCGATGCTTATAGTCTGGCATTGCCGTGTCTTTCAGCCCTCCGCAATTCTTACAACAAGGCTGAATAAAGAACCATGGTGAAGGTTTCCCTACCGTCCCGTGTCAGGGTTGTGCCTTCGGCTCCCCTGGCGTTCTAGGAACGTGTCTCGTCTTGTTGCTGTAGACGAGAGCAATCTTCTTCGGTCAGAATGTCTTCATACGTATCCGTGTCCTCGCTCGGGGACATGAGTGCGCCCTTATCGAACTTCGGCGGGAGGTCGTATTCTGCTCGGAGCTCGTTAAGGAATTGGGTAAATTCTTCGCTGTTCATCATTTATAGATCCCTCCCTCTGCCAGCAGTGGTTTTGATAGAAAAAGGATAGCGCCTTCCGACACCGACGGCTATATTCGAAAGTAGGTGAAGCGGCCACTCTTCGGTAGGTGACTGCGATGAGCGGCATGGTGCTGAAGAACCGCCTAAGTTGCTGATCCTCGCACCTGGAGCGCATGTTTCTACGCCTGAATGATGAGTGATGCATTCCCCTCTGAGTGATTATTCATCAACACACAGGCCAATTCGCCCTCCTAACCAAACAAGGAGTTACTTTGACTGCGCACGACCACATGCAAAGCATTCAGGCCGAGTATCTGATCCATGACAGGCGGCGAAGCATAAGGGGCAAACATAGACGCGAGAAAGAGGTCATCGTTCCTACGCGAAAAGGGCTAAGGCAGGACGAATGAAGGGGGAGTGTAGCGAGTGATCAGGAGCTCATTTGTGCTTCCAGTTTTTCGATTCGTTGGGCCATGTCGATGAGGATGCTCCACAACGCTTTAGGCGAGAGCTCGTTCAGCGCTTGCGGGGCAGGAAGTTCCTTCGCCAAATTCCTCAGTAGCTCTGCATTGGAATGTGTCATGAGCTCTCCTCGGGGTTAGCCGGGAAACTGATAATAAGTAGGATTGTCCATCTGCCCACATTTATCGCACGTCCCCTTTGGATTGAGCGGACGATGCGCGCGTTTATCCGTCAAGAAAAACTGTATCTCATCTTCAGTGCTGGGTCTTAACAGCGATAACCCGCCAGCACATTTATTACAGAATTTAACAGTCATGGTCATGACGGCATCCTCCTAAAGAGTCGATGAGGTTGGAAGCTTCCGACTGAGTACTCAGCCTATAGGACTCAATGGTGCGTTGCTACTAGGTGAATATATAGGGCACATGAATCGGGCGAGAGGGTTACAGGCCGCTCTATGAGCTTTATATCGTCAGTGACGCATTCCCCTCTGAGTAATTATTCATCGATACATGGGATTCTACCGGAACTGCCCCATTGAGTCAGTATTCTCTGTGGAAAAGATAACTTGTCGCTGCATGGCTGACAGTATTTGACTGTTTTAATCATCCATCCTTCCGAAGCCCATACCCCCTCATTACTGTTCAGGGAATATGGGCGCAATTTTCCCGATGCCGGTCACTTTAGCGGTTGATATTTTCGTCAGTCAAAAACGAGATGGCATGATTTACTTCATTATACTTCGCGATCACGTTATCCCTTCTATCAGGGGACAGCCTTTGGCAATTGATGATATCTTTCATAAAATATCCATTCTATTCCTCGACTGAAACTCAAACGTGCTGGCACTTTACGTGTGTGGCAGTTGTATGCTTTTATGCATCTCTCCATTTCCTTACAGGCTTCGGAACACGAAAACGGCGGGCAATACGGTCGTCCACACACAGAGCAAAGAACTTTATTGTCATGTTTCACACTCAGCATGTAGTATCCAGCGCGCATGGGTTGTCCTTTACTTGAACGAATAAGGAAAGCCTGTCACCTTACCATGAGTCGCCACCCAGCAGAGCACTCATCACTGCTTGAATCGTCAGCGGTGCATTCTCCTCTGCCCTATTGTTAGCCAACATATAGGCCGGTTTGGCAGCCTTGATCGAGCGCACAGGCAAAACGGTTCCAACAGCACACACTCTGCTCATAGTCTTGAGTGATTCCGCCTAACTATATGATGACATAACGAAAATGACATCATGATAGACTCGCATTGTTTCCTTGTTACAATATCATTTATGGCTTCGCCAAAGCCCCGCAAGCCTCGTTCTCTCTCCAAATCTAGATGGAAAAGCTATAAGTCGTTAGGCTCAAAGTCCAAACCTCCCCACATTCCCGATACCAGCCGTATTCCGTGGTTTAGTAAGACAGATACCGACGAGTAACTCGCCAGGACTAGAAATCTTCAAACAATCGAAGCTGATTCGGGTGTACTTTCCCCCGCATCCATACCCAAACCTTGCGCTCTTTTTTCGGCTTAGTAGAGGGTGGACTAACTGTCAGCAACGCTTGTGCAGAGAGCCATGTTCCAATTAACTCAAAGTGGGCCAGGTCCTTCTCTCGAAGGGTCAGGCTCCATTGTGAGATATGGCTTGTTCGTGTACCAGCAGTTGGGTTCAGATACCGCAATTGAAAGGACCATTCTCCGGTCCAATCTGCACCGACTATGTGAACAACACCGATAACACCTGCGGGGATACTGGACCGTTCTGTAAGCTGTTTGAGATAGATCCCTTCAACAATGTCTTCCTTTCCCGGCATGTAACCGATGGTTACATGGTTTGTAGTCCCGGTCAATCTGGTAAAAGTGAGGAAGTAATAAGCCTACTTGACCCTCCTTGCGTCTCAAATACACACAATATTACAATGCCCATCCATTTTCCCTAAGGTATCGAGAGTGGATAACGGTATTCATCAGTGCCGAATAGGGCAGAAATGCCAGGAGTATTTCATGGCCGAGAGACCACAACTCCCTCACTATCACCAGATCAAAGGATTCAGCTTTCATGTCTCGCGTCGCCCTGATGTTCCTGAGGATATTCGAGCTCATGATCAGGAGTTCCATCCAGGTCCTGTAGCATCACTGCCGAAATATGGTGATGCTCGCTACGGAATTTGGTTGCCAGACCCCAAGAACGAAGATCAGCGAGTCGGTGAATGAAGGGAGGCCGCTGAGCATGCACGCTTGGCGTGGAGATTGGCGGGTATCTTATCTGCTCTGACCAGATGATGGTTCGCCTGGGTTCTCGCTGAACCCTGATCCTACAGCCCTAGCACAAGGAGGCAGCTTGTCCCAGTAGTAACCGCTCAGCTTCTGGACCCCACACCTAAAGCATTCGATGCCATGCCAACGGGCCACTGGATGCGGGCGAGCAACTTCCTTCTCCCAACACCTTTCGCACATGAATCGAAGACTGGGCTGAGTGCTAATTTTCTCCACGTGATTCCTCCGCATATGGACGATGTCTCAACTACATAGTCCATCGCCCTTCATTGCAGTGGCTCCGCATGGGAAACCGGATCGGCTGAGATCATCCCATTTCTACCTTACACTCAGGGTCAGGAATTGAATAAGACTCTGACAATGAAGGGTAGAATCGGAGCCGTTCACCTCCGGCGTTCCTTCCGAAATCTCATCTACCTGGTTTCCCTGTTCCATGACAGTGGCCACGCTGGCTTGGTTCACAGCATCGATTCGCAGAATTTCCCATCCGGCATGGCGTCCATCAGCCCAGCGCACAATAGCGGATTCTATCAGGATATGGTGGAGTCTCTCGCCATCGCGCAGGGCGAGAAACACAATCGTCTCGCGTCCGATGGGCAGGGGGCGCCCTGTGGTAGCACGCCAGCCTGTTGCCGATAGATCCCAGACTGTCCCAGTGATCCATATGCCTTCGACGGCGTAGGAGAAGGTGCCCTGCACGGGAGTCCGTAACATCTGGCGAACAAGAAAGGCTTTCATGAGTCCCTCCTCAAGCGTGCCGCGAATTCACGCTCATCGTCTACGAATAAATCTAGTCGAGGCGAGCCGATGCGCCATGCCTCCGAAGAAGGGGGAGAGGAGGAGCAGAGGTAGGGGGATCTCCATTCAATTGGGCACAATGAGGATCAGCAACAGGACAATCGAGCCGAGAGAGGAGAGTGGTGTTGATGGTATCGGAAGTACGCCCCAGACTATGCCATTTTGCAGACCCTTGAGGCCGAGGCCAGGGAGGCAAAGAAAGGGCTGTGGGCGGACACGAACCCGGTCCCGCCGTGGGCATGGCGGAAGCGGGCACAATAGGGCAGGATATCGCGGGAGAGGGGGAGTTGCCCGTGCTCTAACCAGCTAAAACTTGCCAACCATCATCGGGAGAAAGCGAAGAGGCTTCTTATTCTGCTTCTGTAAGTTCCGAACACCGAGTCGGATTCGGGGCGTGGATCTTGGACAGGGCCTTCGAGCGTATCGATGAGGCGTTTCGCTTCTTCCAGAGCTGCAGCGGTAGCCTCTCGGCGGGACGCGAACACTCCTTCAGGGTACCCCTTGCGATATCCCCAGCAGGTCGGTCTGAATTCAATGATGCAATAGGGACAACTCCACGTCCCATCATGGTGCCGTTTGGGAATGAGCTGGATCTTGCGATG
>JACXTT010012719.1_pt1 | contig 11149 bp, 10 predicted proteins | sample 9270951 | NCBI WGS metagenome assembly JACXTT01 (sample SAMN15532306, study PRJNA645909) | rock metagenome | isolation source: weathered quartz diorite | place: Puerto Rico | collected 2017-06-21 | reverse complement strand
AATCCAGGGGTTTCAACCTGCTAGACGGTCCTGGTGGCCGGTTCTTGCGGGTTCGCCGCCCTATCGCGACGAGGATCCTATCCGGGGGGTTCTGGAAAGGCAATTCAATAACGAAAGTCAGCGGAGTCCTGATCCCCTCTTGATAGATTGCCCTCCGCAGATGGTGGCGACCGAGATCAAGACGAGCCCGCGAAACGGCACCTACTGGCGCGGCCTGCTGTTCGGCCGCCTCCTGCCCGCCCTTTTCTTCAGCGTTTTCGTGGCCGACCAGGTGCTCCAGGTCACCGGCAGCGTCCAGACCGCACGCACCCTGACCGACGACCTCTTCGTCCTCCGCCAGCTGCTGGCGTTGGCGTACTTCACGATGCTCGTCGTTCTGTACAGCACCCGCCAGCCGGCCGTGGGCACGGACCACCGCCTCGCCGTCGTCTTCGTCGCGTTCACCGGCACGTTCTCGGCGCTGGCCGGCAGCTTCCTGCCTGGCGCCATGCGGCGCGAGTGGCTGGTCCTGCCGGCCGACATCCTCGCGACCGTCGGTCTCGCCTATTCGATGTGGGGCCTGGTCTACCTGCGGCGCTCGTTCTCGATCATCCCGGAGGCTCGGCGGCTGGTCACGGGCGGGCCTTACGACCTGAGCCGTCACCCGGTCTACCTCGGCGAGATCGCGACCGCGGCCGGCGTGAACCTGGCCACTGCCGGCTGGCCGGGCGCGCTCGCGGTCGCCTACTTCGTCCTGGCCGAGGTCCTGCGCATGCGCTGGGAGGAAGGGGTGCTGTCGCGCGCCTTTCCTGTCGAATACTCCACTTACGCGACGCGTGTGCCGCGCTACTTCCCCAACCCGTTCAGGGCGCGCAGCTGAACCTCACCCAACGCTTGAGCGCCCGGACGCTGACCATCGGCGGCGTCCTGATCGCCATCCTGGCGATCTCCATCGGGCCGGTGCAGGACCCGGACTTCTGGTGGCACATCCGCATCGGTCGCTGGATGGCGGACAGCGGCAGGCTGCCCTCGACCGACATCTTCACCTACACCGCGCCCAACCACGTCTGGACCGACCACGAGTACCTCACCGAGATCGGGATGTGGCTCGTTTACAACGCGTTCGGGACGGTGGGAATCGCGGTCGCATTCGGCCTGATCACGTGGGCCGGCTTCCTGGTCCTGTTCCGCCATGTGCGGCGCGAGCCGTTCCTGATCGCGGGGCTCGGGCTGGGGCTGGGCGCGCTGGCCGGCTACCCGATCTGGGGCCCGCGCGCACAGATGATCACCTTCGCCCTGACCTGCCTCGAGCTCTACTGGCTGCACGCTTACTTGAGCGGGCGAAGCCGGAAGCTCACGTTCTTGCCCCTGGTGATGGCGCTGTGGGCGAACCTCCACGGCGGCTGGGTGATCGGCTTCGCCTGGCTTGGTGTCGCCATCGTCGCGGAGCTGATCGGGTGGGCGTGGGAGCCGTCCAACCCCGCGCACAAGGCCCACGTCCGTTTTCTGGCCATCGTGACCGGCGCCTGCGCGGTCGCCGTGCTAGCCACGCCGCACGGTTTCAATCTCTACCTCTATCCATTCCAGACGGTGGCCAGCCAGGCCCAGGAGAGGCTCATCGTCGAGTGGTTCTCACCCGACTTCCATCAGTCCTACCTGCACGCATTTGAGCTGATGATCTTCCTGGCCATCGCGGGGTTTGCCTTGCGGCGGCCGAGCCTGTACGAGTTCCTGCTCGTCGCCGTGGCGCTCGCGCTGGCGCTCCAGTCGGTGCGGAACGTGGCCTTGTTCGTCGCCGCGGCCACGCCGGTCATGATCAACAGCTACTCCGAGTGGTGGCGTGAGCTGTCTAAGCAGAAGGGCTGGAAACGAGACATCCCCCCACGCCCAGTCTTCGCCGTGGTCACCGCGTTTGCCCTCGTGGTATTCGCCGCCGCTGCCGGGCTGCGAGTGGTCTCGTTGATCGGGCCCGACCATCAGCGCCAGTCCGACTCGTCGAGCTATCCCATCGCCGCCGCCGATTGGCTGGCCGCCCACCCCGAGGTCGGCACCCGGATGTACAACCAGTACGGCTGGGGCGGCTACCTGGCCAACCGCTTCTATCCGGAGCCGAACCGGCGGGTCTTCATATTCGGTGAGGCGGCTCTGATGGGCGACGACCTGCTGAACAAATACGAAGACGTTCAGACACTGCGCTCGAACTGGCGACAGGTGCTCGACGACTACAAAGTCGACTACATCGTCTACAACCGCGGCGAGGCGCTGGCCAACGTGCTCGCGACCGACAGCCAGTGGAAGCTCGTCTACCAGGACGACGTCGCGGTGATCTACGTGAGGGTTCAGTAGATCCGGTAGATCTTGAAGTTCGGCGTGTCGTAGGCGGCTGCGCCCAGTGAGGCGGGCGGCGGCGTTTGCAGGTCCGAAGTCCAGATCACGTAGCGGATCTGGTTGTCGGTGTCGAACTTGACGATGTCGTTCTTGCCGGTGAGCAGGTCCAGAGCCGTCTGGGTCTTGGTGTAGTAGTCGAACGTCTCGTCATAGTGGCCGACGTAGACGGTGTCTGCCGAATAGGCAGGCACGTAGAGGCCTATGCCCGGCATCGACAGCACGCGCCCGGAAGGCTGCCGGCCAAGCCAGCCCAGGCCGTCGTAAGCGGCCTGGTTCATCACGTACTGCGGCTGGGTCGCGACAAGCAGCGGCGCCAGCACGAGGAATGCGCTGCCGATTGCGGCGAACGCGACGTAGGAGAACGGCACGAGCCGCCTTGCGCGGGCGCTGCGCACCGTGGGCAGGATCACTTCATACAGACCCCGCGCACCGAGGATCACGAGCGGGATGTAGAGGGCATCGAGGAAGCGGCGGCGAAGGTCGCCCGCCGGGTTGGGCAGGTAGAGGATCGCGGCGAGCAGCACCAGCCACGCGATCAGGAACACGTCCTCACGGCTGCGCCGGCGGACGGCACCCGGCAGACCCAGCAGCGCCAGCAGCAGCTGGGGCGCGATGGCGAAAAGGAAGCTGAAGCCCTCCGGAGGTAGCGAGTTCTTGGAGTGGAACGTCCAGCGCTGGACCTGCGGGTTGCCCACGAAAGCGAGATACGAATAAAGGACGTAAGGCGCTGGGATGGCGAACGCGACTGCGAACGCGACCCAGCCCTGGCGCGAAGGCCGGCGCACCAGCAGCGCGACCAGAGTCGCGGCGCCCATGAGGATCGGCATCTGCGGATGGATGGAGGCCTGGCCCAGCCAGGCCAGCCCAGCCAGCGCTCCCAGGCGAACGTCACCCCGCTGGACCGCCATGAGCGTGAGTGCAATCCCCAGCGCGGCGAACACTCCGGACCAGGCGAAGTGCGGCAGCGCCAGCACCGAGTAGAACGCCGTGAGCTCGGGCATGCGCCAGTCCAGGGTGTCGGTGCGGTTGCCGAAGACGACCGGGTGGCCGAGCGCCTGGATGACGTAGCCCATGCCCAGGCCGAACGCGAGGAAGAAGAACGCGAACAGCCGTGCCCCACGGTCCTCGATGAAGTGCTTGATCACCAGCCAGGCCGCGGCGGTCAGGGCGAAGGCAGCTGCGATCCGGGCCAGGTGGAAGACGACGATCAGCGGCAATTGGGTGATCGCCGCCAGATGGCCCAGCGCCAACCAGAACATGAAGAGGTATGCACTGGGGCTCGACTCGGTCGTGTATCGGTTCCGCCAGGACCAGGCCCCCTCCCACCCCTGTCGCATCTTCGCCAGGTACGTGTTCGCGTCGTCGCCGAGGTAGAAGAAACCCATGAACACCTGGCCGTGCGGTTGCGCGAGATAGCCATACAGATAAGGAAGAGCCGTGATCACCGCGAGGGCCAGGCCGGTCGTTAGCGGAATCCACCAATCGCCGATCCGAGCTCGCACCGCCGGCCGCGCGACCGTGGCCGCCCCGCTCACCGCTTCCATCTATCCAGGCTCAGGCGCAACACAGTCATCAACGCTCGACCGACCTCGTCCCTGGATACCTTGGATGCCCCGGCGACGCGGTCCTCGAAGCGGATCGGCACCTCGACCACCTTGTAGCCGAGGCGCCGGGCCCTGTGCACCATCTCGATCTGGAAGGAGTATCCCTGCGAGACCACCTGGTCGAGCCCGATATGGAGCAAGAGGTCGCGGGTGTAGCAGCGGTAGCCGGAGGTCGCGTCTCGCGTGGGCAGCCAGAGCAGGAAGCGGCAGTACACGTTGGCCGCGAACGAGAGCAGCCAGCGGTGGAAAGGCCAGCCGACGATGGCGCCGCCGGGGATGTAACGCGAACCGAGCGCCAGCCCGCCGCTCTGCTTGGCGGCGCTAACGATGGCAACGAGGTCTTCGGGACGGTGTGAGCCGTCGGCGTCCATCTCCACGAACAGCTGGGTGCCGTCCTGAAGGCCAAACCGGAACGCATCCTCGTACGCGCTGCCGAGGCCCAGCTTGCTCGGTCGGTGGAGCACACGGACGCCTGGGTCGGCGGTGGCCAGCCGGTCCGCGAGCTCGCCCGTGCCGTCAGGCGAGGCGTCGTCGACCACGAGCACGTCGTGGCCCAGCCGCCGGACCCCAGCGACCACCCGCTCGAGGTTCTGGCTCTCGTTGTAGGTCGGGAGCACGACCAGCACCTCAGTCGCCGGTGCTTGGCGCGGGCCGATCGTCACTGGCGGCCTGGAATCTTCCGAAAGCGTGTCCTGATCACGTCCTTGAACATGTCGAAGGAGCTTCTGAGCGCCGCGACCTTGGTCGGCGCCGAGTGCCGCCAGACGACGCCGACCTCGTCGATGCGCTCACCTCGACTCTTGGCCAGGTAAAGAGCCTCGGGATCGTAGCCGAAGCCATCCGTCTTCAGATCGGCAAACACGCTGCGGGCGAGGTCGCCGCGGAACAGCTTGAACCCGCACTGGGTGTCCCATAGGCCGGGGAGCAGCAGCACCTGCACGATCAGGTTGAAAGTCTTGCCCATCAGCACCCGATAGATCGGCTGTGAGATCACGATGCGCGAGCCCTTGATCGACCGCGAGGCGATGGCGATGCCGGCGCCGGCCGCCAGCCGCGCCTCGAGCTTGGGCAGCTCCTCGATCGGGGTCGACAGGTCGGCATCGGTGAGGAGCACCCGGTCCCCACGCGTGACCGCAACGCCCTCCGCGAGGGCGCGACCTTTGCCACGGTTCTGCGGCAGCTTGACCATGCGCACGTTGGCGGACTCTTGCATCGCGCCCGCGATGACGTCGGCGGTCCCGTCCCGGCTGCCGTCGTCGGACAGGATCAGCTCGTAGTCGAGCCCTCTCTCGGCCATGTAGCGCCGGATGGCCCCCACGGTCGCTGGCAGGCGGTCCTGCTCGTTGTAGCAGGGGATCACGATGCTCAACATCGGCGCCAAATGTTAGGGATCGGGGTTCAAGACTCTCTGAGGACACGCAGAGCGAAGATCGGGAGCACGGCCATCCGGCGCAGCCGCCAGGGCTGGATGAGGAGCCGGAAAAGCCATTCCAACCCGGCCGAGCGCATCCAGCGTGGAGCTCGCGCCACCCTACCGGTCAGGTAGTCGAAAGAGCCGCCCACGCCGATGGCCACCGGCACATCGAGGCCTCGCCCGGCGCGATCGATCCACAGCTCCTGACGTGGCGCGCCGAACGCCACGAGCAGCACCTCGGGCCCGTGCTTGGCAACCGCCGCGACCGTTTCGGCGTCCGCAGAAGCATCAGCCGAGCCTGCGAATGAAGCCACGTCCAGGCCAGGATTGTTCTGACGCAGACGGCTGGCCAAGTCGTCCGCCACCCCGGGCTCGGCGCCAAGCAGGAACATTCGCCAGTCCCGGCGCGCGCACAGGGCAGCCAGGGGCGGGATCATGTCGACGCCCGTCACCGGTCCGGGCATGTTGCAGCCCTGCCGTCGCGCGGCCCAGACGACGCCGAATCCGTCGGGGATGCAGAGGTCGGCGCCCTCCAGCACCCTCGCGAACTCGCGGTCGCCGCGCGAGCGCATCACGAACTCAGGGTTGACCGTGGCGACCAGGTGACGACCTCCCTCATCCACGAGCTCCTCGATCCGCTTGAGCGCACCATCCATGTCGACACAGTCGACACGCACGCCAAGCACTCGGGCCTGCGCTGCGCGCGCCGCCATGCTTCAGAAGTTGCTTTGCGTCATCAGGATGAAGGGCTCGACCGGGCCCAGGCTCCTGATGAATGGGATCAGCGCCTCGCCGCCCGACACGCGATCGCGCGGCCACGTGTACCGGCTCGCCCACGCGAGCTCTGTCGAGTAAAGCTCGGTCACCGCGGTGCTGTAGCCCGCGGCCTTGAGGGCGACCTCGGCCGCGGTGTCGAAACGTCCGGAGGGATAGGCGAAGTCGACCACGGGATGGCCGACGAGGTGTTCGAGATACTGCTTCGACTGCACCAGCTCGTACGCAAGGTTGGCGGGCGATATGTGCGCCACGTTGGCGTGGTCGACGGTGTGGGACGCGATCTCGATCCCATACCGGTCCATCTGCAGGATCATGTCCGTGGTCACGTATCTCGTATGGCCGATGAAGCCGGTGACGATATACGCGACCGCCTTGAAACCGTTTTGCTGGAGGATCGGGTACGCGGTCGTGTAAAGGTCGCGATAACCGTCGTCGAGTGTGATGACAACCGGCCGATTCGGCAGCGGCCGCTTCGATGTGAAGTAAGCGCGGATGTCATCGAAGGTGACCGAGTGGTATCCGTGTAAGCGCAGCCATGACAGCTGCGTGTTGAAGTCCTTCGGCGTGACCGTGAGGTTGTAGGTCAGCCGGTCCACCACGGGCGGCAGATCCTGGACGTAGTGGTACATGAGAATCGGCACGCTGATCTGCTTGCGGCCGAGCGGAATGACCGCCTCGATCACGTGGCTATGGCCCCGGAAGTGCGTGAAGGACTGGATGACGCCCCCTTCCAGGTCATCGTCCGGAAACGTCGCCGACATGGTTTCGCTCAAGGTGTCGGTCGCTGTCAGAACCAGCGATAGAGCGACCACGATCAGCAGCGCCGTACCAGCCCGGGAGAGCGCTGCGTGCACGACGATTAGCTTAAGGTCGATTGGCGACGCGATGAGCAGCCACGCCAAAGACATCCCCACGACGATCGCAGTCGACTTGAATCCGGCCACGCGAGATGTGGCGACGGGAACCGAGGTGTACACCCGTGAGGTGAGTGCGCGTCTCCCCCGCGTCGCGCCCGAGATGCGATGGATTTTCTACGCGTCACGGGCGCGAGCGGGACTGGGCGTCGATGTGCTGGTGCTGCCCTTCGCACACCTGTGGTCACAGGTGCGACTGCCGTACGCGCTCGCCGCGAATCGACCTGCCCTGCTGTTCGTCCCCGCCCACGTGGTGCCTTTCGCGTGGACGGGCAACGCGCTGACGGTCGTGCACGACCTCGCATTCGACCGCAGGCCCGAAATGTACTCCGTAACCGAGCGGACTTACCTCCGCGCCACGACCCGCTGGGCGGCGCGGCGATGCAAGCTGTTGATCGCGGTCTCTGAATCGACGAAGCAAGACCTCGTCGATCTGTATGGAGTGGAGCCGGACCGTGTGCGGGTCGTGGCCAATGGCGGCGGTGAACCGCCGGCCCAGAAGCCTGCCCCGGTGTCGCGCTTGAAGGACCTTGGAGTTTCAGGCACGTACGTGCTCCAGGTCGGACGGATCGAAGCGCGCAAGAATCAGACCGCCGCGCTGGCCGCGGTGGAGCGCCTGAAAGACGTGACCCTGGTGGTCGCTGGACCGACACGCGACACGCACATGGTCGCGAAGCTGCGCGCGTCGAGCCGCTGCAAGGTGCTCGCGATGGTCGACCAGCCCACGCTCGAGCTGCTTTTCGCGCACGCGTCTGCGGTGGTGGTGCCATCGCTGTACGAGGGTTTTGGGCTGCCCGTGCTCGAAGCGATGTCGCGGGGCAGGATCGTGGTCGCGGCGCGGAACTCGTCGCTCCCCGAGGTCGCGGGCGACTGCGCGCTCTACGTCGAAGACCCGAACGATGCCGAGGCGCTCGCGGCTGCGCTCGAGCAAGCGATCGGTGACACCGAGCTGCGCGCCAGGCTGGCCCGAACCGCACGCGCCCGCGCGCGGACGTTCACCTGGGACCGCTGCGCCGCCGGAATCGCGAACGTCGTGCGCGAGCTGGTCGCCTGAGCCTCTCTCGAGCGGCCGCAGCTCTGCGGTGGCTGCCGCCGATCGCGGCGCTCGCGTATGCCGTCGTTATCGCCCGCCGGTTGGGGTCCATCACCGACCAGCTGACCTGGAACGCCGACTACGACTCGGTCATGACACTCGCCCAGACCGTCGGCACCGCGGGCAAATCGGGACGGGCGGTGATCATCCAGACCGGCTGGTTTTGGCTCGACCTCGCGGCGCTGCGGCTGCCCTATTACCGGCAGATCTGGGAGCTCATGCCGTACGCCATGGCGCTCATCGCCCTCGGGCTCATAGCGTGGACAGCCTGGCGCCTCGCGGGCTGGTTCGCGGCCGTGCTGACGATGTCGATCGGGCTGGCCGCCTCGCCGGTCGTGCTCGCGACTCAGGCAGCGCAGTCCTACCACGGCACGACGTGGCTGGGCTCGGCGGCGCTGGCCGCTTACCTCTGCTGGCTGCTGTGGGGCGTACACGGTCGCACCTCGACCTTCATCGTCTCAGGGCTGACGGCGGTGGTGGCCGGGCTCGCCACCGCGACCGACCCGCTGCTCATCCCATCCGGCGACGCCCCGCTCGGCGCGTCGTTGCTGCTGCTCGCGCTGGTTCGTCGATCGCAGGTCCGGCGAACGCACCTCGCGCCTGGGTTCGGGATGCTCGTCGGCGCAGGAATCGTCGCCGGCGCCATGTCGCTCGCGCAACGCCTGGCCGGCTACGGCGCGTCATTCCCACGCGGCCTCACCCATCTCGTCGCGCCGGAGCATTTCGCCGGCAACGTGCGCCAGCTCGTTTCCGGCGTATTCGAGGTGGCCGGTATGCCGCACAACAAGCCTGGTGTGCTCGGCATCGTGCTGGGCTTGCTCCTGATCGGCGCACTTCTGTTGCCGATGGCCTGGGCGATCCGCACTGCCCGCCGTGATGTGCCTCCGCCGATGCTGGCCGTGGTCGCCTACTGGTCCGTGTCGGCGGTCTTCGTGGCCGCTGCCTTCCTTTTCAGCGACGTCCCATCCGACTTCCTGCAGAACTCCGCGCGCTACCTGGTGCCGATGTTCTATGTCGTGGTGGGCACGCTGCCGCTATGGGCCGCAGCGAGCGAGCGGCGCCTGGTGATCATCGCGATCCCCACGACGCTGTTCATCGCCGCCAACGCATTCGCAGTCGATGCCGCCGCCGCCACAGGCAGGTTCGAACCGGCGTTCAGCTCTGGCCTGGCTCAGCCAATCGCTTTCCTGGAAAGCCACGGACTGAAGAACGGTTACGCCGCCTACGACGAGGCATCGCCCATGTCTTACAAGACCGACTTTGCGCTGCACGTCGCGCCGGTCACCGACCAGTTCGTGTCAACCGAGGATGAATGCGGGACGCCGATATGTCCCTTTGCGTATGACAGCATCAGCGACTGGTACGGCCACCACGGCGGGCCAACTTTCATCCTCATCGACACGGCCCTGTCGCGGATGAATAGGCCGCCCCCGAGCGAACTCGATTCGATCATCGCGACGTATGACGTCGGCCGCTTCGTCATCTACGTATACACCGACGACGTCGCCTCCCACATGGGTGTGCCGCCGAGGTTTACCCGGCCGCTCCTTTGACGGCAAGGTCGATCGCGCGCCAGGTGAGCTCGGCGCTCCGCCCCCAGGTGAACTCGGCGGCCCGCAGTATCCCGCGGCGGCGCATGCCGGCGGCGAGGTTGGTGTCGCCCACCACCTCTTCGAGCGCGCGGCGCCATGCTTCAGGCTGGTCCGCGGCCACGATCATTGCCGCGTCGCCCACGACCTCCGGCAGGCTCGAGCGGTCGCTGACGATCACTGGAGTGCCGGACGCCATCGCTTCGAGTGGCGGCAGGCCGAAGCCTTCATACCAGGCCGGATGCGCCAGTGCGAGCGCGAGATTGTAGACCGCGGGCAACTCGGACGGGTCCAGTCCCTGCACGTGGTGCAGGCCGGGGCCGAGGCGCTCCATCTGCGCCTTTATCGGCTCGTAGCGCCAGCCCCAACCGCCGACCACCACCAGGTCGGGCCGGTCGCGCATCATCGCCCACGCTTGGAGCAGCGTGGTCAGGTTCTTGCGCGGCTCGATCGTGCTGACGAAGAGGATGAAGCGCTCGGGCAGCTTCAGCCGCGCACGGGCTTCGGCCAGGTCCTCGGCGCTCAGTGGGTGGAATCGTTTTGACACTCCTTCCGGCACGACGGCGATGCGCTCCGCCGGGACGTCGAAGATCGCCTGCAGGTCCTGCGCTGTGTTCTGGGAAACGGCGATCAAGACCTGGGCACGCCGCAGGGATCGCGGCACGATCCAGCCTGTGCTGAGCGGCTGGCGGGCGGGGAACCATTCGCGGTGGCGGTAGATCGCCAGGTCATGGACCGTGACCACGGACGGCCGGTGGACGTCGCCGAGCGGCAGCACGCCCGCAGGTCCGAAGAATGCGTGCGGCCGAAGCGCTCGGATCCGTGCAGGCAGCTGCCAATGGCGGCCGATCAGGCGGGCGCTCGGCTGGACGCGGTACGCGATCGCGGGCGAAGTTTCGGGCGGCGCGATGCCGGGGGCCAGGAAGACGGTCATGCGGCAATCCGGTCGCGCCACCGCCAGGGCGTGGAGGATCTCTCTTGTGTACACGCCGACCCCGGCACGGGGTCGCGAGAGCCCGTAGCCGTCGACGGCGATGTGGAGACCGGTCACTGTCCTAGCGCAGGTAGGCCTGGTTGCGCTTCAACACCTCGAAATTTTCCAGCGCCAGTCCCGTGCCGCGCACCACCGACGTCTGCGGCTCGTCAGCGACGACAGTCGGAATACCCGTGTGCATCGCGATGTACCGATCGAGCCCGCGCAGCTGCGATCCGCCACCCGACAGCACGATGCCCCGGTCGAAGATGTCGGCCGCGAGCTCGGGTGGCGTCTCTTCGAGCACGCTGCGAACTGCGCCGACAATCAGGCGCAGCGGCTCCTGGATCGCCTCCACGACCTCGTTCGACGAGATCTCGAGGTTGCGCGGCAGGCCGGACAGGAGATCCCGGCCTCG
>JACXTT010012718.1_pt1 | contig 11149 bp, 13 predicted proteins | sample 9270951 | NCBI WGS metagenome assembly JACXTT01 (sample SAMN15532306, study PRJNA645909) | rock metagenome | isolation source: weathered quartz diorite | place: Puerto Rico | collected 2017-06-21 | reverse complement strand
GATTCGGCTGAGCACGGTTCCTACGGGCACCTGCTCGCGATGCGCGATCTCGCGGATCGAACGTCCGTCGATGAAATGCGCAATCAAGGCTCGACGTTGCTTGCCGGGGAGTTCGGCCAACGCTCGCTCAAGCCGGAGCCGGTCGTACCGCTTTTCAAGCTCATCGGTCACAAGCTCCGGCGCGGCTAACTCACCGGCATCGACTCTGTCTATGGAATCGAATACGCCCGATCGATTACGGCTGAGCGATTGCCGGGCCTCGGTGCGCGCAATCGATTCCAGCCAGGTGGTCGGCAGCGACTCGCCTCGGAAAGTGTTCCGCTTTTCCCAGGCTTTCTGGAAGGCCCGGCTCGCGACATCTTCGGCCTGGGATCGGTCCCGGACAAATCCGGTCACGCCGCTGATTAAGCGGTCGCGGTATTTGTGGTGGATTTGGTTGAAGCCCTCCTCATCCAACAGGGACGCCTTTTGGTCGATTTCTCGTGCCGTTTCATTCGGATTGTTGCCCATGTCGATACATGCGCCAACGACCGAAGACGGCGCTCCGTCATCATTCTTTGTCGGGTTCGTTTCTCCGCGATTGGGGAGCTGGGCAGTCAGTCCCATCGCGACCTGGCGCGAGTCTTGGGTCAAGCGTTTTAGTCCGCCTTTTGCGCATGAGTAACTGAGGCGGGGTCGTTTTGTGCCTCGCTGGGGGGGAAATGGCACGTATCGCTACCAGATTTGGAAGCAAGCTTCGCGTTGTCCGGACCGGTACTTTCTGGCCCGCCACGCTTGCGCTGATGTTGTCGGCGCTGCCGATGTATGCCGCATCGCCTTGGGAAAACGCCGTCAATGTGCTGCAGACAGCCTTCACCGGCCCCATCGCACGCGGTTTGAGCCTGGTCGCCATTGTGGTGGGTGGACTGATGTTTGCGTTCGGCGAAGGCGAATCCAAGCGTATGCTGGCCGGAATCATTTTTGGCATCGGCATGGCGATTGGCGCTGTGAGCTTTATGGCCTGGCTTTTTCCTTAACCGCTGCGCCGCACCCGAGTATAGCCATGCCGAATGACCCGAGATTTAATCCGGTCTACCGATCGATCAACAAGCCGCTCACGATTTGGGGCGTCGAGCGGCGGCTGTTTTTTCTGGCGATGGTCATAGGAGCCGCGACCTTCAATTTCTTCGGCAGCCTCGTGAGCGGGCTGGTCATGTTTCTCGTGCTCTACTTCCTTGCCCGCTGGGCCACCGTCACCGATCCGCAAATCTTGCGGATCGTGCTGAACTCCTCCAAGTTCAGGCTACGCTACGACCCGGCCAAGCGCGCGGAATTCTTTCTGCGGAGGGTCCGGCATCGTGATTAGGCTAAGCCGCATCGTTAAGGACTATCAGGAATCGAGCGCGCTCAACGCCCTTGTGAACATCCACGCGGCGGTAGACGACCATACATTTTTGACCAAGAGCGGCGACTTGATCATGATGCTGGGCGTGCAGGGACTCGATTACGAGTGCCTGGATGGCACACAACTGGACCGGGTCGCACGCCGCTTTGAAGCGGCTCTGCGCATCTTCGACGACCACTGTCGGCTCTATCAGTACCTGACCAAGCGTGAAGGCGTGGCCATCCCGCACCGGAGCTATGACAATCCGGTGGTCCAGGAGGCCATCACAAGCCGGATCAGCTACCTCCAGGGAAAGGCCGACAAGCTCTACTCCCTGGAGATTCATTTCGTCGTTGCCTACGAGGGTTGGAAGCACAAAGCCGGCGTTCATGGCGGCGTGTTGGAATTTCTCAAGAGGCCGCTGACTAGTCTTCGGGAGCGGCTTTCAAACCTGAATACTCTTACGATCCTGGAAGAAGAGCTGGAACGAGCCCGGGAAATTCTTGAGAACAAAGTCATGAACTTCGTTGTTCAGCTGCCGGACTCTCTGCACGCGGAAGTGCTCGACAAGCAGCGCGCCTTCCGTTTTCTCCGACGGCTGCTGAACTATGCCCAGTTTAAAGCGGACGGCGTTCGACTCAAGTACGACAACTTCGTTGATTTTCAAGCCTGCAACTCGACTTTGGAATGCCAGCGGGATCACCTGCGTCTGGATGATTTCTATGTTCAGGCGCTCACTCTCAAGGAGCCACCGGCACAAACCTTTGCACACCTCCTGCGGGGCTTGCAAGAGATCCCCTGCAATTTTGTCATTGCCAGCGAATGGAAGCGGGAAAGCAACTTGGCCATGCGAAAGCTGATCCAGTCGAAGCGCCGGCACTTCCACAACGCCAAATCCTCAATGATGAACTATCTCACTTCAAGTCCGCAGAGCGCGGCCAAAGACATGCTCGTCGATGACTCGGCCGTGGCGCTTGTGGCGGATCTGGGCGCGTGCCTGGAGGAGCTGGAGGTCAAAGGCCGGTCCTTCGGTGAATTCTCGATGACGGCGGTCTTCTATCACGAGGAACGGGCGGCGATCAAGCGGGCCATCGCCGAGTGCTTCAAGGTATTCGGTACGCACGGCGCGCAGCTCGTGGATGAGCGCTACAACCTGCTGAATTCTTGGCTGGCCTTGTTGCCTGGAAACCAGGCGTATAACCTCCGAAGGCTTTGGCTGCTCGACACCAATTACGCCGATTACGCCGACCTGTCGTTCCTCTTTACGCTCCGAGCTGGGGAGACCCAGAACGCCCATCTCGGAGCCGAGTACCTGGCGGTGCTCGAAACCAACCACCGCGGACCGTACTTTCTGAATCTCCATTATCAGGACATCGCGCATTCGCTCATCTTGGGCGCGAGCGGTAGCGGCAAGAGTTTTTTCCTCAACTTCATCCTCACGAACCTGCAGAAGTACCAGCCCCTGACGTACATTTTCGATTTGGGTGGTAGCTACGAGAACCTGACGAGGCTCTTTCAGGGCACCTACCTCCCAGTAGGCGTCGAGAAACGCTCGTTTACAATCAATCCCTTTATCCTGCCGCCAACCAAAGTGAACCTTCAGTTCCTGTCTTCCTTCCTCAAGGTTCTGCTGGAATCGAGCGGCTACCAGATCACCACGCAGGACGAGCGGGATCTCTACGAGCAGATCGAAAACATGTATGTGATCGAGCCCGACCAGCGGAGGCTTTTGACCTTGTCGAACATGCTGAACCGCAATCTCCGGACGCATCTGCAGAAGTGGGTGGAGGGCGGGCAGTACGGAACGCTGTTCGACAACGTGGAAGATAACCTGACCTTTGCCCGCTTTCAGACCTTTGACTTTGAAGGCATGGACAAAGTCCCACAGGTGTTGGAACCGCTCCTGTTTTACGTCTTGCACCGGGCCAACGCGGCGATGGGTGATGCGGGGACAACCCTCAAGGTCTTTGTGATCGATGAGGCCTGGCGATTCCTGCAGCACCCCACCATCAAAGCCTACATTCTCGAAGCACTGAGAACATGGCGAAAGAAAAATGCCGCGATGATTCTGGCCACGCAATCGAGCGACGACCTCTTGCGCTCGGAAATGCTCTCGGTCGTTGTGGAGAGCTGCGCGACCAAGATGTTTCTGGCCAACCCGGACATGGACTTGCAGAGCTACCGGGAGATTTTCCACCTGAACGAAACCGAAGCGGGCCTGATTGCCCACCTCATCCCCAAACAGCAGATTCTTCTGAAGCGGCCCGACATGGCCAAGGTGGTGAACCTGAACGTGGATTCCAAAGACTACTGGCTCTATACCAGCAGTCCGTATGACCGGGAACGCCGGCGCGAGGCCTTCGAACGTTACGGGTTTGAACAAGGCCTCGAAATTCTAGCCCAATCGGGCCCTGCAAGGAGCCATACTTCATGAAACTGATACGTCTTGTCGTTCCATTTGCCTTCTCCATCCTCTACGGCACCCTTATCGCCGGTCCTGCCGCGGCGGTGAAACACAAGTGCACCGGCCCGTGCCCCGATGCCGCCAAGAGCGCCTCGTCGGACGCCGCGAGTTTGGACAACGAGCCCAGCGCCAGGGTTGTGTCCTACGACGACAAAGGTGTGGTGAAAGTCAAAACCAAGCTGCGCTTCACAACGCTTCTGGTGTTGCCGAAGAATGAACAGATTCTCGACTTCCTCTGCGGGGACAAGGAGTTCTGGACGGTCAATGGCGTACAGAACTTCGCTTCGGTGAAACCGGCGAAAGCGGGATCGGAGACTAACCTCAATTTGATTACGGCCAGCGGCAACGTTTACTCCTTTGAGTTGACGGAGGTATCCGAATCGCCCGGGAGCGTGCCGGACATGAAAGTGTTCATTGAGCCGAAAGACGAGGCGATGATTTCGGCCGCAAGCGAGGCGCCCCGGTTCGTTTCCGCCAAGGTCGCCGAGGACTACCGCCAGCAGATCGAAACCGCCCATGAGGAGACACGCAAGGCAAAGCAAGAGACGCAATCCGCCATTGATAGCGGCGTGAACAAGTTCATCGCGAACGTGCGCTTTCCCTATCGTTTTGAGGCGGGCAAGAAGCCTTTCTTTGTTCGAGCGATGTACCACGATGACAAGTTCACCTACATTCAGGCCCGGCCTGAGGAAACGCCGACGCTTTATGAGCTTAAAGACGGCAAGCCGAACCTGATCAATTTTGACTACAGGGACGGCGTTTACGTGGTCTCGAAGATCCTCGACCGGGGGTATCTGGTCATTGGCAAACAGAAACTGGGCTTCGCAAGGGAAGAATAACCATGGCTGAAAACGATCCAATTCAAGTGCCGCAGGTGCAGGACAGGCGGATAAAGCCGTCGGGCGTCTTGCCCAAGAACGCGCAGGCCTGGGTCTTAAGCGGCATTGCGCTATTGATGGTCGCGGTGATTTCCTTTTCCGGCAGAACCCCCTCCAAAGAGCGCAGTTCCCCCGCGCCGCCGGCCGCAGCCGGCGTGATGGATCCGAATGCCGCCCGCATACAGGAGTACCAGGCGCGCATCGAGGAGCAGGCCCGAAAACTTCAGCTGGAGCAGGCTCAATTGGCCCGCACCCAGCAGGCTTTGGCGCCCGGAGCCGCGACCGGCACTCCCAGCCAAACCCAACCCGGCCTCTACATGCGGCCCGGAGAGCCACGCTACGCCTCTCCGGAGCCGGATCCCGTGGCGGGCTCAATTCAGGCGGACAAAGAAAAACGCGCGTACCAATCTTTATTCGCCTCGAATGTCGCCTTGAGCTAACGGCGAGAGAATGCCGCCGAGCGATCCCCAGTTATGCTGGAACCTGCCACGGCGCCGACGGGGGTAGGTCGAACTGAGCTACTGCCATCAAATTCGGACGGAAAAGACGGAACGCCGCTCTTGGTGGAACGTCTAAATCAGGAAAAGGGTGAATCTGTGGCGAATAGTCGAATTCCGGAATCCTGTGTCGATTTTGACCTGGCGGAAGGAAAAGCGCACCGGCTCTTTGAAGGGACCGCGCTTGAGACCGTATTGACGAATCGCTTGGACGGCGATTTTTCGGGGCCCGTCAACTGCATGGTGACAACTGGCGTCTACTCGCACGATGGACAACATTTGCTGATTCCCCAAGGAAGCCGCGTGCTGGGTGAGGTCCGGAAGCTTGAGACCTTCGGTCAACAAAGATTGGCCGTTTTCTTTCATCGCCTCATCATGCCGGACGGATATTCCGTGAGTCTCGATAAATTCCAGGGATTGAACCAGATCGGTGAAACAGGTTTGCGGGATCAGGTCAATCACCATTACTTGCAGGTCTTTGGCGTATCTTTGGCTATCGGCGCCATTGCGGGTCTCGCTCAGGCCAACACGCGCGCCGGATTCGACGTCACAGCGGCGGACGCCTACCGGCAGGGCGTCGCTACGAGTCTTTCCCAGTCGTCTTTGAACATTCTGGACCGCTACCTGAATGTGCTGCCGACCTTTACAATTCGCGAGGGCCACCGCGTGAAGGTATATTTATCCAATGACTTGCTTCTCCCGGCCTACGAGAAGCACCAGATGCCGAGTGATCTGTAAAGGAGGCGCTATGATCGGTTGGCTTTATCGCTACGTGTTTCGCGGGATCGGGATTCTCATGATGATCGGGATAATCACGATTCTGATCCTGGCTGTCAGCTCGCAAGCCCATCGGGCAGGCACGAGCTCGACCGTCCCGTCTGCCGGCACCCGCCGGTAACCGGCATTTGCCGGTAACTCGCGGCTTCAGACAAAACAAGGGAGGGAAATCCAATGCACAGAAAGGTGACAGCCGTCGTGTGCGCGCTCGCCGTAGTGAGTACGCCTGCCTTTGCCATCCTCGGCATCGGCGACATTGTCTATGATCCGTCCAATTATGCGCTCGCTCTTCAGCGCTTGATCCAGCTCGAACAGCAGTACGCCGAGCTGGTCCAGACCTATCGGATGATCAGCAATCAATATAACCAGATGCTGTGGATGGCGAAGATGGTGCCGGTCAACATGGCCGCCCGGTATCGCGCGATGGCCACCCCCTGGAGCCTCTCCTCAGCAACCAACACCTACGGAACGACAGGGGGGTGGATGACGGGAATTAACAGCGGCCTGGCGGTTCCAGCCGGGTATTCGGAGGCCACGCAATCGCTCGAAAGCTATGGGTCGGCACTCGGCAATATCCCGGCCGACCAGCTTCCGCGCGTTAAAACCAACTACTCGACCGTGGAACTGACCGATGCCGCCAATCTAAATGCCATACAGACGATCGGCCAAATGCGCGCAAATGCTCCAGGGGTCGAGACTGCGATCCAGAACTTGGAGGACGACTCGCTCTCGGCCGATCCTGCCATGAACACGGAAATGGCTGTTCTGAACAAGATCAACGCGGCCAACATGGTTAATGTCCGCAATACGCAGGACACAAACAAACTGCTGGTTGCTCTTGCGGAGGAGCAGATCGTTGACGCCAAACGGAAACGCGACGCCGAAGTGCAGGCCATCAACAACCACATCCGGTTTATGGCCGAGGGGAAAGCGGTCATGACGGCTCAGGCCTCTGGCGCAAGCTCCGCCATGCTGGCTTGGCGCATGCCCTAGGAAAGAGAAAACTAATGACACCAAGCTCCATGAACGATCTTTTTGCGTTTCTGACGCAGCTTATGACGGAGAATGCGGGCATGTTCGAGAGCATGGGGAACAATATGTTTCGCGCGTTCGCGACCATTCTCATCGTGTGGTTCGGCGTCAAAAGTGCGCTCGCCTCGGCCGGCGGGGGCCACGGTCCGGGTTTCCATTTTGACCATTTCGCCAGCCTCCTCATGACGATTGCTTTTGGGTTTGGCCTGATAACGTTCTATAGCCATCCGATTCCGGGATTTGGCATCAGCTTCTACCATCTCGTCATCGACCAGGGCCTGGACCTGTCCAACCAGCTGAACCATTCGCTCGTTCAGGATATCTGGGATCGCCTGACCGGCCTTTATTGGGGGATGGAAACGCCGGCGCTCACGATTGCGCTCAATGTCCTCGAAATCCTGCGCTACTTGGTCACGGTGCTTTGCCTTGTGGCCGCTGAGGCGGCGGTGTTTACCGTGATCGCATTCGGCTATGTGGCCGCCGCCATAGCGGTGCTACTGGGCCCGATCTTTATTCCGTTTTTCATCGTTCCCCACATGGAATGGCTGTTCTGGGGCTGGCTCAAATCGATGATCCAGTACGCCTTCTATCCGGTAGTGGCCAACGCCTACCTCTATGTTTTCGGCAATCTCCTCATCCACTTCATCGACGCCCACCCGGCTCCTTATGATGGTGCAACGCTGCTTGTGCTTTTCTTTCCGCTGGTGCTCCTCCTGATTGCCTTTACCTACGGGATTATCAAAATCCCGTCGCTTGTGAATTCGCTGTTTACTGGCCGGTCGGGTGAATTTACCTGGCCTCCACTATGAAGGACACCATCATGTCCGATCTCCATTTGATGCCGCCGCCAACCCCGGATCTCGGTGCCGCCAAGCGGCAGTTTGTGGAGCTCTATGGCTCGATCGCCGTCATGAATACGTACCTCAAGATTGCGGTCGTGAGCCTCTGCGCGGTGTGCTTGGGGCTGATTACCCTCAACATCAAAACCTATCAGACCTTCCACAACTTCAAGCCCCTTGTTATCCGGATTAATGATCTGGGCAGGGCTGAGGCGGTGAGCTACAGCGATCTCGAGTACCACCCACAGGAGGCCGAGATCAAGTATTTCCTCATTCAGTTCGTTGAACAGCACTACGGGCGAATGCGGGCCACGCTCAAGGAAAACTATGCGCGGTCGCTTTATTTCCTGGATGCGCGGCTGGCGGACCCTTTGATCGAGGCCAACAAAAAGAGCAACGCCATCGAAGGATTCCTGGCCGGGCAGAGCGAGGAAATCGAAATTCACGTCAAGAACGTCTCGATAGAAGATCTGCGCAGCCCGCCCTACCGGGCCACGGTCGACTTCGAAAAAATCTATTCCTCACCCGCCAACCACATGGAAACCCGGCGGGAGAAATACGTCGGCAACTTCGTATTCGTCGTCAAAGACCGGGTCCACAACGCCATGATTCCGGTCAATCCCTTGGGCCTGACCATCACCTATTTCCGTGAGGATCAGGCCTTCCAATAGGAGAAAAGATGATCGCCAATGCGTTGCTCGCTACCAGTGTCCTCTTTTTGGCGCTGGGCTTCTTTCTGATGCAGGAATGCCAGTTCTTGATACCCTACCGGCGTCTCCTTTGGGAGAAATACAGCGGTTCGATTGCGATTTTTGCCGCGGTTCTCTTTGTCAATCTTTTTACAGCGATCTACACGCTCTGCCGCAAGCTTTTCCTGAAGGACACCGGCCGTAAGCTTGCCCATGCGGAGAAGCAACTGCGCAGCGGAAGCATCTCGGAAGAACTCAGCCGACGCCTGAAGGAGAACGGTCAGTGAGCCGACCAATCGAACTAGACGAGCGCGAACCTGATCCGAGACCACGCCTGCAAGAGGCCATTGACCGCGCCGCTCAAGACCCGACCACGATGTCTAAGTTCATCGACCGGCTGACGAAGGCTGGCGTTCGAGCCGTTCCCAGCATTCAAACAAGCGGCAGGTTGAATGGCATGTCGTACGTTATCGATGGAATCCTGGTCAAAGGCTCCGACCTTGGAAGAGTATACACAGCTCAGGGTTTGCAAAAGCGCCTGGGCGTCCGCTACGACCCTGAACGGGATCAGCCCAAGCTCATCGAGGCTGCCCAACGAGCCAAAGAATACAAAGGTGTCGATCGATTCTGGAGACCTGATCGGGGCAGGGAAGTCGATCGGCTCCGGGACAAACTACGCGACCGCTCTTACCGCCGGCTCCAATACGACGGCCTGACCGATTCGCTGCGCGCGGCCCTGCGTGAAATCGGCCGGTTCCGCACGGTTTCCGTTGAGGATTTTATCCGCATTCAATATGCGGGAGACCGGCGCGCCTGGCTGCAGGATGTCGCCGCACTCAGAGCGCAGAAGCTCACCAAGCAGCGTTCCGTCGTGGTGGCCATGCACTCCAAAACCCACGGCAAGACGGTCAGATCCCTGACCGTGCTCGCGCTGACCAAGGACGGAAAAAACCTCGTTCGGCGCTGCGATCCAGAGGCCCGCGCCAATCATCAGGCGATGTACGCCGGCATCGTAAAACCCCGGGAGGTGGCGCATGACGCCGCCATCTACCGCATGTATCAGGTGGAAGCCGGCAAGATTCGCGCCCAGGGCGGGCGGGTGAAACGAGTGGTTTTGGATTTCGAATTGAAGAAACGGGTTTACTCACCGCTTGCCAAAACACAGCGCCAAAAACCGCAAGACTACACGCGAACCCAGGCCCGCGTAGCCCAGGAGAACGGCCTGAAAGTTATACAGGGCAAGATCCGATTCCCGGATCTACGCATTGAATACGAGACGGCCGCCGGTGAAGCTGCCCACGTGGATTTGGAACTGGCGACCGAGCACTACCGCGGCGATCACATGGCCACAAAAGAGAAGGCGGGCTTTAAGATCTACGCCGATTCGGCCTCCTGCCCCGGCGGCGGCTACGGACGCAGCGCGCCGTTTGACCCGGACCATATGGCGGAGATTTTCTCGTTATGACGGCGGCGATGACGAACGAAGAACGGATCAGGGAACTGCAACGCTTCGGCTACGACGCCGAGGAAGCGCAATTCTTGTGCGTCGCCGCGCTGCACAGCGGTTATTTTCTGCGCCGCCAGTTCTTGAGCTTTATCCGGGGAAAGAAGGGCTGGAAAGACGTGGCCCTGGTCAATAAATTGAAGGCGAACCAGCATTGCCGGATCACCATGTATCGGCACAACCGCATGGTATACCACCTATCCGCGAAGCCGCTTTATGACGCCCTTGGGGAACGAGACAACCGCAACCGCCGCGAGCGCCAGCCGTCGACGATCAAAAACAAGCTCATGACCTTGGATTTTGTTCTGGACCACCCCCAGCACAACTACCTGGCCACGGAGCGGGAAAAGCTGGACTACTTCCTCGGAACGCTCAAATTATCCCCTGCGAATCTGCCGACACGCTGGTATCAGTCACCGCGCGGGCGCGGGACAACGGCCAAGCATTTTGTGGACAAGTACCCGATGTTTCTCTCGGTCCCGCCTGGCGGGACCTCTCCTGTGGTTCACTTCTGCTATGTCGATGAAGGGTTGCAATCGACCGACGGATTTGCGACCTACCTGAGCCAATACAGCCGGTTGTTGAACGCTCTGCCCGATTTTCGGGTGATCTATATCGCCCAACACCATGGCCTTTTGGGGAGTGCACGCCGGGTTTTTGGGGCGTTCGAAGCACAGGAATCGGGTTCGGTCGCCGCGCCGACCGAGGCGACGGCGCGGCAACTGCTGGACCACTTTGAGGCGCGCCAACAGTACGAAGCGCGGGACTTTTCGCGGTTCGATACCACGGGCTTGATCCGCTATAGGGAGAACAAGAAGCGCTTTGCGGGTGACTGCTTCGAAGCGCTGTATGAGCGGTGGCGCGCTCATGGTGCCGCGGTTGTTCTGGGGGTTTTGCACCCCGGCCAGCCGGCGAAAGAGGTACCGGTCGAGCGCTTTTCCCCCTGCGTTTTGGAGTATGACTATGACCTTTTCGGCACACTTACGAGCGGACCGGCACAGGCCTTCGATCAAACGCAGACTCAAACGCAGGCATGATCACTGGCATTCAGCGGCGTTGGGAGAGCGTTTGAGATTCGGGTCTGGAGAGCCTTCGGAGGAATGGTC
>JACXTT010012717.1_pt1 | contig 11150 bp, 10 predicted proteins | sample 9270951 | NCBI WGS metagenome assembly JACXTT01 (sample SAMN15532306, study PRJNA645909) | rock metagenome | isolation source: weathered quartz diorite | place: Puerto Rico | collected 2017-06-21 | reverse complement strand
CCCCTCTCGCCGACGGTGCCGACGTCGGGCCGGTCGGCGTCGTCGTGGCCGGCGTCGTCGTGTGCCCGCCGGTCCGTGTGGTTGTCGTGCTGCCGTGCTTCTCGCGCTTGCGAGTCGTCGAGGTGCGCGGGAAGAGCACCGTGGTGGTCGTGCTCGTGCCCGACCCCTTCGAGCTCGAGCACCCGGCGATCGCGATGATGCTGAAGACGATCGCGGCCACCTTCGTGTTCCGCCCGTTCGTGTTCATGGGAGTGTCACTTTCTGCCAGGTTGCTCCGGCGTCGTGGGTCATGAGCATGGTGCCGTCGCCGAAGATGACGAAGCCCTGCGTAGCCGTCGTAAAGCCGCCGTCGACCGCGCGGTCGTTCGCCGCGCTCGCGACGTGGGCGACGCCGCGCCACGTCGCGCCGCCGTCGGTTGATTGTTCCAATTCGCCGAGGCCCGCAACGACGGCGGCGTTCGCGCTGGGCGACATTACGAACGCTCCCGGGGCCAAGCGGCGCTCGAAGGAGACGCCGCCGTCGTGCGAGAACCACACGGAGGACTGAATCGGCCCGCCGCCATAATCGTGTTCTGAGCAGCCGGCCACCAGGTCGCTGCTCGAGGATGCGGCGAGGAGTGCGGGACCATTCCGCCCCGCGCACGGCGGAAGCCACGTGTGCCAGTCACCGTTCGGTGTGAGCTGGGCGCCGCCGACGATGTCGCGGTCGACCTGGAGCAGCCAACCCTTGGTTCCCGACAGGACGAGTTGCGTGTATGGGATCGGCCCGGCGCCGATCGGAATGCCCGTCGGGTGCTTGGTCCAGGTCGACGCGTCCACGGGTGTCGTCCACACATCTACGGACGCGTTGGTGGTGTCGTACGAGGCGGCGTACACGGTGCCGTTCCAGATCGCCAGGTCAGCAGCACCGTGGAACGGCACGCCGAGCAAATGCCAGGAGCGCCCGCCGTCGGTGGTAGCGAACACGTCGTTCCGGTCGAACGCGTATCCGCGGGTGGCGTTCGCGAATCGCAGCCTCCCGTCGCGGGCGGAAGGGCCGACGTGACCGACCGTCGCCCACGTCGCGCCGCCGTCGGTCGTTTCGGCGACGTCGCCGTTCTGCCGCAGCACCCAGCCGTGGTCCGGAGAGACCCACGTTGCCGACGACGCGGGCGACGGCGGCGAGGCCGGCGGTGTCGTCGTCGTGGTCGCCGCGGCGTTCGGCGGGATCGTCGTGGTCGGAGCGGTTGTCGACGACGTCGGGCCACCCTCGACCGTGATCTCCGGTCGGTTGTTGCGCTGGGCGGCGACGATGCCGAGCACGAGCGCCGCGACCGCGACGACCGATACCGACGAGAGCGCCAACCGGTTCCGCCGCGACTGGGCCCGCAGTTGACCTGCCCGCGCGCGGACGGCTTCTCGCTCGCGCGCGCCGGGATCGGGGGCCAGGTGATCGCGCAGCGCGTCGAAGTCGAAGTCGAAGCCGCTCACGCAGTCACCTCGAGCGACTTGCGCAGCGCGGCGAGCCCGCGAGACGCGTGCGTCTTCACCGTCCCGACCGAGCAGCCCAGGGTCTCGGCGACCTCGGCCTCGGGGAGGTCCACCAGGTAACGCAGCACCACGACGTCCCGCTGCTTGGGCGAGAGCGTGAGCAACGCCCGCTGCAGATCGACCCGCTGGGCGTCGAGGGGCGGCAGGTCGGCGGCGGCCGGCAAGCCGCGCGCCCGGCTGAGGCGCCGCACCCGGTCGATCGCGAGATTTCCGGCCACCCGCACCACCCACGGCTCGGCGTACGCCGAAACCTTCTTCCAGCGCACCAACGCGCGCGCCAACGTTTCCTGGGCGACGTCCTCCGACTCGCCCCGGTCGCCGAGCACGACGTAGGCGACGCCGTACGCGCGGCTCCAGAGCTTGTCGAATTCCTTGTCGAAATCGTGCACGAGGTTCCTCGAGGGGAGAACGCCCCAGCGCCCGGCCGCGTTGACGCGGCATATCATGTTCCCTGCCGAATCAAAGCGGGGGGAAGGCTCGGAGGCAGTGGCTCACGGCTCGTTGTCACGACGCGGGTGGCCGGACGACGATGCCGGATAGCACCGCGCTCGAGAGCGCGCACGCAACGGCGCCCGCAAACGGGCGTGTCCTCCGGAGGCTGTTGCGGCCTCGAACGCGGCGGATCCTCCTGGCGTTCTTCCTCTTGAGCTTCGCAGTCTTCCTCGCGACCGCCACCGGCCAGTTCCGGTCGATCGACGACGAGAACCTGTACTCGACTGCCCACTCGCTCACGTCCGGCAAGCCCAACGTCGACATCTGCCGGGGGACCAACCAGGCGGCCGACTACCTCTACGCCCGGGGCCCGTACGGCTGTCTCGACTTCGCCCAGCCCCAGCTCCTGAAGTCCTACCAAAAGGCGCAGAAGAAGTACGTCAGCAAGTACGGGATCGGTGTGCCCGTCATCGCCGCGCCGTTCTTCGGCGCAGGCCGCGTCGTCGGCGACGTGCTCAACGACCACGCCGACGGTCGCTGCCGGGGACCGAACGCGATCGCGTGTTGCAAGAGCTACCTCCGCGACGCGAGCGGGTTCCGGGCGAATTGTCAGGGCAACACACGGGACATGATCACGCAGACGACGACGCTGTTCACGAACTCGCTCGTGACGGCGCTCACACTCGTGATCGTGATGATCGTGTGTCTCCAGCTCGGTGCATCACTCCGCGGCGCGGCCTTGATCGGCGTCGCGTTCGCTTTCGGCTCCTACGCGTTCGCGTACGCGAAGACGTTGGCCGCGGAACCGGGAACCGCGATGTGCGTGATCCTCGCGGTCATGTTCGGGATCGAAGCGCTGCGATCGGGCAAAGCGCGCGCGTACATTGCCTGTGGTCTGGCCGCGGGCGCCGCGGTGTTGTTCCGCAGCACCGCGTTGATCTTCCTGCCGGTCTTCGGCGTCTGGTTCCTGATCCCGCGCACCAAAGCCGACTGGATGACCGCCGTTCGCAACGCGGCATTGTTCAGCGTGGGCGCGATCTTCATGTTGCTCCTGCTCGTGGTGAGCAACACGTGGCGCTACGGAAGTCCAACCAGCTTCGGCTACAACCAGACCGCGTCGAACCTGAACGCACTCCCGGCCGGTGGTCCGATCCTGACCGGGATCTGGGGCCAGTGGTTGAGCCCGGGCAAGAGCATCTTCCTGTACGCGCCGTTCGTATTGCTCGCGATCGCGGGCATTGTCATCTCCGTCCGGCGCTTCCCGCGCGAGCTCGTGCTGCTCATCGCGATCGTCGTCGCCAACACCTTGATGTTCGCCCGGGTGCGGTTCTGGAGCGGCGACTGGGCGTGGGGCCCTCGCTACATGATCATCGTGTTGCCGTGCCTCGCCGTGATGTGCGCACCGCTGGTGAGCACGAAGCCCTGGCGCAATGCGCTCGCGGTGCTCGCCGGGCTGGGGTTCCTGTTCCCGGGCGCGCTCGGCGTCCTCGTCAACTACAACACCTTCTACCATGGGGCGAACCGCACGTTGGGCGTCACCTTCCGCGACGCGGTCTACCACGACTGGTCGTGGAACCCCATCTGGCACCACGTGAAGATCCTCGGCCAGGAGTGGGGCAACTTCGGGCGACCCTACGGACTGCTGTACATGCGGGGGCAGCCGCGCCTCGACGTCTGGTGGCTCGACGATCGTTGGTGGATCAGCGGGCACCCCGGTCGATTCCTTGCCGGCGGCTTGCTGTTGCTGGTGATCGCCGCGCTGGCGATCGCGGGCGCGGTGATCCTGCGGAACGCGATGCGCCGGCCGGTGGTGACCGCCGCGGCATCGCCGACTCCGGATCCGCCGTCCCCCAACGGTGAAGGCGACGAGCAGTTGCAGGTCGCGAGTCACGACGTCCACTCGAATGGCCCGGGAGAGATTGCACGTCCGTGAACGCTGAACCGAGCAACGTACGGGTCGCGTTCATCGCGGGCGCGGGATTCTCCGGCAGCACGTTGCTCGAGGAGTCGCTCTCACAGGTCGAAGGCTGCGTCAGCATCGGCGGCCTGCACCCGATGTTCGAGCACTACTGGCCGATGATGATCTGCGAGTGCGGCAAGGAGCACCGCGACTGCCCGTTCTGGCAGGCGGTGCTGACGGACGCGTACGGCGGCGCCGACGAGCAGGCCGCCAAGCGGGAGCGCGCGCGTGTCCTCGGCAAGGGGTTCATCGCGCACTCGCCCCGCTCCGCGCTCGTGCACTCGTCGCCCCGGTACTCGTTGAAGGCCGCGTTCCGGGAGCTCGGCACCTTGATCGAGCCGGTCTACCGGGCCGTCGCGGCGCACTCGGGCGCCCAGGTCGTCGTCGACTCGTCGAAGGCGGCGCCGTGGGGGCTGAGCTCGCGGTCGGCGCCGGGCGTCGACCTGCGGGTCGTCCACCTCATCAAAGACCCGCGGGCGTTCGCGTACTCCAACGGCCGTCCCCACGCGTTCTTCTATCCGCCCGGCTCCACGACGATCCCGCGCGGTCCCATCCGCTCGTTCGGCAACTGGGGCCTCGCGAACATGGAGGCGGAGTATCTCGCGCGCAAGGCTCCCCGCAGCATGACCGTGCTCTACGAGACCCTGGCGCGCCGACCGGAGGAGACGCTGGCGTCGATCGTCGACATGATCGGCGTGGAAGGGAACCCGACGATTCCCGTGCACGACGGCAAGCTGACGGTAGCCAACCCCGGGCACGCGATCGGCGGCAACCCGAGGCGGCCGCGGCACGGCGTGACATCCATCGAGTTCGACGAGCGCTGGCGTACCGACGGCTCGCGCGCGCTCCGCACGCTCGGCCCGCCGCTGGCCGGTCCGCTCTGGTGGCACTACAAACGCCTCGCCGCGCGCGACGAGCGAGTGCCGGTTACCGGCTGACGCTCCTACATCTCGCGGGCGATAAGCCGCGTCGCGATCGCGAACATCACCGCGGTGAACGTCAGCATCACCGCGACGTCGAACCACACGGGCACCAGCCAGTCGCCGATGTGCAGCGCGGCACCCGACCCGAGTAGGGCCCGCCGCGCGAGATCGACGCCGTACGTCGCCGGGTTCACGTAGCAGACCACGGCCAGCCAGGTCGGCAGGTCCTGGATCGGGAAGAGCGCACCCGACGTGAAGATGATCGGCTGGATCAAGAGCGCCATCACCGTCTGCAACGTCTGGATGCGGTCGACGCTGCTCGCGACCGCGATGCCCAGTGCCGTGATCGCCACCGCCATGAGCACGAGCGTGAGCGCGAGCGCGCCGAGGCGCGCGGACGTGAGGTGCACGCCGGCCAGGGGGGCGAGCACGAGGATGATGAGGCCCTGGAGCAACGCGATCGAGCTGCCTCCGAGGGTCTTGCCGGCGATGAGCGCCGTGCGCGACACGGGCGCGACGAGCATCTCGCGCATGAACCCGAACTCGCGGTCCCAGACGATCGACACGCAGGCGATCAGCGCCGAGGAGATGATCGCCATGGCCAGGATGCCCGGGAAGATGAACACGCGGTACGACATCTGATCGGGGAGGGCGTTGTCGCTCACGACCGCGGCGACGCCGACCGAGAAGACGATGAGGAAGCCGAGCGGCTGCGCGAGACCGAAGATGATGCGCACCGAATTCCGCCGCAGACGGACGAGATCGCGGCGCCACACCATGAGCGCGGAGCTCACCTCGCGCCTCACGCGCGACTCGTGATACGGGGCGACCGCGCGCGTCGGAACCGAGGTCATCGTGCGTGTGAGCGTAGTTGTGGCGGAAAGGGGCGCCGTCCCGGAGCGATACCATGGCGCCGATCCGGAGCGGTCTCGGAGAGCGGAGCGGGAACGGGTGGCGGGAGAGCAGGACAGGGTCCACGTCGCGTTCATCGCGGGCGCCGGGCTGTCCGGGAGCACGCTGCTCGAGCAGTCCCTGTCGCAGGTCGAGGGCTGCTTCACGCTGGGCGAGCTGTACTGGATGTGGAAGCCGTACTGGCCGCTGATGGTCTGCGAGTGCGGCGAGCAGTTCAAGTCGTGCCCGTTCTGGCAGGCCGTGCTCGACGACACGTTCGGCGCCGAGCAGGAGATGATGCGCGCGCGGATCGAGTCGCTGGGCGAGGGCTTCATCCGCCACTCGATCATGCCGACGGTGTGGAACTGGCGGCCCCGGTACAAGGTGGCCGATGCCTTCCGCGAGCTCGGTTCGTTGCTCGCGCCCGTGTACCGGTCGGTGGCCAAGCACGCCGGCGCGTCGGTCGTCGTCGACGCGACGAAGGCTGCCCTGTGGGGCTTGTGCGGCGCGACCTCCGGCGAGATCGAGATGTCGGTCGTCCGCCTCGTGCGCGACCCGCGCGGCTTCGCGTTCTCGAATGCCCGGGCGCGTGACTTCCACTATCCGCCCGGCTCGAAGACCACGCCGCACGGTGCGACGCGTTCGTACATCAACTGGCTGCTGGCGAACCTCGAAGCCGACTGGTTGGCGCGGAAGGTGTCGACCGAGACGTTCGTGTTCTACGACCAGTTCGCCGACGATCCGGTCGAGGCCGTGCGCCCGGTCACGAAGCTGCTCGGGCTCGACCCGGACGCGCACACCGCGATCACCCACGACGCCTTGGTGATCGATCGCGTCGGTCACGCGATCGGCGGCAACCCGCGGCGGCCGGGGCAGGGCACGACCGTCATCAAGGCCGACGACGAATGGACCACCGCGGCCAAGCCGTCCGTCCGGATGCTCTCGCCCTTCGTCCTCCCGTTGTTCCAGCACTACCGCCGCAAGGCGGGCCTGGCGCGGGTGGCCTGATCGTTGGCGCGGAGCGGTCGGGACTCGGTCGAAATCTGCGATCCTGGTCGCGTGGCCACGACGGTCGATCGCGGGGTCACGGGTGGTCCCGCCATCGAGGTGGAACACCTGGTGCGCCGGTACGGCGACTTCACCGCGGTCGACGACGTGTCGTTCTCGGTCGATCCCGGTGAGCTGTTCGGGTTCCTCGGTCCCAACGGCGCCGGGAAGACGACGACGATCTCGATCCTCTGCACGCTGCGGCGACCGACGGGCGGCGTTGCGCGCGTTGCGGGCTACGACGTCGCGACCGAGCGCGACCGTGTCCGCTCGAGCATCGGGCTGGTGTTCCAGGAGATCACGCTCGACGACTACCTCACCGCGGCCGAGAACCTTCGCTTCCACGCGGTTATGTACGGCGTCCCGGGCCGCGCCGTCGAGACGCGCATGGCGCCCCTGCTCGAGATGGTCGGCCTGGCCGACCGCCGCGACCAGCTCGTCGGGCAGTTCTCGGGCGGGATGAAGCGTCGCCTCGAGATCGCGCGGGGACTGCTGCACACACCGCGTGTGCTGTTCCTCGACGAGCCAACGATCGGCCTCGACCCGCAGACCCGCCTCCACATCTGGGACTACGTCGACGAGCTGCGCCGGCGCGAGCAGACGACGATGTTCCTCACGACGCACTACATGGACGAGGCCGAGCGCTGCGACCGCATCGCGATCATCGACGCGGGGCGCATCGTCGCCATCGACACGCCGAACGCCTTGAAGGCATCGGTGGGTGCCGACACCGTGACGCTCGCCACCGCCGACGACGAGCTCGCAGTGCGCCAGATATCGGAGCGCCTGCACGTGCCGGTCGACCGCGAGGACGATCTGCTCGTCGTGAGGACGGCCGACGGCGAGGAGTTCGTTCCGAAGATCTTCGGCGCGATCGACGTCCCGGTCCGCAGCGTCAACGTGCGACGCCCGAGCCTCGACGACGTCTTCATCAAGTACACCGGCCACGAGATGCGCGACGGCGAGCAGCAGCGGCAGGTCGCGCCCAATGCGGTTGCGCGCGCGCACCGCAGCCGCTGACCGACCGCGATGACGATCGACACCGCTCCGCCGACACGGGCCGGCGTGCCGAGCGGCTCCTCGGTCGCCCACACTGTGCGCGCCGTCGGGATCGTCGCGCGCCGGGAGCTTCTCCGGCTGCGGCGCATGCCCGGTCGCGTCGTCGCCGGCCTCGCGCAGCCGCTGCTGTATCTCCTGGTGCTCGGCGCCGGCCTGGCAAAGCTCGTCGGGCACGGCGGGATCGACGGTGCGACGTACCAGCAGTTCATCTTCCCCGGTGTGATCGCGATGTCGGTGATCACCTCGTCGCTGTTCGCCGCGATCGCCATCGTGTGGGACCGCGAGTTCGGCTTCATGCGCGAGATGCTCGTCGCGCCCGTCCCGCGCGCCGTGCTCGTGGCCGGCAAGGCGGCGGGCGGCATGGTCGTCGCGGTCGCGCAGGGCTCGCTCCTCGTCGTCCTCGCGCCGCTGGTCGACGTGCACCTCAGTGTGGCGAGGGTGCTCGAGCTGATCGCCGCGCTCACGCTGCTCGCCTTCGCGATGACCGCGGTCGGCATCCTGCTCGCGAGCCGGATGCGGCGCCTCGAGTCGTTCCAGATGGTGATGGCGCTGGCCTTGCAGCCGATGGTCTTCCTCTCCGGCGCGATCTTCCCCTTGGAACGGCTGCCCAAGTGGCTCGCGACGCTCTGCGCCCTGAACCCGGCGGCGTACGGCGTCGACCTCGCGCGCCGTGCGTTGCTCGGGGCCGACTTCGCCCTGAAGATCGGCGACTACGTCGTGCCGATCTGGCTCGACGTGACCATCCTGCTCGCCGTCGGCAGCGCGCTCCTCGTAGCGGCGACGCGCGTGCTCGGGCTGGTCGAGTAGCGGGCCACGACGGAACCGATCGGCGCGCCCCGCCGTCATAAGGGACCGATGCGGCGACTCGCGCTCCTGACCGTGATCGTGATCGTCGGCCGCGGCTGCAGCGGCAGCCACTCGCGGTCGGCGCCGAGCCCGCCGATGACCACAACCGTGCCCTCGTCGCCCGAACAGCTCGCCGCGGCCCTGACGAAGCGCATGGTCGGAGCCGCGATCCTCCCGCCCCGGTCGCGGCGAACCGGCCCGATCACGTCGGCGATGCTGCGCGGACCGTGGGAGACAGTCGGTGGGGGCAACGTCGTGACCGCGAAGCGGGCGTGGCTCGTTCCCGGGCGGCCGGACGACGTATCGGCGTTCCTGGACGAGCACCTCCCTCGCGGGTTCGACGGACGCGGCAGTCACGGAACGTCCAGCTCTCGCACCGAGCTCGTCGAGTACGTGATCGACGAGCTCCGACGCCTGCCGGCCGACGTGTTCGCGGCCGATCTCCAGATCGGCGTGGAGGCGCGGGGCGCCGAATCGCGCGTGAACGTCGTTGCCGTTGCGCAGTGGTCGCCGAGACGACCCACCGATGAGTTCGTTACGACCCGCGATCGCGTTGCCGTTGTCACGCGCTCCGGTACAGGACCCCCCGCCGCGATCCCGCGGCGGGTCGTCCTGACCGAACCCGGCGAGACGCGCTGGCTCGTTCCTTCAACGAGCTGAAGGTCCAACCGGCGGCGGTCGTCTATCACGGGTGTGGTCCGATGCGGTCGTTCACCCGGGTCGCCTTTGCCCCTTCGGCGAACGCCGCGCCCGATCTCGTCGCGACACTCGCGTGCGGGATCTCGGTCGCCGTGCACGGGCAGCGGCGGCCGACTCTGTTCACGTACCCGGGTACGTTCGAGGAGGCGGTCGCGCGCGCTCTGGATGTATCGAGTTGAGGCCGCGCGCTACGTGACCGTCGCGAGCCAGGCCGGGAAGTCGTTGAGCGAGTCGAGCACGAGATCGGCCTCGGCGGCGACGAGCGTCCGGCTGTCGTCGGGGCCGGTCGATACCGCGACTGCGAGCGCCGACGCGCCGATCGCGGCGCGCACGTCGGCCACGGTGTCGCCGACGTACACGCCGACGCCGTGCTCGATCAGCGCGTCCCGTTTCTCGTCGCCGTGCACGTGCCCCACGACCGCGTCGGCGTCGATGTCGACGGCCGCGAGGCAGCGCAGTGCGAGCGGCGCCGACTTGGCGGTGACGATGACCACCCGTCCGTTGTGGGCGCGGACGGCATCGACCGCGCCGCGGGCGCCCGGCAGCAGTCGCGTGCCGTCGCCGGTGCAGTCGTCCCAGTAGAGCTCGCGGTACCGGGCGGCCATTGCGTCGACCCGTTCGGCCGGGAACCACTGCGCGAGCTCCCACTCGAGCTTGGGCCCCAGGCGGGAGATCACGACGTCGACGTCGATCGGCACACCCGTCTCGTGCGCGAGCGCCGTCATGCTGGCCCGGATCCCCGGACGCGAGTCGACCAGCGTGAGGGCGAGGTCGAAGCCGACGATCAGCACGGGTCAGGGTGCGCGGGGAGCCACGACCATTCGCGGAGCCTGTCACAGGCCACCGCTAGAGTTCGCCCATGACCCGAACACTTGTTCGCTACGCCTGCTCGGCCTGCGGCCACGAGTCGCCGAAGTGGTTGGGCCGGTGCCCGGAGTGCGGCGAGTGGGGCACGCTCGAGGCCTCGGCGCCCGCTACCCGCGCCGGGGCCAGGCCCGAGCCCGCGTCGAGCCCGGTACCCCTCGCCACCGTCGATCCCCACGGCGCTCCCCGCCGCGCCACCCACGTCCCGGAGCTCGATCGTGTGCTCGGCGGGGGCCTGGTCGCCGGTTCGCTCACGTTGGTCGGCGGCGAGCCCGGCATGGGGAAGAGCACCCTCGTCCTGCAGGCCCTCGGCGCGATGGCGGAGGCCGGCGCACGCTGCCTGCTCGTCTGCGCCGAGGAATCGGCGGCGCAGGTGCGGATGCGCGCCGACCGGCTCGGCGCGCTCGCCGACGACCTTCTCGTGGTGTGCGACACGTCACTCCCCGACGTGTGCGCGCACGCGGAGGCGGCCCACCCCGACGTCGTCGCGATCGACTCGATCCAGGCGGTCCAGGATCCCGACGCGCCGGGCGGACCGGGCTCGGTGAGCCAGGTGCGCGACGGCGCGGTGCGCGCCCAGCGGCTGGCCAAGGAGCTAGGAGTCGCGACGCTCCTCATCGGGCACGTCACCAAGGACGGATCGCTCGCCGGCCCGCGCACGCTCGAGCACGTCGTCGACACGGTGCTCTCCTTCGAGGGCGACCGTCATCACGCGCTGCGCATGCTCCGCGCGCTGAAGCATCGCTTCGGGCCCACCGACGAGCTCGGTCTCATGGAGATGACCGGCGAAGGGCTCGTTTCGGTGGCCGATCCCAGCTCGCTGTTCCTCGCCGATCGCCGGGTGGGCGCGAGCGGCTCGGTGGTCGCGGCGGTGCTCGAGGGGACCCGTCCGCTGTGCG
>JACXTT010012716.1_pt1 | contig 11151 bp, 11 predicted proteins | sample 9270951 | NCBI WGS metagenome assembly JACXTT01 (sample SAMN15532306, study PRJNA645909) | rock metagenome | isolation source: weathered quartz diorite | place: Puerto Rico | collected 2017-06-21 | reverse complement strand
AATCTTGATCGATCATCAATCGGTTGATCAAGCCTAATAATCAATATTCAATAATCAATTTTCAATTCTCAATTCTCAATTCTCAATTCACAACCTTCAATCCTTCAGGACCAAACCCACTAGCAACAGTGCGGTCGGCCATAAGTGAATCATCAGCCTATCGAGAGAAGTGGTGAGATGGACCTCAAGCCTAGCTGACGTAATGATGTACAAGGCAAAGTAGCCCACGGCCATTAAAACGAAAACACCGGTAGCACTAAGCCAACCGCCTTTTCGCAAAGAGCTCTTGTTTACTCCGGTAGCCATTAAGAGCAGGACAAGCGGTATCACCGGATGAATAGCCCACCCGCCAAACGAGCCTGCGGTGCGCAACGATGCCATCGCAATCGTAAAGTAGCGATTGATGTCGAGGATCTTCATTAGAACCTCGTTGTAAGTCCGATTGATGAAGATGTCGGTCGTCGAAGCAACGGTCCATTTGTAATAAGACGTCACGGCCAGAGGCAGGAACAATCCGAGGAGAAACATTGCGGCGCGATGCATCGTCTTTGCCGGATGGCGAAATACCGGTAAGAGGATCATCACGACGGTGGAAAGGACGAACAATAAACCTTCGTTTTTAGTCCAGGCTGCGCATCCAGCAGTAAAACCGGCCAGCGTCAACAGACGGGAGTTGTCGTCACGCTCCCAAGAGATGCAAATCAGTCCAATCGTGCTAAGTATGTAAACGGAAAACGGTACATCGGCATATTGCCAGACCGCCAGTGACATATAGGACGGAGTCGCGATGAGCAGCAGCGGGATTAAAAAGCTGACGGCACGAGATCGAAGTTCCCATAACGTCGTGGTCAAAACGAGCACACCGGAAATGGCTATCAATAGAGCCTGAACGCCAGGCGCTTCGGGAACTTCTTTGCCCGTATACCGCCATAAGCGTGCAGTGGCCGCGGGCAGCAATAACGGATAATCCGGATGTGCGGTATTCCGGATGTGTTGCTGCCAAACAGGGCCTGCACGATAAAGGTATCGCGCGTGACTGCCCCAGATTGCCCATCCGTCCCAGCCTCCGTATGGAGCTCGTTGGATCCAGATGACTGAGGCCAACGTGACCCACGCCAGCGCTGCGACCATCCACACGGCTACAAGAGGAATACGATTCTCCGCCGACATAATTTGCGCCATCGTTTTTCTTCGATACCGCAGCCATAACCCAAATGTCACTATGAGCAGCAGAAATTCAACGGTGAACATCGGCCGGCGAGCGATAAAAAATATGATGGAGCAAAGTCCCATTCCAACAGCCGGCGCCATGGTCCATGCCATCGTGTTGGATAGTCCATCCGAACAGATCAGGACGGTAGAAAAGTACCCGACTAGAATCATTATGAGAAATGCAGCACCGAGGAAGAAGAGTGTAGTTTCCGTCATGGTTTAACGATGCTTCGGAGGAGAACCAGACCGTTTCCGGGATCGTAGACCTGTACGAGATAGGGGGGAAGTTGTGGCGGCTTCTCCTTACTAAAGTCTGCCAGAACGAACGGAGTATCCATTCTGTTCGGGAGAAGATTGAGTGGAATAACGACGAAATACAGTGCTGCTCTTCGGATGTCTTCGGCTTCCGACATTGGTTCACCTCGCAGTGAGCGGCTGGTGATGTAACCCAAATCACCAATTCGATATCCGATTCGGTCCAGTTCGAGATGAATCGGGTCCCATGCCTTTTCCCAATAAACGGTGGCGTTGACCTCACGTTCTGGCAGCGTAAGGACGGTTCGCGTGTACGCCTGGATATTCCAGAAGGCAATCGCAATCAGGCCAACACGCGTCGCGTACTTAACGATGCGAATGAACATTTTCAATCATCCTCTTTATGTGGAGCCGGGGACGAGACGCAGATGCATTCTACGTCAGTCAGGAAGATTTGGAAGACTGGCGTCGGACAAATTGTACTAGTTGTGAATTGAAAATCGATTATTGCTTATTGATTATTAGGTTTGTTCAATCGGCAATGATGATCGACTCTCCGGTCCAACAACGCCGAATCGGCGGACTTCAGACCCGGAGCTACAAACTTGGATTCAAATCGTTGGCGGCGGATCGTTGAGATCTTTCATCAGGCTTTGGAACTCTCACCATCTGACCGCGAGCTGTTGTTTCACCGCGAATGTGCGGAAGATGTATCTCTCGCGGTAATTGCCTTTGACAACTCCTCCATGAACAGGCTAACGTGAATGACTTCTCCCCTCCCTGCCTTGCGAATTCTCCGTCCGTCGTTGCGATTTCTCTGTTTCGCGTTTGCAAATTCTCTGTCTGCCTTTAGATCCAACCGCTGAAGAAAATGAGGAGGGTTACATATGAATATCTCCAATCGTGCGATTCGCAGAATCGGCGTGGGCGTAACACTGGTTGTGACACTGGGATTAGTGGCGATGTTTTGGACACTAACTCTGTCCGGAATACCGGTCCCTGCACAACTCGATTGGCGCTATTACGGTAACGACCTGGCAAATAGTCGCTACCAGAATGTCGATCAAATCAACCCGTCGAATGTGGCGGAACTCCGCCCGGCTTGGGTTTTCCACACAGAAGTCCTCGACGATGAGGCGTCGTTGGAAGTCTCGCCGATCGTAGTCAACGGCACGATGTACGTCACTTCAGGACACGATGACGTATTTGCGCTGGATGCTGCCACCGGTAGTCCGAAGTGGGCTTATCACCCCATAAACGAAATGCCGCCACTTGGTGATCTCTTCATCTGTTGTGGACGCGCTAATCGTGGTGTTGCTTTTGGAAATGACAAAGTCTTCGTTGGAAGACTGGACAGTGTCCTGGTCGCGCTGAATGCGAATACTGGAGACGTCGTCTGGAAGAAGACAGTAGTTGACTGGCACGACAGATATACCATCACGATGGCGCCGCAAATCGTGAACGGACTCGTCATTGTCGGGGTGGGCGGAGGCGAATTCAAGGTTCGCGGACAGGTCGTCGCTTATCAGGCGAACACTGGGGCTGAAGTATGGCGATTCTTTACAACAGAGCCGACGACTTGGGCAGGCAATTCATACCTGACTGGCGGCGCCACAGTTTGGACCACGCCGGCAGCGGATCCAGCCCTCGGTCTGCTCTACGTCACGACGGGCAACGCGGCCCCGGATGTGAGCGGCGAGACCCGCGCCGGGATGAACTTATACGCGACGTCCATAGTGGCATTGAACATCGCTACCGGAACAGTTGCGTGGCACTTCCAGGAAGTTCATCACGACCTTTGGGACTATGACGCCACGCAGCCGCCGGTGCTGTTCGATTTCCCGAAAGGAAGCCAGACTCTGCGCGCACTCGGCCATTGCGGCAAGAACGGCAACTACTACATTCTTGATCGCGCAAATGGGCAACCGCTGTATCCAGTTACCGAGACACCAGTGCCGACGACGCCTGCCTGGCAATTCCCATGGCCGACGCAGCCTGTGTCATCGGTGGAACCGCTAACTCCGCTTACGATTCTCTTCGAGGTACCGGGATCAATAAGAACCGCTCCTCAGTACACTCCTCCTAATGAAAAAGATGTATTGATCTCACCTGGCGATGATGGTGGTTGCGAGTGGAATCCGGCCGCATTCAGTCCACGTACCAATTTCATCTATTACGGAACTCGTTATGAGCCTTCGCTGTTTTCGAGTTTTCCGGGCAATACCTCGTTTCTCGGATCAACGTTTGAGGAAAGAGTGCCGGGTGTTGCAGAGAAGGACCTGGGCATATTCGGCGCAACCGATGTCACCACTGGCAAGATAACGTGGCGAATCCAAATTCCGCAGCCGACGAAATCAGGTCTTCTGGTCGCTGGAGATTTGGTGTTCTTCGGAGAAGGCAACGGCCGCTTCCATGCCCTGGACGCTAAAACCGGAGCCAGACTGTGGACTTATAACGGATCCGGAGTGCCGCGAACCGGCGGAGCCAATGCGGCTCCATCCGCGTACGTGGTCGGTGGACGTGAATTCATTGTGAATGCGTTCGGAGGAAATGTGGCGGACAGTCATCATTTTCCTCCGAACTTGCCGGGCGATGCGATCATTGCATTTGCGTTACCGCAGTAAGGACACTGTTTTGGATGTGTGACAGTAGCCCGCGACTTTCGGCGTCTTATGGAGCTCGAATCTTTCAACTCGCTTTCGTGGCCAACCTGAGTGATGAATTGCAGGCGCGGATATCAACCGAGCGAGAAAATGCGAACTGAAGGCTCCACCGCGGGCTGTCTTCCCGTCGGCGACATCTCCTGTTGCGCCCGTAGGTGATGGCGATGTCGCCGTGCATTTCGACTTTGACGTTGTCCAGGTCGTGGACCAGATACTCCTTTTCGGCGATCCGTTTCAGGAAGGCGGCTTTGTCGTCCTCCATTCCTCCGGTCTTCTCGCCTCTTACCCACCTATCGCGTTCGTGGCCTTTGCGCGCAGCTTTGATCATCACGCTCACAGCCAGAGCCGTGGCGTAGTTTGGATAGTCGGCGTCCGTTTCATCCATCTGTCCGAGAGCGCCGTCCGCATTTGTATTATTCCTGATGAATTTGAGGGCCCGCTCGACAGCTCCCGGCCTTGCCGGCATTTCGAATTCAGGCGCTGCCAGAAGGGCATACCAACCGAACATGCACGCGTAACTGACGGTAGCTTTCGAGACAAATTCAAACCCAGCCGAAAGCGACATCGACCCATACCAGGGAAGAACGTCCGCCACAGTGTAGGTTTTATGTAAACCGCGTCACCGCGAGAGGCTCGCGCGTCGTACAAGAAGTCTCCGTGCTCGAGCCGGCTTCCACCCGCGCCACGTTCGTCGTCGAAAGCGGCAAGCCTGGTGCCTCCCGAGTGTCCTGAATGAACCTCGCGGCGTAGTAGTTTCGGCAGATACCAGGGATGCCGGGAAATGTATTTGGCTATCGGAGGATTCTCCGATGGAAGAATATTAAGGTCGCTCTTAAGCAGATAGGCCGTTTGCTTCTCCGATTCATCATTAGATAGACTGCCTTCATTCATGTCTCTGTCACCTGGAACCCGTGTTGGGGCGTATGAGATCCGCTCGCTACTCGGAAGAGGCGGCATGGGCGAGGTTTACCGCGCGACGGACACCAGACTCAGCCGCGATGTGGCGCTAAAGTTCATTCCCGAGGGTTTTGCGTCCGATCCGGAGCGTATGGCGCGTTTCCACCGGGAGGCTCAGGTACTCGCGTCTTTGAATCATCCCCACATCGCAACCGTTCATGGCCTCGAAGAAGCCGGTCTCAATCGCGCCCTGGTCATGGAATTGGTAGAAGGTCCAACTCTGGTGGACCGAATTGCAAAGGGGCCGATTGCAGTTGACAACATGGTCCAATCCGGTTCCTTCGTGGATGGGGAGTCGATCCAATCCAGTGCCCTCTACGCTGCTGCGCCTGAGTGTCGAGTTGGGATCTGATCATGTTTTGGATAACGGCTTTGGTGCCGCCGCAGTCCTGTCGCCGGATGGTAAAGTTTTGGCCTTCATTGCAATCGGCAATCCGAGAACGCAGCTATATGTACGTCCACTCGACCAGCTCAACGCAATACCGCTTTCGGGAACGGACGGCGCGCGTAATCCCTTTTTCTCTCCAGATGGACACTGGATCGCTTTCTTTGCGGATGGAAAGCTCAAGAAAATTTACGCCACAGGTGGGGCGGCTGTGACGTTGTGTGATGCTCCCGACGATCGAGGCGGTTCATGGGGTGAGGACGGAAGTATCGTTTTCGCTCCCGCCACGAATTCTACGCTTTTTCGCGTGTCTTCTGGCGGTGGGACACCCGAAATGCTCACGAAGTTTGATTCGAAAGACGGTGAGCTCTCGCACCGCTGGCCGCAGGTTCTACGGGGTGGCCGTGTCCTTTTGTATACGGCAAGTCCGGCCGCGGGCGTTTTTGACTATTCATCAATTGTTGCGTTATCGGTGGCGACAGGTGAAAGGAAGGTTCTCCAACGTGGAGGCTATTACGGCCGTTATTTACCAACCGATCACGTTACTTACATGCGCGAGTCCACACTGTTCGCCATTCCATTCGATCCGGATCGTATGGAGGTAAGAGGGCAGCCGGTGCCAGTTATCGAAGGCGTCAGCACGGTTACCGGCAATGGCGGTACTCAATTTGCATTTTCCAATAGCGGCACGGCCGTTTATCTGCCGGGGTCTGACGTCGCAAACGTATCGATGTATTGGATGGACCGAGAAGGTAAAACGACACCATTGCGCCTCCTGATCGCGAGCTATCTGAACCCCCGCTTCTCGCCGGATGGCCGCCGCCTGGCTGTTCAGATCCAGGGCGATATATGGGTGTACGACTGGAATCGCGATACGATATCGCGCCTGACGCTCGATCCAGCCTTCGACAGCTATCCTGTATGGACACCAGATGGTCAGCATATTGCCTTCGCTTCGACGCGCAATCGAGACGGCTCACAAATCATGTACTGGCAACGAGCCGATGGAAGCGCAGATGTCCAACGCCTCACGGAAAGCAGGCGTTTCCAAATACCGAGGTCTTGGCATCCCAACGGAAAATTCCTGGCCTTCGAGGAAAACCAAACCGCAACCGGGCCCGACATCATGATTCTTCCCGTCGACGGGGATGAAAAATCCGGTTGGAAGCCAGGAACACCATACGTTTTTTGGTCCAGTCCTTTTGTTGATACGAATCCTGCATTTTCACCGGACGGCCGCTGGATCGCGTATCAATCGAGTAAATCGGGCACGTTCGAAGTGTATGTCCGTCCCTTTCCGGGGTCCGAGCGCGAATGGCAGATTTCCAACGGTGGGGGCGGTTTTCCGTTCTCGTCACGAACGAAAAATGAACTCTTTTACAAGACGTCCAACCAGAAAATTATGGTCGTCGACTATACCGTGGCAGGGAATTCATTCAGCGCCAAACAGCCACAATTGTTATCAGAGACTCAGGCCACCGCGCGCGGGACCAACTACAATTACGATCTGCACCCGGACGGCCGGCGGTTCGCCATACTGAGAATCCCAGAGGGTCAATCCTCCGGCCGCAATGACAAGATCGTTTTCATCTCTAATTTTTTCGACGAACTTCGCCGCGTTGCCCCTCCTACGAAGTGAAAGAAGTGTTCTCTTGAGAATGAGAACATGCGATCTGGCAGCCGGCGCTCCATGTTTCGTGTCACTATAGATTGAGGGGTATATGTACTGCTCTGGGCGCGCCCCTCTCGCCTGGTCGCCCTTGCTTTACGGCTCCTCGGATAGGAGGATCTGTGAAGTCCATTCAACAATTCCTGAGTTTTGCGGCTGTTTGTGCATTGATGCTGACGACCGCCACGCTGCAAGCGCGCGATCAAGTTTTCACCGTTCCGGCGGGAACTGTTATCAATGTGCGCATGATCGATAGTATTAGTTCGGATGTGAATCACGCCGGCGAGACATTTCGAGGATCGCTCGACAATTCGATTCGAGTCGGAAACAGGACGGTCCTGCCGCGCGGAGCCACCGCGTACGTGAAGCTTGTGGACGCTCGCTCGGCCGGCCGCGTGAAAGGACGCAGTGAGTTGAAGCTTCAGCTGGAGCGCGTTGTCGTCGGCAATCATAGTTATCCCGTCGGCAGTCAGATCGTTGGCTATCGCGGAAAGAGTGAGACCAAGAAGTCACTGAAATCCACCGGCATTGGAGCTGCAGTTGGTGGAGGACTTGGTGCGGTATTCGGTGGCGGCAAAGGAGCGGCTATCGGCGCAGGAGTCGGCGGAGGGACGGGGCTTGCAGTGAGCGCTGCTCACGAAGGCGAACAAATTCGAATCCCTTCCGAGAGGCTCGTGCAATTTCACCTCTCATCCCCGCTCGAAATTCGAGAATAGGGGCGGGTCGGATTGCTGTGCCATTTGCATTATGATGTGAGTCATGATCCATACTGTGGGTCCTGTGTATGGCAGAGAAGGTGGAAGGGAGGCGGAACTCTTGGCAAGCTGCTACCGCCGCAGTATGGAAAGTGCACATCAACATCACTGCAAAAGCATCGCTTTCCCCTCAATCTCGACCGGGGCATTCGGATATCCGATTGAAGAGGCGGCGCGGATTGCATTCACCACTGTAAAGTCGGCTTTGGCGAACGGTATGTCCGCAATCGAGAGCGTCGTGCTCGTAACGTTCTCGGCTGCCGATCAACAAGTTTACGAAGCAATCCTTCGAGAAAATTAGCGTCTCATAGTGACAATTCCTGCCGCCTTGCTGTTCAATTCCGTTATGCCCACTTCCGAACCCCGAAAAAAACACCTGTCGATGTTCCGGTCGTATACAGTCGCGGACTTATTTACATTAGGCAACGCGAGCAGCGGCACCATCGCAATTTTTCTTTGTCTCAATTACATCGCTGAAGACCGGAATGAATTCTTCTGGATTGCGTTTGCGCTTAATTTCATCGCGCTTGCCTGCGACGTCATGGACGGGTATTGGGCACGCCGTTCACGCCGGCAGTCTGCGCTAGGTGCGGACCTGGACTCGCTTGCGGACATCGTTTCATTTGGTGTTGCACCTGCGGTGCTGGGGTTCACTCTGGGAATGCGTGGTGGATGGGATATGGTCGTCCTCGCATACTTTGTCGTCTGCGGGATAAGCCGTCTCGCGCGATTCAATGTGACGGCAGCTGCTTTGTCCGATGCCAAAACCGGGAAGGTCAAATATTTTGAAGGCACACCTATTCCTACCAGCGTACTGATCGTTGTTTTGCTCGGAGTCGCTTTCCGCCAGCAAGCAACTGGGAGTGCCCTGTGGTTCGGGGCGATGGGACTTGGCCCCGCGATGCTTCATCCATTAAGCCTGCTCTATGCCGTTAGCGGCACCGCCATGATCAGCACGATTCGGATTCCTAAACTTTGATGGCTGTTGAATTCAGCTCGCGAAGCGAGCCCCACAATTCTACCCACGTGCGTCAGCGCGTGGTCCAAAATGCAAACGAAATCCAGTCCCGTGAGGGACGGCACAACGCGAGAACTCGTGCTGTGTCGTCCCTACGGGACTGGTCCTGCTACTTTGGATCGATTCCACGGGCTGCGCCCGTGGCTAGAGTTGTGGCGCTCGCTGCGCGAGCTATGTTGGGCAACAGCCCTTGAAGGAGGTGAATATGGCTCACGAGTCCACTACTGAATTCTCTCCTTCATTGGCCGGCGACGTTGGTTTTGTTATATTGCGGTCGGTGATTACAACCTATACATCTCTCCGCGCCATTGTCCTCTAGCGCTCAGTCGCGGCGGACAGCGGCTCACATTTCTTAAACCACCTTTCAATCACAAAAGGAGAGATCGTCGTGTTTCTACTGCACGAATTAGGTTGGATTTCATTTTTTCAGCAACATCTGAAGACAGGAGATAAGCGGATTCCCGCGCGGGTCGTGGAAGAGCAGCGTGCGGTATATCGTGTCGCATGCGAGGCGGGCGAGTTGCTTGCCGAAGTTGCCGGGCATCTGCGGCACATGGCGGCGGCTGCCGCGACCGTACCGGCTGTAGGCGATTGGGTTCTGATCGAACCGAGACTGTCGGAAGGACGGGCTACTATTCACGAAGTTCTACCGCGAAAGACTAAGTTTTCACGCAAAGCGGCAGGACGAGAAACCGAAGAACAAGTCGTCGCGGCGAACATCGACACGGTGCTTCTGATGACTTCGCTCAATGCGGATCTGAACCTTCGTCGAATCGAAAGATATCTTGCAACGATTTGGGAGAGTGGCGCCGAACCCGTGGTCGTGCTCGGCAAGGCGGATCTTTGCGACGATGCGGCGCCTTCAATCGAGGCGGTAGCCGGAGTTGCGTTTGGCGTTCCGATTCACGTGTTGAGTTCGACGACGGGACAGGGGCTTGATCAACTCGATGAATATTTGAAGCCCGGGCGGACAGTTGCGTTGCTCGGCTCATCGGGAGTCGGAAAGTCCACGCTCATCAACCGGCTTCTCGGTCGCGACATTCAGAAGGTCCGCGACATACGAGAAGACGATGCGCGGGGACGGCACACGACAACCGCGCGCCGCTTATTCCTGCTGTCCCGTGGTGGGATGTTGATCGACACACCCGGAATGCGCGAGCTCCAGTTGTGGGATGCGAGCGATGGCCTATCCCAGACATTCCATGACATTGAGATGCTCGCGCAGGATTGCCGCTTCCGCGATTGCCGGCACGAATCGGAACCCGGATGCGCAGTGCAGCATGCCTTAACGAAAAACCAACTGAACCCGGAACGCTTCGAAAGCTATCTCAAGCTGCGCCGCGAGCTGGGATATTTGGCGCGCAAACAAGATGTTTTGGCCCGCATCGAGGAAACACGCAAGTGGAAGCGAAGCCACAAAGCCGCACGAAAAATGTACAAGAATCGCGATAAGCCCTAGTGACAGGGCTATACTTCCGCTCATGAAGAAGAGTGCTCTTGGGTTCATTCTCGTTCTTGTCTGCCTGGTGCCGTCCATATTTGCTGCGGAATATCCGGCGCCGGTTGAAGGCGATTACATCATCAAGGATTTCAGATTCAAGACCGACGAAGTCCTACCCGAACTCCGATTGCACTATCGCACGATCGGCACTCCTGTGCGCGACCCGGCAGGAGTGGTTCGCAATGCCGTTTTGATCTTGCACGGTACAGGCGGCTCGGGCGCTGGGTTTCTGAGCAATTCGTTCGCGGGAGTTCTGTTCGAGCCAGGTCAGTTGCTGGATGGGACCAGGCATTTCATCGTTCTTCCTGACGGTATCGGTCACGGCAAATCCAGCAAGCCGAGCGATGGCATGCACGCGCGATTTCCCAAATACACGTACGAGGACATGATCGTTGCACAATACCGCCTGCTGACCGAAAAGCTCGGCATCAATCATGCACGGCTGGTGACGGGCACCTCCATGGGTGCCATGCAGACTTGGATGTGGGGTGAGATGTATCCCGATTTCATGGATGCGCTCATGCCGCTGGCCAGCTTGCCGGTTCAGATCGCCGGACGAAATCGAGTGATACGAAGAATGATCATGGACTCCATCCGAAATGATCCGGAATGGAAGAACGGGGAATACAAGACGCAGCCACGAGGTCTCGCTTCAGACATCTACGGCATGATGATCATGACGAGCAGCACTCTTCAATTGCAGAAGCATTGCCCAGCTCCACACGTAGCAGAGAAA
>JACXTT010012715.1_pt1 | contig 11151 bp, 10 predicted proteins | sample 9270951 | NCBI WGS metagenome assembly JACXTT01 (sample SAMN15532306, study PRJNA645909) | rock metagenome | isolation source: weathered quartz diorite | place: Puerto Rico | collected 2017-06-21 | reverse complement strand
CGTCGTACAGGGCGCCGGTCATCGACGCGAGCTTGTCGCGGAACTCGCGCGTCGGCGCCGCCATCGAGTGTGTCTCGACTGCCTTCGCGTCGCGCCAAATCTCGACCACCGTGAAGTGATTCGGCCGGTTGACCTGCTGCACGACCTCGAAGCGCAGGTTGTCGCCGCCGCGCCGGCTGTCCTCGCCCAGGCGCTTGAGGGCGGCGACGCCGTCGTCCTTGCGCGGCGGAATCACGTCGACATGCGTGGCCACGTAGATGCCGCCCCGGGCGCCGCCGGGCACGTCGATCGGGCCGATCGAGAGCGCGGTGTGCACGCGCTCGTCGGTCGGCGCGTTGCGGATGGCTGCGATCTTCTCGCGCGTGTCGGCGAAATTGGCGCTCTTGCCGTGCGCCTCGAACGCCGCCTGGTCTTTCCAGATCTCGAGGATCGCGAACTGGTGCGGCTGATCGATGCGCTGGACGACCTCGCAGCGGAGGTTGCCGCCTTCCTTCTGGGCGGCGTCGCGGTAGCGCCGGAGCACGCTCGCCGCGTCGGCCTTCGACGTCGGCATGACCTCGATGTAGGTCACGGAGTAGATGTTGCCCACGATCGGGGCCGGTGTCGCCGCCGGGGCGGGAGCCGGGGTCTGCGCCGGCGCCTGCGCGTCCGCGCCGCCGATCACGCCGAGCGCCATCACGACCAGTCCGAGAAAGAGCACGCGAACGACCATGTCCATGGCGTCACCCCCCCGCATGCTACCCTAAGCGCTCGAAGCGCGGAGGAGCTATGTCCGGAATCGATCAGGAGGTGCTGCGCCGCGGCGCCGGGCGGCCCGTGCTGGTGCTGCACGGGGCGCAGCACGTCGATCCGCGCGCGCCGTTCCTGGACATGCTCGGCCGCCACGCCGAGATCGTCGCGCCCTCGCATCCCGGCTTCGGGCGCTCCACGCGCCCGGCCGATTTCGAGACGGTGTACGACCTCGTCCACTTCTACCTCGAGTTCCTCGAGGCGCTGCCGCACGAGAAGGTGACGGTGATCGGGCTGTCCTTCGGCGGATGGCTCGCGGCCGAGCTGGCCGTCAAGTGCCGCCATCGGCTCGAAGGGCTCGTGCTGGTCGACGCCTTCGGCATCAAGGTGAGCGATCGGGAGACGCCGGACATCCTCGACCTCTTCAACACCTCACCGCAGGAAGTGCAACGGCGGAGCTGGCACGATCCGGCGACCTGGGCGCCCGATCTCGATGCGCTGTCCGACGACGAGCTCGTGATCCGCGCGCGGAACTGGGAGGCGCTCTGCCTCTACGGCTGGAATCCGTACATGTACAATCCGCAGCTCAAGCGGTGGCTCGCGCACATCACCGTGCCGACACTGGTCGTGTGGGGCGCCAGCGACGGCATCGTGAAGCCGGCCTACGGCCGCGCCTATAGCGCGCTGATCCCCGGCTCGCGCTTCGAGCTGATCGAGCGCGCCGGGCATCATCCCGAGATCGAGCAGCCGGAAGCGTTCGTGGACACCGTCGTGAAGTTCCTCAATCGCTGAAGAGACTCCCGGGGGGAGAAGCGCCATGGACGCCTGGTGGCAGTGCGAGGTACCGTACCCGTTCGTCGCCCAGGACGTCCTCAGCGCGACGGACTCCGTCCGCGCCAGTCTGCCCAACCGCTTGTGCGATCCGAAGGTGGCCGCCGATCTGTTCGAGGAAGTCATCGACGAGTTCCTGCTGTGCGACGACCTCGGCCTGAACGTGCTGGCGGTCGAGCACCACGCCGGGATCAACTCGCTCCTCGGCGCGAATCCGCTGCTGGTCGGCATCCTGGCGCGCCAGACGCGGCAGGTGCGCATCCTGAGTCTCGGCACCCTGATCTCGCTGCGCAAGGATCCGGTGCGCGTGGCCGAGGAGTACGCCACGGCCGACGTGATCTCGCGCGGGCGGCTCGAGATCGGCTTCGTGAAATCGGGCGGCACCGAGATGGCGTCGAACAACGCGAACCCCGTGAACAACATCGAGCGCTACTGGGAGGCGATCGACCTCATCAAGAAGGCGCTCAGCCACAACGACGGGCCGTTCAGCTGGGAGGGCAAGCACTTCACGCACCGCCACGTGAACATCTGGCCGCGGCCGTGGCAGCAGCCGCACCCGCGGATGTGGTCGGCCACCGGCGATCCCGAGACCGCGGCCGAGGTCGGCCGGCGCGGCATGGTGCACGTGCTCGTCCTGCGCGGACCCGAGGGAACGAAGCGGGCGTACGCCGCGCATCGCAAGGCGCGCGCCGAGGCCGGCCTGCCGAAGGTGACCACCGACAACTTCGCCTACGCCGCGCTCGGCTACGTCGGCGACACCGACGAGGAGGGGCTGCGCGTCGGCGAGAAGCTCCTCTGGTTCCTTCACACCAGCCTCAAATCGGCGCCGCAATACTCGCGGTTCCTGCCGGGAACCGCGCCACCTGAAGCCGCGCCCCAGATCTATCGCACGGCCCCGAGAGCCGGGAGCACAGGCGTGATGTCGGCGGGCCAGAACGCGGCGCGGCTCACGTCGATCACCACCGAGCAGGCGATGGCGCAGGGCATCCTGTTCGCCGGCAGCCCAGACAGCGTCTACAGGCAGGTGATGGAGTTCTACGACAAGGTGGGCGGGTTCGGCCACCTGAGCCTGGTCGGCCGCTCGGGCCTCATGACCCACGCGGAGTCGGAGAAGAGCATCCGGCTCTTCTCGAAGGAAGTCCTGCCGCGGCTTCGCGAGATCAAGCCGGTCACGGTCGACTGAGGCTCGGCGGCTTCAGCGTCCCGTGAAGCGGGGCGCTCGATGCTCCCGGTGGGCGACCATGCCCTCGGCGATGTCCTGACTGTATTCCAGCGCGTGACGGAGCGCGTCGGACAGCTCGCGTGAGGCCGCGTAGCCGTCCGCGCTGCGGACGTTCATGATGCGCTTGGCGCCGCGGGTCGCGATGGGCCCGCTGGCCGAGATCCGCGCGGCGAGCGCCCGCGCCTCCGAGAGCAACCGCGCCGTCGGATAGACCGCGAGCACGAGCCCCAGCCGCTCCATCTCGGCGGCGTCGATCTCGCGCCCGGTGCAGATCAGCTCGAGCGCCCGTGCCCGCCCGACGATCCCCGGCAGCCGAACCGGCCCGCCGGCGCCGGGGAATCCGCCCCACAGCGCTTCGGGAAGCGCCCAGGTCGCGTGCGCCGCCGCCAGTCGGATGTCGCACGCGAGCGAGAGCTCGGCCGCGCCGGCCCGCGCCGCGCCGTTGAACGCCGCGATCACGATCTGCGGCAGCGCCTCGATCGCGTCGTAGAGCCGGTTCGCCAGGCGAACCATCTCGAGGATCTGGACCTTCGTGTAGCTCGCCCGCACGACGGGGTTCAGGATGCCCATCGAGAAGAACTCGCTGCCGCTGCCGGTGACGACGACGGCCTGCGTTTCCTCGTCCTCCCGAAGGCGCTCGACGATTTCGTGCAGATTCAGCAGCACGTCCCGGGTCAGCCGGTTCTGATCGCCGGGCCGGTCGAGCGTGATCGTCAGCGCGCGGCCGTCGCGCTCGACCCGGACCTCGTTCGATCCTTCCGTCATCGCCGTCCTCCCGTGAGCAGACCACCGAAGATGCGCGCGCCGAGCTTGAACCCTTCGACCAGAGTCGTGCCGGCTCCGTCCGCCGTCGGGTTCGCCTCGCGCCACGCCCGCAGATGCTCTTCCGACCGGAAGAAGTTGATCGTCGTTCAGAGCGAATCGGCGACCTTGCTCCGGACGTCGCCCCGCGCGCCAATCCAGAGCATGACCCCCGATCCTTCCGGCCGCGCCCCGTCCGGCGTCGACTCCAGCCGCAGCGGCTCGCCGCAGTGATGGCACCGGGAGCTGATCTCGACCGTCTGGCCGAGCATCGGCGCGATGCCGAGCGCGTCGACGGCGCAGCAGGCGAACCGCTCCCGGCCGCCCGGCAGGCGCACCGCCCACGGCGTAGGCAGCGCCGAGAAGGGATACGCCATGTCGACGACGCCGGCGTGGATCCGGATCAGGTCGTCGTCGTCCAGCTTGGCCAGCGCCTGCCGCATCGACTCGGGGAACTCCTCGATGGGGATCGGCCCGCCGCGGTCCACGAAGAGCTGCAGGACGTGCCGCGACACGGCTGTCTCGCGCCCGGCCCGCCGGGCCCTCCAGCGAGTTTCAAGGTCGCCCGCGCCGAGCTCGTCGGCGGTCTTGATCTCGAGGGTTGCCATCCCGCTAGCAGGATAAACTCTGTCGCAAGCCAGGAGGGCGCGATGTTCGAGGGCTTCCGTCGCTTCGATATCCAGACGACCGACCCGCAGGTGACGATACGCGGCGTGGTGGGCGGCTCCGGGCCTCCGGTGCTGCTGCTCCACGGCAATCCGCTGTCGCACTATCACTGGCGCTTCGTCGCCCCGCGCCTGGCGGCGGACTTCACCGTGGTCGCCACCGATCTGCGCGGCTACGGCGACAGCGGCAAGCCGCGCGGCCTGCCGGATCACAGCAACTACTCGTTCCGGCGTATGGCGCAGGACCAGGTCGACGTGATGCGCGAGCTCGGCTTCGCCCGATTCATGGTGGCCGGCCACGATCGCGGCGCGCGCACCGCTTACCGCATGGCGCTCGATCACCCGAGCACCGTGCAGAAGCTCTGCGCGATCGACATCCTGCCGACCCACCACGTGTGGACGCACGTCACGCGCGAGTGGGCGCTCAACAGCTATCACTGGTCGTTCATGGCGCAGCCGTACGATTTCCCGGAGCGCCTGCTGGCCGGCAAGGAGGAGTACTACATCCGCCTCAAGCTCGGCTCGCAAGGACTGGGCAAGGGCGGATTCACGGAAGACGCGATTCGCGAATACGTGCGCTGCTGCACCCCACAGAATATCCACGGCGTCTGCGAGGACTACCGTGCCGCCGCGACGCTCGACTTCGAGATGGACAGGAAGGATCTGGAAGCCGGCCACCGGATCGCGTGCCCCGTACTGGTGATCGTCGGCGGCCAGAGCCACACCGCGAAGTTCTACGGCTACGAGAAGGGCTGGGCGACCTACGTCGAGAATCTGGTCGGCTGCATCGTGCTACCGTGCGGCCACTACCCCGCCGAGCAGGCGCCCGACGAAACCTACGAGAATCTGCGCGGGTTCTACGCAGGCTGACGCGAGGGCGTGCTCGAAGGTGCCGGACATGATTGTCTCGCCGCCTCGGCGGCGGGCGCGGTCCATCCGACCGACACGAGGCTCTTGATGGCCTCCTCGTTCATCGTGCTCGAGTCCGCCGAGGGGTGTTCTTGCAGGGCCAAGAGGCTTGCGATCACGTATTGGCCGCATTGAGTGCCGACGAGGTCTCCACGCAGCCAGATGTCCAGCCCACCAAAGCCGTTCTTCCAGACCGGCATGCGTTGCACGACGCCGAAACTCTCCCCTGGAGCCCACCCCCCGTGGACACGGACCCGGGGACGAAGGGCATTGGCGAGCCGCTGGTGCTCTTCCAGTTGAGGCGAGAGGGCCAGGGGTGCCGCCGTGGCGCAGCCGGTCGCCAGGGCCGCGAGCAACAGCACGCTGGCCCTCCGCGATCGCATCATCGTCACGCGCTAGCGAAACCGCGGAATGACCTTCTCCGCGAACAGCTCGAGCGTCTTCAAGCACCGGTCGCGCTCGAGGATGCCCTGCCCGAAGAGCAGGAACATCTCGTTGAACGGCACGTGGCGCGCCGCGTTCTCGATCATGCGCGTGACGGTGTCGGCGTCGCCGATCAGGAGCGGGGGGCGGTCCTGGCCGAACGGGACGGACCACGAGTCCCACATCCACAAGCAGTCCTCGGCCCACGCCTCGGCCTCGCTCTTCGTGTCGGCCATCACGAGATAGCCGCCCCACGCCGCCTCGTCCCCGCGCCGAACATTGCGGCCGTGCTGCTCGGCCACCTCGCGGTAGCGGCTCCAGAGCATCTCGCAGAAGTCCATCTCGCTGGCCATCACGATCGGCTTGCCGGCCTCGCGCGCCCAGTAGAGCGAGGTTTGCAAGCTGTGCGTGAAGCCGGAGTAGACCGGGATCGGATTCTGCAGCGGGCGCGGCGCGATACCGACCTCGCGGATCGTGCCGTCGACGTCGACGCCGCGGCCGTACTTCAGATAGACCGGGTGCGGGTGCGGCTGGCGCTGGCCCTCCGGCGGATACGTCCAGTACTTGCCCTTGAACGCGAACGTGTCGTGGGTCCACGCGGTCTTGATGATGGCCACGCACTCCTCGAACAGCTCGCGGTTCTTCGCGTCGTCGTCGCTCTTGCGGTTCCACGGCCCGGTCGCCTTGGCGCCCGGCACCGCCGCGTAGTTCTCGAACCAGCGCGCCTGGTAGCCGCGCACGAACGCGACGTTGAGCCGGCCGCCCAGGAGATGGTCGAGCGTCGCCGCGTGCTCGGCCACGCGCAGCGGATTGTGCGTGGGCAGCACGTAGCCGAACTGATTGATCCGGAGACGCGGCCCGTGCCGGCCGAGGAACATCGCCATCAGCCCGGGATCCTGGCCGAGCTCGAACCCTTCGATCTGCAGGTGGTGTTCGGGGATGCCGATGCCCGACCAACCCGTCGCGTCGCACGCGCGCGCGTACTCGCCGATCTCGTCGAGCATGCGCTGGTAGAGCACGGGGTCTTTGCCGGCCATGCCGCGCTCGAGCTCGCGGCGCCGGCCGATCGTGACGTACATGAACGCGTGGAAGTCCATCGCTTGACTGTTATACCACCTGCCGCGTCGGCGGCCGGCGCAGCGCCCAGAACGCCACGCCGCCGATCAAGTAGGAGACGATCGACGCCACGAAGGCGAGCCGATAGCTGCCGGAAATATCGAAGATCCATCCGGCGCCCCAGGCGCCGACGGCCGAGCCGATGCCGGTGCCGACCGTGATCACACCCAGGATGGCTCCGAGGTTCGGGCCCGGAAAGAGATCCGCGGTCTTGGCGGTGACCGACGGGCCGCGCGCGCCCCAGGTGAGACCGAAGAAGCACGCGTGGATCCAGAGGAGCCAGGCGTGGTCGGGCCCGGTGATGAAGAGCGCGCAGATCACGCCGACGATCGAGACCGCGTAGGCGAGGACGGCCGAGAGCTCGCGACCGATGTAGTCCGAGAGCGTCCCGGTGGCGATCGTTCCGGCGACGGACAGTAGCGCGCCCATCCCGAGCACGCTGGCCGCGTAGAGCTTGTCGAACCCGGCGTCGACGGCGAACGCGAGCTGGTGCAGCGAGACGAAGAAGCTGCCGAGGCCGGTCGCGAGGTACACCGTGAACAGGAGCCAGAAGTGGGGCGTCGTGATCGCCTCGGCCAAGGTCCAGCCGGGGCGCGCCGGACGACCCGTCGCAGCGCTTTCGCCCACGGACGACGGGCTCGCGGCCCGCGCTGGCGCCTCGTCGGGTGGAAACAGCGCCGCCAGCGGCCAGATAAGCGCCGCCATGAGCGCCGCCTGCGCGAGATACGCATGGCGCCAGCCGATCGTCGAGATCAGGATCTGAGCAACCGGCGCCGACACCGCCCGCGCGAAGCCGTTGGCCGACTGGACGATCGCGATCGCCATGCCGCGGTTGTTGACGAACCGGCGCGACAGCATCGGCACGAACACCACGAGCCCCAGGCAGTTGGCCCCGATGGTCATGAGGAACCCGTAGAGGAGGATGAGCTGCCACAGCGCGTGAACGTAGGCACTGCCCACGAGCCCTAGGGTCAGGACACTCCCGCCCAGCAGCACGAGGCGCCGGGGGCCGAGGCGATCCACGAGCGCGCCGACGAACGGTGCGCTCGCGCCGCTCACCAATGCCGAGATCGAGTAGGCGAGCGACGTCTGCGCGCGGCTCCACTGGAACTCCTCGAGGAACGCCAGGAGAAACACCGCGTAGGAGTGCATCAGCGCGGCGCTGACCGCGAACGTCACGAAGGCCCCGCCGAGCAGCAGCCCGCCTCGCCGCGTGGTCACGCGCGGGCCCGTGGTCACGCGCCGTCCCTATACAATGGGGCCCGGTAGCCATGACCCGGCTGACGGACTACACCACCTCCGCGGCCGGCCATCGCCACTTCTCGTCCGCGGCGCTGTGGTCGCTCTTCGACGGCGACCGCGCCTCGCTGAACATCGCCCACGAGTGCATCGACCGCCACGCCGCCTCCGATCGCGTGGCGGTCCGCGTGGCCCACGCCGACGGCCGCGACGAGATACTGAGGTTTCGCGACCTGGCCGACTGGTCCGGGCGCTTCGCCCACTGGCTCGCCGCCCGCGGAGTCGAGCGCGGCGACCGCGTGGCGATCATGCTCGAGCCCTCGCTGGCCTTCTACGCGACGCTCTTCGGTGCGATCAAGCGCGGCGCGATCGCGGTGCCGCTCTTCACGCTGTTCGGCCCCGACGGCATCCGGCTGCGGGTCTCCGAATGCGCGCCGAAGCTCCTCTTGACCAACGCCGAGAAGGCCGAGACGGCGCGCGCGCTCGCCGGCCTCGACGTCGTCGTTGCCGACGACGCGTTCATGACCGCGCTGGCGGCGCAGCCGACCGGCTACGACGCGCGCAGCGCGCCCGACGATCTCGCGGTGTTCCAGTACACGTCGGGCACGACCCGCGAGCTTCCGGCGGCGGTGCGCCACCCGCAGCGCGCGATCGTCGCGCTCATGGTCGCGGCCCTCTATGGCACCGGCATCCGCCCGGGCGATCGATTCTTCTGTCCGTCGTCGCCCGCGTGGGGGCACGGCCTCTGGCACGGCACCCTGGCGCCGCTGGCGCTCGGCGTCACCACCGGCACGATGGCGGGCAAGTTCGAACCGGTGCGGATGCTGCGAGCACTTCAAGATTACGGCGTGACCAACCTCTCCGCCGCCGCGACGCACTACCGCATGCTGAAGAGCTCCGGCCAGGCCCCGGCGTACCGCTACGACCTCGAGAAGCTCTCCTTCACGGGCGAGCCGATGGACAGCGCCACGCGCGCGTTCGTCGAGACGACGCTCGGCGTGCGCGTGTGCAGCATGTACGGCACCACGGAGGTCGGCGTGATCCTCGCCGATTACCCAGGCGCGGCCGACTACTCCATCAAGCCCGGCGCACTCGGCAAGCCGGTGCCCGGCGTTCGCGTCGAGGTGCAGGACGCGGACGGGCGGCCCTGCCCGCCGGACCAGATCGGCGAGATCAAGGTGTGGCGACGGGATGCCTGGTTCCCCACGAAGGATCGAGGCCACGTGGACGGCGATGGCTACTTCTACCACGCCGGGCGCGCCGACGACGTGATCATCTCGGCCGGCTGGACCATGAGCGCCATCGAGATCGAGGACGTGCTGCTCCGGCATCCGGACGTGCGCGAGGCCGCGGTGATCGGCGTGGCCGATCCCCTGCGCGGCCAGGTGGTGAAGGCCTTCGTCGTCAGCGCGCGCGGCGGCGACGAGGCGTTCGCGCGGGAGCTGCAGGACTTCACGCGCACGCGGCTCAGCCAGCACGAGTATCCGCGCCGGGTGGCGTTCGTCGCCGCGCTGCCCAAGACGCCGGCCGGCAAGGTCAATCGCAAGGCGCTTCGCGAGGCGGAGGCGAGCGCCGTGGAGCCCACGCATGCCCCGTGAGCAGACGCTCTTCCCCAAGATCACCGAGCAGGGTCTGGACGCCCTGCGCCGCCGCATCGGCGTCAAGATCACCGACACGCTCGAGCCCTGGTGCCACGAGGCCACGCGCGACAACATCCGCCACTACGCTCACGGCATCGGCGACGATAACCCGCTCTGGTGCGATCCCGCGTACGCGGCCGGCACACGCTGGGGCGGCGTGGTGGCGCCGCCGAGCTTTCTCTTCGCCACGAGCCGCGTCATCTCGGGCTACGTCGGCGGGCTGGCGGGCGTGCACGCGATGTGGGCGGGCGCCGACTGGGCGTGGCACCTGCCCGTACGCCGCAACGACGCGATCACGACCGAGGCCTGGCTGAAGGAGCTCATCGAGCACCAGACGACGTTCGCCGGCCGCGCGATCCAGCAGGTCTACCACGTCGACTTCCACAACCAGCGCGGCGAGCTCGTGGCCGGCGCCGACAGCTGGTGCTTCCGCACCGATCGCGACCAGGCGCGCGAGGCCGGCACCAAGTACACGGCCGTGAAGGCCAGACTGCCCAAGCGTTACACGGACGAGGAGCTCGCCGACGTCTACGGGCTCTACGCGAGCGAGCAGGTTCGCGGCTCGGCCGCGCGCTACTGGGAGAACGTGCGCGAGGGCGAGCGGCTGCCGACGATGGCGAAGGGGCCGATGACGGTGACGGGCTTCATCGCCTACGCGCAGGGCTGGGGCGGCCTCTACATCCGCGCCAACAAGCTCGCCTGGAAGCAGGTGCACCGCCACTCGGGCCTCGGCATCAAAAACCGCTTCGGCATCCCCGACTGTCCGGAGCGCGTCCACTGGGAGCCCGATTTCGCCGCGCTGGTCGGCGCGCCCGGCGCCTACGACTACGGTCCGGAGCGCTGCTCGTGGCTCACGCACCACCTGACCAACTGGATGGGCGACGACGGCTTCCTCCGCCGCGCGCACTGCAAGATCCGCCGGCACAATCCCGAGGGCGACACACTGCGGATCGACGGTCTCGTGACGAAGAAGCTCGTCGAGAGCGGCCGCCACCTGGTCGAGATCGAGCAGGAGGCGCGCAACCAGGACGGCGAGCTCTCCGTACTCGGCGGCGGCGTCGTCGAGCTACCGACGCGGAGCTAACCGCTCGCGATGGACCCGCGGGCGGTGACCCGTTTCGGCGATCTGCCAGACGCAGCCGCCGCGCGCTGGGGCGATCGCGAGGCGCTGGTGTTCCGCGATCGGCGCTACACGTTCCGCGAGATCGCTACCGAAGCCGACCGCGTCGCCCGCGGGCTGATCGGCGCCGGTGTCCGGCCGGGCGAGAAGGTGGCGATCTGGCTCCTCAACAGCCCGGAGTGGATTTTCGCGATGTTCGCCCTGGCCAGGATCGGCGCCGTCCATGTGCCGATCAACACGCGGTTCAGGACCGTGGACCTGGCCCAGGTGCTCGAGCGGTCGAACGCGGCGACCCTGATCACCCACGACGTTTCCGTGCCCGTCGACTATCTGGGGATGGTCCGCGAGCTCGCCGCCCTCGAAGGCTCCGGCCGTGATCGGCGCGTGCGTGGCGCGCGGCTGCCCGACCTCGAGCGCGTCGTCGTCGTCAGCGAGCGGACGTATCCCGGCGTCTGG
>JACXTT010012714.1_pt1 | contig 11151 bp, 8 predicted proteins | sample 9270951 | NCBI WGS metagenome assembly JACXTT01 (sample SAMN15532306, study PRJNA645909) | rock metagenome | isolation source: weathered quartz diorite | place: Puerto Rico | collected 2017-06-21 | reverse complement strand
GAAGGTGCGGGACTGCATCGCGTCGGGTCCAAGCAGGGGTGGTGCCCGCGGTTCCCGTTGTGGGACTGGGTCGGGGGGCGCACCAGTGGGCTGTCGGCGGTCGGCCTGTTGCCCGCGGCGCTGCAGGGCTTCGACATCGAGGGCATGCTGGCCGGCGCGCGCGCGGTCGACAACCTGACGCGGGTCCCCGAGACCCGCAAGAATCCGGCCGCGCTGCTGTCGCTGATGTGGCACCACGCCACCGGAGGGCGCGGCCTCAAGGACATGGTGATCCTGCCCTACAAAGATCGCCTCGAGCTGATGTCGCGCTATCTGCAGCAGCTGGTCATGGAGTCGCTGGGCAAGGAGCGCGATCTCGACGGCAATGTCGTGCACCAGGGCATCGCGGTCTACGGCAACAAGGGCTCCACCGATCAGCACGCCTACGTGCAGCAGCTGCGCGACGGAGTGAACAACTTCTTCGTCACCTTCGTCGAGGTGCTGCACGACCGCTCCGAAAAGAGCATGAGCTTCGAAGACGACGCGACCTCCGGCGACTACCTTTCCGGCTTCCTCCAGGGCACGCGCCGCGCGCTCTATGAAAACGCGCGCGAGTCGCTCACCATCACCTTGCCGCGCGTCAACGCTCACACCGTCGGCGGCCTGATCGCGCTCTACGAACGCGCAGTCGGCTTCTACGCCACCCTGGTCAACATCAACGCCTACCACCAGCCAGGCGTCGAAGCCGGCAAGAAAGCCGCCACCGCGGTGCTCACCCTCCAAACGAAAATCCTCGCCCTGCTCGCTCAGCGCAAATCCCCGCTCGGCGTCGAAGCGATCGCCGAAGCGCTCGACGCGCGCGAAGAAGCCGAAACCGTCTTCAAAATCCTCGAGCACGCCGCCGCCAACATCGACCACGGAGTCAAGAAGCACCCCGGCAAGACCCCCTTCGACGCCACCTATCAGCGCGCGTAAGTCCCGATCAGCGTGCCTTCGGCGAGGATGTGGCCGCGCATCGCTTGTTCGAGGTCGGAGGCGGTGGCGCTCGACGGCAGGTTGAGCTTCACATCGAGGGCGAAGGCGCGGAAGCGGTAGTGGTGGGGTTTGCCTGGAGGAGGACAGGGGCCGCTGTAGCCGATTTTCTTGAGGCTGTTGCGGCCCTGGTTGCCGCCGCCGGGCAGGGTGAACGCGTTCTGGGGAACGTTGGTGTCGAGCGTGCGGAACTTGGGGCTCAGGTTCCAGGCCACCCAATGGACGAAGTTGCCCGCGTCCGGATCGTCGGCGATCAGCGCCCATGAGGTCGCGTTGGGCGGCGGATCGGCGAGCTCGACTTCGGGCGATTGATCTTTGCCGTCGCAAGTATAGTCCTTGGGAATCGCGGAGTCGGGAGTGAACGCTGCACTCTTCACGGTAATCGCTAGCGCGAACAGGGTGGCGTGCATGTGGAATCTCCTGGTACTAATCTAGCCACTATGTCCAAACAAAAAATCGGGCTGGTGGGGTTGGCGGTGATGGGCGAGAACCTGGCGCTCAATATCGAGGAGAAGGGGTTTCCGATTTCGGTGTTCAACCGATCCACCGACAAGGTGGATGCGTTCGTCGCGCACCATCCGGGCAAGAAGATCTTTGGCGCCAAGTCGCCCAAGGAGCTGTGCGAGTCGCTCGAGCGGCCACGGCGCATCATCATGATGGTCAAGGCCGGCAAGCCGGTCGACGACACCATCGCCTCGATTCGGCCGTTCCTCGACAAGGACGACATGCTGGTCGACGGCGGCAACGAATATTTCGAGAACACGGTGCGGCGCGGCCGCGATCTCGAGGGCCACGGGCTCAACTACATGGGCATGGGCGTCTCGGGCGGCGAGGAGGGCGCGCGCAAGGGACCGTCGCTGATGCCGGGCGGGCAGCGCTTCGCCTACGATCAGTTGGCGCCCATCCTCACCAAGATCGCGGCGCAGGTCGACGATGGGCCGTGCGTCGACTACATGGGGCCGGGCGGCGCCGGGCACTACGTCAAGATGGTGCACAACGGCATCGAGTACGGCGACATGCAGCTGATCGCCGAGGCCTACGACCTGCTGCACCACGTCGGTGGGCTGGGCCACAGCGAGCTGGCCGACACCTTCGGCGCGTGGAACCACAACGAGCTCGAGTCGTTCCTGATCGAAATCACCGCGCAGATCTTCACCAAGAAGGACGATCTCGGCACCGGGCGCATGCTGGTCGACATGATCGTCGACGCCACCGGCATGAAGGGCACCGGCAAGTGGACGGTGCAGCAGGCCTCCGAGCTGTCGGCGCCGATCCCGACCATCGCCAGCTCGGTCGAGGCGCGCATCTTGTCGGCGCAGCGGCAGGAGCGTATCGCCGCCTCCAAGATCCTCGCCGGGCCCAAGCCGGCGCCGGGCGGAGTCGACAAGCGGCAACTGGTGGAAGACGTGCGCCACGCGCTCTATGCGTCGAAGATCTGCAGCTATGCGCAGGGCATGAACCTTCTGCGGACCGCCTCGCAGGTGTACGAGTGGAACCTGCAGCTCGGGCGCATCTCGCGCATCTGGAAGGGCGGATGCATCATCCGCGCGAAGTTCCTCGATCGCATCAAGCAGGCCTACGAGCGCAACGCCAACGTCGCCAATCTGCTGATCGACGGCGAGTTCGTGCGCGAGATGGCCGATCGCCAGGCGGGCTGGCGGCGCGCGGTCGGGCTGGCGGTGCAGCACGGCATCGGCATGCCGACGATGATGGCGTCGCTCGCCTACTACGACAGCTATCGCCGCGAGCGGCTGCCGGCCAATCTGACCCAGGCTCAGCGCGACTTCTTCGGCGCGCATACTTTTCAGCGCATCGACCGCGAGGGCTCGTTCCACGCGGAATGGAACAGCTAGTCATACGTCTCGCGACCGCCGCCGATCGGGCGGCGGTGACTTCACTCCTGCAAGCCCAGATGCGCGAGCACCATCTGCCCATCGAGGGCATCGCCCGTGGCATCGAGCTGTCGCTCGAGCCGCACTCGAGCGCGCGCTTGTTGCTGGCCGAGCGCGGCGGCGCGCCGGTGGGCGTGCTGCTCGGCAATGTCATCGTCTCGGCCGAAAAGGGCGGGCACACCTTGTGGATCGAGGAGCTCTACGTGGCGCCCCAGGCGCGGCGCACCGGCGTGGCCCGGGCCATTTTGCAACATGTTCTGGATACTTGGCCCGAGCTGCGTGCGCTGGAGCTGGAGGTGTTGCCGGACCACGATGCGGCGTTCGCGCTCTATGACTCGTTCGGCTTCGCGCGCATCGGGCGGCAGCGGCTGACGCTCGATCGTTAGAGCACGGTGACGGTCTGAGGCGTGGTGGCCCAGGCGGGGCCGTCGCCAAGCTGACCGCTCTCGTTGGAGCCCCAGCAGAACAAGCGGCCGTCGGTGCTCAGCGCGCAGGTGTGGTGCGTGCCGGCCGACACGGTGGCAAAGCCGCTGCCGGCGATCATGCCGGGGGCGGACACCGGGGTGCCGGCGGTGCCGTTGCCGAGCTGACCTTCGTGGTTCTCGCCCCAGCAGGCGACCTGTCCCGAAGTGGTGACCCCGCAGGTGTGCGCGCGGCCGGCGTCGACCGAGGTGAAACGCAGCGGGCTGGCGTTGACTCCCAGCTGACCGGCGCCATTGGCGCCCCAGCACTCGAGCCGCCCGCCGCTGTGCAGGCCGCAGCTGTGGTACGCGCCGGCCGAGACCGCGATGAAGTCGGTGTTGCTCACCGCCACGGTCGGAGTGGGCTGGTCGTCCAACGACGAGCCGCCGAGCTGGCCCGAGCCATTGGCGCCCCAGCAGCGAATCGCTCCGTCGGCACCGAGCGCGCAGGCGTGCGCCTCGCCGACCGCGAAGGCGGTGACCTGGCCAGCGAACGCGATCGGCGCCGGATCCACGTGATTGTCGAAGCTGGTGTCGCCGAGCTGGCCGCGCTCGTTGGCGCCGAAGCAGCTCAACTGTCCCGAGGCCGAGAGCGCGCAGGTGAAGCCTGCGCCGGCACCCACCTGGGTCCAGGTGCCGCTGCCCACCTGCTGCGGCGCGGCGCGCGACGGGCCGGGCGCCTCACCCAGCTGGCCCGAGCCATTGGCGCCCCAGAACCACAACGGGCGGCCGCTGGGCACGCCGCAGCGGTGCATCGCGCTGCCCGAGAGCTGCAGCCAGTCGCCGGCGCTGCCCATCGGACTCGGCAGAGAAGCGCTGATCTGCGCGCCTCCACCGAGCTGGCCGGCCTCGCCCTGGCCCCAGCACGACAGGCTGCCGCCCACCGACGCCGCGCAGGTCGAGTCGCCGCCCACCCACAGGCGCGACCACCGCCCGCCGAGCTCGATCGGCGACGGCTTGTTCATCGGACCGATGCCGAGCTCGCCCGTGGCGTTGTCGCCCCAGCACGAGAGCGCGCCAGCGCTGGTGATGGCGCAGCTCGCGGTCTGCCCGACCGCGACTGCCTTGTAGAGGGTAGTGCCGGACACGGCCATCGGCGAGGCGTGCGCGGTCAGGGTACCGTCGCCGAGCTGGCCGCGGCCATTGCCACCCCAGCACGAGAGCGTGCCGCTCGACGACACCGCGCAGGCATGCTCGAGCCCGAGGTGCAGAGCGTTGAACGAGGTGCCGGTGGCGATCGCCCCCGGGGTGGTGCGCGGCTGGCTGGTGCCGTCGCCGAGCTGGCCGAAGTTGTTGCCGCCCCAGCAGTACAACGCTCCGCCCTGGCGCAGCGCGCAGGTGGACACGCCCGAGGCGCTCACCGCCACCCACGGACCGTCGATCACCGTGCTCGAGGCATCGGCCTCGCCGAGCTGACCGGCCAGGTCGTCGCCCCAGCACTCGAGCTTGCCGTCGGTGCGGATGGCGCAGGTGTGGCTGCCGCCGGTGGTGACGCTGGTGTAGCGGGTGACCGCGAGGTGGGCCTGGTCGCCGAGCTGGCCGAAGCTGTTGTCGCCCCAGCACGACAGCGTGCCGTCCTGGTGCAGACCGCAGGTGTGGCCCCAATCGAGCGACACCGCCACCCAGTCGCTGGCACTGCCGATCTGCTCCGGCGCCAGGCGATCCTGGTCGTCGGCGGTGAACAGCTGGCTGCTGTCGTTCTCGCCCCAACACCACAAGGTGCCGCCGGCGCGGATGGCGCAGCTGCCGTAGCCACCGGCGCTGACCGCGATCCAGTCCTTGCCGGCGACTCGGGTGGGACGGTCGCGCGCGTCGCGCGTGCCGTCGCCGAGCTGGCCGGCGTCATTGGCGCCCCAGCAGAAGATGACCCCATCGGCGCGCAGCGCGCAGGTGTGATCGATGGCGCCCGCGATCGACACGAATTGCACCGGAGTCGCCGCGGGCGTCGGATCATCAGGCGACAGCCCGGCCGGCGGATCTTGCGCCACCACGCCCGGAGGAGGCTCGGTCTGCACCTGCGACACATCCGGTTTGGACGCACAGGCAGCCACCAGGGGGAGCAAGAAAGCCATTGAGCGCAAGCACATGTCGTCCTCCTGACCCTCTATCGGCAGGTCCCGCGAAGACTTGAGCCGGCGCACGCGATGGAATACAATAATGTGGATCACCCGTGTCTTCCATTACTACGGCTATACCTGGAATCTTGGCACTCGGTGCCATGGCCGGGTGCCTTGGCGACTCACCACTCGTGGTGGGCGTACCTTTTCCAGATGACGGGCGGCCCATCGATGCGACCAGCGGGCGCGTGGTCTCGCACCGCGGCGATCGCCTCGATACCGCGATGGGCGGCCGGACCGGCATGATCGATCGCAAGCCAATCGAGGTGGTCACCGACGCGCCGAGCGAAGGCGATTGGAACTATGACGTGCGCGGCGGCACCGGCACCGGCACCATCAACGGCTCGCCGGCGCTGTTCGCCAGCGGTACCACCCACAGCTGCGCCGATCGACTCTACGTGCCGGTCAATCTCGACGGTGCCAGCGCGGCCAACCTCTATGCCTTCAACAACTTGTACAAGGACTCGACCGCCAACTGCGCCGAGCCCTCGCCAGCTGACGCTCTATGCCAGGCCTCGACCAACGGGCACTGTCCGACTTCGCTGTGGAAGGGCGCCTCCGCGGTCAAGCTGGCGGGACGGCTGGACAACGGTGGCGTGGCGGTGAGCCTCAACGGCACACGGCTGTACCTCAACACCACGGCTGGCCGCTTCTACGAGATCAACGCCACCACCGGCGGCACGCCTGCCGCGGCGCAGACCTTCGATGCGCGCGCGCAGGTCGGCGGCACGGTCGCCAACTTCACCAACTCGACGCCCTTCGTCGACTACGTGTCCAATCGCATCTACACCGCGCTCGACTACTCCAACGGCACGCGCTGCCGCGTCTACCGCTTCGATCCCGCCAACTTGCAGACCCCGATCTTCGTCGACTTGACCACCGGCTGCCGCACCTCGGTGGTGTTCTACGGCGGTTTCGTCTACCTGGGCGGCGCGGACGGTCGCTTGTGGCGCGTGCAGGACAACGGCGCCACGCTGACGGTGTCGGGCGCGCCCTGGCCCAAGGGCATCCTCACCGAGGGCAATTTCGAGGGCATGAACAACAACCTGACGCTGTCGCCAATCATCTCGGCGCCGACGCTCGACGTGCAGGACGGCGGCCAGGATTACGCCTTCCTCACCGAGGGCGACGCGCTCACCGCGACCCGGCTGTCCGACGCCGCCACCAGCGGCATCACCATCGACGGCAACGGCGCCTCGGAGGCGACCAGCAACCCGTCGAGCCCCGCCTTCGATTGGACCACCCACGCCGTCTATGCGGCGCGTGAACGGCTGGTTGCGCGCACCGTCTTCACGCCCAGCAGCATGTCCTTCAGCACGCTGCTGAGCGACACCACGGTGGGCGCAGGCGACTCGTCCGATCCCTACTCGTCGGCGGTGGTCTATCAGCCGGTGGGCACCAAGTACCTCTACATCGGCGACGGCGGTGGCAGGCTCAACCGCTGGGACGCGACCACCATGGCGCGCAGCAGCCGCGCCATGTTCAGCCTCGGCAATACCAGCGACATCAGGAGCCCGATCGTGATTGACTACGCAGACGGATACATCTATTTCGGCGCCGACACCGGGCGCATCTACCAAATTACCCAATCGCAGTTGAACTGACATGATCAAATTGCCCACACAGTTCTCGCCCGGCCTGCTCGCGGTCATAGCCATGTGCGGATGTCTCGACTCGGGGCTCTCGATTCTTCCCGGCTTCCCCGATGCGCCTACCGATGGCCGTCCCATGGACGCTACCAGTGGCCGCGTCGTTACCCGCACCGGTGACCGCTACGACGGGATGACCAAGTCGGCTTGGTCCGGCAGCATCGATCGCAAGCCGTTCGAGATCGATGGGCCCAGCGAGGGCGACTGGAACTACGACGTGCGCGGCGGCACCGGCAGCGGCACGGTCAATGGCTCGCCCGCGTTGTTCGCCAGCGGAGCCACTCACACCTGCACCGACCGGCTGTACGTGCCGGTCAACCTCGACGGCGCCAGCGCCGCGAACGTGTACGCGTTCAACAATCTCTACAAGGATGCTGGGGCCAACTGCGCCGAGCCGGCACCCGCGGACGCGCTGTGCCAGGCTTCGGCCACCGGCCACTGTCCGAGCTCGCTATGGAACGGCGCCTCGGCGGTGCGACTGGCGGGCCGGCTCGACAACGACGGCATCGCAGTCAGCCTCAACGGCGCACAGCTCTACGTCAACACCACGGCCGGCCGCTTCTACATCGTCAACGCGGCCACCGGCGGCACACCCACCGCCGCGCAGACCTTCGACGCGCGCGCCCAGGTGGGCGGCAACGTCGCCAATTTCACGAACTCGACACCGTGGCCCGAGTATTTCAGCAACTACGTCTACACCGCGCTCGACTACTCGAACAACACACGCTGCCGCGTCTACCGCTTCGACATCACCAACTTGCAGAACCCGATCTTCGTCGACCTGACCACGGGCTGCCAGGCGTCGGTGGTCCATTACAATGGTTTCGTCTACGTCGGCGGCGCTGACGGACGCATGTGGCGCGTGCAGGAGACCGGCAACACGCTGGCGGTCTCCGGCGCACCTTGGCCAATCTCCTACACCGCCGACGCCGCGCGCGGCGCGGCGTTCAACTCGGCGCCCACGCTCGACGTACAGGACGGCGGACAGGACTACTTGTTCGCCACCACCAACGACTTCCTCGGCGCCACGCGCGTGTCGAGCGGCGCCACCACCGTGCTCGACATCAACGGCAACGGTCAGATCGGTCACAACGTCAACCCGTCGACGCCGGCCTTCGATTTTGGCACCCACGCGGTCTACGCGTCGCGCGAAGGGCAAGTGCGCCGCACGGTGTTCGCTCCGGCGACGCTTAGCTTCGGCGCGGTTACCAGCGCCAGCACCCAAGGTACCGGCGACGCGATCGATCCGTATTCTTCACCGGTGGTGTTTCAGCCCGCCGCCACGCAATACGTCTACATCGGCGACGGTGGCGGGCGGCTCAACCGCTGGAACACCGCGACGATGGGCAGCCGCAAGACCTTCAACATCGGCAACGTGGCCATCAAGAGCCCGATCGTCATCGATTACGCCGACGGCAACATCTACTTCGGCGCCGACAACGGGCTGGTCTACCAGATCACCCAGACGCAGCTGAACTGAGCAGCTCGACGCGGGCGATCTCGCGCTCGCGCGGCTCGGGCGGCGCGAACACGTGGGCCGGGTGCGCGCGCTCGAAGCCGGCGGCCTCGTCGAGCAGCACCGCCAGACGCTCGGCGTCGAGCAGGTTGAACTGCAACACGCTGGCCCCGCCGATCGAATCATCCTCGAAGCGCAGGCACACCGCGGCGGGCCGATCGCCACGCGCCGCGACGCTGATCACGTGCAGCCACGGGCGCTGGTTGGGCCCGACCTCTTGCAGCGTGCCTTCGCCCCGGCGCAGCATGGCCGCCAGCTGCTTGGCCTCGGTGTTGAGCAGCCACCAGGTGTCGCGCGTACCCAGGCCCTGGATGCTGTCGGCCACCTCGAGCGTGATGCGCGGATTCGAGACCTCCTGCACCGCGCTCTCGACCGACACGCGCACCCAGGTCGGCTCGCCACCGCCGCTCTCGCCCTGCACGATGCCCATCATCTTGTCGATGATCACGCGCGGCGGGTGGGTCGCCAACGCGTCGAGCGCGGCCGCCAGTGCATCGGCGACCTTGCGCGTGCTCGCCCCCTCGAGCCATCCCTGGGATGCACGGATCCAGGCGATGGTGGCCTCGGTCTCGGCGATGGTGAGCCACTGCGCGTGCTCCGGGTCGCCCAGCTCGTCGACGAGAATGCGCGGCTCGGGCGCGGCTTCGGCCGAGTTTCCATAGAGCACGGTGGGCACGCGGATGCGCCAGGTCATCTGCTCACCCCGGCCCCAGCTCGTGCGCGAGCGTGCCCACCACCGTGTCGACGTCGAGCCGCGAGGTGTCGACCACGTGCTCGGCCTCGGAGTAAAGCTTCTCGCGCGCCGCGAGCAGCGCGCGCAGCTCGGACATGGCGTGCGGGTTCTTGGCCATCGGCCGCTGGTCGCCCTGCTGCAGCACCCGGTTCCAGTGATCCTCGGGCTTCGCCTTGAGCCAGACCGTGACCGCGCGCCGCCGCAAAAGTCGATAGGTTTCGCGATCATTGACGATGCTGCCGCCGGTGGCCAGCACCATCCCCGCGGGCTCGGCGAGCAACCGCATCAAGGTCTCGCGCTCGAGGCGGCGGTAGTAGCTCTCGCCGTGCAGCTCGAAGATCTCGGCCAGGGACAATCCGGCGGCGCGCTCGATCTCGGCGTCGAGCTCGAGGAACGCAGTGCCCAGCTTGCGCGCCAGCCGCGGGCCGATGGTGCTCTTGCCCGCGCCGCGCAGGCCGAGTAGCGCGATCACCGGCGCGGTGCGCTTGGCGAAGCGCGCCTCGAGCCAACGCTTGGCCTCACGCAGCTCGCCCGGATCGCGCGCGTCGAGCAGCTCGCCCACCGCCGCGCGCAGTCCCGCCAGCTCGGCCGAGCGAGCCGGCGTGCTGGTATAGGCCGCGCCCGCGCCGCGCGCATCGATCAGCGCAGTGACCGTAGTGCCGAGCGCATGGGCCACGTCGGCCAGGCGCTCGAGCGACAGGTTCGCGTCCCCCGCCTCGAGCTGCGCCAGATAGCGCGGCGACAGCCCGGACTTGTCCGCCAGCTCGCGCTGGGTGAGCTCCTGTGCGTCGCGCATGCCCCTGACGCGCGTTCCCACCGCGCGACACAGCGTCGACCGCTTCTTCATTGATGCATTATACTACATGGAGCACCGGTTGCAATATGCATTATGGTGCGGCTAGTCTTCGCCCATGGACCCGATTCATTTCGAGACCCACCCGAGCCGCTATCATCATTGGAAGCTGAGCTTCGACGGGAGCGCGGTGGCGCGCCTGGACATGCAGGTCGATCCCGCGCACCCGCAGAAGCCGGGCTACGACCTCAAGCTCAACTCGTACGATCTGGCGGTCGACATCGAGCTGGCCGACGCCATCCAGCGGGTGCGCTTCGAGCATCCGGCGGTGCGCACCGTGGTGGTCGGCTCGGGGCGCGATCGCATCTTCTGCGCCGGCGCCAACATCCACATGCTGGCGTCGTCGACCCACCCGTTCAAGGTCAACTTCTGCAAGTTCACCAACGAGACCCGGCTGTCGATTGAAGACGCCAGCCTGGGCTCCGGAGTGAAGTTCCTCGCCGCCTGCAGCGGACCCACCGCCGGCGGCGGCTACGAGCTGGCGCTGGCCTGCGATCAGATCGTGCTGATCGACGACGGCTCCTCGACGGTGAGCCTGCCCGAGGTGCCGCTGCTGGGCGTGCTGCCGGGCACCGGCGGGCTGACCCGCGTGGTCGACAAGCGCCGCGTGCGACGCGATCGCGCCGATGTGTTCGCCACGCTCGCCGAAGGCATCAAGGGCAAGCGCGCGGTCGAGTGGAAGCTGGTCGATGCGGTGGTACCGCGCAGCAAGTGGGCCGCCGAGGTCGCAGAGCGCGCCAAGAAGCTGGCCGCGACCGTCACCACCAGCAAGCAGGGGCCGGGTGTCGAGCTCGACGCGGTGTCGCCCTATCGCCACGTGACGCTCGAGGTCGACAAGGCGCGCCGCGTGGCCACTCTGACGGTCAACGCGCCCACCGGTGATGCGCCCCGCTCCACCGACGAGATCATGGCGCAAGGC
>JACXTT010012713.1_pt1 | contig 11152 bp, 7 predicted proteins | sample 9270951 | NCBI WGS metagenome assembly JACXTT01 (sample SAMN15532306, study PRJNA645909) | rock metagenome | isolation source: weathered quartz diorite | place: Puerto Rico | collected 2017-06-21 | reverse complement strand
ATCAACCTGGAGTACTACTTTTCCACCGTTAACAACGAGCGTTTCGGCTGCGGTACAAAAGTACCGCATAACGTCGTCGGACTGTTTGCTGTGATGGAAGGCGCGTCCAGCGATCTGCGTACCGGCCTTCCGCGGCAAATGATTGAAATTCATGAGGCGGTGCGCTTGCAACTTCTGGTGGAAGCGAAAACATCGATCCTGGAGCAAATCTATGCCCGCCAGGAAAGTTTACGCGAGTTGATCGCAGGTGGATGGATATTGCTCAGCGCCAAGGACCCCGATACCGGGGAAATATTTATCTTCGAGCGCGGGATCGGGTTCGTTCCCTGGCAAGCCGAACCAAAGGATTTGCCGGTCCATAGAAAATCCCCGGACTATTACCGAAGTCAAACCCTGCCGCTGCCGCCCGCGTTGATAAGGTCATCCAAACTGGAAGGAGTTTGAAAAATCATGGATATCCTGGCTGCTTTCATTCCCCTGTTTCCAGCGATCGCCGCAGCCGTTATCGGAATCGGCCATTTATTCCGGGTGCTCGACGGTGAAGCCGGGGAAACCACGACAGCGGCTATCGCGAGCTGGGCGATTACGCTGTCGTGTCTGTTGGCACTGGTCCTGCTCGGCGCCGATTTGCTGGGTAAAAATGTTGGTTCAATCGATATCGGTCAATGGCTGGGCAGCGGCACGCTGACCGTTCACATTAACTTTATCACCACGGGCTTCAATACGATTTTGGCAGTAATCTTCGCCATCCTGTTATTTATCATTATCCGATTTTCGATTAATTATCTGCACAGGGAAGCGGGTTTTCACCGCTTCTTTTTTTTACTGAGCCTGTACGCTTCCGCAATGCTGTTGCTGGTGTTATCGGATAACGCGGTGGGAACGTTCATAGGCTGGGAAATTGCCGGGCTGTGCTCTTATTTATTGATAGCGTATGCGTACGACCGCCCGGTTGCCGCCTACAATGCGACGCGCGTATTCGTCACGGTTCGCGCCGGCGATATCGGTTTCATTCTGGGTATCGGGTTGAGCTATGCCTGGACCAAAACTCTGGACTGGACTCAGCTCAATGCTTTGTCGGCACAACTATCGAGCGGACAAGCCAGTGCAATTGCGCTTTGTTTCGCCATTGCGGCGTTCGCCAAATCGGCCCAGCTGCCCTTTGCCCCATGGCTGGCGCGCGCGGCTGAGGGCCCCACACCATCCAGCGCTGGATTTTACGGTGCAGTCATGGTGCATTCGGGCGTTTATCTCATGATTCTGCTGCAACCGCTTTTTGAGCGGGCGCCCTTGATCATGGCTTTGGTTGCCGTAGTTGGATTGCTGACGGCCGTGTATGGCTTTGTTGCCGGGCTAACCCAGACCGATGTCAAGAGTTCGTTGTTTTTTGCCACAACCGGACAATTGGGCCTGATGTTTCTGGAATGCGGACTGGGTTTCTGGCAACTGGCGAGCTGGCACCTGTGCGCCCACGCCATAGTTCGCGGATATCAGGTATTGGCCGCGCCATCGCTCATGCATCATATCCAGGGCAATCCCATCAGGCCGGTCAGCCGCGAGATTGCGCGGCTGCGTTGGGCGTATGCGGCATCCTTGCACCGGTTCTGGATCGATCAGGTCACCGACTGGGCTCTGGTAAAGCCAATACGGAAACTGGCTCATGACCTGGCGTATTTCGATGACCACATCGTTGACCGCGCCATGGGGATTCCACTTCCCTCCCAACGATCGATATCGACGCTGGCGCAGCTGGAAAAGCAGAAAATCGCCAAACGCCAATCCTTGTACTCATCGTTGGGGCTAGCAGGCAGCATGACGCAAACCCAGAAGCGTAAAGCCGTGATACAACCGGACAACCGCGACCTGGACTTTGCCCGTGGAAGCGGATTTGCCGGGAATCTTACCCAGCGGGTCACCGCGGTATTGTACTGGTTCGAGGATCGCCTCGTCATACGGGGGATTGGTGAAGATATGATCCAGTATGGTCACCGGCTTGGGCTGGCCGCCAATAAAATCGAGCAGTTGCTGCTCAACCCCGGCTATCTCGCCCTGTTCGTTTTAACAATATTATTGGTTGCGCTCTGAGACCCTTATGATGAACAACGTCATCTTCTGGCAGGAATCGGTGGCGTTTCCTCTGTTGGCGACGCTGGTCCTCGTTCCCCTGGCGGCCATGACCGCTGTTCTTTTAGTACGCTCTTCCACAGGCATCGCCATGGGCTTCGGCTTTGCCGGGGCATTGCTCAATCTATTTCTCAGCTTCTATTTGTTATCGGTGTTTGACCCGGAGGCGGGCGGCATTCAACTGGCCGAGCAGGTGCGTTTTTTTGGCTTCACCTATTACAGCGCCGGGGTTGATGGCTTGAACGTTCTGTTCATCCCGCTCACGGCAATTCTGGCTCTACTGATTCTGATTTATAAGACCATTACGCAGCGCACGTTTGACTGGAAGTTCATTGCCTGCCTGCTTGGCTACGAGGCCGTCCTGATGGGTGCTTTTTCGGCGCTGAACGTCATCCAGTTCTGGTCCTGGAGCCTTCTGGAATTGCTTCCGGTGATTCTTTTGACGATCCACGGCGGTACCGGCCAAAGAAAACGATGGATGATTACCCGTTTAGTGCAGTACTGGGGCTGGGGCTTGCTGATGACTCTGGCGGGCTTCCTGTTGCTCGGCTTCGGATTGATGAATTCGGGTCACGACCTGAGCTTTGAATGGCTGGCGCTGAAACAAAACAAGGCGCTTTTGCAGAACCAGACGTTGATCTTCATTCTTCTGTTTTGTGGCTTTGCCATTCGCACACCCCTGTTTCCTTTTCACGGCTGGTTGCCGATATTGGCTGAACAGAGCGCCGTGGCTAGCGTAACCATTTTGCTGGTGGGCCTGAAACTGGGTGTCTATGCAATGGCCCGTTTTCTCCTGCCGGTGCTTACAGAGGTTGCCGAACATTGGGCCGGATTCGTGGTGACGCTGGGCCTGATCGCCATTTTTTATGGCGCGCTGCTGGCATTGATGCAAATCAACATTCGCCGGTTGCTGGCTTTTTCCGTCATCAGCCAAGCGGGGATGCTGATCATTGGTATCTTCTGTTTCAACGAACATGGATTGAATGGCGGCATCTTTCTGTCGCTGGCGTGGGGTCTGGCCTCGGCGGGAATGCTGTTCAGCATCGGTCTGGTTTACGAGCGCACCCACACAGCGTTTACCCCACGGCTTGGCGGTCTTTTCGATACCAACGTCAGCATCGCGCTGCTTTTTTTTATTGCCGCGCTGAGTACCATGGTCATGCCGGGTACACCGGGATTTGATGCGGCGCACCTGCTGATCGAAGGCACCATCGAAGAATATGGCTGGGTGGTTGCCATCGCCATTCTGGTGGGAAACGTGCTGGCAGCCGCCTTCCTGCTGCTGGCGTTTCAGCAGATATTCATGACCGCCTCCAAGCGCGCCATAGTGCCCCGAAGGAGTGAGCGTTACATGGTGAAAATGGAACCGGTCATCACGATTACAATTTGCTGGCTGCTTATCGGTACCGGGTTCAATACAGAGCCGTGGTTAAACTATATCGAGAGGGACCCGACCGGAATGAGCGCCTATTATCATAAGAGTAAGAAGAATCATCCGGGCGGCACGCCACATCAATCAATGGACGACAGTGCTGGGGAAGGTGGCCGCCATGACTGAAAGCCATTTTCCGATACTCAGCCTGATTATACTGCTGCCTTTACTGGGTGGCATTGTGACCGGCTTTACGCGCAGCATCGGCGTCGCCAAGAAAATAGCCTTATTGATTGCCGGCTTCGAGCTGATCGTAACACTCATTGTGGTTCAATGGTTTGACGCTGCTCATGGCAACAGTTTTCAGCTTGTCGAGCAGCATGCCTGGATACCGAGCCTGAACATTCAGTTTCTGATCGGTGTCGATGGCATTTCGGTGTTGTTTTTACCTGTGTCGGCGCTGTTGACGCTGGTCGCGCTTATGGCTTCATGGAACTCGGTGCAGCATCTGACCCGTTTCCATTTTGCCCTTCTCCTGGTAATGGAGGGCGCCACCATGGGTGTGCTGGTAGCGCTGGATATGATGCTGTTCTTCCTGTTCTGGGAATTGATATTGCCACCCATTTTCTTTCTGATCAGCTTATGGGGCGGCGGGCCTGAGCGGCGCGGCGCCGGGATGAAGTATATGCTGTATATGCTGTTCAGCGGGGTGCCGTTATTGTTCGCGTTTACCATGCTGGGTGTCAATCATGCCATGCAAACCGGCGGCGGCATTCCATCCGATCTATCTTTCAGTTTTCCCGTTCTGTTGAATACGGAAATATCGCATGACTTGCAAGCCATTATTTTTCTCTTGTTGCTCACGGGCTTTGCGGTCAAGGCGCCTTTAGTGCCTTTTCATACCTGGTTACCGACTACCGCGGTGGAAGCGCCGACACAATTGACGGCGTTATTGGTCGGTCTGAAATTGGGTGCCTATGGCATGTTGCGTTTCGCCATGCCGCTCACGCCCGATGCGTCGGCGGAATATGCCTGGATACTGGGCATCCTGGGCGCCATCACTTTTACCTACGCGGCGATGATCGCCCTGCAGCAGACCAACTTGCGGCGGTTGCTTGCCTACGCGAGTATCAGCCATGTCGGCCTGGTGATCGTAGGCATTGCTACGCTCAATATGCAAGGGATCCAGGGCGCAATTTTTCAGTTGCTCAATTTCACCCTGATTGCAAGCTGCCTGATGCTGATCGCGGGGTTCATACAGCACCGCCTCGGCAGTACCGAAATCATTCACTTGGGCGGTTTGGCGAAAGTAACGCCTCGCCTGACCACCTTTTTCTTCATATTTGCGCTGGCGAGCATGGGTGTTCCCGGTACCAGCGGATTTCCCGCGGAACTGCTACTGATTATCGGTGCGCTCAACGCGCATCCCGGGTTGGGCATTGCCGCGTTACTGGGCGCGATACTGGGCGCCGCCTATATGTTGTCGTTTGTCCGCCGCGCATTTCTTGGGCCCGTCGTTCATGTCAGGTTAAGCCAGATGCAGGATTTGCGCTCTCGTGAATTCGGCCTGCTGTGCATACCCGCATTATCCGTATTATTCTTTGGATTCTTTCCCGACCTGGTTCTGGACATCAGCAAAGCAGCCGCCGAGTCATGGCTAAACCGGCTGACCGGTTAGCCACAGCCAAGTAAGCTCCAGATTCTGAAGCTCACCGGAAATTTGGGGCGCCTTCTGTAAATGGGCTTCTGCGAGGGCCGGCAACAATATTCATTTTATGACATATCGTTCGGCCCGGCCCTCGCCTGCATGTTTTTGCTAGAACGAAGCTGCTATGTCGCCACGATCATTCTCAGCTGCTTCCTCCCCGATTGTCTCGAGCGTCCGTGAGTGCCAGTCGAGCACCGCGGTACGGATGAACATCTTTTCTGCAAGGTCCGGGTGCTCGTTGCGTATCACCTCTGCCGCGAAGCGGGCCAGGAAAATGGATTTCAACTCGGCACGCGCCCGGTCTATGCCAATCTCCATATAGGGAACCGAGGCAAGAAGCAGGAAACCGTCATCGGGGATGCGGCCGGTGCGCATGTTGGCCTGGATGATGCCGGCAGCCTTACCGATGGGCACATCCAGGTTCGGGCTGTAGGGACCGATGATCAGAGCCAGGTTGGGGGTATGCAGGAAGTCGAAGCCGCGGCCCACGCAGATCATCCATTCGCGATGTTCGATATCCAGAAGCCGCTCCTGACGTGCCGCCTGCTCGCGCACCCGCGCGATGGTATCCATATTTCCAAGCAGCAGGGGCAACAGATCGGCACGCATCTGAGCCGGCATGTCAGGCAGCAGTGCAGCAAGACGCGGTTCCAGTGTCGACCGCTCTTCCGGCTTGACCAATGACATATCGAGTTTCTCACCATTGGAGCCATGAACGATAATCGTATCCTCGTCGGTCTCGATGCCGCAGATGAGGGGATAAATCGTCGCATGCTCCGCACCGAAGATTTGCTGCATCTGGCGGCGGATGACCTGGGTATGGGCATAGGCCGCTTCGGTGTCATAGTTGAAGCCGGCGCATCCACGATGCGGGTCGCCTTTGGAAAAATGATACGTAACCAAAAATAATACGCGTCGGCCGGCCCTTACCCATCCCTGTACGTGATGTGCAAGCACCTCGCCCAGATGAGGCCAACCAAGATCGAATGCCCCGCCAAGGTTGCGGAATGGCATGAGAATGCCCGGCGGCGTATTCGTCATCACCGGCAGATTGATGCGGCCATCCATGCACTTCAGCACGGCAATGGCCGTTGGGTGCTGGGCGAGATACCGCTCGCGCGCCAGCCATGCTTCCGGACCGCGAAATGTCGTGCCGTGGCGGTCGGCGAGATTGAATAGCCAGTCGATGCGCTTCTCTATGGGTAAGCGGGTAACGTTAGTGTACATTTATCGGCTCCGGTTTGTTTGCAAGGGTTTAAACCACAAAATACTATCACAGAAATTGTGAAGAATTCGTTAAGGCCACCGCCTGGGAAGCGGGAAACGTAATATGAAAAGTGGCGCCTTTTCCTGGTGTGCTCTCGACGTCGATAATCCAGCCGTAGTGGTCGCAGATACGCTTGACGATGGCAAGTCCGATGCCCAAACCTTCGCCTTGCGTCGAACCCCGGAAGAAACGCTCATACAGGAGAGGCATATAAAATGGCTCGATGCCTATGCCGGAATCGGAGATCGATAGGCGGCTCTCGCTGAAATTCACACGGATGAAACCACGTTCCGTATATTGCACCGCATTGCGCAGCAGGTTCACAAGCGCCGTGTGCAGCGCCTGGCGGTTCAGCGTGAGGACGGCTTTCGGCTCTATCGCAACTTCGAAATTGAGACGCTTGCGATAAATTTCCGAACATACGGGTTCCACCGCGTCATATACGCATTCCGCGAGGCCGACCGGCTCCATGATGCCCAACGACTGCTCACGGGCAAGAAAAAGCAATGCCTGCAATTGCTCACCCATGCGCGTCGCCGCCGCTTCGATCATCCCGACGCGAACACGCGCCCTCTCCGAAAGATTGCGCTCGGTAGTCAGAAGCTCGCAGCTCGTCAGTATGGTCGTGATGGGCGTTCGCAGCTCATGGCTGACATTGGCGGTAAACTCCTGCTCGCGCCGCAACATGCGGGTAATGCGATTCTGATAGTCGTCCAGTGCGTGCGCGAGCTGCGCCACTTCCTCATCCTGGCCGGGCTGGATCATTGTGGTTCCCTGGCCGTCGCCCGGCGCAAGATGCCTTACACGCTCGGCAAGATCGGTAACCTGTTTGACAAGCACACCCGCAAGCAGATATCCCACCACAAGCGCAACACCAACCACCGAGAGGAGCGACAGAACGATGAGAAGCCGGAGTTCCTGCTGGCGCTGATCATGGAGCCCGATTTCATAGGCAACAAGGAATTTGACGCCATCGATATGCCGGACCGCGACCCTGATCTCCTCGGGACCCCGGAACACCTTGTGGCGCCTGTAGTTGAGCCCCTGCAAATAGGGAGGCAGACGCGATTCCTCGGAAGGGTCATGAATGATGTATTTCTCGAGGTGAGAACCTACCTGCGGTACAAAATTATGACTTTCGCGATAGCGCTGGAGGAGATAGTCCATCTCCGTTTGCATGATCTGCTCGATATGCGCCTCCTCGATATCGTCCGACGCGATATACAGGCTGACGCCGAGGGTTCCGACTACAACGATGCAGAAGATTGCGAACGCCAGCGCAACACGCAGGCGAAGACCACGCTTAAGCCCGGGCACGAGAAATCAGACGGTAACCGAGTCCATGAACTGTTTCAATCGGATCGTAGCCGCCAGCCCGGCTCAATGCGCGGCGCAATTCGTGCATATGGCTGCGCAAGGTGTCACTGGTTCCCTGCGCGTCTCCCCAGACTTCCGATTCGAGTTCCCTCCGGCTGAACACGCGGCCGGGCTCGCCCATCATGAGGGCGAGCAAACGAATGCATTTTGGCGGCAGCTTGACACCCGTGCCGGCAAAATGTATCGACAGGGTTTTGGGATCGAACGTCAGATCGCCGGTTTCCAGCATGCGGCTGGTGACCTTGCCTCCATGCCGCTTGTGCATCGCGACGAGGCGCGCTTCGACCTCTTTCAATGCAAACGGTTTGACCAGATAATCGTCGGCTCCGCAATCAAACCCTTTCAGCTTGTCATCCAGCGTATCGCGCGCCGTCAGCATGAGCACCGGCGTGTCGAGATTCGCCTCCTGGCGGAGTTTGCGGCACAACGTGATGCCGTCCATGGCCGGCAGGCTCAGATCGAGCAGAATACCATCGAATCGCTGTGTGACCGCGAGATGCAGACCGGTAATGCCATCCGCAGCTGCGTCAACGCCATGGCCGCGGGCCTCGAGAAAATCGTAAAGGTTTGTGGCAATTGCCGGATCGTCTTCTATTATAAGGATACGCACTGGATGATCCTGCTGAAAATTACACAGTAACAATGAGAAATAATGGATTAACCAAACTTCCCCGTGAATTTGACGCCAGCCTGCAAATCCGCCACACCCTGTTCCTGAACCAGGCACCATAGAAATTTAACACATTCCCATATGTGTGTACCTGCCTGATTACCTTTTGTATATATAAAATCAGGGAAAAGCTACCATAAATTTCTCAATTTTAACAGTTCCACCGGTCACTTGACGAGTTGGTTTTTGTACAAACCCGCTTCAGCTAGTGCTGATGATATTTCCGGCTGATGCTGTGAACCGCTTCAACCAGTGCCAGAGCGTTTTCCGGGGGCGTAAACTGGGAAATTCCATGCCCGAGATTGAATACGTGCCCGGAGCCATTGCCATACGCGGCAAGGATTTTCTCTACTTCAACAGCAACTACCTCGGGCTTGGCAAACAGCACAGCAGGGTCGAGATTTCCTTGCAGAGCAACCTTATGGCCGACTCGGCGGCGTGCTTCGGCAATATCCACGGTCCAGTCGATGCCCACTGCATCGCAACCGCAATCCGCAATGCGTTCCAGCCATAATCCCCCACCCTTGGTAAAAACAATGTTCGGAATGCGCGCACCGCCATGGTCATGCTTCAGCCCGGCCAATATCTGGCTGATATAGCGCAGGGAAAACTCCTGGTAGGCGGCGTGCGACAACGCACCGCCCCAGGTATCGAAAATCATCACCGCCTGCGCGCCGGATTCAATCTGCGCGTTGAGATAGGCGGTTACCGCCTGGGCATTGATATTGAGAATGTGATGAAGCAAATCCGGGCGCTGATACAACAGGGTCTTGATTTGACGAAAATCGGTACCCCCGCAACCCTCCACCATATAGCAGGCAAGCGTGAACGGACTACCCGAAAAACCGATCAGCGGCACGCTGTCATCCAATGCCTTGCGGATCTGGGAAACCGCATCCATGACATAACGCAGATGCACCGCGGGGTCGGGTACCGCAAGCGCGCGAATCTCCCATTCTTCACGTAGAGGCCGTTCGAACTTGGGACCCTCGCCCTCGGCAAAATAAAGTCCCAACCCCATTGCATCGGGAACAGTCAGGATGTCGGAAAACAGTATTGCGGCATCCAGCGGAAACCGCGCCAGAGGCTGCATCGTGACTTCGGTGGCAAAATCCGGGCTCTTGCACAGCGCAAGAAAACTTCCGGCGCGGGCGCGCGTCTGGTTGTACTCGGGCAGATAACGTCCAGCCTGGCGCATCAGCCAGACGGGCGTGTACTCAGTCGGCTGCCGAAGCAAAGCTCGCAGCAGCGTATCGTTTATCGGTTTCGTCATTTATATCCAGTAAATTGCTGAAATCCAGCAAGAGCATATTGCAGAAAACAAGTTTCATGGCAGTTGTGTACTTGTATCGAAGCCATTCTCTGCCCCGCCACGCACTCAACCAGTAATATTACCAGTGATCGGCCCCAGGGTACATGTTCATATTCCGTGAAAGCCTGCCGGACTTAAAGGAAATTGGCTGCAAAAGCCTCTGGCCGGTCCATATTTCGCCGCTTTTTCGGCCCATAAAACAACTATTGGCCTTCAAAATCATCAAAATCTGTCCTTGACCCGCCACATTCATGCACTTTTTCGCTTCGATTCTTCAAGTCTGACAGGCTGGTTCCCATGGTTTTTGGAAATCAACTCTGCCCGCACAGTTCAGCACGTCTTGATTTCATCGATAGCGAACAGGCGCTGGTATTCCCTGATGGCATAACGATCGGTCATGCCCGCGATATAGTCGGCGATTGCCTGATGTTTGTCCTGGCGGCACTTTGACTGGTATTCATGCGGGAGAAGCCGGATATCGGAGTGGAAGACATTGAATAGCATCTGGATGATATGGCGCGCCTTCGCGCTCATGCGGGATACTTTGTAGTGCCGGTAAAGGTTATCGTACAGGAATTTTTTCAATTCCTGCTGCTCACGGCGTACTTCGGGACTAAAATCGATCAGGCAGGGGGCCATGCGTACCGCGGACAAACCCTCCAGGCATGCAGCGGCGATATTAGCCGCGCTTTGCCTGATCAAATCTCCCGCCAGCGTATTGATCATGCGCCGCACCGTTTCATGAATCAGGCGCCGGCCCACGATACCTGGATAGGTTTTTTTAGCGGAGGCCAAGTGCCGGGCGAATATCTCGACCCCCTCAAGCTGCTCCTGCGAAATGAGGCTGGAGCGCAAGCCATCATCGACATCGTGGTTGGTGTACGCGATTTCGTCGGCAAGATTCGCAAGCTGGGCTTCGAGCGAGGGACGCTGGTTAATAAGGAACCGCTCGCCCACATCTCCGAGTTTTTGCGCATTCTTCCTTGCGCAATGTTTGAGTATGCCTTCACGCGTTTCAAAGCACAGATTCAACCCATCAAATGCGCCGTAATGCTCTTCCAGTGCGTCCACCACCCGCAGAGACTGAAGATTATGTTCGAACCCCCCATATTCCTTCATGCAATCATTCAACGCGTCCTGGCCCGCATGGCCAAATGGCGTATGGCCCAGGTCGTGAGCCAGGGCAATGGCTTCAACCAGATCTTCATTCAGGCGTAAATTGCGGGCGACGGAGCGTCCTATTTGCGCCACTTCCAGGCTGTGCGTCAGGCGCGTGCGAAACAGGTCGCCTTCGTGATTGACGAAAACCTGGGTTTTATACT
>JACXTT010012712.1_pt1 | contig 11152 bp, 9 predicted proteins | sample 9270951 | NCBI WGS metagenome assembly JACXTT01 (sample SAMN15532306, study PRJNA645909) | rock metagenome | isolation source: weathered quartz diorite | place: Puerto Rico | collected 2017-06-21 | reverse complement strand
TGGAGCGCGAGCGTGCTTTTTCCATTTCACCGGACTTGATGAGCATGTCCGCTTCGTAGCGGTAAGCGGTTTCGGTATTGGGATCGAGGACGATGGCGCGGTCATACCAAATTGTGGCGCTAGGAAAATCTTTCTTGGCGAAATAGGAGTCGCCGATAAAGAGGACCGCGTGATAGTTCTTGGGATCGAGTTCGAAGGCATGAGAGTAGTTCTTGATGGCCTCGTCGTACTCATTTTTGGCGAAGGAGGCTTCTCCGGCGCGCATGGCAACGTCAACGGGGGTGGAGGAAGAGAAATTTGCGGAACCGTTTTCCGGCAACATTTCCAATAAATTAAGAAGTAGCCCGCTCTTCTTGCCGAGTTGCTGAGCCCGAACCAACGCCTGACGCGCACGGACGGTTTCCAGGCGAGAGGCTTCCGGATCAGGAAGAGTTGCCGAGTGATCCAGAATGCACACGCCCATAGCGAAGATCACATCTGCATCGTCAGGTTTCTGCTTTGCCAAAGATTCCAGGACGGGCAACGCTTCCAGGTGCTTGTTCTGTTCATAAAGGGCAAGCGCAAATTTGCGCTGAGCTTGGTAGGCGTCATCGCCGTCGGGCGGAGGCGTGGATTCCTGAGAAAAAGCGGGAAAAGCGGCGGCAAGGAACAGCAAGCTTAACAATGGAATCGTTGAACGAAAGAAACGAGCGGGCATGCGACCTCCGTCAAAGGGCAGGGATTCTAACCGCTTGAGGACGGAATCCCAAATGGAATGTAGGATGCGGGATGGATGGAAAGCGTATGGACAGTTGAGTGGAGCCAGGGCAAAGGTATGAAGAACCGGCGGGAAGAGTTGGCGAAAGAAAAGAGGAAGGGGTTGGCGCGGGCACTTTCGAAACTGGGATTTTGCTCGCGGTCGGAAGCGGCGGAGCTCGTTCGAGCAGGCCGCGTGCGGTTGAATGGAACTGTGCGGCGCGATGCGGAGACGGCGGTGCGGCTGGGGCGGGATCGCATCGAAGTGGATGGGCGCGGAGTGAAAGCGGCGGAGAAAGTCTATTGGATGCTGAACAAGCCGCGCGGAATTGTGACGACGGCGGAGGACGAACAAGGACGCGAAACCGTGTATGAGCTGTTGCCAAACGGAACGCCGTGGATGGGCCCAGTGGGAAGGCTCGACAAGGCGAGCGAGGGGCTTTTGTTGATGACAAACGACACGGACTGGGCAGCGCGAATTACGGCCCCCGAGAGCCATTTGGACAAGAAGTATCACGTTCAGATTAGAACGGTGGCGGACGATTCTCTTGCGTCGAGGCTGGAACGTGGAATTGAGGAAGGCGGCGAAGAACTCAGGGCGAAGCGAGTGAAGTTGTTGCGAGCCGGAGAGAAAAATTGCTGGCTGGAGATTGTGCTGGATGAAGGAAAGAACCGGCAGATTCGCCGAATGCTGGAAGCGTCCGGAGTGGAAGTGCTGAGATTGATTCGCGTGAAGATTGGGCGGCTGGAGTTGGGAGATTTGGCGAAAGGAAAAGCGAGAGAGCTGACAAAAGCGGAAGTTCAAATGCTAAACCCTATAAAGCACGGGCAGGGCTAGATCTCTGGACTACAAAATGGCGATTTATTGCGGTGGCGCTTCGGTGCCGACGCCGATTTTTGTGGTCGAGCCGAAGCGCTTGTAGTTGGTGTACTTGACGGTGACGAGGATGTGCACCGGCCCTTCGCGAAAGCGCAGCACGTCGTCCGTATGGGTGTAAGTGGGAAACCAGAGATCGCCGAAAAGATTTTCACGATACGTCGTGAAATGCGCGAAGAGATCTTCCTTTTTCTTGGTGACGATATCCGGAACCGGCTTGCCGTAGGTTTTTACGATTTGCAGGTCGTGCTCGTCCACCCAGAGGCGGCCCTGGAAGTAGCGCTGGTTCTTCTCGATGGTCTTGGGAGCGACATCGAAAACGTAAGTGGAAAGGTCGTCGACTTTCTGGCGACCGACGTAAGTGATGTTGTACTTGTGTAGCTCGTCGCCGGTGAAACCAAAGGGCTCGATTTTTTTCAGGTCATCGAGGTCATTCTGACCGAGGAAAATTCTTTTGAGGGTGTTCGCGGGCGCGTAGGTAACTTTTTCGTAGCGTTTGCCGTCGGCACCGAAAAGGATGTCGCTTTCGATTTCGTACTCGCCATCGGGCACGCCGTCGGAATCCAGAGTCTGCAGAAGAAACTGCTGGCTCCACGTGTAGGAACCGAGAACTTTTTTGAGCTCGACTTCCTTTTCGGCAAATTTCTGGATGAGTTGGTCGGGAGGCATCGCAGGAGGTTCGTTGGTGATGGGAGCTTCGACAGGTTTTTTCGGAGCGGGCTTGGGCGCGGTTGCAGCAGGGGCACCGGGAGCGGGGCCGCTCGCGGGAGGAGGCGTGAGCGGGCCGGTGGATTGCGCGGCGAGAGTCGTTGCGAAGAACAGAGGGGCAAGAAAAATCGGGAAACGAAGACGATCACAGATTTTGGCGAGGCTAAGCAAACGGCGTCTCCTGCGGAAATGGGAATCGCACAATATTAGGAGTTCAAAAATACCACGGTGGTTGCATGTGGAGCGAGGGAAAGCGCCATAAGAAATGCATGCACTGCAGATGTGCTAAACTGAAAGGAATCGGTGGGGCCGTGGCGCAGTTGGGAGCGCGCCTCGATGGCATCGAGGAGGTCGAGGGTTCGAATCCCTTCGGCTCCACCAATCCTTCCCGCGCCCCCTCACCCTCCTATTTTGGCTAGCCCGCTGCAGACACAGCCTGCGCGGCAATTTCCTTTGCGGGTTTGAGGAATTTGAAGAAGGTCGCATTGGCAAGGATGGTGATAAGCGAAGCGGCTAGAGTGGCATTGTAGATTTCGGCAGTGATGAGGCCGGCGTGCAGGGAAACTTGCGCGAGGATGAAGGAGAATTCGCCGATTTGCGTGAGGCCAACGCCAGAGCGGAAGGCGGTGTTCCAGGAATAGCCAAAGAGGCGAACGACGCCGGTCCAGATGACGAATTTGCCCACGAGAACGAGCGCGACGATCAGCAAGATAGTCTTCCAACTGGAAACCCACGTGGTGGGGTCAATCAGCATGCCAACGGTGACAAAGAATATAGCGACGAAGGCGTCGCGAATAGAAAGAGTCTGTTGCGCGAGCTTGTGGGCAAAATTGGAACTGCCGAGAAGCAACCCGGCAAGAAACGCGCCAAGAGCGAGCGAGAGACCGACGGCTTCGGTCAGCACGGCAATTACAAGACAAATCGTGAGCGCGAGCAGGAGAGAAATTTCATCGTTGCAGGTTCTCTCCACTTTGCGAAGGAGAGGGGGCACCAACTTCCATCCGGCCAGCACGATAGGCACTAGAAGCAGCAGGGCTTTGCCAATTTTCCAGGCAACTTGCGCGTAACCTGCAGTGTCCGCACTGGCAAGTCCGGGCAGAAGAACGGTCAGAATGATGACGGCGAGGTCTTCGACGAGTGTCAGAGTGATCATGACGCGTCCAGCGCTGGAGGAGAGTTCGCCGCGATCCATCAAGAGACGCATCATGACCATGGTGCTGGCCACACAAATAAGACAACCAACGGCAACACCCTGCAGCAAGGGCCAACCCATCAGCGCACCCACTGAGGCGCCGAGCCCAACCGATAAGCCAATGCCGAGCGGTGCGCCCAGGAGCGCAACCCATTTAACTCGCAACAACTCCGGAATGGAAAATTCGATACCGACGGAAAACATCAAGAGAATCACGCCAATTTCCGCCATCAGTTCAAAGGTGTGAATGTCCTGGACCCGCACACCCGGCGTGAAAGGGCTGAGAACCAGTCCGGCAAAAACGTAGCCAAGAATGAGAGGCTGACGCAATCGCCATGCGATGAAGCCAAAGATGAGCGCACTGGCAAAAACCAAGGCGACTTCGCGGAAAATAAGGGAATGGGCCACGAAAAACCCCAAGTGAGATAAACTGCGCGAAAAGTTTAACATCCACGGGAAAGATGGTGTGCCAAATCGGCCGCGAGCTGAATCAAGTATCGTGTAGTACGAAATAGGCGGAGGGGCGATGGATGGTGCGGGAATACACGCGGAAGAGTTGATCGCACTGATTCTTCTGGTGCTGGTGGTGCTGTTCGCGGTTTTGGCGCAGAGGCTGAAGACGCCGTACCCGATTGTGCTGGTGATTGCGGGCCTCGCGCTGAGCTTTGTGCCGGCGATTCCAAAAATTCAACTGAATCCCGACGTGGTCTTTCTGGTGGTGTTGCCGCCGCTACTTTACAGCGCGGCGTGGCAGACGTCGTGGCGGGACTTTCGGGAAAATTTTGTCAGCATTTTCATGCTGGCGGTGGGATTGGTCGCGTTCACGGCGATAGGAGTGGCGTATGCGGCGCCGTGGGTGTTTAGGGGATTCGATTGGAGATTGGGATTTGTGCTGGGGGCTGTGCTTTCGCCGACGGATGCGATTGCTGCGACCGCGATTGCGCGGCGGCTTGGATTGCCGAAGCGGATGGTGGACATTCTCGAAGGCGAGAGTCTGGTAAACGATGCGACGGGGCTCGTAGCGCTGGCGTTCGCTGTGGCGATGGTTGTTACAGGTGAGCGGCCGACGGTTGCGCAGGGTTTAGGGCGTTTGGCGTATTTGTCGCTAGTGGGAATCGCAATTGGACTCGTGATTGGGCTAATCGTTGAGTGGTTCGAACGGCGGCTGGAAGACGGGCCGATCGAAATTACTGTGAGCATCATTGTGCCGTACGTCGTCTACTTGACGGCGGAATCAGCCCACGCGTCGGGTGTTCTGGCGGTGATCGCGTGTGGATTGTATCTATCGCGCAAAAGCTCGGAATTTTTTTCTCCGGCGGTGCGGATTCAGGCGTGGGCAGTTTGGGAGTCGCTGACGTTTGTGCTGAATGGGCTCGTGTTCATGGCGATTGGGCTGCAACTGCCGTATGTCATCCGCGAACTGAAAAGCTACAAAATGAGCGGGCTGATCATGGATGGGCTGGCGCTGAGCGTGATTCTGATTTTGCTGCGGCTCATCTGGATGTATCCGGGAGCGTTCATCGCAAACAGGATTCGAACTCGAGTGTTGGGGCACAAAGTCGCGATGCCAAAACTGCCGCAGATTTTCGTGGCGGGCTGGACTGGAATGAGAGGAGTGGTTGCGCTGGCAGCGGCGATTTCGCTCCCGGAGACGCTGAACAATGGCACGGCGTTTCCGCAGCGGGACATGATTGTTTTTTTGACGTTCGCGGTGATTATCGTGACGCTTGTGGGGCAAGGATTGACCCTGCCTCCGCTGATTCGAGCGCTGGGCCTGGCAAGCACTGGCGCGTCACACGAGGAGGAGCACAAAGCCAGGCAGAAGATTTTGCGGGCGGCGCTGGCGCGACTAAATCAAGAACGCGAAAAAGACAGCGACGAGTTTTCGGAAGTGTACGATCAGCTCGTGCGAATGTACGAGATCAAGATTGAGAAATTTGCGGACGACCGCGCGCCGGAGACGATACGCGCGCGCGATCACATGGAAAAACATTCTCACTTACTTAAAGAAATGGTGCGCGTCGAACGGCGAACCGCCGTCCATTTGCGAAATGAAGGCGAAATCGACGATGAACTTTTGCGGCAACTGGAACGCGAACTGGATTTGACGGAAGAACGACTGATCATCGCGCACCAGGACGCAAAGCCCGACGCGTAGCGTGCAATACGGCGTCGGACTTCGCGCATGGCGCGGCACTATTACGGCAGTTTTGCGCCAAGCACATCAATGCGCTCGATGGCGGGCGGAGTCGCCAGCAGTTCCGAAGCGCTGGCCATGAGCGCTTTCGCAATGGGACCGTTCAGGTGATTTTGGCGCCCCGATTCGTCGGCGAAGGCGTCGAATACTCCGAAGGTGCCGGGCGATACGCAGACGGCGTGACACTGCGAGTCTTGTTGCGCAAGACCCTAGGGCAAGGAATCAAAGAGATCCGAAGAGCAGCGTAGAACGTCAAGCTGAGCAAGATTGCTTCAGTAGCGAAAGGAAGCTGAGGTTCGCGCGCGTGAGCGAGCGGCCGCGAAGCGTCACAGCCCCAATCGTGCGCGCCGCCTCCGGATCGGAAATCGCAACGTAACGGCAGCCCGCTTTCTTATCGATTGCCATTTCTGGGACAAGTGAAACGCCCATTCCCGCGCCGACCATTCCCAACAAACTTGAAAACTGGCCGCTTTCGAAAATCACTTGCGGGTGAACGCGAGCACGATCACATGCGGCAACTGCGTTTTCGCGGAAACAATGGCCGTCGCGGAGAAAAAGGAAGGGTTCTTTGCGAACATCTTTGATGGAAATCGACTTGCGTACGGCAAGTTTGTGTTTTTGCGGTAGCGCGGCGAAGAGAGGCTCCGTAAGCAGCGGGAACGATTCGAACTCGTGGCCGCGAATCGGCAGAGCAAGGACGGCAATGTCCACGGCGCTGGAACGGAGGCGTTCAAGAAGTACGGGCGTGATTTCCTCGATGATAGTGAGCCGTACTTGCGGAAATTTTTTCGAAAATGAGGTGAGAACGCGCGGCAACAGGTAAGGCGCCACAGTGGGAATGGCGCCGATCGTTATCGAGCCAGCGATGGAATCTTTTTTTTCGACGACATCGCCGCGGGCAGCTTCGAGTTCACGCAAGACGGCGCGAGCGCGCGGGAGAAATGTTTTGCCAAGTTCGGTGAGGCGCACCGAGCGGCCGAGGCGGTCGAAGAGCCGCGCGCCGAGTTCGTCCTCCAATTTGAGTATTTGCTGCGAAAGCGAAGGTTGCGAAACGTGCGATTGTTCGGCGGCGCGCGAGAAAGAGCCGGAGTCGGCAACTGCGCAAAAGTAACGAAGCTGATGAAGTTCCATAAACGACGGTCCTAAGTAATAAGTTTTAAGTTATAAGTTCAGAATTTTGGGTTCGTTCAAATTCACACTGCTTTGTGAGCCTTATTGATTCACTAAGTTGAGGTCCTTCGGTCCCAAGGAACGGGCCCTCAGGATAACAAGTTATGAAGAGAGAGCCGCTTGTCTTCTTCAAATTGTCACCAAAGAAGGTCGCGCCTTTCGACTGATAATTTAAAACTGAAAACTTAGAACTTCTGTCTTTCCATAGGCTATACCTATCCATCTTATCCGAACTAGATATTGGAACAATAGTTCGCAGTATCGATAGCATGAAGGAGGCGCTCGAAGAAAGAATCACTTCCCTTCTTCGGGCTGCGAACCTGAGGGAAAACGTGGAGGAAGCAATGGCTGAAGAGAAGAAACCAATCATGACAACGGACGCAGGGCGTCCCGTAGGCGACAACCAGAATTCGCTGACGGTCGGACCGCGCGGGCCAATTGTTTTTGAGGACTACCTGCTGTTCGAAAAGATGGCGCACTTCAACCGGGAACGTATTCCGGAGCGCGTGGTGCACGCGAAAGGCTCCGGCTCGTACGGATATTTTGTCTGCACGAGCAAAGAGATCACGAAATACACGACGGCGAAGCTGTTCGATACCGTTGGAAAGAAGACGCCGGCGTTCTTGCGTTTCTCAACGGTAGGCGGTGAGAAGGGTTCGGCGGACACGGAACGCGATCCGCGCGGCTTTGCGCTGAAGTTTTACACGGAAGAGGGCAACTGGGACATGACCGGAAACAACACGCCGGTGTTCTTCATCCGCGACCCGCTGAAGTTTGGCGATTTTATTCACACGCAGAAGCGAGATCCGCAAACAAATCTCAAGTCGCCGACGATGATGTGGGACTTCTGGTCGCTTTCGCCGGAATCGCTGCACCAAGTGACGATTCTTTTCAGCGATCGGGGAACTCCGGATGGCTATCGCCACATGAACGGCTACAGCAGCCACACGTTCAGCCTGATCAACGCGAAGAACGAACTCTTTTACGTGAAATGGCACTTCAAGACGAAGCAAGGTATCAAGAATTTTACGGCGCAGGAAGCGGATGCGATGCGTGGCAAGGATCCGGATTATGCGCAGCGCGACCTTTTTGGCGCGATTGCCAAAGGCGACTTTCCGAAGTGGCGGGTTTGCGTGCAGATTATGCCGGGGAAAGATGCTGAAACGTATCGCATCAATCCATTCGACCTGACCAAAGTTTGGTCACACGGCGACTATCCACTGCACGAAGTTGGTGAACTCGTGCTCGACCGCAATCCGGAAAACTATTTTGCGGAAGTGGAGCAGGCGGCGTTCGAACCGCGCAACATCGTTCCAGGAATGGGCTATTCACCGGACAAAATGCTGCAGGCGCGGCTGATTTCTTATCCCGACGCGCACCGCTACCGCCTGGGCGTGAATTACGACTCGCTGCCTGTGAACAAGCCGCAGTGCCCCTATCACACGTATCACAAGGATGGGGCGATGCGCTTCGACGGCAACGGCGGCAAAGCGGTGAACTACGAACCGAACAGCTTCGGTGGTCCTACACAAGACAAAAAATACAATGAGCAGCCGACGATGGTGAGCGGAACGGTGGCACGCCACGATCATCGCTCGGATGCCGATTACTACACGCAGCCGGGAAATCTTTTCCGATTGATGCCTGCAGATGCGAAGCAGCGGCTGATTTCGAACGTCGTAGGCAGCCTCGGCAACGGTGTTCCGCGGCGGATTCAGGAGCTACAGATCCAGCACTTATACAAAGCCGATCCGGCGTATGGAGAAGGCGTTGCGAAAGGGCTGGGAATCGACATCAAGTCCGTCGTCGAGAAGAAATCGGCGAGCGCGGCGGATTAAGGACAGCAGTCGTCAGTTATCAGTCATCAGCCGCCAGTCAAAAACGGAGAAGAGGGTGAGTATGGAATACTCACCCTCTTTTTTTGTGTAGCAATCACCGTCCCTGCAGAAGCTTAAGGATGTCAGCGGATTCAAGGATGGGTTTTGGCGCGCCGCGTTTGGCGGCGATCAGCATTGCTTTCCCGACTTCTTCGGTGGTCTGTACATTCCGCGGAGAAAACTTCCTAAGCAGCCACATCAGCGGACCGCCGATGGCGTAGAAGAAATTATAGAGCGGCGTTTTGGATTTGATTCCGTGAAGAGGCAGCACGGCGCCGATGCGGAACATGTAAGCGGCTCTGAATGGCAGCCTCAGGAGAACATTTTCCGTCGCACCTTTTACGCGCGCCCACATCGCGCGGCCCTTTTCGGTGGTGTCGGTTCCGCGTCCAGAAACATAGATGAAGGTCATCTGCGGGTTAAGCCTTGCGAGGAGCGTCGCTGCGGCAAGCGGCAGCTCGTAGTTGACGCGGCGATACTTTTCTTCTGTGGATCCGGCAGCGGTCGCGCCCAGCGAATAGAGGCATGCGTCAAAGCCAGCGAGCTGCGATTCGAATGCCGACAAATCGCCCAGGTTGGGTGTTAGAAGTTCCCGCAGCTTGGGATGTTTTTGTGGAATCGGCGTGCGGCCAATCGAAAGAACCAGCTCTACATCGGGATCGAGCAGACATTCGCGAAGAGCGCCCTGGCCAATCATTCCGGTTGCGCCGAAAAGAACAATTTTCATTTCTTGGTCCCTGAATCTCCTAGAAACGGCAGCGCGTCGCCAGCAATTGGATGCAGCCGCGCTTTGTTTTGGAACAAGGGAATGGGGTAAGGTTTAAGGCGTTTGCGTTCATGGGGAGAAGCCGGATGGCGAAACTGACATTTCTGGGAGCGGCAGGAACGGTAACGGGTTCGAAATATTTGGTGGAAGCGAGCGGGAAGAAGCTTCTGGTTGATTGCGGCGTATTCCAGGGCTCGCACGAACTGGAAGATAGAAACCGCAAGCCATTGGCGGTGGATCCGAAAACGATAGATTATTGCGTGCTGACCCATGCTCACCTGGACCATTGCGGCTGGCTTCCCTGCCTGACGCGCGACGGCTATAAAAACAAGATTTACGCGAATCAGGCAACGATTGACCTGACCACGCTTTCCTTGAAGGATTCCGGCCACTTGCAGGAAGAAGACGCCGAGCGAGCGAAGCGAAACGCGAAACGCAGCAATGCGGCGGACATTCGTCCTTTGTATACGTCGGCGGACGTCGAGCCCATGCTGAAGCAGCTTGCGCCTATGCCGCGCAGCGGCGGCTTCGACATCTCATGGGAATTTCATCTCGAATCCTTTGACGCGGGCCACATTCTCGGCTCATGCAGCTTTCAATTGACGATTCGCGAAGGAGGGAAAAATACGACGGTCGTTTTTTCGGGAGACGTAGGCCGCTACAACCAGCCGATTTTGAAAGATCCGGCGACGCCGGCAAACGGCGACTATGTGATTTGCGAATCCACTTACGGCGACCGCGAGCATCCCGACGGTGATCCGCTGCAATTGCTGGCGGACATCGTGAACCGCGTGGTAAAGCGCGGCGGTTCGATTGTGGTTCCGGCGTTCGCGATTGGAAGGACGCAAACGTTCATGTACTACCTGCGGCAACTGGAAGACGAGCAGCGGATTCCGCGAATTCCCGTTTACGTGGATAGTCCGATGGCGCAGAGCGCGACGGATTTTTACGTGAAGCACACGGAAGACCACGATCTGGACATGACGCGGCTCGACACCTCCGGTGACCACGATCCGCTGAATTTGCACGAGTTTCATTTGACGCGCACCGTGGACGATTCGAAAAAAATCAACGACGTGAAGACGCCGTGCATCATTATTTCCGCGAGCGGAATGGTGACGGGCGGTCGCGTGCTGCACCATCTGGCAAACCGGCTGCCCGACCCGAAAAATGCCGTGATCCTTGCGGGATTCCAGGCCGAAGGGACGCGGGGGCGTGCGATGCAGGAGGGTGCGAAGGTGCTGCATCTTTTCGGCGAGGCCGTGCCGGTAAATGCGGAGATTATCGAGATGGGACAGTTCTCCGCGCATGCAGGAAAGAGCGAACTGCTGCGTTGGCTGAGCGGTTTGAAGGGGGCTCCCAAGAAGGCGTGGCTTACCCACGGCGAGCCACAGGCCGCGCAGGCCCTCCAAGCGGCAATTAAGGAGAAGTTTCAATGGGATGTGGCGGTGGCGCGCTACCTCGATACAGTGGAGTTGGCTTAATCCGAGGGCCCCAATTATTTTCGTGGAGTGAAGAAACTTTTTTGAGGCTGACCTCGTCTATACAGGCAAGACCACTCGCGGGGTAGGGGGCTAACCACCACAGGGCAACCGACCGTCAGTTCCCTACCCCAAAAATTCCACTAAGA
>JACXTT010012711.1_pt1 | contig 11153 bp, 9 predicted proteins | sample 9270951 | NCBI WGS metagenome assembly JACXTT01 (sample SAMN15532306, study PRJNA645909) | rock metagenome | isolation source: weathered quartz diorite | place: Puerto Rico | collected 2017-06-21 | reverse complement strand
TGATTACCAAATGGTCGGGCGCAAACCAGTTTTGAAAACGCGTGCGCAGCGCGTCGCGGTTGAACTTCTTCACCGTGTCTGGCGTGCCGAGAATTGGCCGTCCCAGCGGATGCCCGGGCCAAAAGCCGCGCGTAAAAATTTCGTGGAGTAAATACTCCGGATTGTCCAGGTCCATCTTGATTTCTTCGAGGACCACCTTGCGCTCTTTCTTCACGTCTTCAGAATCGAATTTCGGCCGGAGAACGAGGTCAGCGATGACATCGAAAGCGATAGGCAAGTGCTCATCGAGAACTTTAGCGTTGAAGCAGATTTGTTCCTTGGATGTGAAAGCGTCCAGCATGCCGCCCACGGAATCCATTTCGCGCGCGATGGCTTCGGCGGAGCGCCGCTCCGTGCCCTTGAAGACCATGTGCTCCATGAAGTGGGCGAGGCCGTTTTCTTCGGGAATTTCTCGGCGGGAACCGTTGCGCACCCAGACGCCGACAGAGACCGAGCGGACGTGCGACATAGTCTCGGTAATGACCACGAGGCCATTAGGCAGCGAGTGCTTCTGAATGTCGCGAACTTCTGTCGCCATTCACGAATTGTGACACAGGTGGAGCGGAAAGGAAAAAGATAATGGCTGTGCCAATAAGACCCACAAAGACAAGAAGTTACGGAATGAGAAGATGTGCCAAACCGACCAGGACAGAAGAACCTTCAGCTAGAGGAGCTTTTCGTCGGGATTGAGCTTGCCATATTCGCTGGTGAAGAAGAGCGGCACGTCAGCATAAGCGTCTCTATCGCGATAGTACACTTCACAAGTATCAAAGGGCTTGGAATAGATGTGAATGCTGACGGCTTGCTGATTAAATTCGGCGAGGTTCATGACCTCATGGACCGGCTCCATGGGATTGACGTAGGTGGGATGAGAGGCGTCGAGATCGTAGAGTTCCGTGGGGACAATGTGGCAAGTGCCCTTCGACGCGTCGCGGTCGTCTACACGGTAATTTTGGATGCGCAGTCGGCCGATGGGCGCGGACATCCAGCAGTTCTGCCCCCGATGATTGTGGATGCGGCTGTGCTGGCCGGTGTCCCAGCAAAGCGTCATGCACTCGAAGAGGTCGTTGCGAAAAACGAGGTTGCGCGTGTAATTTCCCTTGGAGAAAAAGCAATACTTTTCGAGGCTTTCGGGGCGGACGGCGTGGCGGATGACGTAGTCCTGCACGTTTTGCAACGAGAAATCAGATTCGGGAATGGCCGCGAGGCCCTTGACCCAGTCTTCAATGCGAAGTTTTTCCGTTGCGACGGATTGCGCCATACCATGCCTCCCAACCCTGGTTTGGGAATCGCGGGGATTGCTAAAGAATTATAGCGCAACGCGCCGTGCCCGGTGCGAACTTGGCTCGCGGTGAGCAGGATGGGATGATGGGGTGAAAGAGGGTTCCGTAAGGAACATGGTCGAACTGCTGGGCAAATCGAAAGAGGAATTGCGCGCGATCTGCGAGGAACTGGGCGAACCCGCGTACCGTGGCGGGCAGATTTATCACGCGTTATATGCGGAAAGGAAATTTGATTTCGCGCGGATGACCAATCTGCCGGCGGCATTGCGGGAGCGGCTGGTGAAAGAAGCGCGGGTCACTTTGCCGCAGGTGAAGCAGCGATTCGTTTCAAGCGATGGATCGGTGCGTTATTTGTTTGGGTTGAGCGCAGGAGAAGAGAAAAGATTTAACACAGAGAGCACAGAGAAAAAGAGCACAGAGGACGCAGAGAGCGGAAAAAGTGCTGAAGACAAAACACGCCGTCAGCGCATGCCGGCTTCGGTTGAGGCCGTGTTCATGCCGAGCGAGGGGCGGCAGACGATTTGCATTTCGACGCAGGCGGGATGCGCGGTGGATTGCCACTTTTGCCTGACGGCGCAGCTCGGGCTGATTCGCAATTTGACGGCGGGAGAGATTGTGGCCCAGGCGCTGGTGGCGCTGGAGGAGCAAGACTACAAGGCCTCCGCCGGAGTTGGAGAGAAAGAAGAAGATGCCGGGCTTTCCGCCATAGGAGTCGGGACGCAGAACGCGCGGAACCCTGCCGCTACGCAAGCCCCCGACCCGATCCAAACGAATGTCGTGCTGATGGGCCAGGGCGAACCGCTGCTGAATTTCGAGCCAGTGATGGCGGCTCTGCGGATTCTGCTGGATCCGGAGGGAATCGGACTCTCGCCGAAACACGTGACGCTCTCGACGAGCGGGATTGTGCCGGGAATCGAAAAGCTGGCGCAGGAGAAGGTGCGGCCGAAGCTGGCGATTTCCTTGAATGCTTCCAATGATGAAGAGCGCGATGCGCTGATGCCCATCAACAAGAAATATCCGCTGAAAGTGTTAATGGAGGCTTGCCAGAATTATCCGCTTGTGCCGTGGGAGCACCTGACATTTGAGTACGTGATGCTGGGAGGCCTGAACGATTCCCAGGAAGACGCACGGCGCGTGGTACGGTTGCTGGCACCCGTGAAGCGGGTGAAAGTCAACTTGATCCCGTGGAATCCGGGGGAACTTCCCTACCGTGAGTCAGCGCCCGAACGCATCGAAGAGTTCCGGCGCATTCTGACAGACAAAGGCGTGCCTGCGTTCGTGCGCTACTCCCGCGGCCGCGACGTCATGGCCGCCTGTGGCCAGTTAGCATTGCTGGACATTTCCGCGCAAAGCGGCTTGGTTTCCATTGCGCCGTAGAAAGCGACGGGCACCACCTCGAAGCAACTGGCTCTCAATCGTTGCGAATGCCAATGACGGACATGAGGCGGCCAGTCGCAGCGTCTTCTTTGCGGTAGCTGAAAAGAAGGTCGCGCCGACAGGCGGTGCACCAGTCGCTGACCATGATGTTTTGTGAACGCAGACCCGCTTCGAGAAGTTGCGCACGATTGGCTTTGCGCAAGTCGAGGAGAACATTTTTCGGCGGCGGCTGATGGCCCGGCGGGGCCATATTGAGCCATTGCAAGGGATTCGGTTCGTCGCCCGTGCGCAGTTCGTCAAACCATTCCGACGCGTTCGGGAATTGCGAGCGAAACTCCGAAGCCACTTCCGTGCCCACTTCGTAACAGCATCCCCCGATAGATGGGCCGATGGCCGCAAGAAGATCCACGGGCTTGGTACCGAATCGCATCTGCATTTTGCCGATGGTTTTGGTGATGATGCGCCGCAAGGTGCCGCGCCAGCCCGCATGTACCGCTGCGACCGCACGTTTTTTTGGATCGACCAGAAGAATCGGAACGCAGTCGGCGGTCTGGACGCCGAGGAGCAGGCCCGGACGATTCGTGGCCGAGGCATCGCCGCGGCACGGCGTGGTCGGAGCAGCGTCAAAGACTTGAACGACATCGGAATGAATCTGACTGAGTCCGCAAAGGGCCAGCTTTTCAGCTTCCAGAGCAGATTGGAAGCGGCGGCGGTTCTCAAGGACGTTTTCCTTCGCATCCCATTCCGCGAAACCGAGATTCAGGACTCTTTCGCCGCCGAGATCGCTGAGCCCGCCGGGCCGCGTGCTGAATCCGTGGACGAGCCAGGGGATTTTAGCGAGGGCATCCGCTTGTAGAATGCGCAGCCCGTTAGTCTTGCGCTCGCTCCACCCGGATGAGGCAGAAATGCGTCTTGCCAACCTGCCCTTGGGGCTGCGGCGAGTTTTCACAGTGGTCGTAGTCATTGCGGCTCTACCAGTATAATCGGAGCGGCCGCCGAGGGCTGAACGGGGTGGAGCCGGGCGAACGCGGGCCGCTGGAGGCTTCTTGATTACCGGGATGGGCGTGGACATTGCCGAAGTGGACCGCATCCAGAAGGCCATCGAGCGGCACGGGGAGACATTTTTGCGACGGATCTACACGCAAAAAGAGCGGGACTACTGCGAGCAGTTTAAGAATAAATACGAGCGATACGCCGGGCGGTTCGCGGCGAAAGAAGCGGGAATGAAGGCGCTGGGAACGGGGTGGCGGCGCGGAGTGCGCTGGGTGGACCTGGAAGTAGTGCGCGAGAAGAGCGGACGGCCAACTTTGAGGCTAGCCGGTGAAGCAGAGAAAATCGCCAAGCAACTGGGGGTGAAGCACATCGCCCTAAGTATCACGCATACGCAGCAGCAGGCACTGGCGCAAGTCATTTTCGAAGGGTGAAGAGCGGCGCTCTCAGGTCGCCAGAATCTGCCTTACAGTTCACAAGATCTTGCGCGGCCTCATTTGATAACTAGGAAGTCGACGATGGCGAGGGCGTCAATGCCGGCGCAATAAAAACTGCGGATGGCTTCACGCGGGTCGGAGACGAGCGGCTCGCCAAAGAGATTGAAAGACGTGTTGAAGAGGACCGGCGCAGGAGCGCGCTCGCCAAATTTGTGGAGCAGGCGCCAGAAGCGCGGATTGGCCTCGCGCTCGACGGCGTGAACACGCACTTGTCCCCCCTCAAAGGAAAAACGTTGCAACTCCACCGGGGCTTCGGGCTTGAGTTTGCCGAGTGAAGCCATGAAGCGGCAGCTCGCGGAGCAATCAAAGAGGCGCGGAGCCACTTCAGCGGGTACGGAAAAGGCAAAGGGATGAAAGTCTTCGCGGTGCTTGATGTACTGGTTGACGTTCTCGATGACGTACTCAGAAAACGGCGAAGCCAGGATGCTGCGGTTGCCAAGCGCGCGATGGCCAAACTCCGTGCGGCCCTGGAACCAGGCGACAATCTTGTCCCGCGAAAGGATGTGAGCCGCTTCGGCGAAGAGTTGTTCCTCGCCAGATGGATACTTGTAGATGATTTTGCAGTTGTCGAGGACGGCCTTGATCGCGCCCAAGGAGAAGCCCGGCCCCAGGTAGAGATGATGCAAGGGCTGCCGGGCCGGACGGCCAAGGCGCTTGCGGGCGAGAAGGGCGGCACCCAGGGCGCTGCCGGAATTCCCAGCGGCGGGCTGGACGTAGACTTGCTTGAAGCCGCTGCGCGTTTCGAGTGCGCGAACTAGAAAAACATTCAGAAAGAGGCCGCCGGCAACGCACAAGGAGTCCATGGAATTTTGCTTACGGTAGCGTTCGGCGATGGTGAGGACGATTTCCTCGAGGACATCGCGGGCGCTGCGGGCGAGAGAAGCGCGAAGTTGCGGGTCGGAAGCCACGATTCGCGGTTCCAGTCCAAGGTCGCGCAGAATCGCATCGGAAAAAACAGTGTCTTCTTCGGCACCGCTCCCCAAGTAGCGTGTATTCAAAACCGGCAGGCCATCGGCGTTCCAGCGGAACACTTTGCGAAACGCGGGAGCAAAATCATGCTGGCCGTCTTTGCTCAGCCATTGGACTTTGTGCTCATCGCGGCGGGTACGAAGACCAATCAAATGAGCGACGCGCGAGAAGAACCACCCGAGCGAATTGGGAAAGCGAAGCGTATGTAGCGGGCGAAGGTCATCGCCTTCGCCAAGATAGAGCGATCCCGAACACATGTCCCCGCGCTCATCGAGCGTAAGAACCAAGGCACGTTCAAAAGGCGAAGTGTAATAGGCGCTGGCGGCGTGGCAGACATGATGGTCGAGAAAAAGAAAGGAACCAGAACTGCCGTAGAGGCGACGCATTTGGCGAAGCTGCGCGGCTTGGCGAAAGGTTTGCCCTAGCGATTGAATCCACGCGGAAGGGCCCGCGCCGGAAAGGCTCTGCCGGAAGTGAAATTTGGCCTCGCGAAAAGCGCAGATGGCAGGACGAAAAGGAAACGCAGCAACCTGGACGTCCTGGATTCTTGCGTTTGCCTGCTCGAGGCCGCCCGCGACCCGCAAACGTGGGATTCCGCCCGCTCCGGCGGAGCGGCTGAGTTTTTCTTCTTCAATGGCGGCGACGATGGAAGTCTCGTCCACCAGGACAACGGAGGAGTCGCGCCCAAAAGCCCAGATGCCGAGGGTAAGCATCGCGTCAGTGTGTCACGATTTTAATGCATTTGGGGCGAAGCGACCTCGGAATCAAATTCGCAAACGTGTCCGATTAGTGAAGTTCTTTCTCCGATTGAGACTCTTGCGTCGAGCCATTGATTCGCCGGGAAAACGCCGTCCACGGGGAGGTGGAGGTAGTTGGTCGAAAGCGCGGGGGTTTGGGCGCTCGTGCAATCCTCGGAAGGATGAAGAGTGAGGACGCGGAGGTTCCGCCCCACTTGTGATTTGCGGAACGCGACGTTTTTGCGTTCGCTAAGAGCGCGCAGGTCGCGGGCGCGGCGCTTGATGATGGCACCGGGAACATGGCTCGGAAGATCGGCCGCCTTGGTACCGGGGCGCCTCGAATAGGAAAAGACGTGAAGATAGGTGAACGGACGCGACTCGATGAAGGCGAGAGTGGCGGCGTGATCGTCTTCCGTTTCCCCCGGGAAACCGGCGATGACATCGGCCCCGACGGCAGCGTGCGGGAGGCGCTCGTGGATGAGTTCGACACGGCGCGCGTAGTGCTCGGCGCGGTACCAGCGATGCATGGCAGCAAGGATGTGGTCAGAGCCGGACTGCAGAGGCATGTGGAAGTGCTGCGCGAGGCGCTCTGTGGAAGCAAAAAGTTCGACGAGGTCCTGCGTGACGTCTATCGGCTCGATGGAGCTGATGCGCAGGCGCTCGACGCTGGTCCCGTCCAGAATTCGCCGGAGCAAGTCTTCGAATTCGACGCGCGGCGAAAGGTCGCGGCCGTAGGTGCCGAGATTGATTCCACTTAGGACGATTTCGCGATAACCCGACTGGCTGAGACGTTGCAGTTCGCGAATCACATTGTCCGGCGGCAGGCTACGGCTCTTACCGCGAACAAACGGAATCACGCAAAAGGAGCAACGGGAATTGCACCCGTCCTGAATCTTGAGCGTAGGTCTGGTGTGATTCCTTTCTCCACCGAAGACGGGAGATGAAAGCAAGGTTTGCTGCTCGAAGATGTCGCCGATGAGAGTCTCGGCCGGTTGGTGTGCTTCTTGCTGTGATGGCCGGGAAATTGCAGAGAGTGGGAAAAATCCGTTCGGACGCACAATTCCTTCTTGAACGGAAATCGCCTCAATCAAATCCGGGATCTGCGGCTTATGGGAATTGCCAACCACCCAGGACACGCCGGGGAGGTGGCGCAACTCCTCCGGCGCTCGCTGTGCGTAGCATCCCGTGACGATGACGCGAACGCCGGGATTCGCCGCGTGCAGCTTTCGAATTGCGTCGCGCGCCTGCGCATCGGCTGCAGCCGTCACTGTGCAGGTGTTCACGATAACAAGGTCGGCGGTGGACGGCTCCTGCGCAGAAGTGCAGCCACGCTCGAGCAATTGCCGCTCAAGTGCGGCGCCGTCCGCCTGCGTGGCGCGACAGCCAAACTGTTCGATGTAAAACGTGGTCATCCGAGTATCTGCCCCGACGAAAACATCGGGCGCTCCACAAGAATATCGGCTTTCCGCTCAAGCCGGAAGCCCTCTTGGGTTTCACGCGGGCGGAGGAGCGTGCCCGCCTTTACTCGCCGAAGCCCGCGCCGCTACAATCTTTCGCACGCATGGCACACAAGCGAAATAATCCGACCGCGCTCAACGACCCCACGGTCTCCATCGTGATTCCCGTTTATAACGAACGCGGGACCATCGAGGAGATTCTCCGGCGCGTCCTGGATATGGACATTCGCAAAGAAGTGATCATCGTGGATGACTGCTCGACGGATGGAACGCGCCAGATTCTGGAAAACATGGCGGCGCGTCAGAAAAACAACGAGAAATTTGCCCAAGAGCAGGACGGCAGCGAGGCCATTGAACTTCGGAACCTGCGTTTTTTCTTTCAAACGCCGAACCAGGGAAAAGGCGCGGCCCTGCGGCGCGGATTCTCAGAAGCCACCGGCGAGATCGTGCTCGTGCAGGATGCCGATCTCGAGTACGATCCGCGCGACTATCCTGTTTTGCTCGAACCCATAATCGATGGCCGGGCGGATGTGGTTTATGGTTCGCGCTTCCTCGGCGGCCCGCAGCGCGTGCACTACTTCTGGCACTACGTGGCCAACCGATGCCTTACCCTCCTTTCGGATATTTTTACCAATTTGAAGCTGACGGACATGGAGACGTGCTACAAGGTTTTCCGCAGAGAGGTTCTCACGGGCATTGCCATCAAATCGAACCGTTTTGGATTCGAGCCGGAGATCACCGCGAAAATCGCCAAGCATAACTGGCGCATTTACGAAGTGCCCATTACCTATGCCGGACGCACCTACGAAGAAGGCAAAAAAATTACCTGGAAAGACGGCGTGCAAGCTTTGTGGTGCATCATCCGTTTCCGTTTGGGAGACTAAGCCGGATTAAGCCGAAGCGCGCGCGTCGTTTTCGTAGCCGCTCGGATGTTTCTGCTTCCAATCCCAAGCCGACTGAATGATCTCTTCCAAAGAAGAGTGCGCCGCTTCCCATCCGAGCACGCGCTTTAGTTTTTCCTTGCTGGCCACCAGCACCGCGGGATCGCCCGGGCGGCGGGGTCCGAGCTTGCGCGGAATTTTGCGGCGGGTGATGCGTTCCGCCACGCCAATCACTTCAAGAATGGAATAGCCGCGGCTGTTGCCGACATTGAACGCCTCTCCGGAAACTCTGTCAATCTCCATCAACGCGCGCACGTGGGAGTCCGCAATGTCGAGTACGTGAATGTAGTCTCGCACGCAAGTTCCGTCCGGCGTCGGATAGTCGGTTCCGAAAACGTCGACATGAGGCAACTTCCCTGCCGCCGCGTCCAGGACGCGCGGAATCAAGTGTGTCTCCACGCGATGGTGTTCGCCGCGTTCCTTGGATGCGCCTGCCGCGTTGAAATAGCGGAGCGTCGCGTATTGCAACCCGGTATAGGCTTTGTAATCCGCCAGAATCCCTTCAAAAGTCAGCTTGGATTTTCCATAAGGGTTGATGGGCGCCTTGCGATGGTCTTCGGGAATGGGCACGATTTCCGGCTCGCCGTAAGTCGCCGCGGTCGAAGAAAAAATAAATTTCCGAACACGGTGGCGCGTCATGGCGTCTAGGAGGTTGACGCCGCACCCGACGTTGGTAGCGTAAAAGATGCTCGGCTCCTTCACAGACTTGGCCACCAGCGCTTCGGCCGCAAAATGCATCACAGCGTCAATCTTGTGTTGGGTGAAAATGTTTTCAATCTGCTCACGGCGACCCAAATCGACGTTGCAGAACGCCGCGCCCGGCGGCACGGCCGAGGAGTGCCCTTCCAGCAAGCTGTCCAGCGCGATCACCCTCATCCCGCGCGAGAGCAAAACCTCCGCGCAAATGCTGCCGATATACCCCGCCGCTCCCGTCACCAGAATGTTCAAGGGACTCCGCTCCGCACTGATGGATTAGAAAAATCAGCCGAAATTCAAGTGTTTAGAATACCTCAGAAGGAGGCCTGGAATAAGCAGGGATGAGTGTGCAGATTAGGCCTGAGACAGCCGGCGCTGGAAAGTCAGCAAAATCAGGTCCGCACGGCGGCGCACGCCGAATTTATTCAGCAAATTCGAAACGTGAAATTTTACAGTGCGCTCCGCAATATTCAGCTTGCTGGCGATTTCCTTGTTCGAAAGATTTTCCAGCAGCGAATCCAACACTTCCTGCTCGCGGCGGCTCAGGTTAGTGACGGAATCCGTCTTCAGCCGGCGCCCCTGGCTGGTAAGGATGGAATCCACAAAACCGGAAAGAAGCTGCCGCGGAACCCAGAACCCTCCATTGGCCACCAGAGGCAGGGCACGGATCAACTGCTCGCGCGCTTCCATGTAGGTGAGCAGGCCCTTTACGCCGAGGCGCAGCAGGGAAAAACTGTTGTTTTCCGCATGATTCTCGCCAACCACAATGAGCCGCGAATCCGGGTAGCGCTCCAGAATATTAGTAAGCAACGCGCCGGTAGCGGGCTTGGCGGCGTGCGCGTCAATCACGTAGACGTGCGCCTTGGGCGGCTCCAGGTGGCGAAGGTCCGGCGCCAGCACGGACTCCAGTTGTTGCGCCACAACCTTGAAGGGCGCCTTCTCCAGAATTCGCTCGAATTCGCTCAGCACCAGCGGGTGCGGTGAAAGTATGCAAACAGTCAGTTTTGAGGACGCACGTTTAGTATTCACTTTTTCCGGCGCACTTACTTTGGTTACGGTACTCACCCCTGCCAGAGTAGAGAAAACTGGCCAAAGGGGCAAGTCCCTTTGGCGGGCATGTTCCTGAACTGTTACTGACCATTAGGGTGCTTTTGCCGGGGTACCTGCTGCAGCAGAATTTCGACAATCCGCCGGGCTGCCTGGCCGTCCCACAAGGGAGGGATTCTGCCAGCTTTTCCCTTGCCAGCCAACACGTCCCTCGCAGCGGCGACAATCTTAGCAGGATCCGTGCCCACAAGCAGGTTGGTTCCCTCGGAAATCGTTACCGGCCGCTCTGTATTTTCGCGCAGTGTCAGGCAAGGAACACCCAGAGCCGTGGTTTCTTCCTGAATGCCTCCGGAATCATTGAGCACCAGCGTCGCCTTGCTCAACAAGCATAAAAAAGCCAGGTACCCCACCGGCGAAATCATGCGCAGTTGCCGATGATGCCGCACTCCGGCCTGGGCGATCCTCTGTTGTGTCCTGGGATGCACGGGAAAAATGACGGGGACTTGCGTGGCCACCGCGTCGATCGCGCCTAGCAACTGGCTTAGCTTTTCGGGCGAGTCCACATTCGACGGGCGATGCAAGGTGAGCAAGCCAAATCGCTCCCAGCCTGCGCCATTTTTAAGTCCAAGTTCCGCACCGATGGACGATTGTTGCGCGGCAGCCAAAAAGTGCCGCAGCGAGTCAATCATCACATTGCCCGCCGGGAAAATGCTTTCCCGCGCCCGCCCCTCCTTCATGAGATTTGTGATCGCGTCTTCTTCCGTGACGAAGAGATAGTCCGCAATCGCATCCGTCAGGACGCGGTTGATTTCTTCCGGCATCGTCCGGTCAAAGCTGCGCAATCCCGCCTCCACATGGGCCACGCGGATGCCTAGTTTTGCCGCCGCCAGCGAAACAGCTATCGTTGAATTGACGTCCCCGACCACTACCACCACGTCCGGCCGGTGCTCCTCCAAAACCGGCTCGATGCGCTTCAGGATTTCCGCCGTCTGCGCTGCATGCGAACCGGAACCAACCTCCAGGTTCACCTGCGGCGCGGGAATCCCCATCTGGCGGAAGAAAATGTCAGAAAGACTTTCGTCGTAGTGCTGCCCGGTGTGAACCAAAATGGCCGTAATCT
>JACXTT010012710.1_pt1 | contig 11153 bp, 6 predicted proteins | sample 9270951 | NCBI WGS metagenome assembly JACXTT01 (sample SAMN15532306, study PRJNA645909) | rock metagenome | isolation source: weathered quartz diorite | place: Puerto Rico | collected 2017-06-21 | reverse complement strand
GAAGGCCGGCGCCCCCGGGCCCGTGCTCGGCGGGGGGCGAGTACGGCCTCAGCGCGCGGCCGGCCGATGGCGAGGCGCTCGTGCACCACGCCGGCGACGTGACGGTCTCGGCGGCCGACGCCGGGCTGGCGGTCAAGCGCACCGCCGAAGGCGCGGAGGCGTACATCGCCCGCGGCATGGCGATCGTCACCTCGAAGGGCGGTCGGGTCGAGGTCCACGCCGGCGAGCGCGCCACGGTGAAAGGGCAGGGCGCCCCCGAGGTCGCGCCGGTGCCGTTCTGGGACGACTGGACCGGCGGCATGGCCGACGCGGTGGGCGCCGAGGCGCTCGGCGCGGGCAGCGGCGCGATCTTCGGCGTCGACGCCGGCGCCCCGCCCGGCACGCCCGCGGCCAAGCTGCAGATCAAGAGCGAGACGATCCGCGCGGTGCTGCGCGGCGGGCTCAGCGAGACCACCGTCGATCAGACCTTCTTCAACCCGATGCCGCGGCCGCTCGAGGGCTGGTACTGGTTCACCGTCCCCGAGGGCGCGAGCGTCACCGGCTTCGCGGTCGAGACCAACGGCGCGCTGGTCGAGGGCGAGTTCGTCGAGCAGCGCGAGGCGGCCGAGAAATACGTGGCGGCGCGCGCGAGCGGCTTCTCGCCGGCGATCCTCGAGTGGGTCGACGGGCGCAGCTACCGCGCGCGCATCTTCCCGGTGCCGGCGTCGGGCACGCGACGTATCGTATTACGATATATCGAGCTGCGCGCGGTCACCGACGGCAAGCTCGCCTACCTCTACCCGATGGGCCAGGCGGCGGCGCGCATCGGCGAGTTCTCGCTGTCGGTCGACCTCGGCGACGACGGCAAGAAGATGCAGGTCTCCACCGTCGCCGACGCGCGCGTCGAGCAGGACGGCCGGCTCGTGACGATGCGCCGCAGCGGCTTCACCCCGCGCGCGGACTTCCAGCTGGAGGCGAAGCTGCCGGAGCAGAAGCCGGCGCTCGCGCTCGCCCGCTTCGAGAGCCACGACGGCAGCGCCGACTACGTCATCGCGCGCTACACCCCGGACGTCGACTGGGCCGCGGTGCGGCCGATGCCGGCGGAGATCGTGCTGGTGGTCGACACCTCCGCCGCCGGCGACGAGTCGGCGCAGCAGCTCGAGAAGAGCGCGGCCGAGGCGATCCTCCGCTCGCTCAGCGCCGGCGACAAGTTCGCGCTGGTCGGGCTCGACGTGCGCCCGCGCATGCTCTACCCCGACAAGGGCCTGGCCGCCGCGAGCGAGGCGGAGATCGCCAAGGCGCTGGAGAAGCTCGCCGGCACCCCGCCGGGCGGCGCGACCGACCTCGCGGCGATGTTCGAGCCGTCGCTCGAACGGCTGCACGGCGCCGATCAGCCCGCGGTGGTGTACGTCGGCGACGGCGTGCCCACGAGCGGCGAGACCACCGGCGAGCAGCTGTCGGAGCACCTGCGCCGCGCGCTGTCGACCTCGCGCGCGCGCCTGTTCACCGTGGGCGTCGGCGCCGACGCGGACCATGCCCTGCTCGGCGAGCTCGCTCGCACCGGCGGCGGCCAGGAGCTGCGGATCGAGAACGCGCGCGAGACCACCGCGGTCGCGCTGCAGCTCACCTCGGCGATCAAGGCGCCGACCATCACCGACTTCTCGATCGATCTCGGCGCCGGGCTCGACGAGCCGTTCGTCAGCGCCAGCGGCAAGGTGTCGCGCGGCTCCGAGGTGGTGGTGCTGGCGCGCACCCACCACGACATCGCCGACGAGGTTGCGGTGCACGGCCGGCTCGCCGGCACCGATTTCGACCGCAAGGTGAAGGTGACGCGCGATCAGGGCGTGGTCGCCTCGTTCGTGCCGCGGCTGTGGGCCGCCGAGTACGCGCGCCGCTTGATGGGCGGCGCCGGCGGGCCCGAGGCCGAGCGCGGCCGCATCGTCGCCCTCGGCATCGACTACGGCATCGTCACGCCGTTCAGCAGCATCCTCGCGCTCGAGAGCGAAGCCGCCTACTCGCAGATGAACATCCAGCGCAAGGCGTCGCCGCTGCGGGGCGTGCGCCTCGGCGAGCTCAGCCGCGAGGACGAGAAGCGCCTCGCGCTGTCCATGGAGCCGGCCGGCCCGAGCGTGGCGTTCGGCTGCAACAAGGCCGAGGACGCCGCCGCACCCGCGCCGATGGAGGACGCCAAGAAGCCCGCCGCCACCGCCGAAGGCCGGACGCAAACCGCGCCGTCGGACGACCAGCGCGAGGGCGGCACCGGCACGCGCGCCAAGGGCGAAGAAGGCGTGATGGGCGCTCCCGCGCGCAACGGGCAGGCGCCCGCGTCCGAGGCCAAGGCGGCCGAACCCTCCCCCGACGATCATACCGACCGGCTGCGCCAGGAAAACAAGCAGGACGAGGACGCGCCGGTCACCGCCGACAAGGCGGCCGCGTCGGCGGCGCCCGCGAGCCCGCCCGAGGCTCCCGGCGGCGGTGGTCGACCGCCTCCACCTTCACCTTTCGGTCCCCAAGGCGTGGCCCGCGCGCCCGCGCAGCACGAGGCCGCCGGGAAGAAGAAGACCGTCGACGCCGGCAAGGACGGCTGGGTCCCGCCGCCGCGCCGCCCGCCCCCGCCGCCGCAACCGGTGGTGCAGGCGACCTGCAGCGACATCGCCGGCCGCCCGCTCGCCCAGCGCATGCAGGTGTGGAAGAAGCGGCTCAAGCGGCTCAGCGCCGCGGGCGATCTCGTGGCGCAGTACCAGGGCGCCCTGCGCGCCTGTGAGCTCGCCGACTGGCAGGCCGAGCGCGAGTTCTTGAGCCTGATGCAGGCGCACATCCAGAGCGAGGCCGACGCGCGCGCGGTGCTGGCGAGCTTCTCGTGGCGCCCCGACGTGCAGAAGTTCATCGCCAAGCTGATCGTGCGGCGCGTCACCGACGACCGCATCGTCGCCGCGGTCGATCAGGTGCTGTTCGGCGGGGCGATCGACTGGAGCCGGGTGGACCTCGACCTCGCCGAGATCGAAGACATCGACAAGAAGATCGTCCGCCTGCGCGAGGAGATGACGCGCGCGCCCGACGATCCCAACGGCGACCTGCGCCTGCTCAAGCTCCTGGCCCGCGCCGGCAAGAGCGACGAGGCGCTCGCCGTCGGCCGCCGCCTGCGCGACCACGGCCTGCTCACGGTCGCGACCTCGCGCCAGCTCGGCGACGTGCTCGCCCGCGCCAAGCTCGAGGACGAGGCGATCCGCACCTACTCGGAGATCGTCGAGTTCGACCCGTCGAACCTGGCCTCGCGCCAGCTCCTCGGCGACACGTATCTGGCGCGCGGCTGGTACGAGCCCGCCTACCGCCAGTACAAGACCGCCACCGAGACGGCGCCGAACGAGCCGCTCGCGTGGCTCCGCCTCGCCTCCGCCGCGGCCGGCAGCGGCCGCATCGACGAGGCCCTCCGCCTCGAGCGCCAGATCGCTACCGCCCAGGGCCGCCCCGGCCCCGACGATCCACGCCGCTGGGCCCGGCTGTGGTCGGCCGCGCGCCTCGCGCGCCTCATCGCCAAACCGCCCGCGGGCCAATCCCCCGACGCGATCGAGCGCAAGCTGAAGGAGCTGACGCTCTTCACCGGCCCCGGCACGCTGGTCATCCTCACCTGGGAAGACCTCGCGAGCGACGCGCTGCTCGTCTCCCTCCTCGGCGAAGATCCCATCGCCGTCGGCGAGGCGATCGACGCCGCCCCCATCGGCCTCTCCGCGCTGAGCCTGCCCCCCGCCGACGCCGCCCGCGTCAGCCTGGTCGCCCGCCTCCGCAGCGCCCCGCGCGACGAACCGCTCGGCCTCGTGCGCCACGACATCCAATGGGACGGCACCCACTTCGAGGTGAAGGTGAACACCACCGAGTTGGCCGCACACACCACGAAAGCGACGCTTTGAGTCGACAACTACGACTTTGCGCTCGGGCCGGTGCAGGAAGAGCTAAGCAGTCCAGAAACTGCGGGGCCAATTGGCGCGTGGATCTTGGCTGCCGTAGATGTCGCGCGCTTGATTGCAGCGCTCAACTCTGCGGTCGGGGGAAATATGAGCCCTCTTCTCAAGTGGCAAAGCGTGTTTGACATGTGGGATTTGGGAGGCATATCGGACGACCTTTCAAGTCCCACAGGCGGAGGCTGGTTTACCGACAAGGTAACGACGCGCAGTGGCTTGATTTACCGCGCGTATCACCATAACGGAATAATCGAGGGCGGGAACAGTCTTGCCATGTACGCTAGAATAGTCACGCCTGATGGTCTGGCGCAGGATGGCATTGGCATCGTGTTTCTCATCAATCAGCGACTCATCGCTGGTGTTGGCCCCAAAGGGGACTACCGCGGGGGCGATTTGCAGTTCATGAAGGAGGGCGTGGAGCTCTTTGAAATCGCACACCGAGTTGTAGATTGGCCGTCCGCGAACGTTGATCATTTTGTCGGGATCGGTTATGAATCGCTTCCTGGGTAGTGTGCTGGTGGCCGGTATCGGTGTCGCTGCGCACGCCGGCTGCTCCTCCGATAAGGCCGTGTCGCAAACTGTTGGCGGCGCCGGCGGAAGTGCCACGTCGTCGGGCGCGAGCGTTAGTTCGGGAGGAAGTACGACTGCAGGGAGCACTTGTTTGCCATCCTGCCCGGAGACATTCCTTGAGTCGAAGCAAGACAAGTGTTGCCCCGGCGAGGAATGCTCGTATGGGTTGGATCCACGACCCACGTGTCGCGACACGGCGTACTGTCGACAGTCTGGTCACGGGGTTGAGTGGGTTAAAGCTTCATCGCCGTGTGCTGCCAATCTGCCGGGCCAATGCTCGAGTGTCCCGGGACCGAACTCCGCTTGTTCGGTTCCGTTCTCATCGTGCAACTACACGGGTGGTGTGGAGTGTTATTGCGTGCCACATGCGTCCGGGCCAATTTGGAGTTGCGGCGACGCTCCGAGTGAGAGTTGTCCAAAGCTTTCGCCGAACATCGGTGCCTCATGTGTCATGGCCGCGAGCAGCTGTGTTTACGGTACTTGCGACGCTGGGAACAAGATTGAATTTCAGTGTATTGACGGAGCTTGGGGGGCGATGCCTTCCAGTGCCTGCGCGAAGAAGTGTCCGGACATCGAGCCAAAAGACGACTTGGCGTTCCCATGCACGACGGCGGTCGCGGAGTGCTCCTACGGAGACGATGTTCGGCCGAAATGTCGTCGTAGGTACTCCTGCAGTCTCGCGGTATTCGCATTTTGGACGGTGAATCCTTTGACGTGCCCCGCCCTGCCAACTGGCAGCTGTCCCGCTAGTCCCTCGGCGTCGGGGCCTTGCGGGCCGAGTGGGCTTATCTGTGTCTACAAGGACGGCGCTCAATGCTCATGTGTGGACGCAAAGGACCGTGCTGCATGGCAGTGCGCGAGTGCGCCTAGCAATGGCTGTCCAGCTATTGCGCCGAATCTATTTCAACCATGCGCTTCAATCTTGACAGGTGTGACGTGTACCTACGGTTCATGCGATGCTGGCACATTTGCCTCTCTGCTGTGCTCTGAGGCGGGCGTTTGGGCGCTCTCGGGATTGTCTTGTAAATGAGGTGAAACTGTCTTTGATTACCGGGTGGGATGGTGGTGATGTCGAGTATTGCGACGAGGATCGTGGTTGCAGGCGGTTTTGGCGGGCTTGCGACGCTTGCGGCAGTATTGAGTTGTTCGATCGTCGATGCCACCGACGGTCGTGCGACGACTTGTGCGGCGGGGCAACAAGTCGGTTGCGTATGCGTAAATGGCGACAAAGGCGCTCAGGCTTGCAAGTCGGACGGTAGCGGGTTCGAGCAATGTATTTGTACGACGGTTACTTCGGGGGCCGCGGGCGGCGCGGGCGGTTCGGGTCCTGTTGGAGGAGGAGTGGCGACGTCAGGGGGCGGCGGGGTCGGTGGCGTGACCGCCGCCGGGACAGGCGGCAATGGTGGAGACGGTCAGGGAGGCGCGAGCATGCCCTTCAGTCTCGGCGTGGCCTCCCAAGGGATCGTGCTGCCGCGGGACGTTGCGGTGGACTCTTCGGGCAACATCGTCGTGGTCGGGGCGTACTCGGGCAGCGTCGACTTCGGGCTCGGGGCGCTTCAAAGCAAGGGCGCGCCGGGGTTCAACGCCTTCGTCGTGAAATACAACGGGGCAGCCAAGCCGTTGTGGAACACGAGCTTCGGTAGCGGTGGTCCGAGCTCGGGCGGGGGGCAGGAATTCGCAAGCGTTCGGGTGGATGGCAAAGGCAACATCCTTCTTGCCGGGCAATTCAGCTTCTCGGTGGATTTCGGCGGGGGAACGCTGATGTCCGCCGGGCAATCGGATGGGTTCGTGGCCAAACTCAATCCCAATGGCGACTACGTCTATGCGCATCCGTTCGGCAATGCGACGAACGAGGAGACGTGGTCGCTAGCCGTTGCCGCGAACGGGGACGCGGTCGTCACGGCCAGCTCCGGCGGGGCGGTGGACTTTGGCGGCGGATTCATCGGGGGCTCCGGACTCAATGCCTTCTTGTTCCGATTGAACGGATCCGGGCAACACGTCTTCAGCAAGGCGCTCGGTTGCATGGATGTCGGCTCGGTCACGCTCGACTCGAGCGGTAACGTGATCTACGGCGCCACGACGTCGCCGTCCTGCCCGAGCGTCGATTTCGGCGGTGGCCCTCTCGCTGCCAAGTACAGCGTTGCGGTGGCAAAGTTCGATGCTTCAGGGAAGTTCCTGTCGCAGAAGCAATACCTCATGAACAAGTCGATGGCCGATCTCATCGATGGTTTCGAGTCCGATGGAGACGATCACGTGTTGTTCATGGTGAATCCGCAGTCGCAGGACATGGCCAACGTCGACTTCGGCGGAGGCAAGGCCGCCGCGTTGCCCGCGGGGAACAGCGTTTTCCTGGGCGCCGTGGACAAGAGTGGCGGACTCGTGTTCGGCGACGCGTTTCCCGGCAAGAACACCATGCAGGAACTGCTGATGGGGAGCGATCTCGCGGTCGATGCGGCCAAGAACGTTGTCGTCGCAGGACAGTTCAATGCGTCCATCGATCTCGGCGCGGGCCCTGTCGCTGCGCTCGCCGGCGGCGCCAATACGTTCGTGGCGAAGTACACGAACGCCGGCAAGCTCGTGTGGGGAAAGACGTTCGGAGGGAAGACCGGCGGCGTATTCCCGACGGGCGTTGCCGTCGACGGAACCGGGGCGCCCGTCGTGACCGGGCGTTACATCGGCACGGAGATCGATTTCGGTCAGGGCCCCTTTGCCGGTCCGAGCGGGATGTTCCTCGCGCGGTTCGCGCCGTGAGGACGTCGTGGGCGTGAGCCGCCCGCGGATCTTCGACAGCTCGTCGAAAGCGGTTCACGGACGTTCATGAACGGTTCACGGACGTTCATGAAGCGAGGCCGGTGCTAAGCTTTCGTCATGGCGACGGTGGAACATACGACCCAGGCGCCGGCGATGACGGTCGAAGAGTGGGCCGCGCTCGACGAGGACGAGCCGGGCGAGCTGGTGGGCGGCCGTCTGGTGGAGGAGGAGATGCCGGACGCGATTCACGAGCTGATCGTCGCTTGGTTGGTGGACGCCCTGCGCGCGTGGGGGGCAGCCGGTGGGGGCGTGGTGCTCGGCTCCGATGCGAAGGTTGCGTTGTCGCCGCGGTACGGGCGCAAACCCGACGTCAGCCTCTACTTTGCCGCGAGCAAGAAGCCCCCGCGCCGCGGGGTCATCCGCGTGCCGCCGGATCTGGCCGTGGAGGTCGTGTCGCCGAAGCCGCGCGATGCGCGCCGCGATCGCCTGGAGAAGCACGAGGAGTACGCCGCGTTCGGCATCGCCCACTACTGGCTCGTCGATCCCGAGACGCGCATCGTCGAGTGCCATGATCTCGCCGGCGGTCGCTACGTCCGCTCGGCCGCCGCGAGCGAGGGGAAGCTCGCGGTGCCCGGCTTCGACGGCCTCGCGCTGGATCTCGACGAGCTGTGGCGCGAGACCGAACGGCTGGCCGACGACTGAGGCTTCGCCGGGGCTCCCCCTCCCCAACCCTCCCCCGCTGCGCGCGGAGGAGGGAGCCCAGCCGACCTCGATCTGTCAAATCGTCAAACGGCGTGGAGCACGGAATTGGCGCACGGGGTCGGGTGCTGCTTGGCCATTGCCAAGGAGATGATGATGACGATGCCTGACGCTCTCGTGTTTGCTCTGCCCTTTGCGTTCGCCGCGTGTGCCGCGCCTCCCCCGGCGAAAGCGCCGGATCCGAGTGACGAGCTTTCGCTCCTCACCGTGGACTATCGCGTGACGAGCCGGGCGCCCGATGGGGCGCTCATCGTCGGCGGCGCGATGGGGGTGTCGCGCATGCGCGACGCGGTGTTCAAGCAGGCGACCGCGCACGGCGACGTCGAGCTCGAGCTCGAGGCGCGCCGCCTCTCGGGCGACGACGTGGTCGTGCTGGTGCGTTACAAGGAGTCGTCGTCGGAGGGCGGGAAGATCGTCTGGGAGCCGACGCTGGTGGTGCGGAAGAACGCCGAGACGTCCGTCGTCGTCGACAGCATCGGCGGCGGGCGCGCCCTGACCCTCGCGCTGCGCTGACGCGGAACCTTTTGGCGGGTGCGGTGTCCACCCACCATGTCGTCGCGATCTTTCGGGCGGTCCGCGGTGTTGGTCCTCCTTCTGGGCGCGAGCTGCGCTCCTCCGGCGCTGCCGAAGCCGAGCCCGCGCAGCGTCGCAAACGTGCCGCCCGCGCCGAGCCCCGTCGCCGCGGAGCCCGCCGACAAGCCCGAGGTCGCGCCGCCGGCGCCCGCGCTCACCGCGTCGCGGCTGGTATCCGCCACCTGCGCGAACGACCCGAAGGACGTCGAGGTGCGCGTCGCCCAGATGCGCGCCGAGGTGAAGGCGCAGCTGAAGGTGTGGCACGACGCCCAGCCGGGCTGCTGGCACGAGATGTGGCTCGACGCCGAACGGCAGCGCGAAGAGGAGCGGCAGCTGCGGATCCAGTTCGCGCACGAGGCGCAGCTTCGGGCCGCGGGCGTGCCCGGCGACAGCATCGGCGAGGTGTTCGGCGCCGGCGGCCTGGGCCTCACGGGCATCGGCGAAGGCGGCGGCGGGCGCGGCGAGGGCATCGGCCTCGGCTCGATCAGCTCCTTCGGCCACGCCGGCGGGGTCGCCGCCGCGCGCAGCGTGTCGGGCACCAACAACCAGGTCGCCGGCGTCGACGAGGCCGACATCGTCAAGACCGACGGGCGCTACGTCTACCTCGCCGCGAACGGCGCCCTGCGCATCGTCGCGGCGATGGACCCGAAGGTGCTGTCGGTGACCCGGATCCCCGGCACGGTGCGCGAATTGTTCGTCGAGGGCGATCGCGCCGCGGTGTACTCGTCGAGCGCCGCGCCCGCCAAGCGCTGTACCTACGGCTACGATTGCCGCTTCGCCGGCGACGGCACCTCCACGCGCATCACCGTGCTCGACCTCGCCGATCGCGCGCGGCCCAAGGTCGTGCGCACCATCGAGCTGTCGGGCTCGCTGATGGCGTCGCGCCGCATCGGTCACGCCGTGCACACCGTGGTGGCCGACGGCGACGCCGAGCGGCCGCTCTACACCACCTGGCCCGACGATCTGCAGACGTGCGGCACCGAGGAGAAGTTCGTGCGCGCGAAGTTCGCCGAGCTCGTGCGCGACAACACCGAGAAGATCCGCCGCAGCGCCCGCAGCATGCCCACGCTGCGCGACGGCGGCCTGCAGTACCCGCTGTGCGGCGGCCTGCTCCGCACCGCGTCGGGCGACGGCAACGCCTTCACCACCATCGTGTCGTTCGACCTGTCGCGCGACGACGAGGCGCCCACCTCGTCGATGATCCAGAGCCGCCCCGGCGCGGTGTTCGCTTCGGCGGACGCCCTGTATTTGGCCGTGACGCGCGACCGCGGCGACGCGCGCTCCGCCCTGTCGGGCCACGAGGTCACCGAGCTGCACCAGTTCCGCATCGGCGACGCCCCCGCGGCCACGCGCTACCTCGGGAGCGGCGTCGTGCCGGGGCACGTGCTCAATCAATTTGCGATGGACCAGTGGGACGGCCGGCTGCGGATCGCCACGACGCAGGGCCGCGTGCCGGATCCCGCGGTGGCGAGCGCGATCACTGTGCTCGCGCCGAACGCCGACCACGATCTCGTTCGCGTCGGCTCGGTCGACGGCCTCGCGCCGGGCGAGGACATCCGCTCGGTGCGCTTCGAAGGCGACCGCGGCTACGTCGTCACGTTCAAGAAGACCGACCCGCTGTTCGTGATCGATCTCGCCGAGCCGGAGCGGCCGAAGATCCTCGGCGAGCTGAAAATCCCGGGCTTTTCCACGTACATGCACCGCATCGACGACACGCACCTCCTGTCGATCGGCTTCGACGCCAACGATCACGGGAGCTTCGCCTACTTCGACGGCCTCTTGCTCCAGCTCTTCGACGTGTCCGATCCCAAGGAGCCGCGCCTCTTGTTCCGCGAGAAGATCGGCACGCGCGGTTCGAGCTCGGAGGCGGCCACCAACCACCTCGCCTTCACTTACCTGGCCGACCGCGGCATGCTCGCCGTGCCGGTCACGCTGTGTGAGGGCGGCGGCGACGGCGTCAACGGCCGCGACCTCGCCTTCAGCGGCCTGCTCGTCTACCGCGTCGACGTCGCCGGCGGCTTCACCAAGCTCGGCGGGATCGATCACGGCAAGCGCGGCGCCAGCTGCGACAGCTGGTGGTCGACCGGCGGCTCGGCGGTCAAGCGCAGCGTGTTCCTCGACGATCTGGTGTACTCGATCGCCGACGACCGCGTGAAAGTGCAGCGCCTCGGGCACTTCGGCGACGACGTGGCGGACATCGCGCTGGCGCCGTGACGCTTCACGCCGCGGTCGTCGTATCCGTGCTCGCCGCCCTGGTGAAGCTCGCCCTGCTGCTTGCGGGGTGAACGGGGCCGTGACAGATCCCGGGCGGGGTGATTCGCCGGGTCTTCCTCTTCGCGCTGGCGCTCTGCGGCTGCGCCCCGCGCGCGCCGGTCGTGGAGGTGCCGCGGGCGTGCGCGCCGCTGTCCGCCGAGGCGGTGCGCGCGGAGCCGGCGCGGCAGATCGTCTAGGGCACGCACGTCGGGCCGGTCGGGGCGATCGCCTTCTCGCCGAGCGGCCGCTTCGTCGCGACGCTCGGCGCCGACGCCACCTTGCGGGTGTGGAGCGCCACGAGCTTCCACG
>JACXTT010012709.1_pt1 | contig 11154 bp, 10 predicted proteins | sample 9270951 | NCBI WGS metagenome assembly JACXTT01 (sample SAMN15532306, study PRJNA645909) | rock metagenome | isolation source: weathered quartz diorite | place: Puerto Rico | collected 2017-06-21 | reverse complement strand
GTACAGGTTCGAGTCCTGTGCCCTCCGCTTGTTGTAGCGTAACGACTTACGTGGCTCTTCATTCTGCACGTAAAGGCTCGTGGAGCCGCTCTGGGAATGAGTTTGAGAATGAATTGCCGCAAAACCGATGCGAATCCTTCGTCTCGAGTTCGATGAGACCGCTCGAGTTGCACCGGACGCGAATGTTCGTGAGTTCCTCGCGGAGCTTTGAGTCATCGGGGAGGGCGATACGGCCAGCTTCGAGTAGCCGAGCGAGGTGCCATGCGGCCTCTGCACGACGATTCTTATACTGGCGCTCGGGCGTCTCAGCGGTCGGTGGGCGACCCGACGTGAACGCGATGGTATGTCCTACCAATCCGGGCGAGTTGGTGAGTGCGAAGAGCCTCCAATCAGAACAGTGCTCGTAGCGCCACCGATGTACGCACGGTTGTGTTGTTCCTCCGAAGGACCAGGTTCCGAGTCGTGCCAGCGGTACGCAGGAGATCCCTCACTTGCGCGATGGTCAGCGACGCCACCGGCCGATTGTCGATACGCCGCAGTTCATCACCCACGGCAACCCCAGCCTCGGCGCCCGCGCTCCCAGCAACGACGTACGACACGCGGAGCGCGCCAGTCGGCGCGGGCTCCATCATGAGCGACAGTCCGCTCGCGTCAACCGAGTCCGGAACGTCGAATCGGCCGCGCGGCTCGATGATCGCGCGCGCGTGAGCGTAATCGACGATGAGCCTCGTCCGCCGAAAGACCGACGCCCCGACTGTGCCGTTGGCCGACGCAGTCGGGCCCAGCATACCACCTGAGGCGGTTGAGAGGGCGGCGCTTGGGCGTTCAATTACAAGGTTACCCAACATGACCCGCGGGAACCGCAGGAGCCTGCCCATGACTACGCCGCCGACGCCAACGCCGAGCGGTCCTGTGATGGTGGACGTGTCGTGCTCGAGATCATGTTCGGTGACGAATCGCGCCGCCAAGCGTAGGGCATACGTCGATGACCCGAGGTCAAGGTGCAAGCGCGCGTGGAGCGTCCCTTGCGTTCGCGTCACAATCGACGCGTCGACCACCGGCAGCCGGTGCTCGAGCGTCAAGGGGAGCACGACGCCGGAGCCCGAGTAGACGAAGGTCGCGGGATCCTGCAACGTGAGAGTGCGTGCGGCATAATCGACGATGACTACGTACTGCTCGAATAGCTCGAAGCCGATCGTGCCCCGCACATCATAGCCGATGCGTGACTGAACCGGGCCGAAGTCCACGACAGCGACGAGCGGTCGACTGAGCTCCGCGGTTCCGACTCGGATGGTTCTCGCCGTCCCGACCTGTATGATCCCGTTGTGCATTCCAGGAGCGAAGCCGTGTGGCCCGCTCATGTCGATTCCTGCCACACGGGCGAACGCGCTATCAACCGTCGAAGCCCCCGATCCGGTATCAAGGATCAGCAATGCCCGCTGGCCATTGACCTCAGCTGTCACGAGGACGTAGTCGCCGCGCAACTCGAACGGGATGACAATCGACGTCTGCCGGGTCGAGAGCGGGGCGTTCACGCATGCGACGACGGCTGCGGCGCGCGCCATCCGTGCGAATCCGTAGAACATGTCGGGCCCTAAGCGCACGCTACGATTGCGTGCGGGACGGTCAGCCCATGGCGTGGAGCGCACACCCCCAACGCGGTCGCGAGAACGCACTCTGTTTCGGTCATTCTTGGTCATGCACCATTGTGGGATAGCGCTCGTTTCAGCGTGGACTCGAGAGCCTTCAGTCCGAAGGGCTTCTCGATGCAAACAAGCAGGGGCTTACCGCACGTATTCATCGACACGGGAGCGAACGGCCACAACCCCTGGCAGCTGCGGCGAACCAGCGCCCGGCGTGCGCCGCGCTGGCGGCACCGCTTGCGCGATCATACGACCGTCGCGATGCTGACCACATCCCAGATTTCGAGTCCAGCAGCTAACGATCCGGCGACACGCGGCCCCCTGTCGCGACGATTTCCCGCGCCGCCGCCTGATGAGAATCGAGCGCTATTGCCAAGCGGGCGGCGGCCACGGCCTCGCGGGCATGGCCGGCTGACACAAGTGCTTCCGCTAGAGCGGTGTGCGCGCGCGGCGAGCGCGGGTGGTCGCGTACGTTGAGCCGGAGGAGCCACACGGCATCGTTCCGGACGACAGCGGCGGTTCCCTGGGAAGAGGCCGCGACATCAGACAGACTGTCCGCGAGCGAAAGTATCGTCTCCGAGACGTCGGTCCAGCGATGCAGCGGGTCGTTCACGAACGCATCGTAGACTCGGGTGATCCCGATACTATCTCCGGCTGCGAGCGACGGCTGCAGGCGTTCGCCAAGAGCCGTGTCGATCTGCCAGGCCAGAATCGTCTCGAGCGATGGATCGCGGTTAGCGCGATAGTCGGTGGCTGTCAACGGCGACGCCAGATACGGACCGGTCCACTGGCGCTCGTCGAGCGGCCCCATGTCCTGCCACCACAAGGTCGCGAGCGCGACCTGCAACCCCGTACGTGGCAGCATGGTCTCCAACGGATCGCCGTACATATTCGGCCGCTCGCCAGTCGGCTCTCCGACGAAAATGGCCTGCGTATGGAGTTCGAGACGGTTGACGAAGTTCTGCGCCGCTGACTGCGTCAGGCGGCCGATGATCACGAAGAGTCGGCCACGCTGGCTCGCGATCCGCGAGCGAATGAACGCCGCGACCGCCGGTTCCAGGAGCATGTTGTTCCCGCCCCCGTTCTGCCGCAGATCGATCACAAGCCGGTCGACATCCGTTGAGTCGGCACGCTGTAACAGGCGCTCGAAGAACGTGCGAAAGGACTCGCGCGGCCCATCGCCGATCTGATTGCACTGCGCGTAGAGCGTACGGCTCGCCGGCAGATACGCACTCCAGTAGATCGAATCGGGATGCAGGAGCCAGAGGGGCCCCGACGCGGCCGGCCGGGCATCGAGCCACCCCAGCCCTGGCCGCGGCCCAGGCCAGTAGTCGCTCGCGCCGGGGCGTACGGCCCCCGAGGCATCGCGGCCCATCGAGCGCAGCTCAACGGTCTGCTGGTGTCCATTCTGCTCGACAACGATCGTCGTGCGGTCAGAACGATCGGTGATCCCGAGCGCGTGGAGCAGCGCCGGGTGTACCAGGCGAAAGTGCACGAACGCGGCGATCGTCATGGGATTCGATGCATCGGTCACCGTTGCCGCGACGCGCACCGCGGAATCTGCGGAGAGCCGCCCCACGCGAACGACACGCGCCCCAAGGAGTGACGCGTGTGCGGAATCGGTGCCCTGGATGTAGAGGCCGTCCGCATAGAGGTACACGACGATCGGCAGGCTTTCGAACGCGAGTGCCGGCGACGCGGTGCTGATCCCCGAGTGCGCGTCGTGAATCGACGAGCCGAGGCGGAAGAAACCTACGAGAATTTCATGAGTCGACGCGGTCGGAATGCGTCGACGCAGCGCTGCGATCTCTCTGCGGAAGCTCGCGGAATCGAGGTCGTGGAACAGGTTGCGGTGGCGGAGGGGCATCTCGCGCGCGAGATCGTCGAGGTCGGCCAGCCAATCCGCGGTCGTCGGAGGCCGCGCCCCCCCTGCGACTTGAGCCCCCAGGGCGGAAACGGTGAGGCTCACGATAACCGACAACGGCCATGGCGACCGCGCATACGGGTGTCGACCGCAGTCATCGTGCGTCGTGATGCTCCTGAGCTTCATCGTGTTCCCCGAGTCCGCTACCACAGAGAAGGGTACGTGTGCATCGCATTCGTGTCTTGAATGACCTGAACCTAAGGCAGGGAAAGCGCCGCAGCGAATCAGCTTACACAAATCGTCCTGCGGAGCTGACCGGGCGTCACACCAGCATAGCGTTTCAACATCCGGGTCAGGTGACTCTGATCGGCGAATCCTGCCAAGCGGGCGACTTCCGCGAAGCTGGTCCCAATCTCCGCGATCTGCTCGCAGGCAAAACGTACCTGAAGGCGCTGAATGTATTCACCTGGGGTGCGTCCCTGAAGGCGGCGAAACATGCGCGACAGATACACGGGATGGATTCGCGCTTCTCTCGCAATCTCAGCCATGCTGATCCGACTATGAAAGCGGGAATGGATCAGATCCATGACGCGGGACCACCAGTGTGGCGCCCGCGCAGGCAGGCTGAAGTCCAGTCGACTCAGTTCCCCCAACATCTCGAGCGCCAAGGACTCATACGTCAGGTCTGAACCCGAGTCCTGCCGAAAGGTGCGGTACATCTGCAGCGCGAGCCAGGTGAGGTCTCCGCCGCGACCTTCTTGTGCCTCGACCTCGGGCAACGCGAGACCAAGATCTCGAATCCACTCTTCGGCGAACTCGACGATGAAGAAGTAGGCACCCTTGCGACTGATCCTCGCGGAGTGCTCTGTGCCCCTCGGGTTGAACTTGACCGTGAACGGATCCAACTCGGGCACGCCATGGCGGCACGTCTCCTCACACCCACCCCTCAGTACCAACGAAAGGTATGGGATATCGTGCCCGTGAGCGGGCACACTGCACGCACCGGGGAACTCGAGCTGGAAACACCTGATTGCCCCAGTGCAGTGCGGCTGGGTGATTCTGCCGTAGAAGCGGGGCCCCGTGGCCGCATGGACGAACCCGGCAGACGTGGGGTTAGACACGGTCATCTGTTGACATTAGCTCCCTGGACCTTCCGCCACGTACTTGGCCTCGTAGTACGCGCGCTCAATCGCCGGTGGCACGAAGAACCCATCGAAGGCGCGGCTGCGCCACGCCACACCGTCCATGAACCGATCGCGAAAGTTCGTGAGCGTGACTCGCTTGCGTGTGTCGTCGAGGCTCAACCTCTGTCTGACGGCGTCTTGCACCTGCGCTCGACGGGGATTGAGCAGGTCGGTCACGAGATCGAAGTAACGATAGTCGCGCTGTACAGGACCGTGTCCTGGGACGTAGGTCGTAGCGCGGAGCGCCCGCGCTCGCGCTAGAGACTGGATCCAGTCACTGATGAAGGAGCTGCTGGGGAACGGGCAGGGCAGCGTGATCAGGTCACCGGTCAGTAGCACCTGCGCATCGGGTACGAACACCACCGCACGGCCAGCCGCGTTGCCTCGCCCGAGGTGGAGAATCTTGACCTCTCGCCTGCCTAAGGTGATCGTAGGCTGTCCTCATCCGGAGGCGCGGTGGGAACCTAACGGCTTCGTCAGACGTGCTCGCGTTGTTCCCCTAACGTCAATCACATAGATGGACCAATCTCCATCACGATCGCTCTGAATCGCTAGCCGCTTCCCGTCTGGGAACCAGGAGGGCGTCTCGTCGAGCTGTGGCTTATCGTGCGTGCCTAACCGGCGACTCGTCATAGCCGCGACATCCGCGATGTAAATATAGGCTTCGCGCGGACCCGGGCCTCGCGTGGACGCTTGGAACGCGAGATAGCGGCCGTCCGCAGACCAGGCCGGCCGTTCCTCGTTGTCTCCGTTCGTCGTGAGGCGCCGCTGGTGTGTTCCGTCGGCATTCATCAGAAACACCCTGACGCCCTGATGTGGGATGCCCCGCACGAACGCGATGGTATGTCCGTCCGGTGACCACGTCGCGTCGTAATTGAATCCGCTATCTGGCATCACGTCGCGGCGATCGGTACCGTCGACACCGATCGTCTGAATGTGGAGGTTGGGGAAGACTCCAGCAGTGAACAAGATCTTTCGATCGCTAGGCGCCCAGGTCGGTGTTTGGGCTCCCTGGATTTCGATCACGACGCGCCGCCCAGTGCCATCCGGGCGGGTGACGACGATCTGCTCGTTCGCTACCCCCTTGGTTGCATAGACAATTTCGGTGCCGTCCGGCGCCCAGCTTCCCACGGAGACACCTGCGGAATCCGTGGTGAGTTGCCGTTCCCCCGAGCCGTCAGCCTTCATCAAGTACAGCTGGGATTTCCCCGATCGATCCGAGCGGAACACGATCTGCGACCCATCTGGTGAGACCTGCGGACTGCCACCGCTGACGTGCTCTTGCGGCGGCGGCGCAACGCCCGGGTGTTGTTGCGTGAGAGCCGCAGTTCGGATGACTGCAGCGACGATCAACGAAACCCTCATGAAGTCTCCCTAGTCCAGAGGCGTTCTAAGGAAGCGTGGAGCAGGGCGTCTGGTACGATCCCAACGTCTCCACTTCAACGCCCCAGCCTGCTGAAGCAGGTGCCTTCGCAATAAGGACCATGACAGTATTCGGTGCTGGAGTGGGCGTATGGGCTCGCGCCATTTTCGCGTGCGTCATCGTAGCAAGTACGGCGATCCCCGCCCCTGCGCCTACCGCACGATGAATCGTCCGAGCCAGCCGCCGAGCGCGCCGGTCACCGCTGAGCTGCCGGTGCCGAGAAGCAGGAGCGATGGGTGCACGTCCCCATACAAGTAGGAGACAAGAATGCCGACAAAGGCACAGGCTCCGCCGGCAACCGACCCGCCAAGCGCCAAGCCACTTGCGCTCTGATCGCGAGCCTTCCATGTGTAGACTGCTCCCGCGAGCAGCGAGATTCCCATGCCACCAACCGCGAACAGGCTGGCGATGGACTTGTCGGAATGACCGAGGACCACCATCGCCACTTGCAAAACCGTTCCGACGAGTGTCGCGATCGCGAGAGCGCGAGTGTTGACCATGTGTCAATGACCTACGTGCAAAGTGGACGGACACCGTTTTGCCGACACCCTTGCACTGCCGGGATTAGCGGGTTCTGACCGATTTACGCGTCGACGGCGTTGCAATGAGTCGACGTGCTCACGTAGCATCCGCCCCGTGGCGTAGGGTATGGGGCCAGAGAGAGCTGCACCCCGAAGGGTATATCGCATTCCTCAATGCCTCGGTGCCGAGTCGGCCTGCGTTGCGTCGGTGCGAAGGCCCGACGGCGCATACCACGGGTGGATCTCCGCAGTAAAGCGTCCGGATCTGATCGCGGGATCAGTCGTCACGAGCTGCTTGGCTTCAGCGAGCGAATCGACTTTGAACACTAAGACTCCCACAAGATCTCCGTCGTCTTCGAAGGGCCCCGCTAACACCAGCTTCCCGGCGTCTCCCAGTCGGCGAATGTTGTCCATGTGCCCCCGAAAGATCTTTGTCTGCTCCGCACTCGGACGGTCGGTGTACGTCGGTCCGCGGTGCAAAAGGACGAGGTAGTACACCGCCATTCGAAAGTGCGTCGCTGTGGATTCCGCTGGCGCTTGCGCCACCACGCGTGCTGCGATGGACAGGAGGCAAAGAGCCACACAACAACCGTACGCAATGCGCAGTCGATTCTTCATTGCTCCTCCGGGTGAGGAGAACATCCTGTCGCTGACAAACTTGTTGAACGATCGATCAACCCACGAGCACGGTCGCAAATGTCCGGCATCTGTCAACCGCTCTACCCTTCGAACGTGTCCCTCGACGAGTGGCTACGTCCCGGAGTCCAAGTGCCACCCCGCATTCCGCCAAGCCCCGCGGCGCCACACAAAGACCTCCGTCGCGCGACCACGCCGAACCGATCGCCGCCCCCCCTGCTCGATCTCCAACTCGTACTGGGAATACAGGATCGCGACGTCGCCGAAGACTTGCGTTTCAGTTCTTGGGAAGGCGAGGCGCACGAGCTTCCCACCGCCGCGAGCGAATTCCCGAGCGGTGGCGAGAATCGCGGCCCGATCCTGCCACGCGGTATCTCCGTCGTTGATCGCGACGACTGTTGGCGCAAGCAATTGTTCGAGGCGGGTTGCATTATTCGCGAACCACGCATGCCAAACTCTCTCCCGATCTGCGAACAGACGGGCAGCCCGATCAGTCGGCGTAGCGGAACGCTGTGCGTCCGCCGCTAGGAACGGCACACACAGCAGCATCGCCTCGAGCACCCTGCGATGTCTTGAGATTGTATTCATGTTCGCGAGCCTCAACGATTAGAGATATCGCAGCACACTCCCGGGACGACGGGCCTTCAGCTGCGCGAACCAGGTGCAGGGGAAATAGAGGCCCGTCACGACCAGGACGGTCACGAGATACAGCAACGGCAGCCCCCACGTATAGCCCTCGGGTGGCGACGGGTTCATCATCGGGTGATTGGTGAAGAGCCACGGACTCACCGATCCAAGGCGTAGGAGCGATACGATCAGCGCGACGCCGTGGATGATCGGGATGTGGATCAGGTAATAGGACAGCGGCACGCGGCCAAACACCGTCAGCACCCGCGCCGCTGGGCCGCGGGCATTCTCGAGCAGCGGTATCAGGGCGATGGTCGGCCCCAAGGTCATGAGCAGAAAGAGCAGCGAGGCCGGGTATTTGGTCGTATTCAAGAACGCGAGCCAGGAGGGCATCGGCGTCGGTTGGCTCCCCGGCGTGGGGTTTCCGTAGAGACCGGAGGCTCGCAAGGCGATGAACAGTGCAAGCGCGCCGAGCCCGATACGCAAACAGGTCCGGCGGCGCGTTGCGGCATCCATCCGCACGACTGCGCCGAACGCAAATCCCGCTGCCATGACGCCGATCCACGGGACGATCGAGTACAGGACGACCAGCTGGGGACCGGTTGCTCCGAGTTGCGGCGCCCGGCCATCCGTGAAGCCGAAATACAGGACGTTCCAAATCCACCACGAGGCGCTCGTCTGCTGGGCTGCCAGGAGGTGCGGTCGAAAGAAATCGACGATGTTATGGCCGGCGATGATGACCAGGCCGACGCTCGCGACCGCACCGAGCGGCAGGCGCACCAGGCCCGCCATGAGGATCATGCACCACCCAATGGCCCAGATCACACCGGCCAGGAGGTAATGCCGGTAGTCGACGTTGAAGGTCCATGCCACGCGGAGGAACGTGAGCTCGAGGACGACGAGCCACGCGCCATGCGTCAACAGAAAGCGCGAGAGCTGGCCGGCATCCCTCAGCTTCTCTCCGTACAGGAACGCACTCGTGCCCGCGAGAAAGACGAACGCCGGGGCACAGAAGTGCGTCACCCAGCGGGTGAAAAAGATTCCCGGCGTCGGCCCACCGGCCGGCAGTCCGGAGAAGACGCGCACGTGATCGATCGCCATCAGGACCATGACGGCACCGCGGATGATGTCGATCGAATTGACCCGGGCGCCGCGCACCGGCTCCTGGGGCATGCGTTCGCCCCCCGTGATCTCGGTGTTCACCGGCCCGCTAACGCGCATGGCGCGATCTCCTCAGGGTCCGCTGGGTCCGACGCTAGACGGCGCGGATCGAGGGGTCAACCAGGCTGGACCATCCGGTGTCGTTCGTGCAGCGGTCGGCCTACAGGTTGCAGCGAGCGACCGACCTATAGCCGTTCGCCCGGTTGCGATCAGCGCCGCAGCAGGCCTTTCAGTCTGGCCTGGCGCCGCCGGCTCACCGGGACCCGAGTGCCGTCGCGCAGAATGAGGAGCGCTCCGCCCGCTTCTTCGCGCAGCTCTCCGACGAGGTCGAGGTTGACGATCGCGCCCCGGTGGACCCGGACGAAATACGCCGGGTCGAGGCGCGCTTCCAGGGCGGTGAGCGACTCCCGCACGCGGTGGCGCCGGCCGCCCGCGTGCACCGCGGCGTGGTAGTCCTCGGCTTCGATCCAGGTGATCTCGCGAGCGTCGAGCACCAGCCGTCCGGTCGCCGTGGGCACCGTGATGCGGCCAGTGACGCCACGAGTCCCGACTTCCTCTCTCCGCGAGACGCCGACCGATTCGGGCCGGTCCTCCACGAGTGCCGCGAGGCGGGCGGCCAGCGTCTCGACGTCCTTCAGGCGGATTCGCTCCCGCACGCGGTCCATCGTGGCGGCGAACCTGGCCTGGGATACCGGCTTCACGAGATAGTCCAGGGCATGGGTCTCAAACGCGCGCACGGCGAATTCGTCGTACGCGGTGACGAACACGACGGGCGGCATCCGATCGGCGCCAAACGCCCGGATGACCGCCAGGCCATCGAAGCCCGGCATCTGCACATCGAGGAACACGAGGTCCGGCGACAGGGTCGTGAGAGAGCGCAGCGCTTCACGTCCATCCCGGCATTCTCCAACGACGAGGATGTCGCGATAGGGCGAGAGCAGCTGGCGAATGCCGCGGCGCGCGAGCGGCTCGTCGTCCACGATCAGCGCCCGGATGGTGCTCATGACCCTGGCTCGTGAAGCTCTCGATAGGGAATCCGCACCGTGGCCACGGCACCGCCCAGTGGGGTCGGGGCCAACACGAGGCTCGCGGCGGCGCCGTACAGCGTCGCCAGCCGCTCCCGAGTGTTGGTGAGTCCCAAACCTTCGTGCTGCTCCGCTCCTCGATCCTCTGGTCCCGGTCCGTCGTCGGTTACGGACAACACCAAGTCAGCTCCCTCACGTCGCGCCTCGATCCGCAACATGGTGGCCTCCACTCGCCTGGCCAAACCATGGCGGAGCGCGTTTTCGACCAAGGGCTGAAGAACGAAATCCGGCACCATCGCGTGCGTCACGACGGGGTCTATCAGGAATATCGGCCGGAGGCGATCTGCAAAGCGCACTTGTTCGAGGGCCAGATACTGTTTCAGGAAATCGATTTCCTCGACGAGTGGCACTTCTTGGGGTCGGTCCGTCCGCATCACGCGATGCAGTACCTCACCGAGCTGCTCGAGCATACGGGTGGCGGTCTGCGTGTCCCGGTCTCGGACAACAACCGTAATGGCGTTCAAACTGTTGAACAAGAAATGCGGATGCATCTGCATGCGCAGCGCTCCGAGCCTCGCTTCGGCGAGCTGCGCCGACAGCCGAGATGCTTGCGTCAGGTAGAACAACCCGTGCTCAATGCCTAGTACGGCAAAGTACACCGCGACGCCGAACGGGAGGCTCGTGAGAAACCACGCGGCAAAGCCACCGGTGATGCTTTCGGAAACGTCTTGGAGCAGCCAGCGGCCCAGCAAGATACCCGCAGCGGCCCATGCACCGCACAGGACGATGGAGGCGACGAAATGGATCGGCAGGTGGGTTGCTAACCGGCCCTGGGTCAGGGGAAAACGTCGCCCGAGTCGGAAGACGATTGGAGTTAGGAGGGCGTAAATGAGCCAGTCGCCGCCTTGCCACAACAACACTCGAAGTTCGGGTGCCGCTTGGTTTCTCAGGCGGGCTTGCAGATACGTTTCGAAGGCCGCCAGCATGGCTGGCCCGAGCCAGGCGGCGGACACGAGGAGCCACGCCCGGGGATACGCTCGTGATCTCGTCCGCCGATTGCCGGCCACCCG